>ENA-OVGQ01000006-OVGQ01000006.1-human-gut-metagenome-genome-assembly--contig:-NODE-6-length-335693-cov-52.221477_pt1 | contig 335693 bp, 283 predicted proteins | sample MGYA00237774_ERZ505427 | MGnify/ENA primary metagenome ERZ505427 (study PRJEB26158, sample SAMN06016404) | human gut metagenome | biome: human gut; feature: ankylosing spondylitis patient; material... | reverse complement strand
TCTTCTGTTTTTCTGCCCACTCCGTTATTGTGTGAACATCTGGCTCAAACAGCCACGTCACGGATTCCGTGTAACCTCTCTAGAACCCTTTTGCTCCTCTATGCTCGGAGCAAATCAAATCTTAGAAAAAATCCTGAAAAACAGATGCTCGCTCTTCTGTTTTTCTGCCCACTCCGTTATTGTGTGAACATCTGGCTCAAACAGCCACGTCACGGATTCCGTGTAACCTCTCTAGAACCCTTTTGCTCCTCTATGCTCGGAGCAAATCAAATCTTAGATTAAATCCTGAAAAACAGGTGCTTCGCTCTTCTGTTTTTCTGCCCACTCCGTTATTGTGTGAAAGACGGCAATCGGGGCTCCCCTCTCGGGGAACCCTGATCTTCTTACCGTAAGGCACGCTTCGTTCTAAATTTATTATTCAAACTTTCCGTAGAAAGCGTTGCGGTATACATCAGCCAGTTCAGTTACCAGCGGCAACTTCGGATTGGCAGTTGTACATTGGTCTTCGAAGGCACGGTCAGCCAGATAATCGACATGTGCTTCAAAGTCTTTGGCATCAAATCCGATTTCCTGGAACGATTCTTCAATACCCAATGTTTTGTTCAGTTTGCGAATGGCATTGATGAGACTGGTTACCCCTTCTTCTGTCGTACGAGCAGGCAATCCCAAGATGCGGGCAATTTCGGCATACCGCTCATCCGCTACAAAGTGCGAATATTTCGGGAACGATGCAAATTTGGTCGGTTTTTTTGCGTTGTAACGAATGACGTGTGGCATAAGAATCGCATTGGTGCGTCCGTGTGCGGTGTGATACTGACCGCCCCATTTGTGCGCCAAGCTGTGGTTAATGCCCAGGAATGCATTGGCAAACGCCATACCAGCAATTGTGGAAGCATTATGCATTTTCTCACGTGCCAGTTTGTCGCCTTGCAGTGCCGATTGCTCCAGGTATTGGAATACCAGTTGGATTGCTTTGATCGCAAGTCCATCCGTGTAATCATTTGCCATAACAGATACATAAGCTTCAATCGCATGAGTCAGTACGTCCATACCTGTATCGGCAACGGCTGTTCTAGGCAGGGAGTATACAAACTCCGGATCGACAATCGCTACGTCTGGAGTCAGCTCATAGTCGGCCAATGGATATTTGGTGTTACCTTGATTTTTATCTGTGATAACCGCGAACGATGTCACTTCAGAACCTGTACCGGATGTGGTTGGGATCGCTACAAATTTCGCTTTTACGCCGAGACGTGGATATTTGTAGATCCGTTTGCGGATATCCATGAATTTTTGTTTCAGGTCGTTGAAGTCCGTGTCTGGGTATTCATAGAACAACCACATGGCTTTGGCAGCATCCATCGGTGATCCACCGCCGAGTGCGATAATGCAGTCCGGTTGGAAGCGGCGCATCATTTCGGTTCCGCGATCTACCGTTGTTGTGGATGGATCTGGCTCAACATCGGAGAACACTTCGATCGCTACTGGCATTTGGCGTTGACGCAGATAGTGTTCTACCTTTTCAACATATCCAAGCTTCACCATCATGGCATCCGTAATAATGGCCACACGTGTGATGTCAGGCATTTTGGCAAGATACTGTGTTGCTCCTTTTTCGAAGTAGACTTTGTTCGGCACTTTGAACCATTGCATATTCACGGTACGGCGAGCCACCCTTTTCACATTGATTAAGTTCACAGCGGTTACGTTGGAAGAAGTCGAGTTACGTCCGTATGATCCGCATCCCAGTGTCAATGACGGCATGTTTGTGTTGTAGATATCCCCGATTGCACCGTGTGTGGATGGTGAGTTCACAATAATCCGTCCAGTTTGCAGACGATCTGCGAATTTGCCAATCACTTCTTCATTTGTTGAATGGATAACCGAGGAGTGACCCATGCCGCCAAAAGCAACCACTTCTGCTGCACGTTCAATGCCCTCTGCTGCCGTTTTAACTTTGTAACAAGCCAGTACCGGGCTTAATTTCTCAGCCGACAATGGGAATTTTGTACCTACCCCTTCAATCTCGGCCACGAGAATTTTGGTGCCTGCTGGAACTTCAATACCGCACAACTTCGCAATGCTTACCGCAGATTGACCAACAATTGCCGGGTTCACCGCACATTTCTCGGCATTAATCGCACCTGCTGTCAATTTTGCTGCTTCATCTTTGTTAACAAAGTAACAGCCATTTGCGATCATTTTTTTCTTCACTTGATCAAAGATCGGTTCTTCAATGATGACCGCTTGCTCGGAAGCACAGATCATGCCGTTATCGAAAGACTTGGACAGGATCAAATCCGTTACTGCCTGATTGATATCCGCGCTTTTCTCGATAAAGCAAGGTACGTTACCCGGTCCTACGCCCAGTGCAGGTTTACCACAGCTGTACGCTGCACGTACCATGCCTGATCCGCCTGTTGCCAGAATGAGAGCCACATCATTGTGATTCATCAGTTCGTTTGTACGATCCATGGAAGGATCATCAATCCACTGGATACAATCTGCTGGTGCACCATGTTTCACAGCCGCTTCCAGCAGGATTTTGGCAGCTTCCCGGCTACAATTCTGTGCAGATGGGTGAAAACCAAAGATGATCGGGTTACGCGTCTTGATGGAAATCAATGCTTTAAACATCGTCGTTGATGTTGGGTTGGTAACTGGTGTAATCCCCATGATGATGCCGACCGGCTCCGCAATTTTCTGGAAGCTTTCATACTCGTTATCTTCAATCACACCTACGGTTTTATCGTACTTGATGCTGTGGTACACATATTCTGTTGCAAATATATTTTTGGTGATTTTATCCTCATACACTCCGCGGCCTGTTTCTTCTACGGCCATCTTGGCGAGCATCATGTGTTTATCCAGACCCGCAAGTGCCATCGCTTGCACAATCCGGTCAATCTGCTTCTGGTCCATCTTCATGAATGCGGCGTGTGCTTTATTCGCTTTGTCGATTAACGTTTGAATATACTGACCTGCTGTCGGTTCTTTTGCTGGGGCGACTTCGTTCTTTACAGCCATCTCCCTCATCCTCCTAAAGGTTCGTATTAGTTTGTCTCTCTCGTTTACATTCACATCGTAACATGACAATAAACTTAATTATGTGATTTTTTTCACAAAGTATAACAAATTTAATTTAAGTTTTGTAGTGTCCTTCATACGACCATTTTCACTTCCTATTTAAAATATAGAGCTGTAAAATTCATCCTCTCCATTAAAAGTGAATTTTATCACAATGTTTGAAATTTCGTCATTTTTGCCCCCTTTCCTTCCCCCTCAAACGGTAAGATTAGGTATATACTGAACTTAAAAATTGAACCACCGCAATTTGTACCGTCCTTCCTCCCGGCCGAGATGACCCTGATCAGGACGGCAACGGTTTGCGGCGAACCTCGGAGGCTACTGCTTACTACAGAAGGTCGTCCGATGGACATAAAGGGGAGATAGACTTATGAGAGAACTAACAACTGTACTGGAAAAGCGCGGTAATACTAACTGTTTCTCGGAAGCAAATTTCAACCATCTGCTGGTTACCATGAAAGATAGAACCTATCCGGAAGGTACACATCTGTACTGGGAAGGTGACATCTCTGACAAACTTTATTATATGAAACGGGGCCGTGCCCAGATCACCAAATCCACGGATGAAGGCAAGGAACTGATCATGTACATGTATCAGTCCGGTGATATGATTGGGCAGGCTGATCCCTTCTTTGGCTCTAAACACAGCTTCTCAGCGGAAGTATTGGAGGACAGTGAGATCGGTGTACTGGAACATAAAGACCTGGAAATGTTAATTTGCCAGCATTGTGACTTTGCGATCGACTTTATGAAATGGATGGGCATCCACCACCGGTTGACACAGACCAAGTTCCGGGATCTCATGTTATATGGCAAACCGGGTGCACTCTGCTCCACCCTCATTCGGTTGTCGAATTCGTATGGTGAGCCTCATGGAGAGCATGTCATTATTCACAAAAAAATTACTCACACGGATCTGTCCAATATGATTGGAGCCACTCGTGAAAGTGTAAACCGCATGTTAAGCGACCTGCGTAAGAAAGACGGGATTGAATATGACAATGGCATGATTGTCATCAAAGATCTGAAGATGTTGCAAGGAATCTGTCACTGTGAGCTTTGCCCGAACGAGATCTGTCGTATTTAATATTTGACTATGCTGATCGGATCTTGTTTATATATTTAATGAAAAAAAGCCCAGTTCTCTAAAAAGAGATTGGGCTTCTTGGTATACTTAGGATGCATTGGTTAATTCGAGCTTTACCGCATCACGTGGATTCAATTTCATGTCCAGACCATTTTCCATTAATTCTTTGTCATTCACCATAATGACCCACCGCTCATTCATACGAGGCGTGACATTCTCGACCGAAACGACAAATTTGTTATTCTCCGACATTCTTACAATGCCGCTGGACTTCAACACATCACGAACTGTGCACTCTTGAACGTAGACGCCGGCATATTGACGATTAAGGGTTGGCATAATGTTTCCACCGCTAACCTTGAGTAACGTTGTCTGATATGCAACGCCATCCCCCCCACTGTCAGCGGCTTTCACGTAAATGATCACTTCATCTTTGGCATGAAGCTCCATGTCCCAATCTTCCTGTTCAATATCCTTGCCGTTTAATTTGACAGCCCAGCTAAGCGAAGAATCCAGAGAAACTTCACCCACGGATTGAATCCGCTTGCCATCTGCCGTAAAATCAACCAGTCCGCTATTGAGTAATGCTTTTTTGAGTGTCAAACCCTCACTAAAATCTCGCTTAATGGACTTTGTTGCATCAGGCAAAAACGTACTACCATCTACAGCCACTGTGATTGTATTCGCTGTTTCTGTCTCTTTGACAATTGGCTGCTCAGAAGGCTGTGTCTCACTACAACCAGCCAAGATCGCCAGTAGGAGCAAACATACACCTATGTAACCGGGGATTTTCTTCATCATGTAGGTAACACCACCCTGCGTAAAATCATTCACCCTGTTGTCCATAACCTCTATTATGGCACAACCTTCGGCAAAAAAAAGTGTCAAAGCCGTTACTTTTATAGGCTACCGCCTGCAAATAAGGCTTGTACAAGAAAGAGAGCCTGCACACAGGCTCTCCAATCTATATCATTTTTATGTTCTAATTGGTTACGTTATCATTGGACACTAGCCTGCATGTATGTCCGTCCTCCATCGCCATCTTTCAGATATGGATTAAGCCCGAAGAACTGCTCCTCAGATACGTATACACCTGTCAGCAATCGCCCTTCAAGCAATCCACCGTCAACCTGCACGCAACATGAAGGTGCGTCTACATACTCCTGATACAACGGAATCTGCCCATATTGTTGATGGACCTTAAATACCTTGCCTTGCTCATGCAAAGGCCGTTCCGAGAAATAGGTAGGCACAATATAACGGGCAATGACATCCAGCTCCTGCACGCTATAAAAGGGTTCATCACCAAGCCATGGCGCAAACATTCGAATCTTCTCATATTGAGACCAGACAACCGCCTGAATCAGCATTTCTGCCTCAACCAACCGACCTTCTCCCACATCTAAAGCCAATTGCTTAGCATGCATAGTTTCTTCCATCTGAGACATCGTTGAATCAGGTTGTCCCAGCTCACATCCGATACACTTCCAGCCCCTGGACGTTTGAATCCATTTTTGCAGCACCGCCGGAGCTAATTTCGGACCATCGCTGTTCACAGAATGCGTATTCACTTCGGCAAGATCATCCTTAACCAAACGGGAATATGCTGTGCGCTTAAACAACTCTGCAGCTTTTTTGTAAATGAGATGGACCTGAATGGATGCGCTCTCAAGTTCTGCAATATCTTTTTTGCCGTAGCGTACTTCACGGGATAAGCTTTCTTCTCTCATGACAAGTGGGCCTCCTTCGCTCCGGCCGTCTGTGGCCATTTTCTATAGATTATACTACAACTCATGACAACATGTGCATAGCCCAAGAGAAAAACGCCGAACAACATAGTACTTAAGACAAAAACCCCTGATTTCCACAGAAATCAGGAGTCTATGTCATTCATGCAACAAAAGTGGGTGATATTGCTTATGCGTTAGTCAACCCACTGCTCAGCCCAGTCTTGAATTTGATTCATGACAGGCTGGAGCGCTCTACCTTTATCCGTCAGTTCATATTCAATACGAACTGGCGTCTCGGGATAGACGTGACGAACCAGAATACCTTCACTCTCCAGATCTTTCATCCGTTCGGATAACATCTTATCACTCATGGATGGAATCAGATTGGAGATATCCTTGAATCGCTTCGAACCACTCATCAATGTTTGAATAATTAAACCATTCCAGCGCTTGCCCAAAAAAGAAAACGCCGTCTCAAAACGCGGACACATCCGCAAGTCTTGACCTTCCACATTAATCACCTCTTTAGAGATCACTCAAATCAACTTACATTTTGTTAGTATATTTCATAATAACATATTTAAGCTTCAAAGAAAACGCCTGCAACTAAAAAGTTTAAATTTTAGAAGCATATCATCCAAAATGGATCATACATCCCAGTATACATTACACGCTACGTCGTCACCATGGGAAATATCGTATAACTTCCCCATAGTACTATCTTACCCAAAAAGAACCCAGCTGCCACAGTCATCAATGACTCGGAGAAGGGTTCTTTTTGAATAAAACTTATAATTTCCATTACACGATTGAGTTAGTGAATTAGACCAGCACGCCACCAAATGGTCTTACAGGTTCGCTCTTGCCAAATTCCGGCTTAAAGCTGCGGGCAGGATATGCCCATTTCACAGCATTGCTGATCACTCTTAATATTTCCGGTTTGTAATAGGTCGGATACGTCTCATGACCTGGTCGGAAATAAAAGATTTTACCTTCACCACGCCGGAACGTACATCCGCTCCGGAATACTTCCCCACCCTGGAAGTTGCTCACAAACACCAGTTCATCCGGTACTGGAATATCGAAGAATTCACCGTACATCTCTTCTTTTTCCAATACAATCTTGCCTTCGATGCCATCCGCAATCGGATGAGATGGGTTAACACACCATACAATTTCCTGCTCGTCAGCTACACGCCACTTCAGATCGCAGCTTGTTCCCATCAGCGCTTTGAATGGTTTGGAGAAATGACCTGAATGGAGCACAATCATTCCCATCCCGTTCAGCACTCGCTGCGCAACCTTCTGTGAGATCTCATCGCTTACGCGATCATGTGCCATATGTCCCCACCATATGAGCACATCTGTGGAATTCAGCACTTCATCACTTAATCCGTGTTCAGGCTGATCCAGTGTAGCTGTACGAATAGCAAAGCCTTCGCCGCCAAGTCCGTCAGCCAGTGCTCGATGCAGACCATCCGGGTAGACTTCCCTTACTTCATCGTGAATTTTCTCATGGACAAATTCATTCCAAATGGTGACGTTGATCATATTCAATTTCCCCCTAGTGTAGCTCTAAACCCACCACATATCGCCCAGCGGTTCTTCGATTAATACTTGCTGGAGATTTTGCACGGCTTTAGAGAATCCTTCTTCAACCGACATCAGACCGTCTTCGTGCTCAATACTTACTACATAATCATATCCGACCAGACGCAAGGCACTCATAATGTCTGCCCAAGTCTTGTTATCATGTCCATAACCAACCGAGCGGAACTGCCAAGCCCGATCCAGCATATTGGTATAGTCCTGCATATCCGTTACACCGTGTTTGTTCACGTTTACCGGATCAATCGTTGTATCTTTTGCATGGAAGTGATGGATAGCTCCTTCACGTCCCAAGATGTGAATTGCCTGAACCGGATCAATACCTTGCCACCACATGTGACTTGGGTCCAGATTGGCTCCGATCACTTCACCTGCTGCTTCACGCAGTCTCAGCAGGGTTGCTGGAGTATGAACGGAGAATCCACCGTGCAGCTCCAATCCAACTTTTACGTTACGATCTGCTGCAAATTTACCCCACTCTGTCCAGTAAGGGATCACTTTGTTCTCCCACTGCCACTTCAGGATCTCCTGGAAGTCATTTGGCCATGGTGCAACAGGCCAGTTCGGATATTTGGCATCCTCATGGTCTCCCGGACAACCGGAGAATGTATTCACTACAGGTACTTCCAGCTTCTCAGCCAGTTCTACCGATTTAACAAAATCATCGTGAAATCCTTTGGCAATATCCTTTTGCGGATGTAGCGGGTTACCGTGACAGCTGAGTGCACTGATCGTCAAACCACGTGATTCCACTGCATTTTTGAAGTTTTTCAATGCTGTAGGATTGCTTAATAACTCATCTGGCTTACAATGTGCATTGCCTGGATGTCCGCCTGTTCCGATCTCTACTGCTTTTAATCCCTTGGATGCTACATAATCAAGAGCATCCTCCAATTTACGTCCTCCGAATAGTACCAAAAATACGCCGAGTTTCAAGTGCGATTCCTCCCTGGATTAGATATCGTATGATTGCTGAATTCATGAATATTGAACTGTATACAATTACCGTTCAGATCACATGCCTGTTTGATTAGTGTGGAAAATCGAGAGTGTTTCTATCCTGAAATTGAACGTAAGAATACTGGTTATTCTGCTTCACTCGTAAGAGCATCAAGCTTCGAACACTTATTACTCAGACTAGTGGGATTCCACGGTTTCAATCTCAGTTTGAACTGTGCGAGTTACTGCAAAAGAATCATAGCTGCTCTCCAGATGTATGTGCTTGCCTTCAAGTGAAGAACGCTGGAATGAATGCATGGCTTCCAGAACGTGATAAGCTAGCTTGCCACTGGCTTTGTGTTCCCTTCCGGCACGAATGGATTCAACCATTTCCGTTACGCCGATGCCTCGTTCGTTTTGTCCACTTTCGAAGACTGGTTTGACCGTCTCCCAAGTGTCTTGACCGTATCTGCGAACCTTCACTTCCCCGTTAAAATAATTGGGGTCCGGTACACTAAGCGTACCTTCTGTACCATAGATTTCAATACGTGGCAGATCCGAAGCTCCGCGAATATCGAAACTGGTGATCATGGTTGCAATGGCACCCTCTGCAAAATCAATGGTTCCTGCCAAGTGGGTAGGCGTCTCTACTTGCAGTGCTGTGCCTTCCTTCGGCCCAGAGCCAATCTTGCGATCTGCAATCTGTATGCCTGCCGAGGCGCTGATTCTGCGTATCGGTCCAAGCAACGTAATCAGAGCGGTCAGGTAGTAAGGTCCCATATCAAACATCGGTCCGCCACCTGCGACATAAAAGAACTCCGGATTAGGATGCCAAGCTTCTGGTCCTCCACCCATAAAGAATGAAGTCGCTGCAACCGGCTTGCCAATGAGCCCATCCTCAATGGCTTTACGAGCTGTCTGTATGCCTGAACCAAGGAAGGTATCCGGTGCAGAACCAACATACAATCCCTTTTCCTCAGCCAACTCAACAACTTTGCGACCATCCTCAAGAGAAATTGCCAGCGGCTTCTCGGCATACACATGTTTGCCTGCTTCGAGTGCAGCCAGATCGGTCATGGCATGACTGCCAGGAACCGTAAGGTTCAACACAAGTTCAATTTCGTTATTTTGCAGCAACTCATCTACATTGTAAACGTTTGCGATATTAAATTCATCTGCCCGTTCCTGAGCGCGTTCACGAATCAAATCCGCAACAGCCACGACTTCAATGACCGGGTTGTTTTTGAGATTTTCCAAGTAGATGGCGCTGATGTTACCACACCCGATGATGCCTGCTTTCATTTTCTCCACTGTGACGTTCATCTCCTTACGCATGGTGAAAATCTGCGTTTGAATGGTTGAGATACATATGTTTTGTTGGATGTTTCCTGTTCCTTAAATCTAATACTATGGTATTCCGTTTCAGCTTCAATTAAAATGAATAATATGATTGAAACATGAACTATCTGGTCATAATTTTCAAATTGCAAGGAGTATGCCCATGCCGACAGATCAATCCTGCCAAGTTCTTACAGCAGGCTTTTCATTTCATCGTAAACCCTACGCTATGGTGCAGCCTGAAGGGGTGAAGAACTACCTGTTAAGACTGCAAACAGACGGACGTTGCCGTGCACGCATAGACGGGGACATGTCCCTGGTGGATGCGGGCGATCTGCTTCTTTTTGATCCTGATGAACCCTATGAGCTGAGAATAGACAATGAAACCAATCCGATGGGAGAACGACTGGTGGAGAGTGGTGACTATCACATCTTCTTTAATGGTTCCTGGGTGGATGAGTGGTGGAAACGGCACAAACGGCCGACCCGGATCAAAGTCGAACTGACGGAAAGTCTTTTGGTCCTTTTTCGACAGCTCGTACTGGAACAGCGCCGCATCTCCAATCCTTATCCGGAAATTTCAAGTTATTATATGCGAATTTTATGTCTCGAAGTGGATCGTTTGCTCGCGGAGCATCCAACGATAACCAACACCAATTATGTGGCTTATGAGATCAAAAACTACATTGAAGAAAACGCTTCCTCTTTATTCAAGCTCGATGATGTGGCAACACATATTGGCATCAGTGTCTCACGGGGTGTACATCTCTTCAAAGAAGCGTTTGGCAAAAGCATCATGCAATACACACTTGACGTACGGCTGAACATGGCCAGGGAACGGATTATTTTCAGTCCAATGACTCTGGAGCAAGTGTCTGAGTCATCCGGCTTTAACAACTATACCTATTTTCATCGGGTATTCCGTTCCCGGTTCGGCATGTCTCCAAAGGAATTCCGCGTCATTCACCGGGAACAGATGTAATCATATCAGTATACGTAAGTTGAACTTATTTGCGCGCGGCTATGGCCTCGGATACAACCATCGCCAGATCTTCATTGCCAAACATGGACAACACGCCAAGTACCGTATCATCCGGGATTTCACCGGCTTCCTCCTTGGATACAATCAGCTTCTGCACCTGCTGCAAACGCTCGTTGCTCTGCTGATTCGGGTAGGCTTGCCGGTACATCTCTTCCGGGTCCAATCCATGATTGACACACCACTGGGCAAATACGAGGATCATCATCTCTTCTTCCTGTTTATAGGTTTCTACAACAGCTTCCTCGATTTGTTTATTTCGTTCCTTTTCATATTCATCCATAACTTGTATTCCTCCGTATGTGTATTCTGCAATTATTTGCGAATCAATTGTTCCGCCAGTTCATGACTGTCCATGACATGACTTGCACTGATCAGGCAATCATCAGGTGAGTCCAGACAAGCCAGGAAATTATCAACTGCTCCGCTAAAACCTCTGCGTATTAACACGGTGTCCCAGCTCCCGAACGTTTCTTTGGTTTCCAGACTCCCCTGTTGCATGCAGCTGATCGTGTCCATGTTCACCACTTCAACAGATCGTCCACCACCATGCAATTCGATCTTCTCCAGATCTGCCCCAGCTTCACGCACCATATCGAATCGACCGTAGGCTGTTCTGCCCAGCTTGGCCGTTCCGGTTGCGTGCAGCAGTCTGTCCAGATCATTCTTCCGAATCCATTGATGAAGCAACTCCACATTATGATCCGAGTACCACAACATCAGATCCAGCATATGGATGAGATCATCATAGATGGTTTCTGCCGCAGGACGATCCTGAATGCCTGTACGATGTTTGGTCACTGTCAAGGATTCAAAACCTTTTCCACCCTGCATCCATTCTTTCGCTTTTTGGTACATCGGTGCGAATCTACGGTTGAAGCCTACTGCGAGTAGCAGCCCTTGTGCCTCGGCAAAAGCAGTCATCTCTTCCGACTCCCGAATCGTATAGGATAACGGTTTGTCTACGTACACGGCTAATCCCTGTTCCAGACATTGCATGACAATGTCAAAGTGCGCTTCCGTTGCTGTATGTACAAACACCGCATCCAAGTCCCAGGACAACAGTTCCTTCAGATCCGTTGTTCCCCGTTCTAATCGATACGCCTCCTGAACGGCTTTGACCGGCTCCGGAGATCGGTTCATAATGCCTACAATCTCCACGTTCGGATGAGCTGTTAACAGCGGCAAATATACTTTACGTGCAATATCGCCGAGGCCGATAATTGCAACTCGTTTACGTTGGGTTGTTTCCATGATGATCATTCCACCTTCAGTTCGGTTCTATATTTCCACGTCCTATAGTGTAACCCTTCGGACAGCAACTTGCCAGTGATTGCAGCACACTTCGCACGAATTGTTCAGACAATGGGCGAACGTGGTAAACTTATAAGGAACAGCAGTACAGATCGGGACACGACCAGACCTGCCTGATCTGAAAGGAGCGTTTGGGATTTTGCGAAAATGGTTATGGCTTCTGTTATATGTTTTACTTGCAGGAGTCACGTTTATTTACAGATATGAACTGCTGGCCTGGACCGATCTTCATCAGTCCATTCCGCTGTTACTCGCCATGGCAACATTGTTTGCTCTTGTGCCTGTAATTCCTTATAAGTTTGTTATTATCGCCTTTGGTTACAGTTACGGTACCACCACGGCAGCCTGGATATGCTGGCTTGGCACCACACTTGCAGCCATGCTCGTGTATGGCGGAGCAAGAACCATCTTCAGACATCAGGCGAGATCGTACCTCGAACGTATTCGGGGTCTGAACCGTTTTACCACATGGATGGAAGCACATCCGTTCATGGGTGTCATGTCGATGCGACTGTTGCCGATCGTGCCTCAGATGGCCGTTAATATCTACGCAGGTATAACGTACACGCCATTCTGGGTCTTCATGCTTGCCACGGCCATTGGGAAAATGCCAGCGATTTTTGTATTTGCCTATGCAGGTGCACAAGCTGAAACCTCAATCTGGCTGAGCCTGGCCATCCTTGCCGGATATCTGGTGCTCATGGCCATTGTATTGCTCTTATTTCGCTTTCGGTCACGCAACAAAGCCTGAATTCAGAATTCGCAAACCATTCAGATTCAGCTTGTTTTCATTCCGGCTTGGTTGGCTTGCCAATTCAGGATATAATAGAAGAGCAAGCCTAATGCTTGTGTAACAAGTTTTAATAAAACGGTAGATTGCTGGAGCTCGAACACGAGCGCTAAATCTTCATCAGAAATGGAGTGACTATAGCATGGAACAACATTCAAGTGAGTTAGCAACTTTTGCAGGCGGATGCTTCTGGTGTATGGTATCCCCCTTTGAAGAACTGCCCGGTATTCATAAGATCGTATCGGGTTATACAGGAGGACATACCGAGAATCCAACATATGAAGAGGTCTGCTCGGAGACAACAGGACATGTAGAGGCTGTGCAAATAACGTTTGACCCTGCCATCTTCCCTTATAAGAAACTGGTTGAACTGTTCTGGCAGCAGATTGATCCTACGGATACAGGCGGGCAATTCCATGACCGTGGATCTTCCTATCAGACGGCCATCTTCTATCACAGTGAAGAACAGCGCCAGATTGCGGAAACTTCCAAAGCGGAGCTGGGACAAAGCGGACGTTTTGATAAACCAATCTTCACTCCGATTTTGCCAGCCAAACCGTTCTATGAAGCGGAAGAACATCACCAAAATTATCACCGGAAGAACCCTGCCCATTACAAACGCTACAGCAAAGGTTCTGGACGTGTAGATTTCATCGAACGCAACTGGACCGGTAACGTGGATAAAGACGGGCTGAAAGAGCGTTTGACGCCGATTCAATATGAAGTTACGCAGAACAGCGCGACCGAGCCTGCATTCCATAACGAATTCTGGGATCACCACGGTGATGGTATCTATGTGGACATCGTATCTGGCGAGCCATTGTTCAGTTCTACCGACAAATACGACTCCGGCTGCGGCTGGCCGAGCTTCACACGTCCATTGCGTGACCACAACGTGAAGGAAAAAACTGATCTCAGCCACTTCATGATTCGTACCGAAGTGAGAAGTCGTGAGGGCGATTCCCATCTGGGTCACCTGTTCAACGATGGTCCTGCCGAAGCAGGTGGAATGCGTTATTGCATCAACTCTGCGGCACTTCGTTTTGTACCCAAAGAAGACTTGCAAAAAGAAGGATACGGTGAGTACGCCGTCCTTTTCCAATAAGTTATAATGCAAATACAAAAAGAGCAGTGGGATGATCCCGCTGCTTTTTTGTTGTACATTCTTTTTTTCATAGACGAACTATTGTTGCATGAGAATGCATTGATTAGGTTTGGCTCGAAGAGATTTCCGAATTTAATTGGCTGGCAGAAGCCGTCTGATCATTACGAAATTGAATTCGCATCGCTGGAACAATACCCATGATCATCACGGTAACCGAAATTGCGTAGACGATAAAAATGGATGTGCTGTTCATCAGTACACCTGCCATGGAAGATCCAAGAAGCATACTTCCTATGAATAAAGGGGTGATGGTGCCATTCACTCTCCCGATCAAATGCTCATCTATCCGAGTGACCAAGTATGTGGAGATGATGACGTTGATGAATGCCATACTGATTGAGCTTAAGAAGCTGATCAAAAGGGTCAGCCAGAACCAACTGGATAACACTTCCCCCATCGTGGCTACAGCCAGACACAGCACACCTACAAGCAGAGTTAAGGTCTGGTTCAGCTTAGCACTTACAGCAGCCGCAATACCTCCTCCAATCAATAAACCTATTCCGGACGCACCAGACAAAAACTGTAACGACGTTGCTTCAAGTCCCAGACGTTCAGTGATCAGAAATATTCCAAGTGGACTGATGAGACCCGCCGAAAGCCCTATACAGATGAATACCAGACTAAGCATTTTTAACGAGCGAGATCGAGCAACATATTGCCAGCCCTCTTTGATATCCGCTAATAATGAGGTATTTGTTTCCCGTTGAGTGGCGTCTTTAGGCAGCAATGTGAGTAGAAGCGCAGAGATGAGGAATAAAGTGAGTAATGCGTACATGGATGCCTGAATTCCCATTGCAGTGTATATAAACGTTCCAACGATTGGTCCGAGAATTAAAAACAACGATTGACCACTCTGTGTAATAGCAATTGCAGACTGCAAATGTTCTCCCTTTACATTTCGCCTCACAATCTTTAGAGAGGATGGTTGAGAAAACTGGCTAACGATAGAGGATACAAACGTGGCTACGTATAGAATCTGCCAATACCCGGAAGATAAGACGCCAATAATCATGACAATAGACAACGCACTCAGAATATCCCCCAGTATCATCGTACGTTTGGGATTCCAGCGATCAGCAAGTGCACCGCCTATGATGGAGAAAACAAAAATCGGGGCATATTCAAGTACGGTAATCAGCGAGACAGCTATTGGACTTCCTTGAGTTCGATCCATCACATAGTAGAGGATCGCCATATTTCGGATCCATATCGCCAGATTTTGCAGCAGATCAGACCCTGTCACGATTAAAAAAGCTTTGTTTCTGAACAATGTGTTCATTCGCCATCTCCTCTTTTAAACCGACTGTCCGGTTTATTAATATTTAAAAAGAAAAACTGACGTTACATCAGCTTTTCATAATTAATGTTGTTGAATACCTGCCAGCAGACTGGCCATGCCTTTGTGGTAAATACGACGAATATCCGTCAGGTCCTTCTCATAATAGAGTGTAGTCAATCCGCTAAACAGACCGTAGATGATGTGCATTACATCCTGTGGGTCATCCGGTTTTAACTCTCCATCTTCCATCCCTTTAGTAATAATGGACTCGTATGTCGCATACGGAATTCGGATCAGGGAAAGCATCTCATCAAGCATCTCCTGACTGACGACCTGACCCGAGACAAACTCGTTAATGGCGTGATTCAGCGGGTTAGCCAAATCATCCACGTAATGATCAGCAAGTCCGTACAATTTGTCTATGGCAGTCTTATACCCGGATTCTTTGTCCAGCCAAGCATCCATCCAATCTTCATTGTTAAGCTTGATTAGATACATGAATAACTCTTCTTTGCTTTTGAAATGATAATAGATGCTGCCTTTACTCCGATTGTTAATCGTACATATGTCTTCCATGGAAGTTGCACTATATCCCTTTTGGGCAAACAGTTCCTTGGTATTACGTGCAATGTCTTTCTTTATCTGGGTAACATCTTTTCTTCGTTTAACTTCGATTGGAAAAACCTCCATAAATTAAACCGACTATTCGGTCTAATAGTATCACAGCACAAATACTCCGTCAATTCATTTTGCACAGGCACCCTCTCATTTGCTGTTTCAAAAGGATGTACAAGAGAGTGCCTGGCTACAATTCAGGAAAGAAGAAGTCACATCATACTTACAATCCAACCGATCCAATACGCAAATGGAATTAATAACAACTGTGCCAACAGAGTACCGAATAAACGGGATACGAGCATGCAGCCATAAATCTGATTCATGCGATCCAAACGGATCTCGCCACGTAATGATTTGTCACTGAGCAGAGAAATCCGTGGATCGATCAGGATGGTTAGCAAAATAGTCGCTATTCCGTTAATTAACCCGGTCGATTGGGATGCAGCTACAGCCTGCCCTGGGTAAAGGTACGCTGCGTATAAGCTGGACAGGACACCCGTGGTATAGATTGCGGTTACCGCTACATTAAGCAGCATTAACCGTCTTGGCATCCCATGTTGTACTAATCGTTTGGCCATCTTCCAGGATGGCGGGGTGATGTAATACGTTGCATTTCTAATCTTGCTTCGCTTCAGCATACCGCGAACCATCGCAGGGATGGAACCGGCTGCTTCAAAATGTACAACCATTCTTGATGAGAGCTTCACCATGGTTGGAAAACACAATATGGCTAATGCCGTTCCAATTGTTGCCGCACCCATTAACCAGTGCAGCTGCGCCGCAAAGTGTGGATTGGTTCCACGTGTTGCAGTATCCACTAGATTACCTACCATCGGACCCTGGGCCATATTCGAGGTTCGAGAAACCAACAACAAGATACCTGCCAATGAAATGGCCAACGCGATTCTGCGGGTGCGTAATCCACCGAGGCGGAGCGCGTATGACAAGCTGTCTGCGGCATGAATCAGCATGGTGAACAGCATAGGGATTGCCAGACTAAGACTAAACATATGTATGTACTCCTTTATATTCCTGTTATTGAACTTATTTCTTTCATGGACAGCATTATACTCCTCTGGCTTGCAAAAGTATAGGAACGAGATCCTTCTATATAAGTTGAACTAAAGAATATTTACACTGGACACTCCGATGACAGAACAACCTTCCGATCGCTGTTATCCCCAGATTTTTTTGATTCCTTTTATAAAGGGGTAAATCCGGGGATAAAGGCGAACACTTCGTTTCTTCAGTTTTTTTCTGTCCTCTCCGTTTCGTGTAAATGTTTATTTCAATTTATATAGATCATCGGTAAATGCACTTACGACCTCGGATGTTCATCGTTTATCCCTCTCCTCACAGGGTAATATACAATTAATCCATTATTGTACAGGAGGGGTTCATATGCCTTGGAACAAACAGGATTATCCGGTATCCATGAAGAACCTGGAACCACGTGTTAGACATAAAGCAATTGAGATTGCCAATGCTCTGCTCGATGACGGGTATGAGGAAGGACGCTCGATTGCCATAGCGACAGCTAAGGCGGAAGAATGGGATGAAAATCATCCCGCACCGGAAAGTTCGAAATCGGACTCCACATCTTCTTCCGATAATTCCAACCCTAAAAAGTCGTCTTCCACGGATCGTCGTCATTCCGAGCCCGTTTCTTCGTCCAAAAGTCATGACAACATCCATGTCGTGCCTACCGACTCCGGTTGGGCGATCAAAGAAGAAGGAAAGTCTACCTATCTGTCCACATTTGATACTAAGGCAGAAGCTGTAGATAAGGCCAAAGAACTGAGTAGCAAACAAAATATTCGAGCGATTATCCATAATCAGGATGGTCAGATTGCTTCTTCGATCAAGTCTTGAATGAATCGGAAAACAACAAAATCCCTTTTACTGCTGAAAAGCAGCAAAAGGGATTTTGTATGAACTTTAACTATCAAGACCTGAATATGATGAATACAGGTTATGGTTGTTCTGAAACGTATGGTTAATTGGATACCCCTCTAGCCACCGTAGTCCGTTGTGAAATAGCAGCAGCGTTAACTGCCTTGGCTGCAGCCGATGGCATCGGCAATTTCACAGCCGAAGTTGTAACCACGGTTCCGCGAGCCGGAACACTAACGACGTACGTGATGACTTTGCTGGCAATCCATACGGCCAGAATCGTATATAAAGTTTCTTTTACCGGAAGAAAGAAAAGCGACAATCCCAATACAAAAGCATCGCTGACAAAGAAAACTGTTCCCAGCTTCCATCCCTTCCAGCGGCTAACCAGCACGGCGAGAATATCGTCTCCACCTGTCGCTCCACCGAATCGAAGCACGATCCCAGCGCCTACCCCTGTCAATATACCGGATAGAACTGCCGGAATCCACAGATTTCCGTTAAACGACAATACCAGTGTGGAGTATCGTTCAAAGCCGTCATAGAATAGGGAAAATGCACCGACGCCAAGCAATGCCTGAATCATGAATTTCCAGCCTTTAAGGAACCAAGCCAGGATCATGACCGGAATGTCCAGTAACAACATACCGATAGCAGGTGATAAGCCTGTTGCGTATTTTCCGAGCAGGGCCAGACCAACAAATCCGCCCTCCGATAAATGATTCTGAAAGTTAATGTGATAATAAGCAAAAGCTAAAATAAATGTACCGAGTAGCATAATGGCGAATTTGATCGCCTCTGTTTTAACGTGTTGTAAGGTTAACGATGTTCTCTTCATTCAGGTTCCCTCGCAGTTTGTAGGTTGGTTTTTTAGACCGACCGTACCCTGCAAAAGGTAAGCCTGGAAGAAATCATCGTGTACGTCCTTCGAATATTCATTCCAATCCCCTCTTTCGCAGAGTCAGCCGTTTTTTTGAAACCGGTTGGTGTACTCTACAAGGGGCGCTATGTGTATGAGAGATCGTAACGTTTCCAGATCGTCCTTGGGGAGATTGTCCTTCGGGAACTCATGGTATCCTGATCCTTTCTGTTCTGTTGTGGTTAGCTGTGCTCAGTTAAACTGAAAAATAACTACAATGCATAAGCTTGAACATTTAATTGTACACTTACACTTGGATTACAGTACCCTCTTTTGATCGCGGTTATCCCCGGATTTTTGGAATTCCATTTTCCCTCTGGGGAAAATCCGGTGATCGCTTATGCTTCCGAAGCTGCTTTCATTCAAAAAGCTTTCAGGCGAACGCTTCGCTTCTACAGATGGGTTCTGCACTCTTCGTTCCTGTGTAAATTGTAAATCCAACTTACAGCAGTTGCAAGTTCATTCAGTTTAAACACCAAAGCTAACTTGCTTGTTCTTCTATTATATAACACCAACGTGACCGGGTCTAAACAGTAGACCCCTCAAAAACAGGCATAAAGTAGCCTTTGGACTGCTCCAGCAGTCATACGGCAACACCAGGATAAGCAATGCTTGCTAATGGTGCAACCTGCTCCTTTATTCTATGACCAAAGCTTCCAAAAATAACTGTCAGTCACCCAACTGTTACAAATTGGGGCCTTTTTTTATTTTCTTGCGCTTTTTAAAGGAATCATTTTCCTTTCACACATACACTATAGCAAACGTAATCGGCTTATTCTTTGTCCAGTTCAGACGTTTCCAGACTTACTCTGCTGTTTATGGTATAATATAACAATTGAATCCCACTACCGTTTAAGCGAGGCGGATTGATGAAAACGTTAAAGCCAAGAGTCTTTATTGGCTGCTCGCTGGAAGCGAAGCCGATTGCAGCCGCAGTACACGAAAACTTACGTTTTTCAGCCGAAGTTACCCCTTGGTATTCCGGGGTTTTTAATCCAAGCAGCTATACCATGGACGATTTGGAAGTAGAGGTCCGTACGACTGACTTTGCCATTTTTATTTTTCATCCGGATGATATATCCAAAATTCGCGGGAAGTACTACGCGTCGGTCCGGGATAATACAATGCTGGAAATGGGTCTGTTTATGGGTCGTCTGGGACGAAAACGTATTTTTTTCATTCTTCCTGAGGATATTACAGACATCAAGGACACAACCAAGGTCGAAGGATTGCGTATGCCCACAGATCTGCTGGGGTTAAATCCACTCGTATATGAAATCCGTTCTGACGGAAAGTGGGCACCAGCCGTGTCCGTGGCATGTTCCAAAATCGCAGACAGTATTGAGGAACAAGGACGCTGGAGTGATCCAGAATTGGAGAACATCATTGAGGAGCATAAACGCACTGAGGGAGAAGCAAGGTTACAACTGCTTAAGTTGCTGCGGTTCTTTAGGGAATTACTGCGTACCCGCAAAGCAGATGCCAAGATGCTGGAGCGAATGAGCGATGCCTTACGTACTGCCTTTGTCTCTCATCCTCCATTCGCTGTACGTGGCACAGCCATATACCGTACAGATGACAGTGGTTACATTGAGCAATTATGTGGTAATGTTGGAGAACCGGGGAGAAAGTATGACTTGTCCGCTAACGACGACAAACAACCGGATGATCCCAAGCGCATTCTGGTGATTGATTCTTACCGGGAGAATAAAATCAAGATTAACCTGTATGATGATTACCTTGAGAAAGAGTATCTGCTATGCTATCCTGTAGCCAAGAGGTATGTAATCACCGTTCACATTATTGGACATATTGAAGCGGATGAGGCGGTATTTCAGCAGATTGACCTACAGAATCGTCAACTGTTCAACGCCATCAACGATTTGTTAGGAGGCGAACCGGAATGAAACCGGAAACGAAAAAAATAAGCAAGCGCTGGGGCAGCGAAAAAAAGGTACGCCTCAGTTCTGCGCCCGAATCATCACGACCGGTTCCGGAACCCAAGGAAGAAGATCGTTTCCACAAGCCGGCCGTACCGCTAACTACCATTGGGCCCTCCCTGAAGGGCAAGGAAAGACCTTATAAGGTCATCCTTGAAAAAGAGGCGTTCTACGAAAAGCCTCAATATCTTGCTTAATTTCTGAACACATCATCAAACCTGCCGCTGAATCGGCAGTATTTCATAGGCCCCGCCGCCCAAGGCAGGGGCTTTTTTGTTGCTCATTTTCGCTAAAATAAAACTGCTTCTACTCGTTGACCTGGTGCCATCGTGTTGCGGCAAGGCATCCTTGAATCATGATCGCAATTCATTGCTTGTAATTACTTCTGTAGCAGACTGCATTGCATAAGGCTTATTTGGTTTATGGCCTTAGGTTTCCTGCAAAACCCATAAATTATACCTTATTTTGGAGCAGGCTTGTCCCTAAATCCCTAGCCTCACTCACTATCTGTACCTTTAGGAAAATGCGATAATGTCTGCTTCCAATATTTCTCGGTTGTATTGTGTATCTCTATTACATATATTGATTATAATATAGGAACACATGTTCTGTAAATATAAAATTCCAATTAAAGGTTAAGGAAGTGAACATATGACATCCTCAACTTCCGCCCCATCCCCTGCGGATGAAGACCATCGTCTGATTAAAGGTCTGGTTGTGCGTACGCTTTTGCTGGATGTACTTGAACGAGATATTCTCACACTGGATACGTTGCTGCTGAAGATGCCCGAAGTCTACATTCTGTCGCTGACCCGCATTCAGAACAATGTGCTCAAGGAGATGTTGGCCCTTCGTAAACAGATGAGAACCCGCGGTGTCAAAGTACTGGAAGAGAAACGGGAAGCCGAGGGTATCGAAACTCTGTATATGTGCAGAGGGTATTGGCAACGGTTCTATATGCTGTGGACATTCGCACGCAATGAAGTCAAAAAAGAACTCAGTCGGCATCTGCAGATGGACTTGGCACAGACTTGATACAACTCTGACAATATAGAACCCATTCCCCAGCAAAACAAGTTGACCACGGAAGGTTACGTTCATTAAGATGGAATAGAGATATCCAACCATTCCAATAAGGCATGATATAGTTTCACCGGATATACTCTCAACGTCTTATCAATCAAGGAGCTGTACTTCATGGATTTGAATACACATTCGATTAAACAAACACCCGCACATACAGGCATTGCCGCAGATGTAACAGAACTGATCGGCCAGACACCTGCCGTTAAACTGAACAGACTCACAGGCAGCAACTCTGCTGATGTATACGTGAAACTGGAATACTTCAACCCAAGTGGCAGCGTCAAAGACCGTGCCGCCTACAACCTGATCGTTCAGGCTGAACTTGCGGGACACTTGCTCCCTGGTGCTACCATTATTGAACCGACGAGCGGCAATACCGGGATTGGTCTTGCGATGAATGCCGCCGCCAAAGGATATAAAGCCATTCTGATTATGCCGGACAATATGTCCAAGGAACGCATCAACATTCTGAAAGCCTATGGCGCAGATGTGGTGCTCACCCCTGCTGCGGAGCGGATGCCTGGTGCGATTCGCAAAGCGAAAGAACTTCAAGCAGACATTCCGGGAAGTTTCATTCCGCAGCAGTTCGAAAATCAGGCAAACCCGGATATTCACCGGATCACGACGGCTCCCGAGATTATGCAACAGATGGAAGGCAGGCTGGATGCTTTCATCGCTACGGCGGGAACAGGCGGAACCATTACCGGAACCGGGGAAGAACTGCGCAAGCAGTTACCCGATATCCGCATCTATGCGGTGGAGCCCAAAGGTTCTCCGGTGTTGTCCGGTGGCGAGCCCGGACCACACAAGCTCGTCGGTACAAGTCCGGGGTTCATTCCGGACATCCTGAATACCGACGTGTGGGATGCCATCATCCAGGTGTCCGATGAGGACGCACTGGATACGATGCGGCAGCTTGCTGCCCGGGAAGGGCTGTTGCTCGGCCCTTCCTCTGGCGCTTCGGTGTGGGCCTCCCTTCGCATCGCGAAGGAACTGGGGCCGGGGCACCGCGTGCTCTGCATTGCGCCGGATACCGGGGAACGGTATCTGAGCATGGGTATTTTTTAACACAGCAAAAATCTATACACATCAAAAAGGGGCTTCCATCTCCCATAAGTCATGAGCATGACAGAGGCCCTCCCTTATTAGCGCTCATTGGTCATTGGTTCTAATGAACCTGACACACGCTATTCGCTCCTATTTGCGCAGGTCTGACGTGTAACGAATCACAGCGACGTTATTTCTCCAAATTCGGTCGATTTACAAGCTTAAAAGCCCTTTTCGGACGGGATAACGTTACTGAGATTCGTTAGAATTTACATCACTTAATGATCACTCTAATAAGGTGCGGTAGGTTCGGTAGAATGTTGGAGCGATTGGTAGCGAGGAGCGAGGGAAAATCCCTCGAAAAAAAGGGAAGCGAATTACATTAGAGGAACCATCAAAACAAAAAAAGCCCTTGCTCACTTACGGATGGTGTATCCGCAGAGAACAAGAACTTATTTTGGTAAGAAACTTTATCATCGAAAATAAAACAAGAATATTTAACGTAAGCTGGTTAGTGTGTCAGGGTTGTCCATTCCACACCTTCAGGAAGCAGAGCCGCAATGCGGTCTTTGGCTTCCTTTTTGGTATACAGGGATTCATCGAGAATGACCGCAGAACCGGAATCCGTGCTTGTCCGAATCAGACGTCCGAGACCTTGCTTCACACGTAAGAGCATATACGGAAGATCGATCTCTTCGTATGGTGCTGCCGACGCACTGCGTTTTGCATTGAAGACAGGGTCCTGTGGTGGATACGGAAGCGACCAGATCATGACATTGGATAATGACGGACCTGGAACGTCCAGTCCTTCCCACAGATTAACGGAGCATAGCACACTCTCCTCATCCTGCTGGAACGCCGCAATCAGATCACTGATCTCCCGGTCGCCCTCATACATAAAGCGCAAACCTTCTGCTTCAGGTACATGAACGATGTCCTGCTTGAACGCACGTAGCTCTTCCATCGTACGGAACAGAACCAGCGCACGTCCTCCACTCTCCTGAAGTAACGACACCGCATCACGCATGCGATTTTCGTTCTCCGGGTGACCCGGTATAGCTTCATCGGTAATTTTCATCTTCATTTTGTCCGCATAATCATATGGGGAAGCCACCGAGAATGATACAAAATCATCAATGCCCAGGCTGTCCGCCACATAACGGAATGAACTGTCCACAGATAACGTGGCAGAGGAGAACACGATGGGAATACCTGTGTTGAACACACGCTCGTTCAGCATTTCCTTCACGGTGCGCGGCATGATCGATAAGGTCGTCTCATCCTCGCTCTCTTCCGCCCAACAGATGTAACCATCTTCCTTGCGGAACAAGGCAAGCGCAGACTGAATCATATCGAGATGTTCTTCCACAACACGCATCTGGTAACCATCCAGCGAGAACAATCCGCTCTCAAATACCAATTCTTCGCCGATTGCATCCAGCACACTCGTCAGACGTTCAATCTCACGTAGCAGTGGCGGCTCTACCCGAACTTCTTTCCGTTCCGAACCAGGGATCGCGACCGTATACGTATCCAACAATGCAAACAGTCGCTCACTGCTCTCAATCGCTTCATCCACACACTCCGCGAGGGATTCACGAATCTCTCCTTCTAACAGGCGAGTGACGAGTTCCTCAAAGATGCGGTGTTTCAGCTTGTAGCTCAGTGCGTTCAGGGCTGCTTCTTCCAGCAAATGTCCTTCATCAAATACAACTGAGCTGTGATCAGGCAGGAGTGGCAGTTGGCCCTCGCGTTTACGCGCATCATAGGTCCATACATGCTCCATGTAATAATCATGGGAACAAATGATGATGTCTTTGGAACGACGGTAATGGTCACGCGACAGCGTGAGGCCGCAACGTTGACGTTTTGGACAAACAAAACAATCCTGGAACGGGTCCCAGTTGATTTTGTTCCACTGACGATCATTCAGATGTGGATACTGTTTACGGTCACCATACGGATGGAAAGCCTGAAGTGTACCTGGCGTATTCACAAAATCCGGAAGGCTATCATGCACTTCTTCAATAACAGGGGCATCCTCATCCGCAAATCGCACCGCACTTAATTTGTTCAGACAGACGTATTGGTCCGGTGACTTACCCAGACGTGCGTCCACTTCTAAGTCCAGATGTGCAGCCAGCTTGGCAATATCTCCGCCGGGCTTCACAAGCTGTTCAATCAAAGACTCATCGGCACAAGCAATCACTGCCGGTTTGCCCGTATAACGTGCATAACAGACCGCGTAGAGCAGATAGACTAACGTCTTGCCTGTTCCGACACCGGCCTCCGCCATAATGGTCTTTTTATCTCCATAGGCCCGTTCGAGCTGGTACGCCATAAAAATCTGTTCATCCCGTACCTCGAAGCCGAACTCTGGCAAAATATCGTAAAAAACATCGGCGACCCATTCTCCCAGACGGGATACAAAAGGTTCAGCCGGATCATATGCAAAAGGATAACGTTGTGTAGACAATCCTAGGTCAGCCTCCATTCTTAGACGCGGTCCTCTTTCATTTTCCGTTCAAAAAAGGCCGCAGGGCAAAAGTTAATTATCTCACGCGATGAAGCGGGTGACAAGCTTTTTTTACGAGATTATTTGCGAGGTTTAATGTATAGAACCAATTTTCAGGGAAAATATATACAGGAATCCACTTTAAGGAAAGGCGGTGCTCCACTCCATGAATCATCAGTCTTCACAACCAGAGCATTCCTCAGACAAATCAGCTGAGACATTAACGGATCGACAAGGGCATCCCATTACGGACAATCAGAATGTACGAACCGTTGGCAGCCGGGGACCGACTACGCTGGAGAACTATCATTTTCTCGAAAAAATTACTCACTTCGACCGTGAACGTATTCCGGAACGTGTGGTCCATGCCCGTGGTGCTGGCGCTCATGGCATATTTGAAGCGTATGGAACGGCCGGGAGCGAACCAGTATCGAAGTACACACGTGCACGTCTGTTTCAGGAAAAAGGTAAACAAACGCCCGTGTTCGTTCGCTTCTCTACCGTTATACATGGTGGACATTCACCGGAGACACTGCGGGACCCGCGCGGCTTTGCTGTAAAATTCTATACCGAAGATGGCAACTGGGATCTGGTGGGTAACAATCTGAAAATCTTTTTCATTCGCGACCCGCTTAAATTCCCGGACATGGTACACGCCTTTAAGCCCGACCCGTTGACCAATGCACAGGATATGGAACGGTTTTTCGATTTTGTCTCGCTAAGTCCTGAAGCTACCCATATGGTGACATTCCTCTTCTCTCCATGGGGCATTCCAGCGAATTATCGGCAGATGCAAGGCTCGGGTGTCAATACATATAAGTGGGTCAATCAGGAAGGCACGGGCGTGCTCATCAAATACCACTGGGAACCGCTCAATCAAGGGATACGTAACCTGCTGCAAAAAGACGCGAGCGAGATTCAAGGACAGAACTTCAATCATGCGACATTGGACCTGTATCACGCTATTGAAAAAGGGGACTATCCCGAATGGGAGCTGTGCGTTCAAGTGATGGAAGACGGCGAGCATCCGGAGTTGGATTTCGACCCGCTGGACCCGACCAAGTTGTGGCCGCAGGAGCAGTTTCCTTTTCTACCTGTTGGCAAAATGACGCTGAATCGTAATCCCGAGGATTATTTCAATGAAGTGGAGCAAGCAGCGTTTGGCACAGGTGTATTGGTAGACGGGCTGGATTTCTCAGATGACAAGTTGTTGCAGGGACGCACCTTCTCTTATTCAGATACCCAGCGTCACCGGGTGGGTGCGAATTATCTGCAACTGCCTGTGAATGCGCCGAAAAACCGGGTGGCAACCAATCAGAGCGGCGGGCAGATGCAGTATCAGGTCGATCGGGCACCGGGTCAGAATCCACATGTGAACTATGAACCTTCCTCGCTCGGTGGACTAAAGGAAGCGGCGCCACGTGGTAAGGAGCATGAACCACTGGTGGAAGGCCGACTTGTTCGTGAGAAGATTGAGCGTACGAATGACTTTGGTCAAGCCGGTGATACGTATCGGGCGTTCGAAGATTGGGAGCGAGATGAGTTGGTCAGCAACATGGTCGGGGCTTTGGCGCAATGCAAACCGGATATCCGGGAGCGCATGATCTCTCATTTTACCCAAGCCGATGCCGATTATGGTCGTCGTGTGGCTGAAGGGCTGGCCTCTGTTCCAACCGATGATAGTGCCACAGTCCAACCGAAACATGAACCAAGTGTCGAGCAAGCAGAGAAACGCAGTCGTGAGACGGACGGATATTAAGGTGGATGGACAGCGTTTGGATCGCTGAGTCTGACACTGTTGGTACATTTGGGTATTTTGAGTAAGGAGATTACGTTCTGGATTAAACATAGCCCTGATCGTCAAGTTGCCAATTGCAGCTGCTATCAGGGCTTTTTCATGACTAGTTTGAGTATAATCTTCACTTCAGGATGTAGGCTTCTATTTATTTTAGGTTGAATGAAGTTCATAGGAGTGGATCATAAGTAAAACTGGTACTCTGAGGATGGAAAAGCGTACTTCTCTACGTTCATTTCAGATGATTCTTCGTTAAATGAGAGCTATCACCCAATGGAAAGATTACATAATTCACGTGATATTACAGGCATTGGAAGCTTGCAGGCTTGACCTGCCTGCATGTACCTCCATCTGATCAGATGATTATTGATGATAACGCTTACAGCATTTACCATAAAGCTGTGTCCTAGAGATTACATTTAACCAGCCGGCATGATCTATCTCATAGGTAACGCTCTGGTATACGGCTACCACATGCTCTTCATTCTATTCCCAATTAACCAAGGAGGCTTACGTAATGAAATTATTCCCATCCACATCCACTCATGTATCTGCACGATCTGCACGTTCTCTGAAGGAACGCTCCCTCAAATCCAAAATGGCCCAGATCTGTCTGAGTGCCGCGTTCCCTCTATTATTGATTGGTGGTGGAACGGCTGGTGCTGAAGAGCTGATCGAGAGCAATTTGCAAAATCCCTCTGAATCGGTGGCGACTTCGAATATCGCGCTTGCTGCGGGTGATCTCTATGTGTCTCCTGGCGGTTCAGCCAGCAATCCGGGAACACTGAACAGCCCTACGTCACTCGCTAACGCATTAACCCAGATCGCCCCAGGCAAGACCATCTATCTGCGCGGCGGCAACTACAGCTTTTCTCAGACTATTACCATTGAACGTGGCAACAGCGGCACATCGAGCCAACGTAAAAACCTGGTGGCGTATGGAGCGGAGAAACCGGTCTTTGATTTCTCAGCCCAAGCCTTCGCTTCCACCAACCGCGGGCTGCAAATGTTCGGAGACTACTGGTTCGTCAAAGGGCTTGAGGTGAAGGGTGCTGGCGACAACGGCATCTTCATCGGAGGCAGTTACAACCGTCTGGAACAGATCGAAGCTCATCATAACCGGGATACGGGTATTCAGATGGGGCGTTATGCTTCCACAGCCGCCAAGAGTGAATGGCCTGCATATAATGAAGTGATTCGTTCCTACTCCCACAACAACTATGATCCGGATGACGGCGAGGATGCAGACGGTTTTGCGGCCAAACTGACCGTTGGCCCAGGTAATGTCTTCGACGGTTGTATTGCCGCCTATAACGTGGACGATGGCTGGGATCTCTATAGCAAAACGGACACAGGTGCCATCGGCGCGGTTACGATCCGCAACAGCATCGCCTACGCGAACGGTGCAACAGCAGACGGCACTTCCACCTCCAACAGCGATGGTAACGGTTTCAAGCTTGGTGGCGAGAAGATTGCGGTAAATCATATCGTTGAGAACAACATTGCGTTTAATAACAAAAAACACGGTTTCACCTACAACAGCAATCCCGGTTCGATCCAGATGAAAAACAACACCTCCTGGAACAATGGACAAAGCAACTTTGCTTTTGATGTAGGCACCCACATCTTCACCAACAACCTGTCCTTCCAAGGCGGCGCCAGTGACAAAACAAGCGGAACCGACGTCAATAGCACCAACGTCTGGTGGAAGAACAAAAAAAGTGAGAACGCCAAAGGCCTGCTCGCCAGCGCAGCCGACTTTGTCTCCCTCGTGCCTTCGGTAACACGTAGCGCGGACGGAACGCCTGTCCTGGGCAATTTCCTCAAGCTTGCGGGTGGTAGTGATCTGATTGGCTCGGGTACGCCATCGGGTAAGAATATTGGGGCACGGTAGGTATATGAGTAAATAAGATAAAAGAATAATTTAAAAGCAAAATCCCCTTCCCCATTCCGCCTAAGCGGTGGTAATGGAGGAGGGGATTTTTGAATTGCTTTGTATTGTCTGCTGGCTTATGAGGTAGATAGATAAATACTCACGGCTTGGCTAAAACCTCAATAATGAGTCTCACACCTGTGCGAAACCCTTGCTCAAATGCCGCTTCCACATACATCGACGTGGATTGTCCGATCAAGTCTATCAGTTTCTCCAAAGCATCGTATTCGTTCTCGGTAAGCTGTGTTTTGTAGGCTTGCATGAGGTCTGAAATCTGGCGATTGATATCCTGATACTCGGCATGCTCAGGATGAATTGACTCATCCAACCGCAGGTTTCCGTGAAACAAATCTTCGATCAGGTTTGACATATTATCCTTCATGGTATGGTCACCTCAGGGAGATTGTAACTCAAGGGATGAGGTGAGATGGGAATTTAGCGGAAAATCCGCTAAGATTAGCACTATTTTTACATTATCAATTAGTCAAATTTATTAAATGTGAGATAACAACGCGAATCCGAAAAAAAATTATTAATGTATTCAAACAATTTTAAGGTATTCCTGTATTGGTCCCATTTTAGTTTTCTTAGAAAAAAACATAACTCTTCCCCCTCACTTGCAGTAGCAAGTGAACAGTTAAGATAATATTTCGTGTGTTCATGTTTTTTATAAAGTTGCTCAATTTCATTAGCCACATCATAAGTTAAGATCCAATACCGGTTTTTCATTGTATAATTAATTTTTTGGCTAATGTTCAGTGACATTATAGTTGATGTCTGAAAAACCAAGTAAAATCAAGGGATTTCTAATTTTCATTCTTTTTTTAATTTTCAATATAGTTGGTATCTAAGAAAAGCACAGTAAATTCACAATGACATTAATTTGGTATCTTGTTTTTACATTTAAGTTAGTATCAGTTGGCTTGAATCACAATATAACTACAAATTGAACACCAGTCTACTTCAAAAAATCAATAAGGTTCCTCAACATTTGAATATCATGCACATTGAAGTTCTGGTACCCACCGCATATCCTGAAAGATTTTGAGCGTAATCCGCTTTGGTAGCATATCCTTGATATTATAGACTCCAATATTTCTTGCTCCCTCAGATGTCTTTACTACCTAAGGTAATTATTCCATGCTCCAAACCGGTAATCTGGCCATTCTTACAAGTCCATTAAATATTCCTATATTTTCGTTTATGCTAAACCCATGTTGGATTCCCCTTAAAAACCGTTAGCATAATTGATTACATTTCAAGAAAATACATAGATTAATTTCTTTTTCTTCAACTGTTAAACTTTAATCTAATTATAACATTCCAAACTCTTGGGAAATATCGCGGGTAAGCTTGGCTAGTGGGCGCATACTGAGCTCACCCTCAGCAACATAGTTAGCTGACAAAAATCGAGTGACATCTTCACGGCTATGGAAGATGTGCGGGAATTGCATATATAAAGAATAAATATAGTCCTTCTTATACGCTTGCTCCTTTGCAATTAATTCTACTACGTAATCCTTGTGAGTGTTATATAATTCAACAATTCTCAAATCTCGCAAATTCCGTGTTGCCTTACGAATAAATGTTCCGTCCCCCTTAACAAGACCTTTATTGAACAAAACAGAAATGTTGAAATCGAGGTCTTGATCAGACTGTGACCATAATCCCAAATAATCTTTTTTTTCTTTTGCTGTAGGAAATTGAACTGTGAACTTCACCTTATCTCCAAACCCTTCCTCGTAAGGGCTGAGATGTGTCTTACTGGTGAAATTTGTCGTATATTTAATATCTGCATTGCATGTGCTGCAACTGGGGATCAAATTATAAAAAGATACAGAAAAATAAGGATGCTGCGATTTACTATAGAAATGGTCGAACTGCGCTTTGGTTCCTCGTCGATCTTGATCTGGAGCTAAAACTGTCGTATAGTTGCGATTGCAATAAGGGCATACGCAAATCTTCAACTGGTTCAATAAATAATATGGGCCCCAGTCGGGATCATTCCCTTTAGCCAGAAACTTGGAGTAGTTGAATATCGAGTTGAACGCTTTTATAAAATCAAACGCGCTGTTTAGGATATCATATTGTTCCTTAAGGTTCTGATGTTCACTCGTGTCGCCTGTACGCATCGTTTCAACCAAAAGCTTCTCGATCGCCAACTTCATTTTTTCAATTTTCTTCTTCCCTTTATCCGTATCAATCTTATATTCAAATATCTCCCGAATTTGATTCAGTTCCGGATTTAACGAAATCGTATCCAGTTCATACTGCAATTGCTCAGGATCTCCAATAAGGATATTCTTTCTCCGGTTATACAGGTGTTGAAAAAACGCCCGAAACTTAGGATGAGTAAAATGGGTCGCGCAATGCTCAAGCTCCGACTCGAAAAGGCCCTTTACAAAAAACTCCTCGTAATGTCTTTCAGCAAGTTGATTTAATCTAGGATGTGTTATTCCGATCATGGCCGCGGTCCCTCTAACTCTTTCAATCTTTTCCTAATATTGTCCATCTCAGCCTTTAGCGTTTGGACTTCATCATGCACTTGACGATCAAAGAACAACATACGATCTTTCATCATTGTCAGGAGTTTATTTCTAATTAGCGGCTCTCCGATAATATGGATAGTTTTCTCAATAAATTCTCTTTGCGCGATCAATTCCTCGTTACTCCCATTCACAATCAAATGAATGACTTGATTAATCTTCTCCTTTGCGAACTCTCCCATCGTACCATTCTGCATGAAAAAAGAATGTGTAAACAGATGGTGTATGTTTGAAGCAAAGGTTTGCTGTTGCTCGTCAAGCCCTTGCTCAACAACCTGGCAAACATGCTTCCCTTGATGATCTTGGTACTTCCTCTGCAAAAAAATAATGTTAGTGCTTGGCAGATCGGATACAACAAATGGAGAATTAGAAGTGAGCACGATTTGGATATTAACACACTCTCCCCATAATCGTGGAAGCATCTCAACTAATCGAGAAATCAACTGTTTTTGCCATTGAGGATGAAAATAAAGCTCGGGTTCGTCCATGAGAATGATAGCGTTACGTCTTAGTCGTCGCCCATTCTCTTCCCCCCTACTTAGCTCATACATTCTTGCAAACAAATGAAGCATCGACTTCTCACCGGAACTTAAATCTTGCCAATTATAAGAAAAAACATCTTGAGTATTTGACAACCTTTGGAATAATTCCGTCAAATTATCTAGCACATGTACAGCAATACTAGTTCTTACTAGCAGTTGGCGGAATACCGTACGCCCAATCCCATCTTTAATGTATTCATCAATATATATACTTATTAAATCAAAAGCAGTTAACTTGTTTTCAATAATATCAAGTTGTTCACTGGTTAATTGAGTCTTATATTCCAAATAAAGCTTTATTTCAACTGCTAATCGATGCACGCGATTAATAGGAGAGCCATTGCTAGGAGTCATCATTAATCTTATATAACTAGTATCGATAATTGCTCCCGGGACTGCCCGATAAATTTCAGAGATAAATATTTTTATCAAGACATTCGCCAGATTATTCATAAATCTTTGTGGATCTTCAGCTTCCAGCCCATCAAAAGAGATAGTTCTGCAATACTCGTTGATGAAGTCCACTACATCTGGAGGAACCATTTTTTTATCAAATACTGGATCTGTGAATGACAACGTTAACTCTTCTGGCATCCGATTAATAAAATGCATCATTTCCTCCGATAGTGAAGTGTCCATCCATCGATTCTTTTCCTGAAGAAAATGAATTTGTCTCTTAATCTCGCACAGACGATGAACTGCGACACTATTATTTGAGTAATGGAATTTCAAAGCATCAGTACGTAAAAGATAATTCGTAGAAATGTTCAGTAGCAACCGATTTTCTGGCTCATTAGTTCTGTAGTCAAATAAATTGGAATAAAATACTATAGCCATGTCTTGAAAGATTAGATTTCCAATGCTCGAAGTATCTGTGAATTTATATCCCTCTGGATCTTCATACTCAAATCCCTCTAAATTACTGATTCGAAGTGGTAACCCCCGTTTGTGAACAATGACATGTTTTTTCTTACGTGCATCATATGCTATGATCAGCGCCGAATACGAGCCCCTTCGAATTGTCAACCATTCCTTCAAAAACTCAAGCATTGTCGTTTTTCCAGCACCATTTTCCCCTATTATCGCTGTAATATTTGAAATAAATGTATTTTTTTGTTGCGAGTGATTAAAAAAGCTTAATTGATAGAAAGGATTCTCTTTGATGGTCAGTAACCCACCCTTAGAATCATTATAGTGAAAATGATATTTCCCACCAAAATTAATGCCTTGCTGTTGAATGAGGCCACGATAATCTTGTATCCAGATGTAGCATATTTCCACTCATTGTACCTCCATTTTCGCAAATATGTATCGTTCATCACCTACATCAACACCATTGCATCTGTTTCCTATAATTATGTCTATGAATGGTTTGAGTCTGTCGCCGTACTTAGGAAAGGGGAAGAATTGTCTAGTGATATGTGATATAACTTTCAGAAAACCATAGTCTATTCAGCGATTATCAACATCCAGTTAAGCTTTTTTAGTGATCATGTGATTACTGCCCTCGAATTCATAGTCCTGAGTGAGAAGGCTTCATATTGATGGTTTAATAACATTTAATAACATTCAAAGACTCTTGCTAAACCTAGGTTTTAAGCAAGTATTCGTTTAAAGACCAGAAAAAATCCCTACAAACGATTGGAAAGAAGACAAAGGTAACCGTGATTGTCACGGCTACCCTTTTACTATTGAACATATTCCTGTTCTTTTCACTTCAACTATTCATAATCTAGTCTTTTTCTTGTTCAGTAAACATAGGGTAGTTATTATACTTAGTATAATTTGACAATCTCCTTTCAACCATATGATCCAGATGCGGATTCAATTTTTCAATGATGTATCTTGCAATGAGCTCTAGGAAAATATTTACATCATTAATGTGTTTATAATTTTTTGCATAGTCATATCTTGCGTTTCTTCTGCCACCACCACCGTGTGCTGATGCGTTTCTTCCAGTACCATAAATAATGTCCCCAATGTTTTTATTTTGGAGAAAAGAATGAGTGCTCCACTCTTCTTTAATCTTCTTTGCTTCCTCTTTTAACTTAGTGATGAAATTATCATACTTCGCTTTTCTTTTCCTAATAATCTCTTGTTCACTTCCATTTACGTATGTTCCAAAGTCGACATAATAAAGCGGAATAAATCTATGAGTCATGATTTCGGTTGCGTAGTAATTAAGAGCATCTTCTGGTCGATAGTTTGAAGGAGTCATAAGTGGTTTGTAATGCTTAACCGTTCCATATTCAAACACCCGAAAAAGGAACACACATCTTGGAAGTGATTCAAATTGCTTTAAAGAGGCATGGTAGAGCTCGAAAACCATTTCGTGGTCAGAATCCTCAAAACACACCATGTCATAATCTTTCTTTTGCTTCAGTATCGGGAATTCTAGATAGAAAGGTTCCTTTTTTTTGCTGTCAAAGAAGTTCTTCTTTCTTAGTCTTAGCATGTCTAACAGGTCAAATTGTTCATATAGTTCAGCAAGTTTTCTATTGAAATCATAGTTTTCTGTAAAATAGAAAGAAGGATGACCATTAAAAAAGGCAAGTATATTTAATACAGTATTCTTAGTACCTTCCGAAGTATTCTCATTATAAAAAGTGGAATGACTATGAGTATCCGTCGATGAAATGAAGACATCTTTATACATAATTAAATCGTTCCTATGTTTCAAAACTTTGGAACCAATATATGTACTAAAAGTATTGATGTACTCCATTGGATAATACTCTAACTTAAACAACTCCTGATTTGATTCCTTAATACTCTGTTTGAGTTTTGCAATCATAAATATTGTTAAGTTTTCTTCCAAGGATTTATCAAAATCAAAATTCTTGAAATTTTTCAAAGTCCTATATAGGTACTCCTTGTTACCGTTTAGTGTATTTGAATAGAGTATCTTTACTGTTCCATGACTTAAATTTCTAAGTAGTCGTTTATACATCTTTCTTGAAGACGAGTAAATTTTTTTATACTTCTCAACAAATAGTTCCTTCTCCTCATACGTTTTACAAGTGTATCTTATCTGATTTAGCTCAATGACAAGTTCTTTATACCCTTTAAGTTCAAAATAAGACAACTTGATTGGTACATGTAAAAAATTCGAATCATACACATCAATAATGTATTCGTCAATTGAATCCTCAATTTCCTTGATCTTACTTTCTAAATCCAAAATATAAATCCTCCCACTCCAATCTCTTTTATTCTTCATTTCACTAAACCGAAGGTTATTGTCAATGGAAATCCGTTGTCATTACTAACGAAGTACCTTCCAAATGCGGACCCTTAATACCAAGTTGTTCAACAATCTCAATTGTCTTATTTAGCGGTAGAAGTAGCCAATGCTCACAGATATCACTTACCCCATCTGACTACTTACTTATACTACGAAGGAATTACAATATGATTTCTCCATAAATACAAAATCGTTCATTTAATTCATTCATTAAATAATCATAGGCTTCTTGAGAGATCCTAATGTGAGAGCGCCTAAAATGCATACTTTGCAAAGTCCGCTGACTGACAACTCTACGTTTTCTCAACGAGGGGAATATTGCCTTACCCAAATTATTATAAACATCAATTAATCGAATACCGTATTTGATTGGTGCACTAATTACCTTGCCGCTTGTAAACTCTACATAGTACGGAAACCGATATTTCCAGGGGTAATCTTTAAGGTCACTATTGTCTACTACATTCTTTATCTTAAATCCATTTGTCTTAGCATATCCAACAATCATAGGGGTAGGCTTATTCTGTTCATCATAACTCACAATAGTTAAGAAAAGGGTATCCTCACTTTGTATGCTGCCAGGTTTTCGTGGAAAATACGTAACATTCAAATTACGTCTACGTTCACCTTTCATTTGCTTATAATTATAATCATTAGGAATACGATCTTCCCCAGTACCTTCAAACTTTAACCAATAACCAGTTTCCTCATCAGAATTATTTGTCTTCTCAAAGATCGATTCAAACAACTCAGGATGCACCATTTTTTTTAAAACTGTACCTCTTTTTGAAATATTAGAGTAAGTGACATTTCTGTTTCGTTGATTAGCAGCTAGATGAGGAACATACTTCTTTTCTTCATCAATCCATTCTTGGGTGACAACCCCATTACCATCTAATTGAATCTGATCTAATAAATCATAGAAGTATTCATTTACTTTTTCAGATATTTCAGGCTCGTCATCCATTATGAAACAGACTTCGTGGTTAGACATAAAACCACCTTGTGTAAAATTCGCTGAACCTATAATAACGGAGTGGGCATCAAACGAATAAAGCTTGGAATGTAAATCAATTAAAGCATAAATTTTCGCTTTTGCATGGAGTAAGCGTTCTAATCCGTAAATGCTGCTAACTCTCTCTACAAAATCCTCTCTATAAAATCTAGTAATAATGTTGCAACTAATGGTTGGATTCAATGTTAGCCAATCTGCCAATAGGTTAGCAGTTTGTGTTCCAATGAATGGGGAAATAATATTTAATTCATTCTCAGTTTCATCTAATAACCCTTTAAAACGATCCAATAAATCATTAGATACTAGACTTACGGCCATTAGTACCTCCTCTAAAATTGAAAACTTGTTATAATGATGCATCATTAAGTTCTAGTAACTTGGCTCTAGAAATTGGTTCTTCAGCGGGTATGATTAGTACATTGTCTGTTTCTGCATTTTCACTAACTTGTTGCTTTATAAGCGGACCTTTTTCGCTATATCCTTCATACTCAATTACCGCAATATCTTGATTCCTAAATTTTTTCAACATCATTTGGTAAAAATTATGATCATGTGTTGAAATAATAAACTGCTTATCATACTTTTCCATAAATAAACGAACTAAATCAATTAGTGATAAAACATTAACCTCATCCATACTTTGGATTGGATCATCCATTCCCATAAGTTGTAGACTAGACCACTGTTGATGTAAGCCCATTGCCATAAAAAAAGACAGTGCTATCGAGTTAATTTGTGCTGAACTGAATATATATGTGGCATTTGCCTGTGTTTGGTTTTCAATATACCCAGTTAATACCATTATAAGCAGTCTATAGGATCTATGCCTATATTCTTTATTAAAATCAATACTGTTATATACTGGATGTGAGTTAATCCGAGAGAAGATTTTCTGAATGGTATCGAATAGTTCAGAAATCATCTTTTCATTTAATTTGTCAACAGCCGGTTTAACATTGTTAATTAGATCTTTGATAGTATCTTGGTCTTCATGAACTTTTTTCTTAAGTTGGTCTAAATACTCTAAGTGATTATGTTGCACTCGCATTTCTTCTTGACGTGTCTTTAATAATAATTCTTCTTTAGCATTTTCTATTGCAGTTATTGACTTAAGAATTACTGTTTCTAGATAAATCAGCTTCTCTTTTTCACTCTGTACATTTTTCGAAACGTCCTGAATAAAATCCTCTACTTCCTTAACATCCCACTGTTTAGCCTGTATAGGTGCACCCGCGAGCAATAGCTTGCTTATAAATGATTCAACAAAACCTTGATTTTCTAAAATAATCCCTTCAGTTTTTTCAATTTCTTGGGGCAAATCAGCTTTTTCCTCTGCTGTTAACTCTAATAAATTCCTTTCCAATTGTTGTTCTAGCTGAATTAACTTTTCCTTTTTATTTTCTACAGTTTCATTCAAACCAATTCTCAATAAATCCGCATTATACTCCTGAATGAAGTTATTCCTCAACTCTATTTGAGCACTTAAATTCTGTATTTCTTTCTCCATTTTTAACATATGTTCTTTCTTATTCTGACATTCTTCTTCAGCACTTTTCAGAATCGTTCTAATCTCTAAATAGGATTTCTCAACATTCAATTTCAATTCAATTAATTTAATTCCCTCTTTTTCAAACTTATCTTTCATTTCTTTAATTTTTTGCTCCAGTAAAGGTAATTCATTGTGAATTTTGGCTTGTTCCAATTGAATTCGTTGTTGTAATTGTGGCTTGTTGATCCCTTCTGTTCCACAAGCAGGGCAACTATTTATCTCCTCTTCTACGGATAGATAATCAGACAAACTACTTAGGAAATTTTTATATTTCTGATCTATACCATGTAAGGCTAAAGCGGATTCTTCTAAAAGTTTCAACGAGCTCATCGTACTAGCATGGATACTCGATACATCTACAATAGAAGACTGAGTCACTCTAATAACTTCCAAGATCTCCGATGTTTTAGATTTCCATATAAAATTCTCATGTTCAATTTGGACATCTTTGATTAAATCATATTTATTGTTCCTTAAATTTTCTATGCACTCTGTAACTATTTTAATGAAGTTGTCAGATATGTGAACTGAAGCTTTAATTGTTTCGATTGCCTGTTTAGTACTGTTAATTTCTATGTTCTTATCTCTAATGAAAATAAGGGACTCCTCATACTGGTTGTTGCGATTGTTCAAAATAGTAACCAAATTAAGCATATTGTAAGCATTACGGTGATTTTTTAATTTTTCTAATCTCCCCAACCCAATGTTTAATTTCTCCAAATCTGCTTTCCACTTCAATTTGATTTCTTCTATATCTTTAATACGCCGTTCCCTATTTTCTAAATCATATCTTTTTTGTTTTAACGACTCTTTTTCTTTCCCAATTAATGGAATTAGGGCATTCCAATCTTCTTTTTCAAATAGGTTGTCAGGAGCTAAGAAATTGTCCTTATATTCGCTAAGAGCAATGCTCAGAATCTTTTGATTTGGATCAGAAACTTTTTTAATTAGTTCATCAATCGCCGCTTTTAATTCGTTCTTCTTTCGAGTACCTTCACTAATCTGACCTTCTATTTGATTAACCCGATTATTTACTTTTTTTAGTAGTTCATTATATGAATCTTTATATTTCAAAAAGTGCTCGGTCCCAAACAGTAACGAAACAGAATCGTATCTATCACCGTCTTTCATTCCTCGAAGAAATTCATTTAATTTCTCTTGTCCCAAAATATGAGTGAGGTGTAGTCCCCGGGAAACTTCAACTTTTTCAATCCAAGCTGGTTTTACTAATAATCCTTTTAACAAATGCTCCGCATCGGCATCTATAAAATTTGTTATACCATTAATAGGGGTTGGCAAGTGAAGCTCCAATTTATGTTTTCCATAATCCGTTATATCTTGAGCTCTTGCAGTACATGTTCTCTTTACTTTAACAATCCCCCCTGTAGAGCTAATAAGTTCTAATTCCACATACGCCTCTTTTAACAGACTTGTATGCATATTTCTAATAAATCGGGTCCTATTTCTCTCATCAGTAGCTTGATTAAATCTATGTATTTCTCCTGAAAGCACCCATTCAATAGCATCAAATACTGATGTTTTCCCATGCCCATTTGGTCCATACAGTAATATTACCTTCGCATCATTAAAACGAAAAATAGTTTCATCAGAAAATCCCCGAAACCCACATATTTTCAATGATCTTATCTTCAATTTATATCATCCTTTTTTATTGAATTGAAAAAATCAATCAATTGATCACCACTTAATTTAGAATTAAAAAATTCCTGAGGTAACTTACTTAATGTTGATTTCTGCAGACACTCCCGAAGTTCTTCAAAAAATTCGTTATCATTAAATATGAGCAATTCTTTGTTACTAGTTAAATCAAGTACAAAAGGAACTTTACTTATATAGGGATCATCTTTTTTGGTAATAACAATTTTCCTGAAATAGCGCCTATCATTCTCGATCAACTTTCTGTATGAAGTGTCAATTTGATTTTGTGTACAAATAACCATAAGATAAATATCCCATTTAAGCATATGGAGCTCTTTGATCAAACGACTTTGTAATTTAACAGCTAATTCATCAGCAGCTTTTTCCCAGTTTTCTCTTAGTTCCTCTTCCGTTTCAAACTGAACCAGGCCGTAAATTTGCTCCGATGAAGCGTAAACTGTATCAAGATAGTTAAAATCAAGCTGATCTAGTTCTATAAATCCATTTCCCTCGAAAAATTCAACAAGCTCTTCAATCAATTTTGTTCATCTCCCTAATATGAAACTCTAATTCTTCTGGGTTAGTTACATGATTATACAAAGTTCTAATACAGTCACCGCACAGCACCTTTGTTCCATCTAAACTTTTATAGTTGTTCTCTTCTAATCCCTTAAAATATCCTTGCTCGTTAACTTTAGTAAAATCAATCAAGATATCCTCAAAAGAAAACTCATTTTGGCACCTCTTGCATAAATTAGTTTTCTTGCTTTTACTACAATTATCTAGTATTAAAGGAAAAGGGAACATAGATTCGCCACGACGAAGCTCTCTTTTTCCTGTTGCTGTCGCTTCCTTTTTTCGAAAAAGGCCTAATAAAAGTTCAGGCATTTTTGCATTCCTTTTTGTTGAGAAAATAAGATATGCAAATATCTCTTCATTTTCATCTAAACTTAAATTTGCATTAATATCATTGTGAATAAAACTTATATCTCTATATCCACATCTCAAGATGGTCACTATCTCCAGTAATTGCTCTATACCTGAAACATTACTCAAGACCTCAAACGGGTGTCTATAGCTTTGAAAGAATGCCCGAAGTTTCTCATTATCTGTTTTCATAATACTCTCTATTGAACGAATTAAGCTCTCCATTAAAATAGAATGAGTTTCTGGTGGGAAGTCTTCAATTAATGCCATAACTATTTCTTTTTCCGAATCATAATTACTCTTAAAGATGGTCTCTCCATCAACAAAATTGGCACTCGAACTTTCTATTTTACCGTAACCTATATCTAGAATATTAACGGATATATTCAATGATCTTAATATTGGCAGACAGCGATTAATTGAAGTAGCCCCAATCATCCCTCCACCAGATGCCTTATCTTTCATAACCCCCACTATCCCACCGTTAACTACAATAGGTGATCCTGATGCCCCACGAGTTATAAACTTAGGATCCGTTATCTTAGGAATTTCACAAGCCAAATCTAAATCAAAGTCACATTCCTCTCTTTCATCAAACACTTGCAATATGGTTCCATGAAAGGGTTGACCTCTGTCTTTTTGAGTAAATGGGAATCCAAAGGCTTCCCATTTCTCATTTAACTCAAGCCTTTCTATACTTATTGGTAATGTTGGAGAATAGGCTCCCCCTTCAGGTAACGACAAAATTGCAAAATCCGCCCCTACATCAGGCTCATTTGGAAAAATAACTGTCGCTTGTATCTCAGCGTTATCTTCAAACATAATAAACACCGGTTCTAATTCATTGGGATCTAAATTATCTTCAATAACATGTCTAGCTGTAATCAATGTAGTTTCATTTACTAGAAATCCCGTTCCATTCTCATCACCACAACGTACTTTAGCAATAGATTTAAAGTCAATTTGATTCACTGTTGCTCCCCCTAAATTATAGGTGCACTATTACACTCTCTTCATTGCTCGGGTAAAATACTTCATAATTAAATTCACTTTTCATCTCTTCCTTGTTCATCAAAATTGCAGCCGGAGTTGAATAGGAAAAAAATAAATTTCTTGTAGAGGTAGATTTTCTAACAACTATTCTAGATAACGTCTCCATATCAGGATGTCCGTGACCTGAGCCGCTAGTAGATATTAAGTAATTCTTTGAGTCGATCATATTGAGAAGTTCTAGACTGGTATTGAATTGGCTTCCATGATGAGAAACTTTAATTAGATCAAAGTAAAGCGATCCCTCTGTATTAGAATAAAGATCCTTAAGTTGTCGAATCGTTATTGAAGGTGGACAATCTCCTAAAAAAAGCATTTTTTTATCTTTATGTTCTAAAATAAATGTAATGGAACTAGCATTAATTTCATCACCATCCTCAAAGAAGGGCGACTTTGACAATTTCTTTATAGAACTTGTCGCTGATACATTCACTCTACCTGCACCGCTCCCTTTCGGTTCCAGATATTCAGATACATACTCCACTGCATCATCAAAGCATTGGTCTGATGTGAATGGCATTTTAGGAAAAGTTCGGCGCAGTTCTTTTTTCCATACTTTCTCTAATTCTTTAAGCTCAATATCAGTCGGAGAAAGTACTATAATTTTCACATCCCCATTACCGAGTAATATTGGTGTTTTCTTATAAGAAACTGCATTGCCACTATAAAACCCGTTCCAATTGTAACCGTTAAAGTATATATGGCCTGCAAGTCGAGATCCTTGTTTTCCACTTATAGGAGACCTACTATCAAAGTCTTCTTCAACGTAAACAACTCTTCTCTCGATGATTTCTTTCTCCGTTCTATTTAATTGATGTTCATCCTGGCTAATAGATAAATGCCGATAACTATTGTGCCATATTTCCTTCACTTCAATTATATTAGGGGCTTCACTAGTCCCGTTGTCTTCTAAAAAGGAAATTGCGCCTGCAATATGATCCCGATCGATATGTGTAATAACCATTAAATCTAGATGTTCACCCTTTGTACTCATATTCAAAAGAACAGGTTTTACATAGTTCTTATAAGTATGAGGGTAAGCCAAATCTATAAGAATGTTTACATTTGAATTCTCGAAGCAACTAACCAGAAATGTATCGCCATTTTTTGCTGGAAACATTTCAATCCTTGAAGTATATATTGGACTCACCCTTATTTTTCTTAGATTTTCATCAGATAAATTAGCTAGGGCCTAACAAAGTTTCACCCATAAACCTTTCAAAATATCGACATTGCTTCTTATTTATTTGCCAACATTATGAAATATTCGACAAATAATCCGGAACACCTGCTAAAATACCTATAATTTGCAACAAAGTAAGTAGTTAAAGAGTCTTGTATGATAAAATAAAACGGGAATATTCTTTAATGAATCAGTTCAAAAGTATGATAATTAAAATAAAATTCAGAATATCAAGTATGTGAAATATTTCTTCACAAAATTATGTATCCTTTTAAAAAGGACTAATTAAAGAAGTTAATCTTTGTTTTTTTTAAAATCATTCCGGGTCATAAAATAAAGATCTCTTTTTTTATTCCTTCCAGCTGTATACTCAAAAATAGAGAGCTTCGTCAGAATGAAAAGCTACAATAATAGTATCAGCTAGATGCTGCTCTGGAGAATATTTATCTTTCTCTGTTAGGATAACCACTGAAGTTCGCATTTTCATTTCTCCCTATTCCGAAGTGCAGTTTATCTAGTGAGACCACATTACAGGCAAGTTCGAGCATAAAATCTATTCCCCACTTAAAATTTTATCTTGCAACCACTTTAGCTTCTTCACCCACCAGAATATTAGGTTGTTCTGGCGTTCCGATATTGATGCTTTTTATAAAAGCTTCTTCTATTCCTCTAAGCCCTGTTAAGTTAGCACCGTGCAACAAAGTTCCTTTAAACGATGCTGAACTGACATCTACCTGATTCATATTAGCATCTCGAAAATCTGTAAGGTACAGGGAACTGGAAATTAGCTTTGCATTTTACAAATTCGCATTTGTAAAAAATGGACTCAGAAAGATCCGCTTTGGCAAACCTTGCACCTTGGGCATCTGCATCTGTAAAATCGGCATAAGACAAATCTGCCTTAGAGAAATCAGCATTTACTACGTTGGTGTTAGTAAAGCTGGATGAACATAACAACGATGATGACATGTCCATATGTTCCAAATTCATGCCATCAAATGCACATTCGGTCAAATAAGCTTGATCCAAAGGATATCCCGATAAATCGATATGTCGATATGTCGAAAATCTATTTCAACTACACATAATTTTTCACCTTTTGCTCCACTGGTTTCAATCCACATTCGATGTGAATTTAATTTCTCTACCAGTTCTTGTTGGTTAGTTGTTTTCATTGCTGCATGACATTTAGTCACCCTGACCTTTTACTACTTTTCTGGAATTTTGAAAACAACAAGACAGAAAGAATCTTGAAACTCAACATTAATCGTATCTAATAAACGATGATCATGGTCAACGATCTTTTGCGATTATTGGCTCTCAATCTCACAGACCTCAATATATTTTTTGTTTATCCACTCTAATGTTTCAAGATAACACCTCGCTGGTTTTTATACTGAAAGTTCTCTTTTGCCCATAACAATAGTATCTTTACATATTCTAACGTCTCAATTTCACATATACTGTCCTCTTCATCTTCTTCTGCAAAGATATCTTCAAAAGTTGTAAAAGACTGGTCAGATCTTATTAAGTTCACATTCCCTCCACCTTCGTATAACGTTATTTCCCCTTTCAGTAATTCGATTAAGTTTCCGATCTCTTCCTGGATCGTGGCGAAGTCTCCAAATATATCCGATCCCAAAGAATTACTAATCAGATAACCATTCTTTAATGATGAATCGATGCCTAGGTCCACGATAACTTCGTTGAAATCTTCTTTATATTCGATTGTATACCTGTATTTAATCATGTTCGTATCTCCAATCTTTTTAATACAACGGATAGGCGGATGTAATCATATCAATATAGCCTACAATAATTTATTCAGCACCTCTATTTGCTGTCCTCTCACCTTCTTTGGTTTATTTTCTGCATACAAAAAAGCTCGTTCCTCACAACATTCAGGTGGGAAGAGCTTTCGGATTTTTATAACATCAATCGGGGTCATACGGCAACGTTTTTAGTGCTTTCATATCTTCCCAACTGTACACCCAATACTTGGACTATGAATACTATGGACGTATAAGATAAACGAACTTTCGTTGTTCCTCGCAAATGATTTATGATTCACAATCAGTGAGTTAAGAATGTAAATCCAATCTTTTTTTTACCATATCTAATAAATTATAAATCTCCTGTTTAGCTTCTGGGTGCTCCTCCACGTACTTCTCACTGTAAATCATCAAATAGTTATAAAATTCATCATGCTCCATCACTGCCATTACATCTTCATCGTATGCTGGAGGCTCTCCAATAAAACACACTTTCTGATCACCAATATACTCTTCCTCTTCTGGCATATGATAGGATGAAAATTGTACCTCCAGTGGACCTGAACCATAACCATATCTCTCATGATCTCCGAAGTATGTTAAAGCTCTCGGAAAATCAATAATCCAGAAATAAGATTCGACTAATCTATCTATTTCAGCTTTTGTTGTCAAAATTTTGTACATCATATCTCTCCTCCGATATTAATTAAAAAGCAGGATAAAAGTTCTTTATGTTCCCTTTTTCATCTACGAACCCCACAAATTTCAGCCCATTTAGTTCTCCTTTAACTATCCCGTTTTTCACGTTTCCAGCCTGTATCTGTGGCTCTAATGCTGCTTTTCCCCAATTATACATTTTTTCATTAGAAATTATATTGGGATCGTATACTGTTTTGGGATCATTCACTCTCTTCCCAACCACATTTCCATTTGTGTCCGTTATCGGTTCAAAGATACTTTTATCTGATTCACTTCGCTTCAAGGACGGAATTTGATATTCCACCTCGTAGATTCCCTCAATGTTGTGCTTATTGGGTTCCCCTATAAAATAATCCTTTTTAACACTCAGCCCATACTTATTTGCGTCTTCTTGTAAGGTCTCATTAAATTTGTCCATATTATGACCACCTGATACTCCAGGTCTACTACCTCTCTTAAATCCATCAACGTTTACTAAATGATCATATGGTCTTTGCAATTTCTCTGCATCACTTACATGTTCACTTATTACACTCTTAGATACTTGCCCCGTAACCTCAGAACCCTTCTTTTGCCCATTCGCTTTCTTCGCTTCAGCCGCTTCCAAATTCTTTTTAATCTTGGCCACAGCTGGATGAGAAGTAGGCAACCGAAGAGGCCCTTTGCCACCCGGCATACTCCCGCGAACCATCTGAAATGCCATAAATAGCTGGCTGAACTTCAGAGAAGTCAACATCATCTGAGCATATTTATCGGATACAGGCTCGCCTGTGAAGGGATGAATTCCATTTTCAAAGGCTTTGATCTGCATCGCATAAATATCTTCTCCTGGCGCTTCAGCATCCGTAGCTTGCATCCGATTGATATCCAAATGCCCCTGATCCTTCTTATATGCCTGAAGGGCTGCCTGATCCGTAACACCATTCTCGTTCACAGGCATCCACATCAGCTTCCCATACACATTGACTTGCGCCATCCGGTAGCCTTTATCCTCCGTACTCGCATCATTACCCAAGGTCTTCATCATTGCTCCCGCGCCCACAGCGCCAACAGCACTTCCAAGACTCACTTTTTCAGCATCGACATTCTCAAATCGCGTGGCAATATCCTTCAATTCCTTAGAGGTGTTCACCATACTTTCCAGCGCCTTCTGCAATACAGGACGTGACCGAGCAAACTCATCATAAAAACGCTCCTGCGTCACACCCAGCCACATCTGCTGAAGGAACATGATCTGTCTTGAGAGATCCTCCCTAATATACTCCAATTGTTGTCTCGCCTGATCCACTTGATTCGATACGTGATGTAACTGTTCAGGGGTAACTTTAATGGTATTCATCCATTTTCACCGCTCATCTAAGATATGATACTACTATGTTAGCAGAAGTTTAATGGCAATTACATCCGGCTACCCTCCTGATTTCACTGCATGAATCCACGCTCAGAATGATTTATATCCGTCCCTCAGCCCCATACGATCTCTATGTAGGTGTATACATCTTCCAGAGGGTTTTCCTTTTACGACTACAGGATACTGTGGCATTTTACTACGACAAGCAGAAAACTTTAACAAATCATAGTATTAATGAAGAAACTTGACTCGTGTGGATGATTAGGTGTACTATATGTTTGTATAAATGGAATATATTACAATTTAAATATTTATTTTGGAATCTTATATTTTCAAGATGGGTATCAGAGCCTAACATAACTAAGATATCAATGCGTATAAATGAGTTTTACATTTTGTCTGCAACACATAATCATTGGCAGGCATTCATTTTACATATACATTCCTACTTCATAGAGTTTTCTAGCCTGTAGAGTTCTACCTCCTTAATTTCTTTTTAGTAAAGAAAAAAGGAGAAGAATCATCTTTAAAAGAGAGGAGGGCAAGAGGCTTTAAGCTGCAAGCAGGTCTATTTGTCGTAACCGCATGTTCTTGTAAAAGAATACCCATAACAAGAAAGGTGGAATTTATTGCTATGAGAAAATTGATTAGTTTAGCTCTTATTCTTGTTCTAATGCTTTCATTTAATGTAGCTGCCTATGCAGACGGTGATGTGACTCAAGCCAAACCGTTGACAAAGGAAGAAATTATTAATTCCAAAGAATTCCGTGAAGCTGTGAAAGCGGCTAAGGCTGAATTTGAATCGCAGAAGGCTGATAATGTGGGTGGTCCAGTTCTGTTTGCGCCTGCTCCGAAAGTATCTCACATTAATGTATACGGTGTCGTATCTCCTAATGGCGGTCAAGAAATTTACGGCTTCAATAACAACCCACTGTCCACAACCAATGATCATGGTGGGGCTTGGATTCAGTGTATTACTTTTCAGATCGGTTATGACAGCAGTCACTACGGCACACTCGCCGGCAATACAATGACAAACAACTGGTCTGAAGCTATTGATCTGGACGGTGACCGTGTCGTAGATGCTTGGGCCTATTCTTGGGTTTATGAAGCGCCTACTACAGGGGGACAATTTGTAGGAACGGTCTATTCCATTAATATTCCAACACAGTGGACCGCTTGGATTAATGTTCGTTAACAGGAAGGATGTAATATGAATATTGGAGGAATTGGCTATCCTGGTTCTATCCTGAGGAATACGGGAAATAAGCCCAAAAGCTCATCAGCTTTGGACATGGATTTGATTCTTGATCAGGCGCAGGGATATACAACCCCTGCGTCTTTTCTCATTGTGACCTTAAAGGGCCGACTTTGTATTGGAACCCACCGTTGTACAGCAGGCTACTGTACCTCTGCTTGTATAAAAACAAATGTACTCTCGTCGGATCGTTCTTCTGAAAAAGCGAAGTTCAACCGATCAAAGTTTCTTACGTCCTTCACATCTGTAATCTTGTGCTCTGCCATATAACGTACCATTTCACCTCTGGCCATTTTGGCCCAGGTTGCCTTTTCGACAAGCTTCCCATTGACCATTTGTCCGAATACACAAGTAATGAACCGGGTTTCCTCATTCAGGAAAGCTGTGATGTTTTTTCCATACTCTTTGGAAGCCAGATTCAGAATACAGTCGCTTTCCGATTGAAGCTGATCTGCGAGTTTGCTACCCCAGAACTGATAGAGCGATTTGAAACCTGGACCTTGCAGCTTGCCCTGCATCTCCAACCGATAAGGAGTAACGCCATCCAACGGCCGTAACATGCCATAAAAACCGGATAATATGCGTAAATGCTGCTGAAGATACGCCAGTTCCTCATTTTGAAAAACACCTGGAGCCATATATTGATACTGAATGCCCTCATAGGCATAGATGGCTGGTGTCAGATTTGCTTTTATATTCATATTCTGAATCCGCTCCACGTTCTGTTCGGCGATTGCATCGTTACACTTCCACATCGCTTTGAGTTCGTCATAGGATAACTTTTGAAGCAGACTCAATAGCTGTTCTGACTCGTTTATAAACTGCGGCATCTGTGCGATAGCCATAAGATCGGTATCAATCTTCATCTTTTTAGCTGGTGATATGATAATTCTCATCGTGCTGATCCATCCTTAATCTACCGTTGTTTTTGTCGTTATCCATTGTACAGGATTGGACAGGTGAATCCAATGCCATGGCTTAACTAAATCCCTCATGGTACCTTTGAAAAGACTTAAAATGAACAAGTCAGCCCACGATTGGACCGGCTTGTTCATTAGAATTCAACACATTCAATTGGTGAGAAAGCAAGGGGTGCATTTCAAACCGCTATTAGGGAGATACGCTCCCCCCGCCGCTATTTTGCTCAGTTTTTGTAGTCGGCAATTGAATCATTGGCGTATTTGACCCACTTACATATGGAAGGGCTCCATCCCATTTCTTAATGGTTTCATATTCAACGAGTTGACTCGACAATGATTGTTGAAGTTCTTTATTTGCTTTAGCTTGACCTTCTGCTTCGATCAATAGTTTGTCTGCATTACCTTGCGCTTCCACGCGCTTACGATCTGCTTCTTTCTTGGCGATCTCCAGTTCAGTCGTTTTACGTTCCAGTTCTTGAGAAGCTTCGACACGCTTATCGATTGCTTCCTGAGTCTTGGCGTCAGGTTGAGGAACACCTACAGTAACGTTGGATACAATAAAGCCTAACTCTTTAACGTCATCAGAAAAACGTTGTTGCACGTCTACTCCTGCTTCGGATGACTTTTCACCATACACATCAATGACTGTAAACTTGGAAATCCCCTTACGAGCTGCGTCACGGAAACGTGTTTTGAGATATGTATCCTCAATTTCTTGAATGCTAATTGGCCCAAATGTATTAAAGATAGAAGATACTTTACTTGGTTCTACTTGGTAGTTGTAAGCAAAATCGATTGTGATGTTTTTCCCGTCAGAAGTAGCAATCTGAATATCTCTGTATTCCACCGTTTGAATTCGGATCGGATATTTCGTCACTTTATCAAACGCTCCAACGAGTTTCCACCCTTGACTCAGTGTGCTATCTTTTACGCCTCCATTTGGTGAATAAACGACCCCAACATATCCATTAGGAATTCGTGTTAAAAAGAAGGTCACCATTAGCACTCCCACAATAATAACTAATGCAACCGCAATTGCCCCTACCCTAAACGTCTTTGAATTTTTCATCACCATTCTCCTCTTGTTTGAATTTATTGTATTTCTTCAGAATTCTACTACCTATTTTATTGAATAGCGGGAACATTAATGACCATAGAATAAATGCTAGGATAAAAATTAAAATGATTCCCCCAATAAATGGCATATCCGTCCTCCCCTCTATGGATGTAACCGAGTACAAATTTATAAATGGTAACTAATTATATCCTTCTTTATATATACTTTGTAAATTCGTATTAGGTTTCAAGGATATTCCGCGCTTGAACTACTATTAGGTAAAGTAGAGAAGAGAAAGGTGGATGAATGGGCGTCCAGTACCCGGTTATTCCTATCAAGAAAGTGATCATCAATTCATCTGGGTATTATGGATCAGGAGTTGTATCCATTGCTCTTCTCTGTAGGTGTACACATATTCTAAATAAACTGCCCTACTGTCACAAAAAAAGAGCCATCAAAATGTTTAATGGCATCTTCGAATGAGTAATGATACGAACCAAAATTAAAACTATAAATTTATATCACAGGTTACCATCTTATGAGCTAAAACTCACTTTTAGATGATTTAAACCTTTCTAAGTCATAGTATGGATTTGAAATATGATCTCCAACCTCCATAATCGTCTCTTTAATCTCGTTTAAAATTATCAAATCTATATTATCTTCTTTACTTATAGACTCTTTAATTTTAATAAAACAATTCTTCAAACCAAGGTTAACAACAATAGAGAGTATGATATCTACATCTTCGTAGGAATTAGTATTCCATAACTTCCTCATTAAGACATCCATCTCATTTCTAGTTTTATCCTCTAAAAGCTCATAAGTCATGATTTGTCGATCTGTTAATTCGGATAGGATTAACAAAAAAACTTTTTTATCAAGAATCTTATTTTCAAAATCTTTTAAAGCATTCCTGAACAAAGACAGTAAAACTTCTGTAGGTAACCTATCCGCTAATTTCTCAATATCTCCAATCTTCATTTAATCATTTCCCTTTTGTCTATATATGAATATAATTGAAAGATTGATTTTTTTCCAAGTTCCATGCGATTATTTAAAAAGAGAACACCACTCTCAAGGTCAGATAATTGGGTACTTGTCCTCTGTATGTATTTTCAGAATGACTTGTTTCCATTGCTACAGAATATACAAATCAAAATCAAACTCTGCGTTCAAATCATAGGCTATACCAATTGCCTTTTTCTCAATAGTAATCGCAGGGGTCTCATTATGCATAATCCTAATCGAGAAGCTAAACCGAAAATTCAAATTATGCTTCATTCTCAAGGTTTTCAACTTTTCTATATGTGGCTCCAAAAGATTGAGTATGTGATTCAATTGCTGATTGATCTACCTTCTTTATTGATACATTTTATTATCATATTTGAACATCTTACTTATCTTTAAATTTAAATTAGCGAATTTTAAATGACCACATTTTGTCCCTCGACATATTCCCCCATGTAGTAAAAGCAACTGGTGAGTCTTCAGATATGTATTGGTTGAACAATAGACTTAAATTAAATGAATAGGAAGTCCCCAAATATCCAAGTAAAAAGTAATATCCGATTTAATGTTGACTGTTCTCCAGTCCGATTTATCTATTAAGAAGATTTCTTCCCCTACACCAGGTAATTCAACGGAGATATACATATTTCCACCCTCCTCAAACTTCTTAGTTATTGAGCCTGACAGAGGATCTCTTGTTAGTTCTTTATTAATTGAAACGATGTGTAGATACTTACCTTGATTTAGAAATTGGTAGCTTATTGCATCTCCTTCTTTTAAATTTGTGCATGACTGACTTTCGAACTGTTCTGTTTGAGTACTCTCTGTAGACTTTTGAGGGTTATTGACGGTAACTAAGCACACATTACCTTTTAGTTCAACAGATTTTACATGCCTGCTAGTTTCTACGGGAACCGGATCTTTCATCATAAAAAACACCAGAATGATTACTGTAATCAATAATAAACCTATAAATAATCCTTTTCTCAAATATGACCCTCCTTCTATTTAACAACGTACCATTTACCCTCTTTCCATCTTGGCCCCGGATGCAGTTGCTTTCAGATTAAAGATGATCTGAGAGTTTGCTACCCCAAAATTGATAAAGCGAGCTGAAACCCGGACCTTGCAACTTATCCTTGCATATCCAACAGATAAGGCCTAACCCATCCAAAGGACGTAATATTCCATAAAACCGAATAATATCGGACATACAATTGAAGAATTATGGATCAGGCCATAGTTGCACCCATTGCTCTTCTCTCTGGGTGTATACAACTTCCTGTGGATTGTCCTTCAATATGACGATTACAGGATACTGTGGCATTTTACTGCGACGAGCGGTGATGCTAATAATATCATGTTCATCCATACCCTTTTCAACGATTAAATACGTTCTTAAACCATCTTCAAGCTCCTTCATATCATTCTTATAGGAGCCATACCATGTGACTGAAGCTACAACTATTAGTGCAATTACAATCAATACTCCCTTTAGAAATTTCATTTTATTCACCTCACTTTAGCCTGTAGTTTGTAATTCTATTAATATTCCCGCTTATTATCACCATCATTTGGTAACCACTATCTTTTCCGATTTTCCTTCCCAATCCATCTGAACTATAAATTCATCCTCATCCAAAAATGGGGACATCCCTTCAGCTTTTCCTCTGATTACAGTATTAAAAGGAACTTCTCCTGTAGAATGAATATTTTTGCTCATAAATTTGGTTTTAACTTTTTTAATTAATGAAGGATTATCTCCTAAGTACCTAATTTCATATTCATAACTTGCTACAGAGCTATTACTTTGAACGGTACATGAGACACTCCAATTCTCACTCTCTCCTGTATATGAAGTGACTTTGTTTGAACAAGCGGATGCTGTCAATAGAAGAAGAAAAAGCAAAAAAAACGATACTCTTTTCATATAAATCCCCTTTATTATGAATTTCAAATATTAATCCTGTTATGGCAACACAGGACGAACCAGACTTTGACACAAGCAAATATACTATTGTAAAAAAGACTGTCGCATTTGTATGACAATCTGCCAAAGTGATCTATAACACTCCGTTCAAGCCACCGAATAACCGCCCTAGAACATCAAAATATATTATGATGAAAGACATTATTATAGATATTGGTAGTATAATCAAAAATTCAAGTCTTTTCGTAGGAACAATAAATAATAAAATAATGACCATGATTAGATATATTCCCATAAGTATTGGGATCAAATAGTAATGAGTATGCTCGGGCAAGTAAGCATCGCGCAATTTATACCCTTCGGACAGTAGAGCTGTGATTGGAAGGGATACAACTAAACTAGATACCCATCCAATGCCACGTGCATACCACATCACATAAGCACACACCGGAGATACTACTGCACACATCCCCCAAAAAATAATTTCTTTCATTGGAAAGAAATGTAGAAAAAACACGGTGTATAGATAATAAACAGTTAGTAGCGACACAAAAAAGAAGAATACCTTAACTGCTGCTAGTTTAGGAGAATAACTAATAACCGATATGAGTGTGGCAACAAAAATCCAAATACCTAGACGCCCACCAATATCGTCAAATATGGGGTTAATCCCCTGAGCATCCACAAGCTTTGCCGCTAAACCTAAAATCACTCCGATCGTTATCGCACTTACAATTGAAAGGACATTTTGTTTTGTAGTGGATTGGTTTTCAGCTCTAATTTGACTTAACTCTTTATGTATTCCCACTTCAATCCTCCAACTTCCATAATTCCTATATTCTAACACAACCGATCCAGCCTGTAGAATCTGTTCGATCTGTTCCTCCGATAAATTTCATTTTTATTCTTCTGAAATGGTTCTATGTATCCACTCATAACCGACCCTGGTCCTTACCGAACAGAAATCCCCACTTTGTCGCATGGGTCCTTATATCTAAATCACTATATCCACTCGTCAATCTTCTATTACCTGAAGTTAGGTCGTTATTCTCATTATCTCAATGCGCCATTTTGCTATGATTATTATTACTTTGACCGTAAATCTATTCCACCAATACCATATCAGGCCATATTATTTTCAGATAACAACTAGGTGGGTTGATGATCTTATTTAATTTTATTTTAGAGAGAAAGGGTGTCTCATCCTATGTTTATTGTTCAATTACTGCTCGCTATCGCACTTCTGGGTAGCTCAGGTAGCTCAAATCATGCCACTTCTACACAACTAGAAATCAATCAAATACAGCCTATGGATGCTTCTCCTGAACAAGTCATGGAAACCGGTTTAGAACCTTTCCGGTCCGAACGCAATTATAATGGATGGGAGCCAGAACTCAATCAATTCGAGCAGGCCGCCAGCAGTCTTCAGAACAGGCTATTTGAAAGTGTTGTGTCACCGATCCTATCCAAACCTGGCGATACAGGAATATTTGATTATGGCGGGAATCTGAAATTACTAAAGTCTGTGCCTCTGAATACACGTTTTGAACGTGGCCCACTAACCATTCATATTGTTCATGCCCAATTATTAGAGGCTAGTGACATTCCTGAGGATTCACAGAAAAACATTTCCATTCTAAATCGAGAAGATATCGGTTCCAAGATCACTTATATCAATATCCTCTACACTGTGGAAAATACAACCGATCAGAATATCGGTTTTTACGGCTTAAACTCCGTTCATCCAAACACGGGAAAGCCGATCTCCGCAGATCGCAATTTTATGAGAAAATCATATGTCTATAATCAGTATGATGGCGTAGTTATTGATAATACCAATTACGGTTTGGTATATACTGATGACCCTGATAAGTTGGAATCCATTGAACTTGTGTTCAACAAAGTCTATGACTACGATACTGGAAAAACCATTGTAGAGCCCACTTTGTTGAAAATTCCTTTTGCTGTTCAAGAGTAGTGTAAACACAGCTCCATCGCACATTATGACAAAACTACTACTCTAAAAACCACCCTAATTCATTGAACTGCACCTCCAATTGGTAGTTGTGTCTAACAATTGGGGTGCAGTTCATTCATTTGGAGTGGTTTTTTGTTTATATATCCATGGTATCCAATCGCTTTTCGTATGCAATGCTGCTACGTCCAACCGATTGTTGGGAGCTCGTTATTCATTTGCCTGATCGAGGGATCTAGGGATCTAAATTATCTCAATTGAAGCTGACAAAAAATAACTTCAACATTATAATTGTTACATATTATCCAAAAGCAGTGATGACCAGGAGGACAAGATGCAATTTCAACCAGTGTATCATGATGGGGAACTATTTTTACCCAAAATCGAATTAAATATGGCATGTAACCAATCGATTGGCATTATAACAGACTTGAAGCGAAAACAGATTTTAATGAATCAACTGCAGGATCGTTCCCAATATTACATACTTCGAGCTCAACAAAACGAGTATACACAATTAACGGTGGAAGAATTAATCACTTTTTTAATCAACGTAACAGAGCGGAATGATCGTGCCACTATGTTATTGGATTATTTCGCTTTGAAAGAAGAACGGAAGGTAAAAATCAAGAATCTAAGCCCATCAAAAAGGATGTATGTGACGTTGCTGCGCGTTTATTTTGCACATCAGCCTACACTCGTACTGGAGGAACCCTATTTTTATTTGGAAGAACAAGATCGTCGCCAGTTCAAACGGATTTTAGATGATCTTTCGAAACAAATACAGATTTTAATTTTAACTTCTAATTTAGAGGATGCTATGATTTCCTGTGATTCAATTTATCGTCTGAATGAATCCGGATTTCATCTGTTGGATATTCTTGATTCAGAAGAGGACAAGCAAACAGTGCAGGAACAAGATCGAGCCAATATAACCCTGCAGAAGATTTATACAAAAAAAAATGACAAAGTAATTTTATTTAATCCGCCTGAAATTGATTACATAGAAAGTATGGATGGTTCAGTCCTTGTCCATGTAGGTGGAGAAAGTTTTGTCTGTGCGCTGACGCTAACCGAGCTCGAGCAGAAATTGTTTAACTTCGGATTCTTTAGATGTCATCGATCGTATATTGTTAATCTACAGAAGGTAAGAGAGATTATTACATGGACGAAGAATAGCTACAGCTTGCGTTTAAATACAGGACAAGATGCGACTGTTCCGTTATCTCGTTCAAAATTACAAGAATTAAAAACACATCTTAATATTTGATTTCCAGGGAAATATCGATTCAATCCAGCAACTAATGGTACCGTTCAGCCGTTGACAGCTACATTTCGGCGGATTTCGATGGTTGGAGGCATGTAATCTTTATATGCTTAAGTCATCAACTCCAAGGAAGTGATATGCATGGATGTTATCCGAGTAGAACGTATTCGAAAGAGATTTGAAAATAAGAATGCATTATCAGAAGTATCTTTTTCAATTCCAAAAGGTGAAATTTTAGGTTTCCTGGGTCCAAGTGGTTCTGGAAAAACAACTTTAATTAAGATTTTAACTGCGCAATTAAATCCGACAAGTGGACAGGCAACTGTATTTAACCAGCCAGTGGCGATGATGCATCAGTCTGCACAGAAGATGCGCTTTGGTATTTTGTCAGATAACAGTGGTCTATATGAAAGATTATCGATAGATGAAAATCTAGAGTTGTATCGCCAATTATATGACCTTCCTAAAACTTCGATCGATACAGTATTGCAGTTTGTAAACTTAAGCGAAGAACGCAAAAAGAAAGTCATCCACTTATCGAAAGGGATGCGTCAGCGTGTTATGCTGGCATGCGCAATTATCCATGAGCCGGAATTATTATTTTTAGATGAACCTACTTCAGCTTTGGATCCGGTAAACTCCACACATATTTATAAAGGGCTACGCTACTTAAATGAGAAAGGGACAACAATTTTTCTAACAACACACGATATGTTTGAGGCAGAATTGTTATGTGACCGTGTAGCGATTTTGTATCAAGGTGAAATCCAAGCTATTGGCTCGCCTAAGGCGCTTAGAAAACAGCATCGGGAAAACGTCGTTTGTGTAGAGTTGGTAAACGGGGAAACCTACGAGCTCCCGATGAATGAAGGAACGGCTGAGCAAATTGCCGATTGGATGAAGCGAGGCTTAATCGAGCGATTGGAATCGAAAGAGCCAAGTTTAGGCGATATCTTTATTAAAGTGACAGGAGGTGAACTGTTATGAGTATCTCGTTAAAACGTGCGCGAGCAATATTTGTAAAGGACTACAAAGAGTTTTCACGCAATTATGGCATTTCCATCATGTTGCTTGTTCCGATTCTATTCGCATTTCTTTTTCGCACTGCAGGCCCTTCTTTCCCTGGGGCAATAGGTTTTCTTCTAAATATTTCGTTTGTGCTCTTAACCTCTTTCGCACAAGCATGTTTGATCGCGGAAGAAAAGGAACGTAACACCTTACGATCATTAATGATGACTCCAGCCACAACGATGGATGTATTAGTTGGTAAAAGCACCTTAGTCTTTGTCATGTCTGCTATTGTTCTGGCTATTGCTACGTATATATTAGGCTATGAGCCACCTAGTATATGGGCATTTGCAATTGCAATCATTCTTTCAATAATTCTATACACAGCAGTAGGAACGATATGTGGTTTATTCTCTAAAACGGTCCTTGAAGCTTCATTAGCAATCATTCCTGTAGCAATGGTATTTTCTGCTCCTCCTGTTGCAACAATCTTGTTTGGAGATTTCCCGATTTTTAAAATGCTGGATTATACACCAAGCATTCAACTTGTGACTTTGCTAAATATACCCCATACAGGCTTTACAATTGGAGACCTCTTAAAACCTCTCCTCATTATTTTGATATGGACGGTTGTATTAACGATTGTGTCTGTTATTTTGTATCAACGGCGGTTAAAGGATGAGTAGCCACTCCTCGCCTACACAACCAAAATATAAAACAAACCCCGGTACACGTCTGCATTCAGCAGCGTACAGCCGAGGTTCACCATTACCATTTCAAATGTTACACTACCTATCTCAACTTAACTCATCTCGTAAAATCATGCTGCCCAATAGTCAGCAGTGTTGGCCTGCTCTTACTCCACACCGAAGTGGCGATCTTCGGATTGTAATAATAGAGCGCTCCGTTTGTCGGATCAGCGCCATTCAATGCCTTACGAGCAGCCCTGTAAGAAGTCTGGGTTGGCTTGGTATTAAACTGCCCATCATCTATAGCCGTGAATTGCCCTTTCTGGAAAATAACCTTCGAAATAGACGACGGGAATTCACTCGAATGTACCCGATTCAACACAACCGCTCCTACTGCGACTTGCCCTTCAAAAGATTCTCCGCGCGCTTCACCATGGATCAGCTTCGCCAACTGGCGTAACGTCTCGCCTTCGGCTTTGGCCTTTTTGTTCAGCCTATTCAGCGTCGCTGGACCTGCAACGCCGTCTGCACTCAGTCCCTGCGCCTGCTGGAACTTGCGGACAGCACCTTTGGTGATGGTACCGTAATATCCAGTCATTCCGGCGTCAAAGTACCCCAGATCGCTTAATTGCTCCTGCAATTGCAGTACATGCTCGCTGCGAACGCCCTGTTCCAGCTTCTGTGCTCCCGCTGAAGGAGCTGCCACGGTCAATCCTAGCGTCATCGCGCAGGCACCGAGAAGCATACTGACCCGCCCTGCTCTTTTGCCAGCCATGTTACCCTTCCCATGAGTGACTTTCCGACTGACAGTGATAGGTTCCATGTTGTCAGCAAACGTTAATGGATTCAGCCCCTCATTCGTGCTATCAACTGTAGTCCGTTCATTACTGTTCATATGGCTTCCCACCTTCATCTCTTTCATCTCACTTACGCGATCTAATTCACTTATCATATTCTTTTCATTGATTTCATTCGGTTGATCCATTCCAATATTATTCTTCATCATTCCATTAACCTCCACTTTTCTGAATCCAGATCCCACATCTTCCTCCTGAATCCTCACGGTTGGACATCCCGAGTGTCATTATAGGATATAGAAAAAATGAAGTCTATCGGACCGATGACGCAGTGAAAAAACGACACCGAACATAACAAAAAGAGGCATGAGCCCATGGTCACACCATGGTCATACCCCTTCTTCTATCAACCTTACAACGCTTGTCCAACCCGGCATTTTCGTAGGCTGGCAGACCCGTACAAAAGTTGCGTTGTATTTATTGACAATTACTCAGCAAGTTCCTGACCCTTCGTTTCCCGGCCCCAGAACAGTACAGCTGCTGCGCCAATGAGGATTGTCACGAAGAAAATCGTGAAAATCAGGCTGATTGCCACTTCGCGTTGAACCAGCATACCGACCATTAATGGAGCCAGTACGCCACCGATTCGGCCAACCGATGTGGCAAGGCCAACACCTGTCGAACGAACGGAAGTCGGATACAATTCTGGGCTGTAGGCGTACAGACCACCCCAGGCTCCCAGATTGAAGAAGGAAAGACAGATTCCTGCGGTCAGGATCGTAGCTTCCGTTGTAGCCAATCCAAACGCAATCGCACTGAATGCAGTCAAGGTAAGATACACAACCAGTACGAACTTGCGACCGTAACGTTCAATAAAGTACGCAGCGGTGAAGTAACCTGGCAACTGTGCAATCGTCATGATCAGCACGTATTGGAAGCTTTTAACCAACGTGAATCCTTTTGCCATCACAACCGAAGGTAGCCACAGAAACATTCCATAATAAGAGAAAATGACGGTAAACCACAAAATCCAGAGCATCAACGTTGTACGGCGATGTGGTGCTGACCAGACGGTAGCCACTTTCTCGCGGAACGTGATTTTATGAAGCTTGGTATGATTCTTGTACCGCGGCGGGTCCTGAATGGCACGACGCAGATACAGTGCATAGAACGCCGGAAGCGCACCAATGGCAAAAGCAATTCTCCATCCGTACTCCGGAATGACAAAGTTGGCAATGAGCGCCGATACAATCCAGCCTCCTGCCCAGAAACTTTCCAATAATACAACGGCACGTCCCCGTTCGGCTGTAGGCATCGACTCCGATACCAGTGTGGATGCCACGGGCAGCTCTCCACCAAGTCCAATACCCGCAACCAGACGCAGTGCACACAATACCGCAAATCCAGTCGCCAATGCAGACAGACCGCTTGCAATCGTAAAGATTAACAAGGTCCACATCAGAATGGCCTTCCGTCCAAAACGGTCCGCAAGTGCACCTGCAAGCAAAGCACCTAATGCCATACCGATGGAGTTAATACTCGTAAGCACACCGACTTGTCCGGGACTGAGACTCCATTCCTTGGCAAGTGCAGCCACGATAAAGGAGATCATACCAACTTCCATCGCATCAAACAGCCAGCTCATGCCGGCACTGAACAGCAGCTTGCGCTGCTTGGGATTCCGCAATACTTCCAGTTTGCTCATCACTTATAGCTCCCTTGATCTCTATGTAGTCATTCTGACACTAAATCATTATTATGCAGAATGCTCCAGAAATCAATGCAAAATAAGCTTTTCCTTCCGATTTCTGCGATACCTCACCCCTTGAGTGAACCCGCTGTCAGACCTGCAACAAAGTAACGCTGGAGTAGAAGGAACAACGCAATCATCGGAATGGCAGTTACCAGCACACCCGTAAGCATCATCGGATAGTTCGTCACGTATTCCCCGCGGAACTGCATAAGCGCGAGCGGTAAAGTGAGCTTGGACTTACTGCTGAGCATCAGCATCGGAATAAGCAAGTCATTCCATACCATGACGAGCAGGAACGTAGCTGTTGCCGCCAGCGAAGGTGCAGCCAGTGGCAGTGCAATCCGCGTATAGAGTCTCCATTCACTTGCTCCATCCATACTGCCTGCTTCCAGAATCTCCGAATTGAGCATGCGCATGAAACCTGTCAGCATAAATACTGAGACAGGCATCAGCATAGCCGCGGATACGACAATCAATCCCGTGAGACTGTCCGACCACCCGAGTGTACGCGTGAGAGAATAGATCGGCAGCATACTCACCTGGGATGGAACGATCAATCCTGCTACGAACAGAGCAAATACAATTTTGCCTACACTGCCGCCCCAGCGGACAATGGCGTAAGCAATCATGCTACTCAGCAATAACTCAATGGCAACCGTACCAAGCGTCACGACCAGACTGTTTCCGAAATATTGCCACATCGGCTGATTGCGGAACATGCCAGTGATGTTATCCCACGTAAACGGGTCCGGCCAGCTGAATGGACTGGTGAAGAAGTTGCTGCTTGTTTTGAACGAGGATACAAACACAAAGTACAGCGGCACCAGAATCAGCAGCGCGTACACCAATAAGATCAGGCGATTGAACCATTTTAAAAACATGTGAACTCCCTTCTGCCTCGATTGCAGGATGAATGCTCCAACATCAACCTCAATAACTTACCCGGTCGGCACGCAGTGCCTTGAACTGCAACAGCGTCAAGAGCGCGAGCAACACCAGGAAGATCATGGAACCGGCAGAAGCCAGACCAAATGAATAGCTGCCAAAGGCGGTATGATAGATATATGTTGTCAAAATTTCAGTTGCGTAGTTCGGGCCTCCGTCCGTCATGGTAAAAATGAGGTCAAATGCCTTGAACGACTGAATGGTCGTATAGGCCACAACAATCGTTGCCGAAGGTGCCAGCAGTGGCCAGGTCACGGTACGAAATACCTGCCATTTGCTGCCGCCATCCATGCGAGCCGCTTCATACAGTTCTGCCGGAATACCTTGCAGACCTGCGATGAATACAATCATCATCTGTCCGGCATGGGCCCATACCTGTACCGCAGCGATGGAATAGATGGCGATCTTGGGATCTCCAATCCAGTTACGAGCGATGCCGCTCATCCCCGCTTCATTCAGTCCATAGTTGATTAATCCAATGGATGGATCATACATAAATGCCCAGATCAGTCCAACCGATACGGAGGACAGAATCGCAGGCAGGAAATACAATGCCCGAAGCACAATGCGTGTCTTGGTATTACGTACCAAGAGTAGAGCCAGGACAAGTGAAATAAAGGTTTGTGCAATAACAACCGTTAACATGAACTCCACGTTGTTGCCAAAGGCTTTGCGGAATACGATGCTGCTGAGACTGTCCTTGTAATTATCCAGCCCTACAAATGCATACGACGGGGATACCCCATCCCAATCCGTAAAGGAATAGAACAGCCCCGTCAATGTAGGAAATACGAACAATCCAACGTACAGCAGCAACCCAGGGATCAGAAATAGGGATAGCTGAAGACGGTTTTTCATCGTTTATTTCCCGATATGCTGATCAATGATCGCTTGTGCCTGCTGTGCTGCTTCTTCTGGAGAAGTGCCGCTCAGTACAGACTGGATGGAGTTGGTTACTGCTTTTTGATTGTCTCCGTTCAGGATGGTGAACCGTGGCTGGAACACGGTTTTTTTGCTTGCCCATTCTCCGGCTACCTGAAGCTCAGGCGTGTCGTACTTCACATCATTCACCGTTACATTTTGTCCAGTCTGGTTGGCATACTCGCTCGCCACTTCCGGATTGCTCAGGAATTCGAGGAACTTCTTCGCTTCTTCCGGATGTTTTGACTTGCTGTTCACCGCGAGCATGAACGTAGTAGTATGCACTCCTTCATACTTCGCTTGATCTGCACTTACTGTAATCGGTGCAAGCAGTTTTTGCTCCAGATTAGGATTCTGCTGCTTGTTCTGTGCCAATTGATATGATCCGCTCGCCAGCATGGCTGCTTTCTCTTGAATAAACAGCGCTCCAGCCGCAGGGTCTTTCGTACCCAGTGCATCCTGCTGGAAGTAACCTTTATCGTTCAGTTCCTTGATTTGAGTCAACGTTTTCACCCAAAACTCATCCGTCAGTTTGGCTTCGCCCGCTTCTACTTTGGTAAAAATGTCGTCACTCGGTGCATTGTTCATCACCATTGTATTCATGAATTGCCCCGGGCCAATGTCCGCTCCGGCAAAGGCAATCGGAATGATGCCATTGTCTTTCAGCTTCTGGCAAAGGGCCAGAAAGCCTTCCCAATCGGTCGGCGGCGTCAAGCTGTATTGTTCAAACAGCTTTACATTATAAATTGGATCGTTATATACGAGTTGATACGGGATCGCATATTGCTTGCCATCGTGCTGTCCTGATTCAATCAGCTTTGAATTGTAGGCCGACAGAAACGATGATCCGGTCAGGTCCGTGAACAAGCCGGCTTTGGTGAAAGCTTCGAACTGTGCACCCGGGAAGGAGGCAAATACATCTCCTACCGAACCGTCACTGATTTTGGATTGAACAGTGGATTGGTATTGATCGGAGGGCAGTGTCTGCATCTCCACGTTAATATTCGGGTTTTCTTTTTCAAATGCGTCAATGCTCTTATTCAATGCTTCCACATCTTCTCCACGCCAGTGCATGAAGCTGATCGTAACTTTGCCTGAACCCGAGGAGCCGTTCTCTCCAGATGACGTGTTATCCCCGCCGCCGCAAGCTGACAGCAGGATGGACATCACCAGCATACTGACAAGCGGCAGGATCAATTTTTTATTTTTTTTCATGAAAGACGACCTCCTGAGGATGCTTGATATTTTAACTAAAGAATGTTTATACTGACCACTCCGATGACAGAATAACCTTCCGATCGCTGTTATCCCCAGATTTATTTGATTCCTTTTTATAAAAGGAAAAATCCGGGGATAAAGGCGAACGCTTCGCTTCTTCACGTTATTTCTGTCCTCTCCGTTTTCGTATAAAAAAATTAGTTAAACTTACTTAGTTAGTAGTAACTTGATGCTGCTTCTGTCTTGTTTTCCATTTCTCGCGAATGATCGGCATCACAGTCCGGCCGAAAATTTCGGCCTCTTCCAGATGCGGGTAACCGGACAGAATGAAGGTTGTCACGCCCAGATCTCCATATTCCATCAAACGTTCTGCGACCTGTTCGGCTGTACCTACAATGAGGATCGCACCGCCGGAACGCACAACGGACAAGCCTGTCCACAGGTTAGGACCTACAACAAACTGTTGCTTCTCGGACAGCTCCCGTAGCTCGTTCTGTCTGCGTTGGTTGGTTGCATCCGTCTCGGCAAAAGCGGCTTTGGCTTTCTCGATCGCTTCTGGTGGTACTTTGCTAATAATCTCCCAAGCTGCTGCCCATGCTTCTTCTTCGGTATCCCGAATGAGTACCTGAGCACGCATGCCGTAACGGAGCTGACGATCTTGTCCCGTTTCCTCTTTCACCTGCTGACGGATGACCTCAATCTCTTCGATCTGCTCCTGAATCCAGTCATGAGGCTCGCCCCACATGAGGAACGTATCCGCATGTTCTACGGCGACCTTCTTCGCTATCGGAGAACTTCCTCCCAGATAAAATGGTGGATGCGGATTTTGCACCGTCTCCGGCATGCCTACCGGTCCTTTGAAATTATAATACTGGCCGTTGAATTCAGGATTGGGATCGCTGGGTGCGTCTGCACCAGATTTTGAATCACTTCCTGCAAACTCCGTCAGATTCAGTCCCGTCGATTGGGTCCATGAACGCTTCATGACCTCCATGTACTCGCTCGCTCGTACATACCGTTCATCATGCGCATGTGCCAGTGGATCGCCGAGTTCCTCCAGATCTCGAACAGAACTGCCTGTCACCACATTGATCATGGCGCGACCACCAGATAGCTGATCCAGTGCCGCTCCCATTCGTGCAGCGAGTACGGGGGTAACCAATCCCGGGCGAATGGCGACAAGGGGACGCAATGTCTTTGTGTGACTCATCACAGCCGAGCCAACTACCCACGCGTCCAGACAGGCTCCCCCTGTCGGAATCAGTACAAATTCGAATCCTGCCTTCTCCGCCGTCTGTGCCACATCGACCAGATAATCCAAACTTGGCTCCCGCTCCGGGGCAACCCCTACATACTTACCATCCCCTGCTGTAGGTAAAAACCATCCAAACTTCATATCTTCCTGTTCGCTCACAAAAGTCAATCCCTTCTATGATAAATTGCTCTAAAAATGTTTCACTCAAGCACTTCGGTTACAGAAAACCTTTCGAGCACTCTTGTCCCCAGATTTCTTCTCATTCCCCTTTCATGGGGAAATCCGGTGAAAAAGGCGCACGCTTCGCTTCTTCAGGTCCTTTCTGTCCCCTCCGTTGTCGTGTCATTCTTTAAATTGATTTATTAGACATATTCAGAATCAAATACCGATTAATTAACTTGGTTTAATAGGTATGGACATCATAACAATTGATTTGTCTGTGAGCAATGTCATTTCGCGGCAATTTTATTTTGTCATTTTGTGGTCTTTTCTCAGATTTAGGTCTTCCTGATCTTGAATATATATAAAACCCACCTGTATAATAGGTTTAAATATGTGTTCAAAAAGTCTGGTTTTCAGTACCGAGAAGATGGAATGAAGCTAGAAATGGAGTAGCGGAGCGTAGGAAAACTACGTGAGCAACCACAATGTTTCCAAAGGAAACATACTTCGTAAGCCTCCCGCTTATTTCGGCTGAATTTCAGCTTCGATGTTGATGATGCCACTAGGCATGATTCGTAATCAAAAGTGGACTTTTTGAACTACATCTACAAGCGAAACTTTTAGAATGTACAAACGATACTTATATAATAAAGAGGTGTTCCTGATGACCGAGAGCATGAAGGAGGACCACCATGAGTTTTTGGAACTTATTTTCTTCACTCCATCTGAATTCGAGAAAGCTGGTGGCGCCTGGCCGATCCGCATCGGCCGTAATATAGCCAAGACCAACTATCATATTGGCCCGCGCACTACACCTTATTATTATTTGCTGTTTGTGCTGGAGGGGGAAGGTACATTCATACAGAACGGACAGCGTCACGCCCTTCGTGCCAGGGATGCGTTCTGTCTGTTTCCACATGTTACCCATGAGTACTGGACGGACCCCGAGGATACGTTGCAGAAAATATTTATTGCCTTTGATGGTGCGCATGCAGCCGAACTGCTTTCCCGAATTGGACTTACACCCGACTCACCATACCGTTCAGGTGTACTGACCCCGGAGACTGCAAGTGCCATGCGCTCATTCATGGAGGATGTTCGCAAACCGCAGGACGGAGCGAGTGATCTGGGACGACTCACCCGGTTTCTAACTCTATTCGACCGGATTGCCCGCTCCCCCGCAACCAAAGGATTGCAACCGGATTCAGCCACACCTTGGCTCCAGAAAGGCAAGGAATACATGGACATTCATTTTGCAGGCGGCATCTCCGTGGAAGGTGTGTCCGCTCATGCGGGTGTGGATCGAACCCATTTTGCCAAACAGTTCCGCAAAGCCTATGGTCTGTCCCCTGTGCAATATATCCAGCAATTGAAAATGACCCAAGCCAAACGTCTACTCGTGCAGACGCCGCTAAGCTTAACTGAAGTGGCTCATTCCGTAGGTTACCCGGACTTGTTCTCCTTCTCCAAAGCGTTCAAAAAGCAAGTTGGTCTGCCGCCCAATCGCTATCGCACAGCGGAGAGCACGAAAGAATGAGGGAGCGACTTTCGCTCCTCAGCCTATACTCCATGCCTCATGCACCACGCCTTGTGTGCTGTGTGTAAGATGTTGCCTCTACCAAAGTACAACGGACTCCTGAGTTTCATATCCTGCACATCATAGTGCTGCCAAACCCATTACGAAATCCACCACCAAAAAGGCAAGCCCCATCTACCCGGGACTTGCCTTCTTTCTATACTATAGTCTTGACTGCGCGTACCTGAAACCAGCAACTTTTTTACGCTGACCTAACACTATTCCTTTTCCTCATTCTTGCGCGCAAGCGGAATACCGTTCTTCTTGGCATACCATGCTTCATAATGATGCACAGCCACACCTGCAAAAGAAGAATGAGAGGAACCCAGATCAAACACCTTTGCCATCTCTTCATTCATATTGCTAACCGGTTTACGGAAAAAGGTCAGGTGATCCCCCTCGTGTGTATCCGCGAGTTCCGCTCCGATCCAGACTTTCTTGCCGAGATCATCCGCTTCGTCCAGTTCTTCCTTGGACAGATCATACATCTGCTGCCCACTATCCCGGTAAGCCATAATGGCCACCGCATCAAAGTGGGAGATCACCCAGCGACTGAATGTACCTCCTTCAGCCGACTGACGGGCATCAAGCCAGAAAGGAATGGCAGCGCTCATGTACAGTCCGGCATCCTCGCCGGCTTTTGTCCAGGCCTTCATGTTGTTCTGCCACTCTGCAATGACGCTGCTCTCCTCGTTCTCCCAGCGCTTCAACTGATACGGCTCCACATCCAGTTGAATGCCTTCGAAGCGTTCATTCTTGGCCGAAGCTGCATTGTATGCTCTTACTCGCTCGATAAAAGCAAGTCCTTCATCCCGCTTCTCCTCATAGGCCCAGTCTGCATGACCGTTAAGTCCATGCACTTCAATCTCAGCCTGTCGGGCAGCCGCAATGAATTTGCGGTATGTTGCGTCAGGCAACTCATCCTGGATTTGCAGGAAGATGGTATCAACGCCCTGTTCTTTGGAGAAAGCAATAATCTCAGGTGTCTGCTCTGCAATAATGGACGCGTCCCACAGCCAGGTCGCTTTGTGTTCCTCTGCCGAGAACCATTTGAACATCCAGGACAGAAGCAGCAGGCACAACACCACAGCCAGAATAGCCCATTTCGCCATACCCACCAGCTTGCCCCGTTGCCTCATATATTTCCTCAGACGAGCAACGCTTCACTTGGTTCAAGCACAGGATGCTGTACCGAGTGACCAATTTTGTAGATATGCGGATGTGTGTACGAACGGAACGCATTACGTGTATCCAGAATCGGCACACCCATCTCGGCAATATCAAAGTAAGGCAAATCGCTGTGGTTGGTGATCAGCACGATGCAATCGTACTTCTTGAACTGCTCCAGATTGAACGCTTCACTGTGTACGGTCTCGCCATGTTTATCCTGGAAGGAATCCGCATGTGGATCGTAGTAGCTAACGTTAGCTCCACTTTCCTTGAACAGTTCATATACTTCCAGTCCTGGTGATTCACGCAGGTCGGCAATATTCGGCTTGTACGACATGCCAAGGAGCAGAATATTTGATTTACGTACGGATTTAGCGTATTCGTTCAGAATTGTTGACGTTTTGTTCAATACATAATATGGCATGTTGTCATTGGTGGATTGCGCCAGCTCAATGAATTTGCTATAGAAACGGAAGCCTTTGGCCTTCCATGACAGGTACATCGGATCAAGCGGGATGCAGTGTCCACCGATGCCTGGGCCTGGATAGAATGGCATGAAACCAAATGGTTTCGTCGCCGCCGCGTCAATAACTTCCCAGATATCGATACCCATGCGGTCACACATCATCGCCATCTCATTCACAAAGGCAATGTTCACACTGCGGAATGTGTTCTCCAGCAGTTTGGACATCTCAGCCACTTTTGGTGAAGATACCGGTACTACGGTTTCTACATATTTTCCATATAGCGCTGTTCCGAGCTTCAAGCAAGCTTCAGTTGTGCCACCGATTACTTTCGGCGTATTAAATGTTGTGAAACGTCCGTTCGACGGGTCCACACGCTCAGGCGAGAAGCAGAGGAAATAGTCTTTACCTGCTTCTTGTCCGATCTTGTCCAGCTGTTGCTGGATCAGTTCTTCGGTTGTACCTGGATAAGTGGTGCTCTCCAGCGTAATCAGCATGCCTGGTTTCATGTGCAGTTTGATCTGATCCACAACCGTCTCGATGTAAGACGTATCCGGGTCCTGATTCTCACTAAGAGGTGTCGGTACGCAGATACTGAGGGCGTCGATCACACGCAGCATGCTGTAATCTGTCGTTGGCTGGAAACGACCGCTTTGCATTACTTTTTTCAACTCATCAGACGAAATATCGTGAATATAGGAATCTCCTTGATAGATACTCTCTACTTTGGACGCATCCAGATCAATTCCGATTACCGTGAAACCTTGATTGACCATTTCTACGGCAAGTGGAAGTCCTACGTAACCGAGCCCGACGACGCCGAGTACAGCTTCTTTATTTTCAATCGCATTCAGTAATGTGTGGAATTGTTGATTCTCCATGATATTCCCTCCGGGCAGTGTATTTGGTGGTGCTTAAAATCCATATAAATAGATGAGTGTCTGTGCTCTAAATGTTGCTCTAATCTATCTGATTCATAGTGTAAAAAAAGCTCTTACTTTGCATTTCACACAATCAGCTTATTCAAGCCGTCTTCTAATGCAGGCAGCGTCTGATTCGGGCATCCAGCTCTACAGGTGAGAACGGTTTGGTCATGTAATCATCGACTCCGCTGCGGAAGCATTGACTAATCGTCTGCTCGACACGTTGCTCGGTCAACACGACAATTTTGGGCGGCTGCTCCATCTCCAGATTCTGAATATGATGGATGAACGGCAGACCATCGATGCCATACAGATTCAGTTCGGTGAGCACCAGATCTGGTGTGACTTTCTCGATCAACTCCAGTGCAGCCAGTCCATCAACGGCTTCATAGGTTTCGTATCCCTGCATCTTCAACCGCAATTGCAGGAATTCGCGTACCGTCGGATCGTTGTCCACAATCAAAATTCGTTCCGGCTCGTCCGCCGTATTGTCCAGCGTGTAGATATGAATCTCCGACGAATCTACGAGCTTCGAGGACTCAGCCATATGCTGAATAGTTGCCTTCGAAGGGCGCTCCCCTTCCGGGAAACTGGCCAGTGTAATCTGTGGATCGGCACCGGGTACAGTCTCTTGCAACTCATGTTTGATCCGAAGTCCTTCATAATGAACTTCATCCAGTGACAAACCTGGCAACAGGACGGCAATCGCTTGGGTAGCCCCATCCTTCCACACCTGGAAGGCAGACTCACTCGTTTGTTCCAGATGTGTCCTGACCTGCTGCTCAGGTTGAGAGTTTCCTGCACAATGGATGAACATTAAGCCGCATGTTTCGGCACCCGTTTCCTTCAATCCCTGTTCTACACTTCGGTACACATTAACGGCAGCCTCACGCTGCAATGTCGCCGTATTTGGCATGTTCTTTTCCACCCTTCTCCTCGATTATCTATAAGTCCAAAAAAATATTATTTACACTGACACTCCGATGACAGAACAGCCTTTCGATCACTGTTATCCCCAGATTTTTTGATTCCTTTATACAAGGGGAAATCCGGGGATAAAGGTATGCTTTCGATGCAGCTTTCTTTCAGAAAGCTTTTAGGTGCACGCTTCGCTTCTTCAGGCTTTTTCTGCCCTCTCCGTTATCGTGTAAATGTCTAGTTGGACATATAATTGCTTTGATTATTCTTTAATCAAGCGGCTTCGCTTGTTTTCTTCTCATCCTCGGACCAGCTTTGACGTGTCATGGTACCCCATGAGTTGTTGTTTTGCATGAACTGCACATGACCCTGCAATCTCCACAGTACGCCGAGCTGGTGGTAACCCACGAATTTCAGCGCGGAGTAGACGAGCATTTTGACCAGATCGGAGAGTTTGTTGTAACGTTTGAAAGCAATCTCCTCCAGGACAAGTGCGCCTACACTCAGCAGATAACCACTCACAAAGTTCAGCAGTCCGAACAGAACCAGAATCGGCCATTGCGTCATATCCAGAAGGACATATCCAGCGAGAGCCAGAAGTCCGGTAATCCGGAAATACGGGTTGAGCGCTTCAAAAAGGACGTTATATGGCATGGTCACCATACCCATAACCTTATATTTTGGATTGAACAACATGCCACGATTCTCGATCATGTTCTTCAGATTCCCGCGGCCCCAGCGCTTACGCTGACTGGACAAGATCCGGTAGGAATCCGGTGCCTGCGTCCAACATACGGCCTCAGGACAGAAGGCAATGCGGTACTTCAATTTGTTTTCCAGCATGTAACGGTGAAGTTTGATGATGATGTTCATGTCTTCCCCAGGATAACCATCCCGGTATCCACCTACGGCGATAACAGCGTCCTTACGGAACATACCGAAGGCACCGGAGACAATGATCAGACCGTTCATGTGACTCCAGCCAATCCGTCCGCCCAGGAAGGCTTTGAGATATTCAATCGACTGGAACATGGGCCAGATCTTGCGTGGCAGCGATACATCTTGCACTGCTCCGTTTTCAATTTTGCAGCCATTGGCGATCCGTACATCTCCACCGATAGCTACCGTCTCTTCCGGATTCTCCATATACATGCGTGCCATGCGGATGAGGGCATCCTTCTCCAGCAACGAATCAGCATCGATGGATGAGATTAGCGGATAATGAGACAGGTTGATCCCAGCATTGAGGGAATCGGCCTTACCGCCGTTTTCCTTATCAATGACATACAGATCCGGGAATTCCGGGTTATGGTAGATCCCACGAATTTTCTGACAGGCGATCTTGCCCCGAATCTTCGTATTGGGTACTGGCTTCAGACGATATTCTTCCAACAGGATATTCAGTGTCGCATCACTGGAGCCATCATTCACAACAATGACTTCATACGTTGGATAATTCAGCGTCATCAGGCAGTTCACATTTTCAATAATCGTCAGTTCCTCGTTGTATGCCGGTACCAGCAGAGAAACGGAAGGTACCAGTTCCGAGCCTGACAATGTATTGTATTTGGAATAATGCGACCGCCGGAAGATCGTCCAGATGTTACGGAACGATAAGGCCAGAATGGAAAAATAGAGCGTATTTACAAAAACAACATAGTAGATTGCGACCATGCCGTAGATTAATAGTAGATCCCTAAGCAGTGTAATCCCCTCCTACCGTAGCGACACCTGTGCGCTTCTTGCTGGTTCTGTTCTCTCGTACAGGGCCAAAATAGCGATCGTACAGCAGTCTTTTTTTGTTATGTGCAATCATCTGCTCTACAGCTCTGTCATCGGTTCTCGTGTGCTGCATGGTACTCTCAATCTGCTGCATCGCAATCTCGCGCTCAGCAACTGTACCTTGCACCGCAGCCTGACACAGCGCTTCGAATCCCGGTTCACCGAGCTTGCTCAGACTCTCCGCACTGTTATATCGAACTCTCCAGTCTTCATCCCGAAGCGCTTTGCGCAGCAATGGAATGCTGCCAGATGCATGCTTGTAACCAAGCGCTTGTACCACTTCGGCGCGAACTTCCGGATCGGGGTCCTGGATCAGCTTCAGGATTGTCTCATCCCGGAGTGCCGGACTTGCGCTAAGATACAGCTTCACCGCCTCGGCACGTACATCCTGATGTTCTGCGCCTACCAGTCTGTCGAGTGCAGGCATCACTTCAGGTACAGCCTGTCCCCACATGGCAACCAGTCCGACTTTGACAAAATCAGGATTCCGGTCCTCCAGCAATTCAATTAGAATTCTGCTCGTATCCAGACTCGTTTCGAGCAGAATATCTGCTGCCAGATGGTGAATGGACTTACCTTTGGTTAACAGCAAAGCGAGCATGTCTTTCAGTTCACCTTGCCGAGTCGTACATCTGGAGATGGATCGACCAATCATAATGGCCATCGGGCCCGGTTTCTCATCCTTCAGTAATTCCATCAAACCCGGAACGGCTTCGGGACAACGCATGCCACCCAAGCGATAAGCTGCATCAATCTGGCGACCATAACGCAGACGGCCCAGTTCCTTCAGATCATGCTCTACGAATCCTGCTTCACGGCACAGTGCGATTAATTTGTCGCGATACTCACCCTTGAACTGGTCGATCCATTCAATCAGTCTGTCCTGAATGACTCTGCGTTCCAGCGGAGCCAGTTTGCCTGGTGGCAATCTGAGTGGACTATTCTCAGTCAAGGCTGTTTGCAGATAGGTGAAATAGTCACGCTGCTTCAATTCATAAAATGCCGTCTTACGTCGTTTGCCATTGTGGGACATTTTCATGGCAAACAATACGATGACGCCTACAACAACAAGTGCGATACAGATGTACAAAAACAGATAGGCCAAAGCCAAACTTGGAAACATGTGAAAAGGTCCTCCTTTATACTCATTTATTCGATCTGAAAACTAGGAATTTTTTCATAACTCTTCTTCATTTTTTCGTAGCTTAGCTTCAGGCGTTCACTATACTGCACCTGCTCCCAAGGCTGCCAGCTATATACCGGCAATGTCTTCAGATCCAGGGTCGTCTGTTCACCCCCAGGCCAAGATACTTTCTTCGTGGCGCGGTCCGTTAACCACGGAATGAGGGTAACGCCTTCCACAGCAACTGTGGAGAACTCACGTCCATTCTTGAGCGGTCCATAGTCGATCGCTTGCAGCGAACTCGGATCACCGAACCCAAGCAGCATCCAGGGAATTCGCATCTCCACTTGATTGCCGTTATACTGCCATGCCGTTAATGAATCCGTATCTGACTGACCGGGAGCTGTCGTTCCCCGTTTCAATGTTCCGACCTTTTCATTCATGAACGGTTGAGCAGATCGGGTATCCGGCGGTGTCATCCTCAGGCTAACTGCCAGATTCCATGGGTGGAACGGATCTGTGGAGTCTGACTGCTGATCTGGCAGCATGTCGTATCCATCCTTGCCATACAGACGCTGATTAAAGTCATAATCCTTGGCGATCTCCACCTGAGATTCTTCATCCTGCCCCAGTGTAATCACCGTCTCAAGACCATCACTGAGCGTCCGGCCCGGGAGTAACTTGTCAGGCTGACTGCCTCCAGCAAGTGTATCGGTCCCAATTCGCAGCACTGTCTTAGCCGAGTCAAACGGTTGATCCAAGGTCAGCCCAATATACAGATAGGCTTCATCATGGGTCATCTTCATTTCCTGAATGCCGTCCACTTGGCCCTGCCAGGTCGTGACCTCTTCATCCTTCAGATCATCCCAGTCATCCAGTGATCCGTCGATGGTCAACTGTTCCTGTTTACCCGGGTCCATGGCAAGCAGACCAAACATCTTCTCGTTTGTCAGCACGTTCAACCAATATGCACGGCGATCAGCCGGGATTTCCAGTGGCATCGTGTTCCATGTTTTTTTGAACCATTCATCCTGCCACATGAACACAATTGCTCCCGAGTATCCTTCATCATAGATATCCTGCGTCAGTGACGCGTCGATATCTCCCTGCTCTACTTCGTTATGTCCACCCTGATTCCGTCCTCCCATACCCAGATGGGAAATACCAAGAGAAGAGGGTACGCCATACTCTGTAATCATTACAGGCATATCGGAAAACTCGGCTTTCAGCTTGCGCAGATAACTTTTGTACGTGTTGTACTCACCGTTCTCATCCTTGATGGTTTGGAGTGTTTTATCGATATGGAACAGATCCGGGTAATACGGGTACACATGGTAGGCTGCAAAATAACCTCCCTGCCACGCCTCCGGCTGAATATGTCGGGCATCCACACTGACGAGATCCTCTTCATACAGCGGCTCGCCGGGATGATCCAGCACATCGGTCGTTACCCAGTTGGTGAAGGTCATCGGATGTTCCCACCCATACTTCTTCTCCAGGACCGCCGTATGATCCAGCAGCTCTGCCAGCCAGTTCTCGAACGGTGACGCTTCTGGACTCGCCGAGAAATGAACTCCCTTGTACTGCGGCACGTCCGCATGTTTTGCGTTTGTGTTGTCTACCATTGCCGGGTCCCATTCCGTCCCCACATGCCAGGCCATCAGGTATTTTCCTGCATTCGTTTTGTATTTGCCGCTGGACTCTCCCTGCTTGGCAGGAATGTCCGCATCGCCATAGACAGCAGATACGGCCTTTTCAATCTCCTGCTTGAACGTCTGCTCAATATGCGCCGCATAGGCATCCTGCTTCTCAATTAACTCTTCTTCAGGTGACCATATGCCCTGTATAAAATATAACGGTTGCTCCCGGCCGCGGTTATATTCGACTAATGCGGAGTAGAAAATCGGTTCGTGAACCGTGTATACCCGGATTACATTGGCTCCCAGATCCTCAATCTGCTGGAACCACCGCAAGTAATCCTCTTTGGTCAGCGGGAATTCTCCCGGGTAATGCCCCGGTGAAGTTGCGCCCAGGTTGACACCTTTGACGAACATCTCCCTCCACGTTCCATCTGGCCCGTATTCCATGAACCGGTCTCCATCGGTCTTGAATTTCATCTCCGTGCCGTTCTCCGCTGTGTACGTAACGAGCTTGGGTTGCATATAGTGCCATCCGGCAAATATCCCGCCAGTCACCACCACTGCTCCTGTCAACACCGTTAATAACCAGCGTCTTCGTCTTTGTCTGCTCATGTCTTTAGATTGCTCACCTCTCTATTATGCATCCTGCTTCAACACCGAATGGTCCAACATGAAGCATAGGAATCATTCCGCTTCGGATGTCCGCTTGGTAGAGATGTCAGCGGTGTAGTTCTCACTATAGCGCTAAGACTCTGCATTTGTAACTAGGCTGATGGAAGCAAACATGAAATGGAACATTCTGCCCATGATTCGTAAAAAGGTCCATCAACTACCACTCGGAAGCCTCTGGGATACCTCTGATTCCCAAACACTAATAATTGCTCGAATTGCATGGATTAGATGCCTGCTGATCTTGCACTTCTGGAACCTTTATTGTTATGTGCAACGCGGGTACAGGCATCGTTTTACGTTTGAACACATACCCCATTAAACGCGAGTCATATGTTAAAGTTGCGGACCTTTTTACAGTATTAACCATAAAGATTACAAAATTGATACTATAGTCCGATAACGCATCAGCGATATTCCGCGTCACATCAAGGTTTTCTGAAAAATGCAGAAAATCAAAAAAGGACATCAGTCCCCCTCTATAGGACTGTACCCATTTATAACCCTTTTACAAAAACCCAAATGAACGCCCGGTCATCAACCGTAGGTCATGGATCTCTCACATTAAATGTAAAAAAGCACATCTTATTTCCTAATTTCTGCCTCTAATATGGCTAACCCATAATTGTGTCCAATTTGCAAAATAATTCCGGTTGCCGCATTTCGAATTGTCAGATATGCTTATAAAACAAGAACACTTGTTCCATACTGTAAATAAACTGTTAATTATCGATGTTCAAATGAAAATAATTGCTTCTTAACATAAGAGCTTAGCATCACGAATAAGGAGAGAAGTCTTATGCCTCGCCAAGACAGACGTGTCATCATGCTGGCAGACTGCCAGTCATTCTATGCCAGTGTGGAGAAGTCTGCACATCCGGAATACAAGGACCGCCCCCTCGTAGTCGCGGGAGATCCGGCGCGCCGTTCGGGTATTATTCTTGCGGCCTGTCCACTCGCCAAGTCCTATGGAATTACGACAGCAGAACGACTGGGCGAAGCGCTCGCCAAATGTCCGGATGTTGTTGTTGTTCGCCCCCGGATGGCCGAGTACATTCGGGTGTCCCTTCATATTACGCGTATCCTTCAGTCTTACACCGATCTGGTGGAACCCTATAGTATTGATGAACAGTTCCTCGATGTCACCGGAAGCCTGGATCTGTTCGGCAGCCCCGAGACGATTGCGCGCAGCATTCAATCGAGGGTGATGGATGAGACGGGTGTGTACATTCGAATCGGTATCAGTGATACCAAGGTCGTTAGTAAGATGGCCTGTGATCTATATGCCAAAAAACTCCCTGGCGGAATCTGCACGTTGCCTCGCAAAGATCTGCCGTCCACCATCTGGCAGAAGCCTGTACGAGACATGTTCATGGTTGGTTCCCGCATGGCGCAGCATCTCTACAAGATGGGGGTTCACACCATCGGTGATCTGGCCCAGACCCCACTGTCCCGACTGAGAGAACGTTGGGGTGTGAATGGCGAGGTACTGTGGCGTATCGCCCGCGGTATTGACGATTCCCCGGTCAAACCCGGGACATATGCTCATCAGCAGCAGGGAATCGGACATCAAATGACGCTGCCTCGGGACTATGACTCCTGGGAAGATATCAAAGTGGTACTGCTTGAACTGGCGGAACTCGTCAGTCGACGTTCCCGGGACAAATCACTCATGGGCCATGTCGTCTCGGTTGGATGTCGCGGACAGGATTATGATCGACCAACCGGTTTCTCCCGCCAGATGAAGGTGAATGAACCCACCAACATTACGGATGAAGTATACGATGCGGCAGCAGCTCTGTTCCTGCGCCATTGGGACGGATTACCCATCCGCCGCATCAGCGTGTCATTGACCGGACTTGTACCCGATTCCGAAGTGCAACTGTCCTGGTTTGATGACCGCGAACGCAAAAGAGAACTGGAACGTGCCACGGATGATATCAAGCGCAGGTACGGAGATACTGCCATTATGCGGGCATCTTCCCTCTGCTCGTCCGCGCAAGCCCATGAGCGTTCTCATAAAATTGGAGGTCATTATAAATGAGTAAAAAATTGCAGCAAAACGGTATCTTCGAGTCCTCACGCATGATGCTCCCCGAACACCGGGAAGCCTACATTCTTCATCAGGAACAACTTGTTCCTCGTACCCGCCCATCTCTGGATGCCCAGGCCGCGGAAGAAATGTCCCGTTTGCTCAGCAACTCGATGATGCTTGGAGATAGGGTCACTATTACCGTGTTTCACGAACATGATGATATTCGTTACACGGGGCAAGTGCTTCGACTGGACCGTCCGGCTCGTACCCTCAGACTGCTGATGGAAGATGGGTCCAGGGATATTCAGATGAACCTCATTACAGATGTGGCCCTAGCCGATGACTGAAGGGAGATATACACACCCCGATGTTGCGGATGTTCCATGATAGGTGCAGCATTGCCGTTGCCATGCAGGACTGTCTTCCTACACTCCCTGGTGAATACCAAAAGTAGCCGACGAGACATATCCAGACCATTCACTTCGTTCTAAAGAAGCAAAATATCGGATACGTGATTCATCGGCTACATATGAGGGTATAGTTTCTTTTTTCAAAAAACTTCTTAGAAAAAGCTCCAGTCGAACTCCTTGGACAGACGCTCGAGCAGATGCACGCCGGCAATACTGTTGCCTTTGCGATTCAGAGCCGGGCCAACAAGACCTATGCCGAATTGTCCCGGTACAAGGGTCAATATCCCTCCGGATACTCCACTTTTGGCGGGCAAGCCAACCTCGATGGCAAATTCGCCTGATGCATTATACATACCACAGGTGGTCATGAAGGTTTTGGCAATCTGAACATAGCGACGAGGGATGAGTTCTTCTCCTGTAATTGGATCTGTTCCATTATAGGCCAGAACGAGTGACATTCGAGACAGATCTGCACACGTCACTTCAATGGAGCAATGACGGAAATACACGGCAAGCACGTCTTCAACGTCATCCTTAATGACCCCGTTGTGCTTCAAAAAGTAGCCAAGTGAACGATTCATATGACCGCTCTCCGATTCGGACTGAAACACCTCTTCGTTATAGCCCAGCTGATCATTATTCGCCAGTTTGCGGAAAAACTCCAGAATGCGCCGTGATTTCTCTTCCTTACAATCTCCTCCAACAAGCGAAGACACCGTAATCGCACCCGCATTGATTAATGGATTAAACGGAATACCGGGTTCGACTAGTTCAAGCTTGATCATCGAATCGTAATCGTCGCCTGTGGGTTCTTTTCCTACATTAAAGAAGACTGCTTCTTCACCATGGTCCATTAAGGCCAGAATAAGGGTAAATACTTTGGAGATACTTTGCATCGTAAATGGGACACCGCAATCCCCTGCCGACACATAGTTCCCATCGGCGTCCATGATATGTATACCGAGCTCATCCTGAGAGGCTTTGACAAGCTCCGGGATATAAGAAGCCACCTTACCTTGCCCGGTGTGCAAACGACTGGTCTCCAGCCACTCCGGCAGTAATGCATTCAGACGTTCCATGGTTGAATTGCTCATATGTCATCTCCTCCACATCTCTATATAAGCAAGCATCTTGCATGAAATGTACATGGGTGAACCCATGCACCATGATGATAATGAGCTCCAGCCATCTCATGCAAGATGCCCTGTATTATCTGATTACCCTCAGAATAGTTCCTTTACCGCTTCGTTTGAAGATTTAACTCCAAAATCTCACCGGGAAGACCATCGTAATCACCTGTCCAGGTGGATACAAAGTTCTGCCTGGTCAAGATCCGGCGGGAAGCAGCGTTACCCGGATCGATAACTGCATAGAGTGATCCAATCCCTGCGGCTTGTGCCTGAATAATCAACCGTGACGCTATGGATGTGCCTTGACCTTTGCCCCAATGTTCAGGTAGGATCATGTAACCTATCTCAGCCTTGGTCGGGTCCTCCTGATCCGGAATCAATTTGGCATACGCCACACCGGCACCATCTTCACTAAATACCCGGTAATGTCCGCAAGTGGAACGCTCATTAAAATCCAGCATGGACTCAAATTGCGTTCTCGCCTCTTGCTCAGGTATTGCACGTTCTGTAATCTGTTTCATTACTTCCATATTGGAAACCAGTGCATAATAATCATCAAAATCAGGTTGTGTGTATTTAATGAACTTCATGATGTGCCTCCTCTGGGGTACATAACTTATCTTGGTCTTGTTGAATTCACCTAGAGTATAACAGATGCGAATGATGGAATGCACACAAGGCACCACGCTTGCAGGCAGCCAGATGATCCGATAGGCCAACAAGTCAGCAATCTGACAACTGTAGATACCAAAAAGCGGCCTCATCTGGAGACCGCTTTGTTTTTAATTTGCTTTTTAAGATGAAGAAACATCCTCAGTTCCGTACTTTCAGTACATCTTGTTAGCTTGCCCGTGATGAAGGGTTAAGGTTCATCTGTTTTTCACGTTGACGTGCACGACGACCTTCACCTGGAGGGGTGATGATCAGTGCGAGCAACAACGAGACAGCGCAGAGTACAGCAATCACAATGAAGGTCAGATGGAATCCGCCCAGCAGGGCGCTGATGAATGATCCTGCCAAGGCACCAAATCCAAATCCCTGATAGATCACACCATAGTTTTTGCTTTGATTTTTCAGTCCGAAGTAATCGGCCACAATCGCCGGGAATACCGTAATGTTACCGCCGAAGCAGAATGCAACGGCCGCAACACAGGCGAAGAAGATCCCGAAGGTCAGTGGAACCAGACTAAGTGTCATGACAGCTACGGCTGTAACCAGCAGCGCACCAGCGATGACTTTCATTCGTCCTACTTTATCCGACAACGCACCGAGAATAATACGTCCTGCCGTGTTAAAGATTGCAACCATGGCCACTGCGTTTGCAGCGGTAGCTACATCAAGACCTGCAAGCTGTACACCGATATCTTTAACAATACCGATCAGGTACAGACCGCTCATACACGCCGTGAAGAAAATAACAAACAGCATGTACGCTTCTTTTGTACGCAGCATCTCTTTCACCGTGTAATCATGACGTGCTACGACTTGTTTGGATCCTTCCTTGCTTGCCGGAGCCTGTTCACGAACAACCGCTTCACGGATCAGGAATGATCCCGCAACGACCAGAACCAGAACGATAATGCCCCAGTACATAAATGCCTGAGCAGGACCAACGGCACCAATCAATGCCGTGTTCACATATTTGAACAATAAACTACCGGTACCAAAGGCGCCGACCGAGATCCCCGAGATTAGACCTTTACGCTCCGGGAACCATTTGATCAGATTAGATAACGACGTAATGTACGCCGTACCATCTGCAAAACCAACAACAAATCCAGCCAAAATGTACAGCAGTGTTAACGAGGTGACTTGAGAACTCAGAATAAGACCCAGCCCAAGCACAACCCCGGCTACACGGATCAGACGCTGAAGACCCCAACGTTCCTGCAACCGGCCTGCAAACAATGTGGCAAAAGCCAAAGCAAAACTGGTAATTGAAAAAGTTATCGCGACCGAGCTGACGTCCCATCCGAAACGATCAGACAACGGTTGATTAAATAAACTCCAAGTATAGATGGTTCCAAGACCCATTTGTACAATAATGGTCCCCAATACAATAAGCCAGCGGTTCATTTTTGTAGGTGCAGATGTTGATTCAGGTGTTGATGAAACGGATGAAATTGTTGCTTTCATCGTGATCTCCCCTTTGCCGATGTCATATACATGAATGCGTTCACAAGCTAATCATACATGAAAGGGGATTCATCACACCGTTTTGAGCATGAGTTGCATCAGATGCGGAATGAAATGCTTCTAGATGCGCATGAGTTGCCTGAATTCTTTGACCTTCCCACGACTCACGGGCACTTCAGCTTCCAAATCGCGCAGGCGGAGCAGATACGTATTGTTGAACCAAGGTACAATTTCACGGATTTGCGACAGATTTACGACGTACGAACGGTGGCAGCGAAAGAACGTATCCTGTGGCAGACGGCTGTGAAAATCCGATATGCTCACTGGCATGGTGAACTCCCCATTTTTGGTATATACCTTCGTCACTTTCTCTTGTGCTTCCGCATAGTAGATATCTGCCGTATCCGTAACAATAATATTGTCATTCCGCAGCAAATTAATTCTTCTGTCTGTATGGGAATTCGTATCTCGTTCTCGTACCAGTTCACCATGCGCAGCAGATCCGTCCGCCGTAGGGGCTGGTCCATCCTCAACATGTTGCTCCACCGGCGCATGATCACGTTTGAATGCGAGCTCCAGCTTATGGAGCATTGCAGCAATTCGTTTCTCGTCATACGGCTTCAGAATATAATCAAATGCCTCCAACTCAAAGGCTTCCGCTGCATGTTCCTTATACGCCGTAGTAAATACAATGTAGGGTTTCGTTGCAAACTTTCCAATATGATGGGCCAGCATCATACCGTCCAGCGAGGGAATATTGATATCAAGGAAAATGACATCTACTTCTTGTTCCTGTAAAAATTTCAGTACATCCAGCCCGTCTTCAAGGCGGTCCACCACTTCAATCTGACTATGTTCCTGGATTAAATAATTCAATTCCTCACTCGCCAGAATCTCGTCTTCCACAATAAGAGCTCTCATTGATCCATCATCACCTTGTTACGACATCTCCTTTGGGCACATCAAATAAAATATCCGTTCCTTGTTCCAGCCTTGTAATGGTTACACCTTGTCCGTAGATAAGCTTGACCCGGCGATGCACATTATATAGCCCGATCTGGTTACCAGGCATGCGGTCATGGTAAACACGTTCAATTATATCTGCACTGATTCCTGCTCCTGTATCACTGACACTGATTCGCACAAACTCCGGATAATCCTGTACCCGAATTCGAACAGTCCCGGGTCCTTTGACCTTGAGAATGCCATGAATAATTGCATTTTCGACGAGCGGCTGGATAACAAGACTAGGAATATGCACCGCGACCTCATCAATGTCATAGATCACGTTAAGTCGGCTGCCAAAGCGAGCTTTCTCAATCTCTACATAATTACGGACCTGCTCCAGTTCCTTATGAATATCAATTAACTCATCCGACAGCTCCAGATTGTAACGCATGTACCCGGATAGATTCACAATCAGCTCCCGAGCACGATCCGGTTTGGTTCGGATGGACGATGCAATCGCATTTAGCGCATTAAACAAAAAATGAGGATGAATGGTTGTCTGTAATGCACGCAGCTCTGCTTTGTTGGCAGCAGCCTTGATTTCTTCTACCCGCGATACCTCCATCTGGGTCGAGATAATCTGCGATAGACCTACAGCCATCGTTTGTAATGGATACGTAATTTTGTACGCTTTGCGATAATAGATTTTGAGCGCACCTGTAATGTCTCCTCGTTCTTTGAGCGGAATGATTAACAGTGAGTGGATATCGGGTGTTTTTTCATCAATCACATCATTACTGATCGTAATCTCCCCGCTGGATATCGTCTTCTTGGTCATCTCACTTATAATCTCATTACCGATATGATATCGTTCCTCACCAAATCCTACATACGCCAGTACATTCCGGGTATCCGTAATTGCAACCGCATCGGCCTGAATATCCTCCTGAATAATCCTGCAAATTTTGCGCAGAGAATCCTCATCAATCGAACGGAAATAAGGCAAGGTTTTGTTTGCAATCTCCAGTGCCAGCTTCGCCTGACGAGCTGCAATCATCTCTTTTTCCCCTTCGACACTCTGTACCAAGAGCACAATCAGCCCAATGTTGACTTCACCCAGAATCATAGGCAGCGCAATCTGCGAGACAATATCAGCACCCAGTGGATCGGGATAGGAAAATAGCAGGATTAATAACATCGTGAGCGCTTCACAGATCATTCCGGCACCAATACCGATAATCCATCGCTTGGGCTTGGGCGTGTACTTATGTATATATCCGGAGACCAGACCCGCCAGGATACTTGTGATCAGACACGGTATAGCTGTGACTCCATCCATATCAATCAAATACCGATGTACCCCTGAAACAATCCCCGTAATAATACCCACAGGCGCTCCGAACAAAATACCACCCGATAACACGGCGATGATCCGTACATTCACCAGTGAACCTTCAACATTAATGCCCGTATATGTCCCGAAAATGGCAAAAGCACAGAATAACAAGGTAACCGCAATAGACTCCTGCCACCTTAATTTCCCCTTTTGCAGAATCTGCCTAAACCTTGGCACCCTCGACAGAAAGAATAAAAATATAATCAACAGCGCCGCCCGTTCAAATAAACCTAGCAGCATCGTAAACATTTCCAATCGTACTTCCTCCACATCTGTTTGAAAAATAAAATGCATATCAGCACAGCCACGCCTTTTTGAAAGAACATCTAGGACATTAATCCATAAGGCTCGTATGCAACAGTTTACCGCTCCCCCCAGTGGAAAGCAAAGTCCATCCTGTGAAAAAACATCAACAAGACAGCACCATGCATGCATATGATAGTTCATCCCTTAACTTCTATAAAAATATCTGACTCCAGAAAAACCTATGTTATAATTAGTTGTCATGTTATTCCAATTATTCCCGATCGCTCATCGGCGATTGTCCTGCGAATAATCTTAAGCATCTCAACTCTGGCACTCATCGTTCAAGTCTACAACCTTAAAGGAAACCCATATAACTTTATTTTAATATTCGTATTTATCGCTTCATTAATAGCCACTCGTTCTTTTAACGGTACGAACAAAAACAGATAAATAAAAACAATAGGCATGGCTGGCTCTATAGTTCAATCCTGAAACTAATCCAAAAAGGCCAACCAGACGTACCTGGTTGACCTCAAGTCCAAAATTCATGAAAAATTTCGCCTGATAAAATAACTTGGTGTGCAGCTCCAAGCATGGCAATAACTGTTGACCAAATTGCTACCATAAGGAGAATACGTTTTGTCGTCCGGGTCGTAGAGCTCCCAGAAGGTGTCCGCCCCATCTTTTAGCATGCCGCCCCAATACCTTCGGATCTGCTCCAGTGCCTTCTCCTCTTCCCCGCACATAAGCAATGCATCAACATAATGATGAACCATGTACGGCGTGGTCATGCCAATAGCTTCTTCGTTACTCATTAACCGATCAAGTAATTGCCGGGAAGCTGGAGCATCCATGATCTCAGCCAGTACCATCCATACTTGCGATGCCCAGGATACCTGTCTTTTTTCACCACTGACGAAAAAGCCCTGCTCACCATCCCACAGATATGTGTGGGCTGCTTGCTCAGCGTCTTTGATGTGTGCGTTAATCCATTGCTCATACTCCGGCAACTCTAGTTCTTTGGCAATCGACCTTCCCCTTTTCATACTATAGATGAGAACTGCCTGAGCACCGGCCTGTTTATTTAGTTCTTCATGCCAGTCCAGAAAACAATACCATGTATCGTCATCCCTTACGATGCCCCGCTCATCAAGTCGTTTAAGCCCAATCTCAATCTGTTCTCTAGCCACCGGCCAAAGTTCTTCCAACGTTTCCCTGTCCTTGGTAGCTTCAAAATAGTCCCATAATGTCGCAATAAAGAACAACGCATAGTCATATAGGTAAATGTCGTCCGCGTACGGTTCTGGTTTTTCGTACAAACAGGCTCCTACCTGGCCGCCTTCCAATCTCGTTCCGGCAAAGAGATACAAACAGCGCTTGACGAGATCATTACAGCCGAATGTTTCATAATTGACGAGGGCCTGAAGGCGAAGATCTCCGATCCATAAACGTCGATCGCGCTTCGGTCCATCTTCGAATACCGTCTGCATGCAATCCCGGAGTGTCTTCACGGACACGCGATCTATTTCCAGCAGCTCCTTGTCGATACCTTCAGGCAATTGAGGTACTGCCCCTATGTCTGCTGAAGTCACCGTCAAGCAATATATATCGTTAATTCGAATATCGTAACGGATCGACGTTTCTACCACCTCGATTTTCAGATATCGAAAGGCATATCGACGGTTCAGTGTTAGCGTGCCAGGTAACACATCCATATTCACGATCTCGTCCTGAAGCCATGAACGGCTAAGCCAGCCCGAATATTCTGCAAAATTCTCACCGACCTCACAGGGCATTTCTCCAAATGTGAGCTTCAACCTGAGAGGTGCATCTGCATTGCTGCGTTCGTTAAGAAGCGACAAGGTCAGATAACCGACGAGATGCTCCCCGAAATCCAGCGTAACACTGTCTCCCTTGCACAACACTTGATCAGATAGTTGTTCTGCTAAGCCGAGTGGTTCGATACGCCACCCCTGAAAAGCCGACGCATCCGGAACTGCGCTCACGATATGTTCCGGATAGACCTTTTGCTGGTGAAGCTCCGGCATTAGACGCTGTGCTTTTTCCAGCCAGGCATTGTTTATCACTTTTTCATTCATTGCAGTGTCCTCCTTAACCTTTGACCGCCCCAACGGTCATACCACCGATAAAATATTTTTGCAGGAACAAGAACGCCAGCAGCAACGGTAGTGCGCACAGAAAGCACGCTGCAAACAGGACATTCCACTGCGTGGGATTTTGCTGATCGCCCAAAAATCCAAGCATGGCCAGTGGTAACGGTGAATCTCCTGCGCTGGAAATAAAGATCATATTGAAGAAATAATCGTTCCAGATCCAGACACCTTGTGTAATAATGACCGAAACCGTTACCGGAATGAGTAAGGGGAACACGACGGTCCAGAACCGTTGGAATAATCCCGCCCCGTCGATGTGCGCCGCTTCTTCTACCTCCTCAGGCACACCGCTTCGAATGAAGCCCGTGTACAGGAAAGTTGAAAACGGCAAACTGCACGTAATGAACATGAAAATAGGCGTATATTGATTTGTTGGAATATGCAGTGCATTGATCATTTGCACGATCGGTATCAATACCATTTGCGCAGGTACCACGAGTCCGGACAAAAAAAACAAATACATGAACTTGCTTAGCTTTGTTTTCAAACGGGCCATCGGGTAGGCCGCCATCGCCGCAAACAGGACAACGAACACGACTGATACGCCGGTTAACACCACGCTGTTCCATAGCGCTTCCGGAAAGTGCATGCGGTCGAAGGCAGCCTTGTAACTTGCAAAGGACATCTCCCGGAACAGGACCAGCGGATTTGTGTTGTTGCTTGGATCTCGGAGTGATGTCGAAAAGGCAATAATTAACGGAATCAGGTTTAACGCCATCACCAACAACACAACGACCTGAACGGACCCTTTCCCCAAAACTTTACGAAGCGTCATGCCGACACCTCCCGTTTGTTCATTTTCAGGACAAAAACAGCGGTAATGACGATAATCACGGCAAAGGAAATAACGCCAAGAGCCGAAGCTTTACCAAAGAGTTGTTCGGTAAATGCCATCTTGTAGATGGTATAAATCAGTGTGTTGGTAGCCGTGCCGGGACCGCCATTCGTCATGATAAACGGGAAGTCGAACGCTTTGAGTCCATTGATCAGACTTAACGTCACGTTAATTGTAATCGCTGTTGCCAGTAATGGAATCTTCACATGTCGCAGCAATCTCCATGAGCCGCAGCCATCAATCCGTCCTGCTTCCAAAAGGTCGCTTGGAACAGTCTGTAGTCCTGCAAGGAAGATAATCATTGTCGTTCCGATCGTCTTCCAGATCTCCACGAAGATAATAGAATACAGTGCGGTCGAGTAGTCACCCAGGAAATTCAGTTCATTTGCGATACCCAGTTTATCGAGAAAGGAAGAAATCAGCCCGTAATCCGGCATATAGACGTAACTCCACAAAAAGCCGACGACAATCGCACTGAACAAAGTGGGAATATACGCCAGGGAACGGTAAATCCCGGTTCCTCTTATTTTCATGTTTAACAGTAATGCCATTGCCAAACCGATGATATTGCCAGCTATGACGGTGACGAATGTATAGATCAGTGTATTTTTTAAAGAAATGCCTAGGATGTCGCTCCGGAACAATTCCTTATAGTTGTCGAAACCGATATAGTTATAGGCTTGGGCGTACCCGTTATAGTCCGTTATACTGTACTGGAACAACCGCAGGATCGGGAAGATCCAGAAGGTCAGGTAGAAGATCAATGCCGGCAAAGCAAACCAGTACATGGACTTTTTCATTACAGTAGAGCTCATCCTGCTCCATCCTTTCCAAGAGGGCCTGCGGCAAGGGAGAAGGACAATCATTCTCCCCTTTACAGCAGACAGCATCGTTTTGTTCTAGTTTTTCCACAGCTCTCTAAACTTGGTTTCCATGGCGTTTGCCACATCTTCTGGTGTTGTTTTCTGTCCAGCAATAATCTCGGCAAACTTTGCTTGCATGACGTCCGATACTCCTGCTGGCCACATCTGGTTGCTGAAGTAGATGGAATTTCCAGTTTGTTGATAATTGTCATTCACTTCCTTGAACAATTCATTTTCAAGTTCTACGTCCTTATAGACGCTGATGGAACTGTTGGCTTCCACAAATGCTTTGAACAGATCGGATTCACCATCAAACAGGTAGTTCAGTACTTCCTTGGCTGCATCCAGGTTTGCCGATTTGGCGTTCAAAGCGTATCCGGCAGATGTTGCAGCAGATACAAACACCGGCTGTTCCGGCTCGTTACCTGGCAATGAAGCGAATCCGCGAGTAAAATCGGTAGCGCCTTTGGACGTCATGGAGGCATAATCCCATGTTCCCGTAAAGGTCATGGCTGCTTTCCCGTCGATAAACAACTGTGCAGATTGGGCACTGCCAATACCAAGCGAGTTTTTGACAACGTAGTTGTTATCATAGAGCTCTTTGTATTTCGATATCGTTTGAACCCACTTTGGATCAGTCAGCGATTTTTCGCCGTTCTGCAGTTTGACATCAAAATCCAGCTCATTCGGATACACGACATTGGCCGCAATCGGATACATACCGAATTGGATCATCCAAGGGTCCTTGTCACCCATCGCAATTGGTGTTACGCCCGCTGCCTGCAACTTTTGGCATAAGTCCAGAAACGAAGGCCAATCCTTCGGAAACTCGGAATATCCCGCTTGTTGTAACAACTCCTTATTGTAGTAAACGCCCAAGAAGTCCAACCCTTCGGCCACCCCGTAAGGTTTACCCTCATAGGACATATCTTCCTTCGCTCCTTGGCTGATGTTGTCCCAGAACTTCAGATCTGACAGATCTGCAGCGAAACCAGCCTTTGCAAAATCAATGACACCGCCAGCCGCATTCTTCGGGAAAATCCAGAAAATGTCCGGTCCCTGTCCAGCCGCAAGCTTGGTTCGAACAGATGTATTGTATTGATCATCAGGCAACTTTTGTACTTCCAAGTTAATGTTCGGGAACTTCTCTTTGACTAGACGCGGCAAGGTCTCCAGCTCGAAATCCTCTCCCTCGGATGCTTTGTTTCCCGAAAGCATCATCGTCAGCGTAATTGGCTTCTCTGACTCATCTGCACTCCCGTTATTCGTATCCGTACCGCTCCCCTCCTCGCTACTGGAGCTGCATGCGCTCAGAAACATCATGAGCAGTACCAAAGTTAGGGACCACAGTCGTTTTCTTTTTTTCATCTTGTCATTCCCCCAATTCATGTTTATTCTTGCTTTGTGCACATTCTCATCATACGGTGGGCAAAAGTGCATTTGCTTTGGCTCGTATGGTGCACTATTTTTAGAATTGACAAATGGCGGGAGGAGCACGTATGATTCTGTTCAACATCAAAACTAAACTTTTTCTGGTCCTCGTCCTCGTATCAATCGTGCCAATTATCGTTGTTTCTGTCAGTTCCTATCGCAGTTACACGAAGCTGGTGAATGAGCAGACCTCTCTCGTGACGTCGACAACTATAGGCAATTCGGTCAAGAGCATGGAGGAAATTTTGCAGAACATCGACCGGATCTCTGTCACACTCCTTCAGCAGTCTTCCAATGCAACCGCTTACAGCACTGTGAGTGATGAACTAATCAAGTTGAACGGTACCAACGATCAATATGAAATCTTCATGATTCGCAGCAAATTGAAATTGATCTTTGAAAACATTCTGCTTGGTTACAATTACATCAATGGTTTGTACCTTTTCACACCTGATGGCAAATGGATAAGCTATGGCAGTAGCGGCACAGACCTACGCCTCGATTATGTCGCACTTCGCGATGAGTGGTATCTGGATACGATCCAGCGCAAAGGCGATTTGTATATTGGTGAAGTTGGCGTCAAACCTTACATCATTAACGCCAAGGAATCCATTGGCTTCTCCAGAGCCCTCTACGATCCCAACAACAACGAGTTCCTAGGCGTGTTTATGCTGGATTGCAGTATGAACATTTTTGATGGTCTAAAACGTAATCCGGCACCAAGCTTGTCCAATCTATATCTGGCGAACGACGCTGGCGAGATCCTGTACTCCAGCGACGGAAGTAGAGTTGGCACTCCTCTCTCCGATACTCTGGCTGCGGCAACGCATCAAGTCGGCAACAGTTCACAGTACAAATCAATCCAAGATAACATGATGACGGTAATCCAGAAAGTTCCCGGCCGCAATTGGAACGTGATTGCCAACATCTCTATGGATCGGCTGTATGAGGAGTACAACATCTCACAAAAGTTGCTGTTATACGTGGCCGTAAGCTGTGCCGTCATTTTCCTTCTACTTTCCTTTTTCTTGTCCAACCTGATCACCAAACCCATCATCGAATTGACCAAACTGATGCGCAAAACCAAATCTCATCGTTTTGTGACCATCAAGCCTCAAGTAACAAGGCAAGTCGACGAGATTGGAATCCTTTACCATGAGTTCAACAAAATGATGAAAGACATCGATACGCATATCCGAGAAAGTTACCAGAATAAAATCCTCATGCTGGACTCCCAGATGAAGGCATTGGAAGCACAGATCAACTCCCATTTCCTCTACAATACGCTGGAGTCGATTAATAGCATTGCCGAGATCGAAGAAGTTGAGAGTATTGTGGTGATGACCAAGTCACTCGGGGACATGTTCCGCTACAGCATCAAAACGGACAGCGAGCTGGTCGTGGTCAGCGAAGAACTTCAGCATGTAGAAAACTACATGGCCATCCAGCAGATTCGGTATGGTGACAAGTTCGCGTTCAACCTGAATGTGGACCCGGAAATTCGGAGTCGTCGCATGCTGAAACTTCTGTTGCAACCACTCGTGGAAAATGCCATCTATCACGGGTTGGAGAACAAACGTGGGAAGGGTACCGTTACCATTACCGGGTTGTTTCAGGGGGACAGCATCGTGTTCGAGATCTGGGATGACGGCGTGGGCATGTCCTCAACACAAGCGGAGGAACTTCGACAATTGCTCCAGCAGCCACCTGAATTCATCGCCGTTGGTCAAAGGCATAAACAAAGCATCGGCATCAAAAACGTGCATTCACGAATTGCTTTGTATTACGGAGAGGGTTACGGCCTTTCGTTTCATACCGTTTTGAATACAGGAACTCGAATTACACTCGAAATTCCGGCCAATTGGGAAAAGAGGTGACCAAGAGATGTACACGTATATCGTTGTGGACGATGAACCCTTGATCCGCAAAGGTTTGTTAAAAAAAATCGGGAATTTTGAGCACTCGCTTGAACTCTTAGGCGAAGCAGATAACGGCGCAGACGCCTTGGCTTTGATTGAATCGTTCAAGCCGGACATTATCTTTACGGACATGCGCATGCCTGAGGTCGACGGCAAGCTGTTGATCAGGACAGTATGCCAGCAATATCCGCGCATTAAGTTAATTGTCATTAGCGGACATACCGATTTTGATTATATGCAGGAGGCAATCTCTGCGAAAGTTGTAAATTACCTGCTGAAGCCTTTTAGCCGGGACGAGATCCACGGTACGCTTCACCAAGCCATCCAAGCCATCGAACAGGAGCGCTCTCTTCAGCGGGAAGTCGTTCTAAGAGAAGTAGAAACGGAGCAGATGAAAAGGGATGCAGACATGCAAGCCTTCCTGAATTACGTGCTGGCTCCCCATTCATCCATCAAAACACCTGTGTTCCGCTCTGCGGAATTTGCCGCCATCATGGCATCTGACCAGTTCATTTTATTGACGATTTATGGTCCTCAACCGCTTACAGCACAGCAACTACCTACCTTTTCGAATGGCCTGTACATTCCTCATCCACAAACGGATCAAGTACTGTTTTTCCTGATGCATGATCTGGGTTGCTCAGGCCAGCTTGATTTGCAGAAAATGGCGGAACAAACTGCGAGTATCATTTTGACCAAATCTGAAACTACGGATTGTTGTGTGGGGATCAGCTTGCCTCATACAGGCATTGGTGGGGTCCGAGAAGCTCATCATCAAACGATCCTTGCGTTGGACGAACGAGCCATTACCGATTTTGGCAAATGTTACGTATTTTCACGGGAGCAAATTCCACTACATCAACTGAAGTGGACTCGAACATATGAACTGTTATTTTTTATAGAGAGCGGGAATGTGCCGAAGGTGGAAGAGCTCATCACCGATTTCTTTGCTTTCTACATACGCCAGCCTGACGCTTTGCTTGCCCACCTGAAAGAGCAGTGCAGAGACATTATCACGGAAACCAAACGGCTGCTGAGCAACTATATCCAGAACGGAGGTAACAGTAGCGCCTCTTCCAGCTTGGAGGCCGTCCTGAACGTCTCGTTCGATATGGAGTGCATTAGGCATTACATGGTAAAGGTGCTGACGGGAACAGCTCTTCTGCTTAAGGAAGACAACCCCTACGCATCAGATCAAGTGATCGACAACGTCAGGACATATATCGATAATCACTATACCAAGGATTTAACGCTGGAATGGGTATCGTCCCTATTCTACCTGAACCCGAGTTACCTCAGTCATTTATTTAAAGAAAAGACATCCGAGAACTTCACTGATTACGTAAACAGACTACGGATCAGGCAAGCCAAGCAGCTTTTAACGAGCACAGACGATAAAATCTACCGGGTTGCCAAACAGTTGGGTTACGACAATCCAAAATATTTTTTTCGGGTGTTTAAAAAATTGACCGGTTGGACCCCAGAGGAATACCGAAAGCAACACAAATCCTTCACCGCAAACAACAAGGAACCAGGCCATGCATGATGGCCCAGTTCCTTGTTTTCGTTGTTGTGGTTCTTAGCGATCATTCGGCAGGTACTGGCCTTCTTCCATCAGCCCATATTCCTTGAAGCTCGCAAGTACTAAGATGGTCGATTTAACCAACATAACATACTCAATGAAAATTTTGTTTTTGCGGTAACACAAGCAAGGTCATGGGTCATTTCGATAACTACAACCAATATTCAACCGAGTAATACCACAAGGCTTGTCCCTGGTTATTCAATCAAAAGGGCGTTCCAAAAGTCATCTTCCTGACTTCTGGAACGCCCCACCCACTAAAATTACTTCATAAACATTCGATGTAATTTGGTTTTGTAAAATAAATCAATTTACACAACAACGGAGAGGACAGAAATAACCTAAAGAAGCGAAGCGTGCGCCTTTATCACCGGATTTTACCCTTGGAAAGGGTCAATCAGAAAATCCGGGGATAACAGCGCTCGGAAGGTTTTTCTGTCATCGCAGTGCCCCCGTGTAAACAACGCTCTTTACCCCACCCAACATTACATCGAATCCCTACCTAAACATCCCCCACAGCTTAATCAAATGAAACGTATTGTTCGGATCAATCTTCTGTGCAAGCACAAAAGCAACAAACTGCTCCTCCTGCGCCGGAGAGAAATTCTCATTCATAATGACTGCCGAAGACTTGACCAACCTTCTGACCTTGGCCTTATCTTGCAGATCAGACTTGGTCACGCCATCAATCAACTTTTTGATACGCTCTTTGACAGCGGGATTTTTCATCTTTAATTTGATCCGCTCCACCAGCTGCGGACTAATTCCATATTGTTGATAACCCAAAACGTATAGCACCTCCCAAAGAATGAACTCACTTCTTATTCATATGTCGGGAGGGCTTGTACACTTGTCTTTTTTTACAAAGGTAATACGAAAAACCAGCTATCAAGGCAAGCTTTAGTCAATCAGATCACCCTTGAATACTTGCTGTTGCTGTAGGAAATCACGCAGAGGTGCATAGTCCATGGAGGTCCAGAAAGTCGCATCCTCAATTAAGTGGGTCACGTCATCTCTGGCCTGTTCCAGCACAGCAAAATCGGCAACCATATCGGCAAGACGGAACTCGGGTAGTCCGCTCTGTTTGGTACCAAAGAAATCACCCGGACCCCGGAGATCGAGGTCACGCCGGGATACCTCGAATCCATCCTCCGTTTCTGTCATGACCTTCATACGTTCCTGTCCAACCTCCGTCTTGGGATCAGCAATGAGTACACAATAGGAAGCATGCGCACCACGACCGACCCGACCACGAAGCTGATGCAGCTGGGAGAGACCGAAGCGGTCCGCGTCCATAATGACCATCAACGTGGCATTTGGCACATCGACCCCAACCTCGACAACGGTGGTGGAGACAAGCAACTGAATATCATTGCTATAAAAGTCCCGCATCATCTCTTCTTTCTCCGCAGCCGTCATTCGGCCATGCAACAGACCTACACGATATTTTGGAAAGTTCTGCTGCATCTGCACATGCAGATCAATAGCATTCTGCACATCCAGCTTCTCCGACTCTTCAATGAGCGGACAGATCAGATAGGCCTGACGGCCCTGATCCACTTCTCTGGAAATAAAACCGAGCACCCGCTCCATCATATCGTGTTTGACCCAATACGTGGAGATGGGAATCCGCCCTTTCGGACGCTCTGAGATCGTGGATACCTCAATATCCCCAAAAGCTGTAATGGCCAGTGTCCGCGGAATAGGCGTTGCCGTCATCGTTAACACATCCGGATTATATCCTTTGCGTCGTAAAACGCTGCGCTGATTCACCCCGAAGCGATGCTGCTCGTCCGTCACCACAAGACCCAGATCACGGAAGAAAACATCTTCCTGAATCAGGGCGTGTGTACCCACCACAATATCAATCATGCCCATTTGCAATGAGGCGATCAGATCTTTACGTTTGCGTCCATTTACACTGCCCGTTAACAGCCCTACGGTTACCCCAAACGGTTCAAACAGCTTTTGCAGTGAGCGCATATGTTGCTCCGCCAGAATCTCCGTAGGCACCATCAGAGCCCCTTGGAAACCGGATCGAACAGTCGTGTATAGCGCAATTGCCGCAATAACCGTTTTACCCGATCCGACATCACCCTGTAATAACCGATTCATTGCATAGGGCGAACGCATATCATGCAGAATTTCAAGCTCCACCTTTTTCTGAGCATCTGTCAGTTCAAAAGGTAAACTGCGTACAAACTCACGAATCGTCGTATTGTCCGTGGTATGCACTACACCATCCATGCGATTCCGGTTGAGCGCGCGATACGCCTGCATTTTCAACTGGAACAGAAACAGCTCTTCATACACCATCCGGTGTCTGGCCTGTTGACCTTCCCGGTTGTCCTGTGGACGATGAATTCCCGAAATCGCTTGTTTACGAGGCATCAAGCTGTATTTCTTCATCAAGGACTGAGGCAGAATCTCAGGAATCATATCTCCGAATTGAATTAATCCCTGATTGATCGTTTTCCGCATCCATTGTTGTGTCAGTTTGCCGGTTACCGAATATACAGGTTGCAGTGTACCTGAACGCCCATCGCCTTTATCGGGGAACTCCGAGTCAGTCACGGTCATCTGCATGCGTTTTTGTTCCCATTTTCCCGTAATCACAATCTCCCGATTGGGGGTTAGTTGTTCTTTGAGGAAATGGCGATTGAACCAGGTGGCTGTAATCATCCACTCTTCCGTCATGATCTTACAGGTAAGACGGGACTTTTTACCGTATCGTTGTAATACAGGAATACCCATTACCTGTCCCTGGACCGTAATCTTGTCCCCATCCTTCACTTCACTAAGTGAACGCAGACGATAATCCTCGTAACGGAACGGATAATATTCAAGCAGGTCTTTAACAGTAGAGATGCCAAAGGCGTGAAGCTCTCCCTCTTTGAGAGCACTCACGCCGTTAATTTGCTTAACTGATATTTCTTCCAATTTCATGTCTAATCCCTCATTCCGGAACAGGCCACATAAAGATCGCAATGACACCAGGTCCAACATGACTGCCTATTACGGCTCCAATATTGGTATAGATCACTTCATTCAGTGTAAAATGACCCCGCAGTTGCTCTGCACAAGCGATCGCTGATCCCGGGTCAGCGGTATGACCTACCGCCAGGTTCACCCGTTTGCCTGCAAGATCCTTCTGGAACAGCTCAATAATGCGTGCCATTGCTTTTTTATGACCTCTGACTTTCTCAACTGCGTAGATAACGCCTTCTTCATCAATAGACAGGATCGGCTTAATGTTAAGCAACGTTCCCAAAATGGCTGAAGCTTTGCCAATCCGACCGCCCTTTTGCAGATACTCCAAAGTATCCACGAGAAAGAACAATTTACGCGATTGTTGCATCCCTTCAATAGCCGCAGCGATTTCGACTGCTGACTTGCCCTGTTCGGCAAGTTCAGCAGCCTGTACCACCATTAGACCGTATCCATAAGATGCTGACTTCGAATCCAGCACGGTGATGTCACCCTCACGCTCCAGCAAAGACTTGCCAAGCATGGCCGATTGATAGGTACCACTCATGCCGGATGACAGGTGGATCGATACAATCGGACGTTCCGGGTTTTCATCAAGAAGTGATTGGTACACATTCATGAAATCGGTTGGAGATGGCTGTGAAGTTGTTGGCAACACAGATACCTTCTTCAACTTTTCGTAGAACTGTTCCGAAGTCAGATCAACGCCATCTGCATAGGTCTCTTCACCGAATAGAACACGTAGCGGAACAATATGAATCCCGTATTTGCGAATGAGTTCTTCGGGAATATCTGCCGTACTGTCTGTTACTATCGTAACCTTGTGGCTCATGACTCTCCTCCTCTTCGCTAGAGTGCTATTAATACATGTTCAAAAAGTCAACGATTCAGCACCGAGAAGGTTGCGAGAACCTGAAGGAGGAGGAGCGGAGTGTAGGCAAACCTACATGAGCACCGGACTCCGAAGGTGAACGCAAGATTCGATGTCGAGTTTGCTTCGTGAGCTACTTCGTGATCAATTGGTACTTTTTGAACAATCCCTTTATTTTAGGACTCTACGGAGAACAGATAATAATACACCGGCTGTCCTCCAAGATGTACCTCTACCTCAGCATCAGGATACTGTTCTTCAAGCCATGCAGCGAGGGCAGCAGTAACCTCAGGGTCAGCTTCGTCCCCTTCAAGGATCGTCACCACTTCATCTCCACTCTCCATCATCTGTTTGAGCAGACCTTCACATGCTTGAAGCATGGTTTCATCCGTCGCTACAATTTTGGAGTTATGAATACCGATATAGTGCCCCGCCTTAATATCTAATTCATCATATTGCGTATCACGAACCGCATGAGTCACTTGACCGGACTGTACCCGGCTGATGGCCTCCAACATTTGGTCACGGTTTGTTTCCGCAGACTCATCTTCCTGGAAAGCAAAAGCAGCAGCCATTCCCTGTGGAATGGTCTTGCTTGGAATAACCGTAATCCGGCGCTCATCTTCAAGCAATTCACGAGCCTGCTCCGCAGCCAGTACAATATTCGAGTTATTCGGGAGTATAAATACCTGCTCCGCAGCAATGGAACGAACGGCTTTTACAAAATCCTCAGTACTCGGATTCATCGTCTGTCCACCGGACAGAACAACATCAACGCCAAGACTTTGGAAAATCTCTGCAATACCGTCACCGGAGGATACCGCAATAAAACCATACGGTGCCATCTCATCTGCAGGAAGCACAGCCTCTTCCATACTGCGCGCTGCCTCAGGTGGAATCTCTGCAAACAATTCAGGTGATGGAGCAATGTCCATGCCTGCTGTGAGGAGATCTCGATGCTGTTCACGCATATTGAGAATATGAATCTGTGTAATCTCACCATAATGCAGCGCCAGGTTTAATACATCGCCTGGTGTCTTGGAATGGACATGAACTTTGATGACTTCATCATCGGCAATGATAATGATCGAATCTCCATTAACTGACAACGCTTTCCGGAATGCTTCATCATCAAATGCCACTCCTGCGTTCTCTCCAAGCTCACGATTAATGAAGAATTCCATATCATATAGGAATTCAATATCTTCCGTTTCCAGTCTCGCCTGAGCAGACAATGGCATCTCCGGTGCAATCACCTGCTGCTGTGCAGGCTTCTTAATATCCACTTCTGTCGGTGCAGCCGGTTTCAAAGCAGATGCTGCCACGGATGGGGTTACTTCTTTGTTCAGTGAAGTACGACTCCCTCCGTCACTTTGCAGCAATACTTCCATAAAGCCCTCGTAGATATATACAAGCCCCTGACCACCTGAATCCACAACACCAACCTGTTTCAGTACAGGCAGTAATTCCGGAGTCATTGCCAGTGCTTCTTTTGCTTTTAACAAAACTTCATTCATTAATTCAGTAATATCATTCGTCCGTCTTGCGTAGTAGTTGGCATGTTTCGCCGCTTCCTTGGCTACGGTAAGAATGGTCCCTTCAACGGGCTTTACGACTGCTTTGTAAGCTGCGTCAACACCGTTCTGCAGGGCTGCTGCAAATTGGAGCGTATTCAGTTCCTCATAGGGAGCAGCTGAACGACTAAAACCACGGAACAATTGCGACAGAATAACTCCTGAATTCCCCCGTGCGCCCATAAGCAGGCCTTTCGATAGAATACCGGCAGCTTCGCCGATGGAGGCAGAACTTTTTCTTTTAATCTCTGCGACTCCTGCACTCATTGTCAAATTCATGTTCGTTCCCGTGTCACCATCCGGCACAGGGAAAACATTCAGGGAATTGACGTGCTCTGCATGCTGTCCAAGTTGTTCCGCTCCGGCAAGTACCATTGCGGTGAAATCTGTTCCATTTAAAGAACGTATACTCAAGTGAGAATTCCCCTTCCTAGCTTGATACACGAACACCTTGCACCAAGATGTGTCTGGTCTGTTCATGCGCTAACGCGGACTGCGTTATTCTTCGTCCATACCTTGTCCGGCACAGGCATACAATACAACATGTCAGCCGGATTAACGGTCTGGGCGGCCGGGCTACCAATATCCTGCACTCTCTGCACCCCTAACTTCGGGGCATACGGATATGCACCGGTATCAAGAGCCGGCATGAATGCCGCATGGAGACTGGTGCCAATGATGGAATGCCGCAGCTCACAGCGTTGCCAAAAAGCAGACCACCGACCTCTAAGTACGGTTTATTCTCCGACTTCCTCGCGGCAACAGCCTGTTCACCACTGTATTATGGACTACTCAACATTGTACTATATTAGACAGGAGAAATAAATAAAGTTTTTGGATCAGTTGACGAAGCTTTTTTAATTATGATATTATATTCAAGTATTGTTTTATGCAGGTTAAGTAATGGAAATGATCCGGTTCATGCCGGCTTAAACAACGCCATTAGCTACTGAAACCTGATCTTTATGATCAGGAAGAACAATTTAGTCCTTATGGAATGACTTTTCGTTTCTGAAGGCAACTGGTTATTTTAGGATAGGAGGTGTAATCTATGTCTCGCAAATGTTATGTGACAGGTAAGAAACCGGGCACCGGTAACCACGTATCCCACGCTAACAACCGTAACCGTCGTACTTGGGGCGTAAACGTTCAGAAGGTCCGCATTCTCGTTGACGGCAAACCAAAACGTGTATACGTAAGCACCCGTGCACTGAAAGCCGGTAAAGTGACTCGCGTATAATCACGCAAAGCTACTATAAATCGGGTAAGCAAAAAGCACCTTGTTCCTTGCAGGTGCTTTTTTGGTATTCAAAAAAGGGATTCTTGAATACGCTCATTAAAATGTGAATGGCCGCCGCATGGCGCTTCGCAGGTACGAATTCCAGATAAGCCTGAGCCAAAGCGGCGGTATTCCCTGTTACCTTATCAATCGGATCAGTGCTTTTGAAACGTATTAAGAATCGCCTTTACAAACCCTCCCAAAAACTTCGGCAGTTTGAATGTGTAAAATTTCATAATTCACCCTCCCCATCATGCTCATGCGTCCGCCGTATCCTATGCTTCAGGCCTTCTTTACCTCAAACACGACAAAAAAGGCTACATGAGAAACCTGCTCATGTAACCATATTTATGCGGAACCTTCGATCCCTATTCCACAATGACAAGCCCGAAGATCAGGTCATTTACGTTTGGACAGGAATATATTGATAGGCAGCGATCATGAAAACACTCAGTAAATAATACAGTATGCCGAAAATGACAAAAGTAACCCGATGTCCCGTACGATCAAATTTGCGGAAATACATAATAACAACGCCTACCCCGATTAATGACGTAATAGCATTAAACGGGGATTGAATAACCGCAAACAAAGCAAGCACAAGTCCCGTCACGAGACTCGCAGCCATCGTCCACAGTGTCTCCTTGAGGGTCATAGATCAGCCTCCGTAGCTACGGCGAATTTCAGTAATCGCGGCAGCACGATCCTCACGTCCAAATACGGCACTTCCGGCAACGAGCACATCTGCTCCAGCTTCCACCACAAGAGGGGCTGTATCGGCAGCAATTCCGCCATCTACTTCGATATGTACATCATGGCGTCCCTTTTCGTTCAACCAGGTACGAATCTGCTTGATTTTGTTCATCGTACCCGAGATAAATGCCTGTCCGCCAAAGCCAGGATTGACCGTCATGACAAGAACCATGTCCACATCATCCAGAACTTCGAGAATGGCAGACGCTGGCGTTCCCGGATTAAGGGCAACTCCTGCCTTCACTCCTTGCTCCTTAATTAAATGAATAACGCGGTGCAAATGCACACAAGCCTCAGCATGAACGGTAATTACCGCTGCACCCGCTTTGGCAAATTCCTCAACATAACGCTCCGGATTCTCAATCATCAAATGCACATCGAGCGGCAAGCTTGTATGTGGAGCGATTGCCTTCACTATCGCAGGTCCAAGCGTAATATTAGGGACGAAATGACCGTCCATAACGTCAACATGAATCCAGTCTCCTCCTGCAGCTTGAGCTTCTGCAACTTCCGCACCAAGGCGGGCAAAATCAGCTGATAATATCGATGGGGCAATTTTAATCATGTTAATACCTCCGCTTCTTATCTTTCATTTCGTTCAGGAACAGCACATAGTGCTGATATCGGCTTTCGGAGATCAGACCTTCCTCCTTGGCCGCAAGCACACGACAGCCTGGTTCATGTGTATGGGTACAACCTCGGAATTTGCACTGATCTGCAAACTGGGCGAATTCGCGGAAACAAGTGGAGAGTTCCTCCACACCGATCTCCAGAAAGTCCAGTTGGCTGAATCCTGGCGTATCTGCAACAAACCCACCATTATCCAACGGAATAAGCTCCACGTGCCTGGTGGTGTGTTTCCCTCGTCCTAGACGCATGCTGATCGCATTTGTCTCCAGCGTCAGGCCCGGCATCAATGCATTTAACATCGAAGACTTGCCTACACCGGATTGTCCGGAGAATACGCTGATCTTACCAGCCAGTCGGTCTCTGAGCAATTCACTGCCTTCACCGGTACGTGAACTTGTGGAGATCACTTCATAACCAACCTGCTCATACAATGCTTTCACTTCAGCAACAGTGTCTTTGGCTGGATCAGCCAAATCCAGTTTGGTCAACACAATGAGTGCATCCAGCCCCGCCTGCTCGATATGAACAAGGAACTTGTCCAACAGGTTCAGGTTCATATCCGGTTCCTTCACAGAGAACACGAGAACAGCCAGACTTACATTGGCTACAGGAGGACGGATAAGTTCCGTCTCACGCTTCCGGATTTCATCTACCGTTCCTTCTCCGTTCTCTGTCAACATGTAGCTGACGCGGTCACCTACAAGCGGTGACGTTCCCCGCTTTCTGAAGATACCTCTGGCTCGACATTGAACGGCGGAACCTTCAACCGAAGGAACCCCGTTGTCTTCCACTGGCATGACATAATAGTAACCGCTTAGCGCTTTAACGATGATACCTTCTGGCATAGCTCCGACGCCCTCCTTTAGATGCTGGTACATTTACTCCAGACGCCAGCATAAGCCGCCCTTATGGACGGCTTGATGCGTTAATGACTTCCTTTTTCTTCTCTTTTTCCTTGCCGTGCCCCTTACCATTATTCATGGCAGAAGTGTCCTCATCTACGCTGTCACCCTCACCGTCTGCCGGTGTGGACTCAGGTTCACCTTCCTGATTGGGATCAACACTTCCCTCATCTACGCTACCTTCACCTGGATCAGGCTCATTTTCTGGCGGCGTCTCAGTGCTTTGTTCCGGGTCAATGGAAGGTACGTTTACTGTTCCATTTTTGGCTTCACTGTAGGAGACAAGATACGTATCCAGGAACTGTCCATCACGATATACGGACACAGCCCCATTTTCATTTGGAGCGAGCACAAGTGGAATGGTCAAGGTCTGGGTTGAGTTCACGGTGCGTGTTCCCCATTCCTGATTCTTGCCACGTGCGTCTTCATATGTGATACGGATTTTACTGTTTTTGCCCTCTTCTTTGGGTGAGACATTGATATTAAAAGGATATTCCAGCGCTTCTGGCGGATACCCTGTACTGATAAAGATTGTAATCTTATCGCCAGGACTAACCTCTGCGCCAGCTTCCACAGGCCATTGCTGCGTCACTTTGCCCTGGTCCACCGTATAACTTGATTCTTCCTGCACCTGAGCAAGTACAAGTCCAACTGATTTAAGTTTTTCTTCGGCTTCACTGCGGGTATGATTTTTCAGATCAGGCATTTTGACCGTTTCAGTGCCTTTACTTACGGTTAACTCAATCTGAACTGTCACAGGATCGAATTCCTCATTGACACCCGGTGTCTGGGAAATAACAGAACCTGAAGCCACATCATTGGAGAACTCGTCTTTCCGCTGAATCTGATCTTCCTTAATGCCAAGCGCAGTCAACTTCTTGACAGCCTCATCATAAGTTACTTGTTTGACATCAATCATCTTTAAAAGTTCTTTTTCTGCACCAACACTGATCTGGACCTCGGAACCTTCTTTGACAACATCGCCTTCTTTTCTGCTCTGTTCATAGACGATACCGGGTTCGACACCTTCCTGATACAGACGGATGACCTCATCACTGACGACGAGTCCTTTCTCCTCAAGCATTTCCCGAGCTTTTTCTTCTGTCTGGGTGATCACGTTAGGCACGGTTACTTCAGGTACAACCAGCATACCCTTGACATACCATACAACGCCCACCATGGCGATTAGAATAAGAACGGTTAATGAAATGAGTAGAGCTGGCTTCTTCCAGCTCTTAGCTTTTGCTTTACCCTTGCCAGTTTCTTCGTCAGACTCCATCACAGGCACTGCACCCGTCGATGTAACTCCGCGCGGTTCAGGCTTGATCGCTGGCATAACGCGAGTCTGATCTATATCATCCTCATCCGGAAAATCAATCTTCGTTTCATTTCGTCTCTCCGGCATCAGGCAAGTTTCCAGATCGGTCTGCATTTCTTTGGCCGACTGATAACGTTCCTGCGGATTTTTACGCATGGATTTTAAGATGACATTTTCTACACTTTGCGGAATCAATGGATTGAATTTGCGTGGTTCATCGAACTCTTCCTGCAAATGCTTCAATGCCACACTGATTGGACTTTCACCCAGAAACGGAAGTTGCCCGGTAAGCATCTGGTAAAGTACGATCCCAAGAGAATATAAGTCCGATTTTTCACCAGTAACGATGCCTTTGGCATGCTCCGGTGAGAAATAATGTACAGAACCAACTACAGAACCCGTCTGCGTAATCGTTGTAGATGTAACGGCACGGGCAATCCCGAAATCCGTTACTTTCACGCGGCCATTCCGGCCAATTAATATATTGTGGGGTTTGATATCCCGATGAATGATTTGATTATGATGTGCATGATCAAGAGCATCTGCAATCTGGGAAGCGATTCGCACCGATTCGTCCACCTGCAGAGGGGCGCGTTCTTTAATAATTTCATTCAAGTTTTTGCCTTCCACGTACTCCATGACAATATAATGAACGTCATCTTCCTGCCCCACGTCATAAATGCTAACTACATTCGGATGAGACAGCGATGCTGCCGACTGTGCTTCCCTGCGGAAACGGCGAATAAACTCTTCGTCATGCACAAACTGTTGTCTAAGGACTTTGATCGCTACATTCCGGTTCAAGAGAAGATCCTGGGCTTTGTACACAAGAGCCATGCCGCCACCGCCGACACGCTCAATCACTTCATAGCGTCCGCCTAGTTGGTGCCCAATCATGACTCACACCCCGTTTCCGTATCCACGGAACCTTCCCTCTGCAACTCGAACAAAGCAAGCGTGATGTTGTCGTCTCCCCCAGCAAGTAAAGCCAACTGAAGCAGTCGGTCTGCACGATCTTCCAATGCCAGTTCCAGGTTGCCGGCAACCTGAATAATCTGCTCATTGCTGACCAGGTTACTGAGACCATCACTGCACAGGAGAAGAACTTCGCCTTCCTCCAGCTTGACGGTATCCAGATCTACCTTCACCTCGGCATCTGTTCCAAGCGCACGAGTTAGTACGTTGCGACGTGGATGATGGGACACATCCTCTTTGCTAATCTGACCATTTTTGAACAATTCATTCACCAGTGTATGGTCCTCGGTTAGCTGGATCACAGCTTTGTTCGCAATTTTGTAGGCTCTGCTATCACCGATGTGTCCAATAACACCTTCCGTATCGTTCAATAAAGCCGCAACCACCGTTGTTCCCATGTTGTGATACTTGTCATCTGTTGATGCCGTGCGGAAGATAACTTCGTTGGCATGCAAAATAGCATCGCTGAGAGCCGCAGACAGAGACGCATGTGACAGACCTGGTTCCAGTGTTCCCAGATCTTTCACCAACGTCTCTACTGCCAAGCGGCTTGCCGTATCCCCTGCAAGATGTCCACCCATGCCATCGGCAACAATACCCAGAATATATCCTGTATCGAGATTACGAATCCAGGCTGAATCTTCATTCACCGAACGCACTCGTCCGATATGGCTCACATGAACTGTTTTGATCAAAACGTTCTCACCTCAACTCCATATGCTTTGCACGAAGCTGACCGCAAGCGGCAGCAATATCATGTCCCTGTTCACGACGAATGGTTACATTAACACCCTGTTCCGAGAGAATCTTCTGAAAATTGAAAATGTCGCTTCTCGATGTTCTTACGTATTTGCGTTCAGGTACATGGTTAACCGGAATCAGATTCACGTGGCACAACATGTTCTTAAGCACACTTGCCAGTTCTGCTGCATGCTCTGGCTGATCGTTTACCCCACCAATAAGTGCATACTCGAACGTAATTCTCCGACCTGTTTTGGCCAGATAATAACGAAGGGACTCCATCACGTCTTCAAAAGGAAAACGACGGTTAACCGGCATCAATTTCGAGCGCAGTGCATCATTTGGTGCATGGATCGAAATGGCGAGGTTAATCTGTGTATCTTCATCTGCAAACTTGTAGATGTTCGGAACGATTCCGCTCGTGGATACCGTGATGTGACGCTGACCGATGTTCAGCCCTTTTTCATGAATCATAATGCGCAGGAAAGTCATCGTAGCTTCATAGTTTTCGAAAGGTTCACCCGAACCCATGATTACGATGCTACTGACACGCTCGTTGCGTTCATCCAGAATTTTCTGAGCCTGCACAACCTGTGCAACAATCTCCCCAGCCGTAAGGTTACGCTTGAGTCCACCCAATGTGGATGCACAGAACGTACAACCAATACGACAACCAACCTGTGTGGTTACACAGATGCTGTTCCCGTAGTTATGCTTCATAATTACTGTCTCAATGGCATGATCATCATGAAGACCAAAGAGGAATTTAACCGTTCCATCCTTGGATTCAAACTTGGTAATTTCCTTAAGCGTTACGAATTCAAATTGCTCTGTCAGTTTTTCACGCAATGGCTTGGACAGATTGGTCATTTCACTGAAATCATTCACGCGTTTTACATAAATCCAGTCAAAGATTTGGCCACCGCGAAACGCCGGCTCCCCATTCTCAACAGCCCATTGCTGCAGTTGTTCCAGAGAATAATCATATATAAAAGGTTTCATTTTGTTGTCAACACCTATTCCTTCTTTTCTTTTCGTTGGCTTCCTTCTTTTCGTTCCATTCGTCCTATTCTATCACAAAGACCACGTTACATCCATGTATACCCTTGATATCTGTACTTCATGCATTATAACATCTCAATGCCGCCATCGCACCCTGTCACCACATTCTCTGACAATTATATCGAAGTCCCATCACAAAGAAATCCGCCGAAGTTCCCCTCGGCGGTCATACTTCCGTGCTCTATTAAACTGTTATTCCACTGTTTTTGTCAACCGTGCGATGAAAAATCCGTCACTGTGAGCGTATTGTGGCAAAATCTGAATACCACCGTTCACAACCTTCAAGTTCGCTGTCTCCGATTCAGACCAGACGGATGCTTCTGCTGAGCTGTATTCCGGATGTCGATTCAAGAAGTCTGCAACCATATCCTCATTCTCAGCAGGCTCAATCGTACACGTGCTATACACCAGAATACCACCTGGTTTTAACAACGGCGCAACATGATCAAGCAATTCACGCTGCAAGCCTGCGATATCTTCGATATCTTTTACGGTTTTGGTCCATTTCACATCAGGCTTGCGGCGAATAACACCCAGACCTGAACATGGTGCATCCAGCAAAATGCGGTCAAACGACGCTTCCGGATACCGTTCATTCAGGTCTAGCGCATCTCCAGTTACAGCATCGATACAAGTCAGACCGAGACGCTCCGCCTGATCCAGGATCAGCTGGCGCTTGTGAGCATGTACATCATTCGCGACAATACGACCGCGATCCTGCATTTTCTCAGCCATGTGAGCTGTTTTACCACCTGGAGCTGCGCAACAATCTAATACAAGTTGGTCTACTTCTGGCGCAACTGCTTCAGCGACAAGCATGGAACTTTCGTCCTGTACAGAGAACAACCCGTCCCGATACCAGGACGTTAGAGCCATGTTTCCGCCACTACGTACAAGAATTCCATCGGAACTCAGCTGAGAAGCTTCAACGACTGCACCTGTACTGGTCATCTCATGCATCAGTTTCTCCCGTGTGGTCATTGTTGTGTTGACACGGACACTCACCGCTGGCGGCTCATTATTCGCACGACAGATCGCTTCCGCTGTCTCTTCGCCGTACTGGGCAATCCAGCGTTCAACCATCCATAACGGGTGGGAATGCTCCAGTGAAATACGTTCGGCAACGGGCAGATGTTCTGGAATACGAAGTTCATCCCGATTGCGGATCATATTGCGGAGCACTCCATTCACCATACCCGAGATTCCCTGATGGCCCAGTTTCTTCGCCAGATTAACCGCTTCGCTCACCACGGCATGCTCAGGAATACGATCCAGGTATATCATCTGATATACGCTAATTCGCAGCAGGCTGCGAACCCATGGTTGCAGTTTGGATACTCCTTTGGCGACGTAACGTTCCAGAAAATAATCAAGTGTATTCAATCTGGCGATTGTTCCATACACCAATTCGGTAGCTAGTCCAGCATCTGCGGGGCTTAGATCCGCCTCTTTCAGACGGCGGTTCAACTCCAGATTACTGTATGCTCCATCTTGCTCAACAGCACTCAGAACCTTGACTGCCAATGTACGAGCAGATGTTTTGGGTTGCTGGGAGCGCGATGCACCACCCGATTTACCCGAATTCGGACGACGGTTTCCTTCACGTCCGGATGAATTTCCATTAGCTTGCTGGCCTTTTCCTGACGAACGACCTGGTATATTACCGCTCATCGTAGCACCGTTCCAGGTTTCAGTGTACCACCGCGAGCAAAGTCAGCGGCCTGCATCACCTTTTTACCTGCTGGCTGCACTTCAGTCAACCAGAGAGATCCATTGCCTGTGCGGACTTCAATCCCTGCCTTATTCAATTGCAGCACCGTTCCCGGCTCTGCTTGTCCAGCATCTGAAGAAGTTTCTAGGTCCACCTGATCGGGATTAGCCGCAGCCCAAACTTTGAAGACCTGATCATCCCACATCGTAAATGCACCGGAGAACGGCACAAGACCACGAATCTGATTGAACAGTTCACGTGAAGTACGACTCCAGTCCATTTTCTCGTCATCCCGAGTCAGATTGCGAGCATACGAAGCCTCAGCATCATCCTGAGGGACCGCCGTTGTCTCGCCTGCAATCAATCGTGGCATTTCTGCCTGAAGCAGTTTGGAACCAGCCTCACTTAATTTATCAAACATCGATCCTGATGTATCTTCATCCGTAATTGGCAGTTCCACACGCGAGATCATATCTCCGGTGTCCAAGCCTTCAGCCATATACATCAATGTGACTCCTGTCACGGATTCCCCGTTAATAATGGAACGTTGAATCGGTGCTCCTCCCCGATATTTCGGTAAAAGAGAGCCATGCACGTTCACACAACCACGAACAGGCATATCCAGCACGGCTTTGGGCAGAATCTGTCCAAAGGCCGCGGTTACGATCAGATCCGGCTTCCATTCAGCCAAGCGGGCTACCGCTTCCGGATCACGCAATTTAACAGGTTGAAACACCGGCAGACCGTGGCGTTCTGCCGCGGCCTTAACCGGTGTTGGCGTAAGTATTTTTTTGCGTCCCTGTGGTTTATCAGGTTGAGTCACCACACCCACCACATTGTACCCCTCTGCCATCAGCATATCGAGAGAAGGCACTGCAAATTCAGGTGTTCCCATAAAAACAATATTCAAATCGATCACTCCTTAATTACGACGCGGTCCCGTTTGATCGGCTGCAATTTCGTACACTTTCTCGGCGACATCCGTAAAGAGTACACCATCCAGATGATCAATCTCATGCTGGAATGCACGGGACAGCAAGCCACTACCCGTAATAATCAGCTCTTTACCTTCACGATCCAGACCTTTAACTGTAACGGTCTCGAAACGGCGAACATCACCATTAATTCCAGGGATACTTAGACAACCTTCAGGTCCAAATTGTTCTCCCTCACTTGCAATGATCTCCGGGTTAATCATCTTGATCAGCCCTTGCTCATCACCTGCGTCGATAACAATCAGACGTTTCAAAATACCAACCTGTGGCGCAGCAAGACCCACACCTTCCGCATCGTACATGGTATCAGCCATATCATCCAGCAATTTTTGTACATTTGGTGTAATTTTGGTTACTTCTTTGGCTCTCTTGTGGAGCACCTCATCTGGTTCTTGCACGATAATGCGAATCGACATGTTGTAAGCACCTTCCTAATCCTCATCATAATTTCAGGACGATATCTGTATTTTTGGGGTATTCATTTTAATCTATGTTTATACCGCTTGTTTACATCCGCATTGCTGCAAAATGCTTACATTAACATTTGCGGGTCTACATCCAGACTAATAAGCAATTTTTGCGCCTGAACATCATCGTCCATGCGCCGGGCCGTAGCCAGAGCGAGTCCTATGGCGTCTACATCCCCCCGCCATTTTATCATACATTGGAATCTGTATCTATTCTTGATCCGAGGAATCGGAGACGCTACCGGCCCCAGTACATCAAAGGCATCATTGCTGAATCGATCCAGACTGCCGAGCCATCCAGCCGCATTAGCCTTCTCTTTCAGTATTCGCGTATAGTTCTCGGCAAGACGAATCAATACTGGAAGTTGCTCATGCGAAAAGGTCACCAGAATCAGGCGACAGTATGGCGGATATTGCAAATTGCGACGGTGCAGCAATTCCTCACGTACAAACGACACATAGTCATGCTGACTCGCATGACCAATGGAGTAGTGTTCCGGCGTATAGGACTGAACAAACACCTCACCAGGCAATTGGTGCCGACCCGCTCGGCCAGCTACCTGTGTTAGCAACTGAAACGTTTTTTCCGCAGCACGGAAATCAGGTAAATTCAACGCTGAGTCCGCTGTTATCACGCCAACTAGGGTTACATCCGGGAAATCAAGACCCTTCGCAACCATCTGGGTGCCCAGCAATACATCCGCCTTTTTCTCACGAAACTGTTTCAGTAGCTTCTCGTGAGCCCCTTTTTCCGTTGTTGTATCCACATCCATCCGAATGACCCGAATACCCGGGAAGAGCTTGGCAAGCTCTTCCTCGACTCGCTGTGTACCTGTACCAAAGTATCGAATATGCTCACTTCCACAGTCCGGACACACTTCCGGAGCCGCTTCCGCATACCCGCAGTAATGACAACGGAGATTATTCGAGCGCTGATGATACGTCAATGAAATATCACATTCAGGACAACCTGCCACATATCCACAACTTCGGCACATAACAAAGGTCGAATATCCACGGCGATTCAGCAGAAGCACCGTCTGTTCACCACGTTCCAAGCGTTCCTCCAGCCCTTTGTGCAAAGCCCTGCTGAACATGGAGCGGTTGCCATCCTTCAACTCTTCACGCATATCAACGATACGCACTTCAGGCAGCTTGTTACCCAGTGCCCGTGTTGGCATCTCCAGTAAGAGTGGTGCAAAATCATCATTACTCTGCGAGCGTGCAGCGTAATAACTTTCCAGCGAAGGTGTCGCTGAACCCAGAACAACCACCGCCTGATGCTGCTGTGCTCTTTTTACCGCTACATCACGAGCATGATATTTCGGAGTTTCCTCCTGTTTGTAGGAAGTCTCGTGTTCTTCATCCATAATGATCAACCCAAGCCGACTGAATGGAGCAAATACAGCTGAACGTGCCCCAATTGCAACCTTTACCTGACCCTCACGAATCTTGCGCCATTCATCATAACGTTCACCGCCAGACAGACGACTGTGCATAACAGCAACTTGGTCCCCAAATCGCCCTTTAAAACGTTCTACCATCTGTGGTGTGAGTGCAATCTCGGGCACCAGTACAATAGCCTGCCGATCCTGTTCGATGCATTGTTGAATGGTTTGAAGATAGACTTCCGTCTTGCCACTTCCCGTAACACCATGTAACAAAAACACCCCATGGCGTTGTTCCTGCAATCGGCCATTGATATTGTCGTAGACAAGTTTTTGCTCATCGGTCAGAACCAGCGGTTCAGTCGCTTTGAACGTCCTGCCCTGATACGGGTCACGGAAGACCTCAATGTCCTCGGTGACGATCAGTCCCTTTTCCTCAAGCCCCTTAATCGTCGCAGCCGATACCTGTAGTGTAGATAACACTTCTTTCATCGGCATGGGCAGCAGTTCTTTCATTTCCAGCAAAAAAGCCAGAATCTCCTTCTGCCGCTGTGCTTTCGCCGGGAATGAAGCAAGTGCTTCCTGAGCAGCAGCAATATCTACAGCCAGATCAACGGACTTCATCGTTTTTTTATTTAACTTGTCCTTGATGGCCTGACTTTCCAGCAGTACACCACCAAGCAATAATTTCTTAATTAGTGCAGCATGATTGGGATATTTTCGACTCAGTTGTTGCAGCGGTACCTGACCCCGACTTTTGACAAAACGGATGATATCCTGCTGTACTTTCTCGGTCGTAGACTCTTCTCCCCAAACAAATAACACCTCATCATCCGGTTGTGCTCCCGCCATCTGTCCATCAAGTGCATCTCCCAGCGAGATGTATCGCTCTGCTTTCCCTTTCAATGCCGTCGGCACCATGACCTGCAATGACAAAATCCGGTTGCTGGCATAACGTCCACTCATCCATTCGGCCAACTCAACCAAATCCTTTGACAACGGGGGAACAATGTCCAGTAACTCCTGAATCTGCTTAAGCTTGAATGTTTCCTCTCCGGTACGCGGCACAAGATCAATCACGAATCCCTGCACCGTCCGATGACCAAAAGGCACACCCACCCGGCTGCCAATCTCGATCCATTCTCTCATCGATTCAGGTACCAGGTAATCAAACGGCCGATCTGTTTCCTTCACGGGAACATCGACTATGACCTTGGCAATCTCCATATCCTAATTCCTCCCGGCAATGCGCTCCGCCGCAATCCGGAGCAACCGATGAGCCACATCGTCCTTGGCCATCACTGGAAGCTCCTCCACCAAACCTTCCCGGTCATAGATATGTACCGCGTTGGTGTCTGTTCCAAATCCTGCACCCGTGCGGGTTACATCATTGGCTACGATCAGATCACAGTTTTTCCGTTCCAATTTCTCACGTGCATACATCTCAACTGACTGAGTCTCCGCAGCAAAACCAATCAAAAACTGATGGGTTTTCTGTTTGCCCAGTGTTTCAAGAATATCTATATTTTTAATAAGTTCGAGCGACAGCGTGTCGCCTTTCTTCTTGATCTTCTCGGTGTAAACTTCCTTTGGACGATAATCGGCAACTGCCGCCGCCTTAACCACGATATCAGCATCGTCCCACTCGCGTGTTACCGCTTCATACATATCCTGTGCAGACTGTACAGGGATCAACTCCACGTTCTCCGGTGGCTTGGATTGGGTACTGCCCATAACCAATTTCACATCTGCCCCCAGATCACGCGCAGCTGCGGCTATGGCAAATCCCATTTTGCCAGATGAATCGTTCGTAATGTATCGTACTGGGTCAATGCGCTCAATCGTACCTCCAGCCGTAACAACAACCTTCTTGCCTTGTAACAATGGAGCTTGTCCCTGCCGACTAATGCCTGCAGACTCTCGCTGTTCAAAGAAACGTTCTACCACATCCACAATGCTCTCCGGTTCTTCCAGACGTCCCTTACCCACATATCCACACGCAAGCAGACCTTCACCCGGTTCAATCATCATAGCGCCCCGTTCAACAAGCAGGTTCATATTATGCTTTACAGCTGGATGATCATACATATGTACATTCATCGCTGGTGCAATCATGACAGGGGCTGTCGTCGCAAGAAGAGTTGTTGAGAGCATATCATCTGCCATGCCATGCGCCATCTTGGCAATCACATTGGCTGTTGCCGGAGCAACCAGAACAAGATCCGCCAGATCGGCCAGATGAATATGAGATACAACTGCTGGTTCACGCTCATCAAATGTATCGGTATATACGGTGTTTCTGGTCAACGTTTGCAGCGTCAATTCGGTAATAAACTGTGTAGCGGAAGCTGTCATAATCACATGAACATCCGCTCCCTTTTGCACCAGTCTGCTGCATAATGTTGCCGCTTTGTAAGCGGCTATGCCGCCAGTCACACCAAGCACGATTTTTTTACCGTTCAACATGTTTATTTCCCCCGATATTTATACGACGTCTAGGGCGCGTCTGAAAACTCCGAAGGAAGCAGATTTTCCCGAATTTTCGTTCCAAGCAAGGAAGTTTTCCGCAGGCGTGCCGGGGCACGTCAAGGGAAAGTGACGCAGCAGGGGGCGAAAAGGCGGTAAAAGATGCACTTCAGCGAGTTTTGAGACACGTCCTAAGTAAGATTCCGTTAAAATATGCTTATTCGTAAAAAAATAACAACCTCGCGGTTGTCAATTAATCCGGCTTGCGCCGTATGCAGTTGAAGAGCAGCCGCAGGCGGCTTACTCTTCTTCTTCGTCCTGTCCTTTGATGACAACGAGCAGGTCTCCATAGATTTCTTCCAGTGCAACGCCAACTTGTTTATGGGATCTCGCACCTCTTAAATCCGTTTTTTCACCTTCACGTAGCTGTCTAGCCCGGCGGGAAGCAGCAACAACAAGGGAATACTTGCTGTCGACTTTGTTCATCATTTCATCAATAGAAGGATACAGCATATTAACAAACACCTCTTCGCATTAGTATAATCGCAAGTTGCCGCCTGACAGAACTGATGTGGCATGTCTTCACACCCGGGCATTCCGAGAAGGAGTGCTTCAGTATATGATATGACAACTGCCCCACTTATATCGCATTCTGCAGCGGCAAAAGGGATTATTTATTGATCTTACAATGTTCGGCGATTATGATGCTTTCTATTCTCTTGCACGCCAAATCAATTTCATCATTAACAACAGCGTAATCATACTGCTCCAGCAGACTGATCTCATCAACCGCCACGGACATCCGGTGATCAATGGTCGCTTGGCTTTCGGTACCACGGCCCTGAATGCGATCTTTCAGCTCGTCCAATGAAGGAGGAAGCAGGAAAACAAAGATCCCTTCCGGGAATTTCTCTTTCACTTTTAACGCGCCTTGAACCTCAATCTCCAGAATGATGTCGCGGCCTTCGTTAATCGTTTTCTCTACAAAATCACGCGGTGTTCCGTAATAATTACCAACATACTCCGCATGTTCCAACAATTGATCTTCAGCAATCATGTTCTGGAACTCTTCATGACTTCTGAAGAAATAGTTCACACCATGTTCTTCACCAAGACGAGGCTGACGGGTTGTTGCCGATACGGAATAGATCAATTCCGGCACCCGTTTGCGCAAAGCGCTACATACAGTACCCTTCCCGACCCCAGATGGGCCGGACAACACTACCAGTAATCCCTTAGACATATTACACTCCATTTTATTCGTCGTTATCATCATCTTTCGAAGAAAGACGATGGGCGACCGTCTCAGGCTGAACTGCAGACAAAATGACATGATCGCTATCCGTAATAATTACGGCACGAGTACGTCTTCCGTACGTTGCATCAATCAGCATGTGACGATCTCTTGCCTCTTGTATAATTCTCTTGATCGGCGCCGATTCCGGACTCACGATGGATATAATCCGGTTCGCCGATACGATGTTACCGAATCCAATGTTAATGAGTTTGATTGCCATAATCAGGTTCTTCCCCCTATACATGCGACTCTTTTGCCGAAATGTGGCCGTTCATTCGATATTCGCCGCTTGCTCACGAATCTTCTCCAGCTCCGCCTTCATCTCGACAACACGATTCACCAGAGCCAAATGGTTGGCTTTTGATCCAATCGTATTGACTTCCCGATTCATCTCTTGAATTAGAAAGTCCAACTTACGACCTACGGGCTCATCACTCTTCAGCAGTTCCCTGCTCTGTCCAAAGTGACTCTGTAGACGCGTAAGCTCCTCTTCTATGTTAGAACGGTCGGCAAACATTGCAATTTCCATACCCAATTTATGCTCATCAAAAGGGAAAGAGCCTTCTTCCTGCATTTCCGTAAGCCTTTGTCTTAGCTTGTTGCGATAATCACTTACCACAGTCGGTGCAAGATCAAGCATTTCGGTATGCAGTGACTCCAGACGGGTAATCCGCCGTTCCAGATCACTGGCCAGATGAAGACCCTCGCGAGCGCGCATCTGTTCAAGGCTGGACAGAGCCTCTTTCAATCCTTCCTGCAGAACTCGCTCCCATTCGTCCTTCTGCTCTTCGGGAATGGAACTTGTCCCATCCGAATGAACCATGACGTCCGGCAGACCAAGCATATCCACAATACTTGGTTTGCCCTGCATTCCATATTGGGTCTCCAGTTGCTCTGCAGCCTGCAGATAGGCCCTGACCGTCTGTTCATTCAGAACAGCGGGAAGAGCCTGGTCTTCCTCTTTTTCTTTCATTACATAAACATCAATCCGCCCACGTTTCAAACGACTCTGTACGATCTTCCTCAAACCGTCTTCATAATACGTCCACTCTCTTGGCAGACGCATCATCACTTCGCAATAACGATGATTAACAGATTTGATCTCTAATTGTACCTTATAGCCGCCAAAATGAAAGGCGGATTGACCGTATCCGGTCATACTGAATGACATCGGCATCACATCCGTTTTACTATTGTAATTGATTATTAGGGTTGAAACAAGTAGGACATTGATGCTCCGACTTCTCCCATACGTATTGAGTCAGTTCGGCCGTCATGCCGTAGAACATAAACGGTGTCATGAGATAGATGCCTTTGAAATGCGCTGTTGCTACGTCCAGCAGTTCTTTGGCAATTTTTACTCCCATCGCACGGCCTTCTTCGCCTTCCAGACCTGCCATACGGGAACGCACTTCATCCGAAAGCTGGATCCCGGGAACCTCGTTGTGTAGATACTCTGCATTCCGTCCACTCGCTAGCGGCATTACACCTACAAAAATGGGCACATCCAGATGTTTGGTCGCTTCGTGCATTGCTACAATCAACTCAGGATCATAGATCGGTTGTGTCATGATGTAATCAGCGCCAGAGGTAATTTTCTTCTCCAGACGTTGTACAGCTTTCTCCAAATATTTCACATTGGGATTAAATGCTGCTCCGATTACAAAACCAGCTTTTTGCTTCAGTGGTTTACCTGAGAAAGCTACTCCATCGTTCAACTGTTTGATCATGCGTATGATTTCAAAAGAAGTCAGATCGTATACCGAGCTCGAACCAGGCAGATCGCCAAATCTTGCAGGATCTCCTGTTACAGCCAGTACATGATTAATACTCAAAGCATCAAACCCCATCATGTGGGACTGCGTTCCAATCAGATTCCGGTCACGGCAGGCAATATGCACCAGTGGACGAAGGCCCGTGCGATCCTGAACGAGGTGACCCAGCGCCATGTTGCTCATGCGTGTAACCGCGAGTGAATTATCGGCCAGTGTCAGGGCATCGGCTCCGGCTGCTTTCAGTGTCTCGGCACCTTTCATGAACTTGGCAATGTCCAAGTCACGCGGCGGGTCAAGTTCAACAATAACGGTGTGACGATGCTTGACCAGATCAACGATCGTAGGCTGTCCGCCACGTCCGGAACGCTCATCCACATTTTCATGCAACACAATACGCGGTTTGGATTCTGACGGATCAGGCTCCAGAATAGGCGAAGGCACATAGTCAGCAAGCGCCTCTTTCATAGCGGTAATATGATCAGGTGTCGTACCACAGCAACCACCGATAATACGAGCGCCCAGTTCAGCAAATTGTACTGCCGTCTGACCAAAGTACTCCGGAGTCGCACCATAACGGAACTCACCATCTACATAATCTGCTGCACCCGCATTCGGGTAGACGGACATTGGAATACCAATTCGTCCCGAGACGGTTTCCATGGCACGCATAATCCCGTTTGGACCTGAGCGACAGTTAAAACCAATGACATCCGCGCCCTGCTCCCGCATAATCCGGAAGGCTTCAGGCATTGTATATCCGTCCAGTGTGTGTCCTACGTCCTCTACCGCGAACTGTCCAATTACGGGCAGATCACTTAGCTTGCGCGCTTGCAAAAGGGCAATATCCATTTCCTCGATATCATAGAAGGTCTCAAGCAAAATGCCATCCACGCCTTCATCTAGCAGTGCAGAGATCTGTTGTTGATAAAAGCGTTTCAGTTCACTCGTTGACACGTTTGTCCGCTTGCCACCTCGAATGGAACCAACTGCACCAAGCACATAACCGGTATCTCCAGCTACCTCTTTGGCGATGCGTACGCCGGCACGGTTCACGTCCTCCACCTTGGACTCCAGACCGAACTTGGACAACTTGTCGTAATTGGCAGAATACGTATTTGTTTCAAATATTTCTGTACCTGCATCCCGATAACGGCGATGTACATCCGCCACTACTTCAGGTGAAATCAAGTTTAATTCTTCATATGAAATCCCCACCGGGAACCCCATTTGGTACAGAAATGTTCCCATGGCCCCATCTCCAACGAGAACCCGTTCCTGCATAACTTTGCGCAAATCCGCCTTCATCCCATTTCCCCCCGCCTAGCTGTGATCATTTACATACTAATGTAACACAAAAAACGCTAAAAAACGAAGAAAAACACAGGTTTTTAATGAGTATCCAGCTCATATGGACTTTCTTGCCCTACAGCCCCCAATATGTCTCTGTACAGGAGACACGACCTATCCTTTTTGACAAAAAAAGAGGCCCGCAGGCCCCTTTGGTTAAACCTTTCACTTTTTATGAAGTGATTCCTTTAAAAACAACTTCAGCAGGTCCAGTCATGTACACATGATTGTCAGCTTCATTCCACTCAATGTGGAGATCCCCACCCTTGAGGCTGATGACTGCTGTACGATCTGTATGTCCATTCAGGACAGAGGATACCAGTGTCGCACAAGCTCCGGTTCCACAAGCAAGTGTTGGACCCGCTCCGCGTTCCCATACACGCATGTCCACATATCCACGGTCACGAACTGTGGCGAATTCCACATTGATTTTTTTTGGAAACATCGGATGCACTTCAAGAAGGGGTCCCCAAGTTGTAAGGTCAAAATTTACAGCGTCATCTACATAGATAACCGCATGCGGGTTACCCATGGATACGGCAGTGAATTTGAACGCATGTCCATTTGCTTCAATGTAGTGATCAACCACTGGGTTGGCATCCACCGTTGTAGGCACTTGAAGGCCATTCAGGATTGGTTCGCCCATATCCACACGAACCGTCTCTACTTTACCATCACGAATGTTGAGACTCACAGGTTGTACCCCTGCACCAATCGTTTCAATGGTGATCTGCTCCTGGTTCACGTGACCATGATCGTATACATATTTGGACACACAGCGAATGGCATTACCGCACTGCTCTGCTTCCGAACCGTCCGAATTCATGATACGCATCTGAAAGTCCGCCTTCTCCGAAGGCAGTATATAAACCAGGCCGTCCGCACCGATGCCAAAGAAACGGTTGCACCATTTCACAGCCAACTCTGCCGCATCTGCCGGAAGCTCCTTTTCACCAAATACAACGATAAAATCGTTACCAAGTCCATGCATTTTCGTAAATTCCATAATCTTGCCCACTCCTTTTGGCAGTCTACTGCCAAAGCTATATTCTTGCTCTTCTACAGGATTACCATAGAAATTCATATTCAGCATTTACACAAAAAAGCTATCCTGCAAAATGCCAAAGCTTCCGCTTTGAATCATTTTGAGGATAGCATACCGAAATAGGTAAGGAAAAGGTATTGATTTTATGCCGAAAACTTTGTACTTTTCGGTACGAAGCGGCCAGTACCACCCATACGGCGGCGATTACGACGACCACCCCAGACGCTGCCTGCGCCCATAAGAAACGTTGGAATGCCTGCAGCAACGATACAGATCGCCCATTCACGCAAGCCAAGCGGTACGGTTTTGAAGATCGGCTGTAACGGTTCAACGTACATGACAACCAGCATCAGTACAACCGATGAAATCACCGCAAGAACCAGATATTTGTTCTGTAAAGGATTCCGGTGGAAGATGGACCGCGAACTACGGCAATCAAAGACATGAATAAGCTGCGCCAAAACGAGTGTAGCAAAAGCCACAGACTGTGCCTTGATCAGTTGACCCGGATTATCCGGTGCAGCCTGAAGGGTAAGCCAGAACGCTCCGAGTGTGCATAACCCAATCAACACACCCCGGCTGACGATTTTCCACCCCAGTCTGCGGGCAAAAATGTTTTCCTTGGCGCCACGGGGTTTGTGCTCCATCAGATCTTTCTCAGGCTGATCTACCCCCAGCGCCATTGCAGGCAAACCATCCGTTACGAGGTTAACCCACAGAATCTGAATAGGTACGAGTGGTAGCGGCAGGCCCATCATCATTGCAAAGAACATCGTCAATATTTCGCCCACGTTTGATGCCAGCAAATAACGGATAAACTTGCGAATGTTCTCATAAATATTACGGCCTTCTTCAATGGCAGCCACAATGGTTGAAAAGTTATCATCACTCAGAATGAGCGCCGAAGCTTCCTTCGTGACATCCGTTCCTGTAATGCCCATCGCTATGCCGATATCTGCAGCTTTGATCGCCGGAGCATCATTGACTCCATCACCCGTCATCGCGACGACATGCCCTTTGCGCTGTAACGATTTCACGATGCGAAGCTTGTGTTCCGGAGATACCCTTGAGAACACGTAGATGCCCTCTACCTGTTTATCCAGTTGCTCGTCTGTCATGCCTGCCAGTTGCTGACCACTTAACGAAGCCCCTCCGCGGGGAAGAATCCCCAACTGATGAGCAATGGCTTCTGCCGTTGTTCCATGATCACCTGTGATCATGACAGTTCGTATCCCCGCCTTGCGGCATGTTGCAATCGCATCTCGCACTTCACGACGCGGTGGATCTATCATACCTGCAAGACCTACGAAGACAAGTTGACTTTCGGCGGCGTGTTCGTCAGCCACTTTTTCTTCCGGCCGCACTTCACGATAGGCCATTCCAAGGACACGTAGTGCCGCTCCGGCCATGCTCTCGTTAGCTGCCATCACTTTCTGGCGCAGTGTCCCAGTGAAAGGCACGACCTTGCCTTCCCACAAAATATAACTGCAGTGTCCAATCAACACATCCGGTGCACCTTTGGTATAGATCATTCGGCCCCCCTGATGATGAACCAGGACCGACATGCGTTTTCGCTCCGAATCAAACGGGAATTCCTGCTGGCGGGCATACAACTCTTTGAGTCCGGCAGGAGTAAGCCCCATTTTGGAGGCCAGTGTGACGAGTGCCCCTTCCGTCGGATCGCCTTTCAGCTCCCAGAATACATTATCTCGTTGAACGGTTTCTTCTTGGAGTTCACCTTTTTTCGTGTTTTTCTTGCTTTCCTTTTTGGTATCCTTGCCCTTTTTCTTGCTCCCCACCTCGCTTGAAGCACTTTCCACAATACTCGCATTGTTGCAAAGCGCGCTGATCTGAAGCATTCTGCGTAGCGACTGGTCACTCTTCAGTTCCACCGTACGACCGTTCTCCAGCATCTGCCCTTCAGGTGCATAACCATCCCCGGTAACCTTGATGTTACGTCCCTCCAACCACACATCCGTTACCGTCATCTTGTTCTGGGTGAGCGTGCCAGTCTTATCCGAACAGATTACAGATGCACAGCCCAGAGTTTCGACAGAAGGCAGTTTGCGTACAATGGCTTTACGTTTGATCATACGCTGCACGCCTAGTGCGAGTGCAATGGTTACAATAGCCGGCAGACCCTCCGGTATGGCAGCCACCGCGAGGCTGACCCCCGCCAGAAACATGCCAACGGCTGGTTGTCCGTGCAATATACCTGCGACGACAACCATAATGGTTAATCCCAATGCGACAAAAATCAGAATTTTGCCCAATTGCTCCAGCCTGTGCTGTAACGGTGTTTCTTGCTCCTCCGTATTTTGGATCAGATCGGCGATTTTGCCCATCTCCGTCTCCATCCCCGTACGGATAACCACACCTTTGGCTGTACCACGAGTGACCATGGTACCCATAAAACCAATATTCTTCTGATCACCCAGCGGAACGTCCTCGTCCGCAATCGGAAGGCAGTGTTTGCTTACAGGAACCGATTCCCCGGTAAGTGCCGACTCCTCGACATCCAGACTGTTCGTTTGCAGCCAGCGCACATCCGCGGGTATACGGTCCCCACTCTCCACCATGACAATATCTCCGGGGACAAGTTGTTTGGCGGCAAGGTGTACTTCCTGGCCTGAACGAAGCACTTTGGCAAGAGGTGCAGACAACTGTTTCAATGCACGAAGAGATCGTTCAGCCCGGAATTCCTGTACAAACCCCAGAATTGCATTCAGTACGATAATAGCCACAATCGTTACCGCATCCAAATACTCACCTAGTAATCCGGATACCAACGTTGCTCCCATCAACACCAGCACCATAAAATCCTTGAACTGATTCAAGAGCAATGTAATTGGAGAAATGCGTTTCCCCTCGCTCAGCTCATTCGAACCGACCACTTTCCTCTTCTCTGCTACAGCTTCATCCGTCAATCCTTCCTGCGGGCTGACGCCAAGAGTGTTACGAAGCTCTTCATCACTAAGTTGATGCCACTTGGTATGTTCCATGCTTCAAGTTTCCCTCCCAGTCTGTATTTCATCTGCAAAATAAGCTCACATGACTCACCGGCGCGCTGGTCGACAGGCTGTACACTATGCCGGACAAACTACCTGCTCTATATGTATTCGGACAGGTCTGTGATTAGCACCCGGAAGGTGAATCCTTTCCCTGATGGACAGAATAGGCTAAAATAAAAGTCTGCGATGTTCTGCGCAGTACCAATTCCAGCGTTCAACAGGCAAGCAACGAAGAATCTGTAGCCAGTCCTTGTTTTTTTACATACCTGGTTGCACGTTTCAGTTATATAGATGAAGCATTTGGCATGATAAATGCAGATGCTCGATAGAGAGAGGAAGTGGAAAAAATGGCATTGGACGGCATTGTAACACGGGCCATTGTTCATGAACTGCAAGGCTGCATTGGTGGACGTATCAGCAAAATCCATCAGCCGAATGGCCATGACGTAGTTCTCACCCTGCGTGCTCAGCGCGGAAATAGTAAATTGCTTGTTTCGGCAAGCCCAACCTATCCCCGTGTGCATTATACGGAAAAGACATTCCTTAACCCTACAGAAGCACCCATGTTCTGTATGTTGCTCCGCAAGCACTGTGAAGGTGCAATCATTGAGGAGATCCATCAGATTGGTATGGAGCGTATTATCCACATCAATGTGCGCCAGCGCGACGAACTGGGGGATGTTTCGGTTAAACGGATCATCATTGAATTGATGGGGCGTCACAGTAATATTATTTTGCTTGATCCTGTAACTGGAACGATTCTGGATGGCATTCATCATGTGACTCCTTCCATCAGTAGCTACCGGGTAATCATGCCTGGATTCGCGTATACTGCCCCACCCGAGCAACATAAAAGTAATCCGCTCGAAGTGAGTCGTACAGCTTTCGAGGACAGCTATCATGCCGCTGAAGAAGATGCATCACGCTGGCTTGTGAACTCCTTTAGCGGTCTTAGCCCGTTAATTGCGGGAGAGATTGCTGCTCGTGGAATTTCTGCTGAAGGCACCGTGAGCACTCCAGCTGTGGTTGAGGGTGAAAGCCGCGTTGAGGCTGGTGCACTCTGGAACGCTTTTGAAGCCGTGATGGGACCTGTCAGAGATCATATCTACACACCTGTAACCGGAATGAACGCCAAAGGCAAAATGATTTTCTCAGCCGTTCATCTTCAGAGCATTCAGGATTTGGAGAAAACCTATGACACGATGAGCAAGTGCATGGAAGATTATTACGGAGATAAGGCTGAACGAGACACGGTTAAACAGAGAGTAAGTGATCTGCTCCGTTTTCTGCAGAATGAGCGAAGCAAAAACATCAAAAAGCTGGACAACCTGAACAAGGATCTACTGGAAGCGGATGATGCGGACAAGTTCAGACTATGGGGTGAGTTGCTGTTTGCCTCCCTGCATCTGGTTCACAAAGGGGACAAGAGCGTGGAGCTTGTGAACTTCTACGATGAAGACCAAGCCAACATTACCATTCAGCTTGATCCACTGCTTACACCATCTGACAACGCACAACGTTATTTCAAGCGGTATAACAAATACAAGAACAGTCTGGCTGTCATTCATGAGCAGCTTGGCAAAACCAAAGACGAGATTGACTACCTCGATAACCTGTTACAGCAGCTCTCCATTGCATCGATGAACGATATTGAGGAAATACGGGACGAGCTTGTACAGCAAGGATACCTTCGTGACCGTAATAAAAAGGGTAAAAAGAAGAAGAAAAGTGACCGTCCAACCGTACACCAGTTCACCTCCTCGGAGGGAATTGATATTCTTGTGGGCAAAAACAACCTGCAGAATGAGTACGTGACCAACCGTCTCGCTTCTTCCAACGACACCTGGCTGCATACCAAAGACATTCCAGGTTCACATGTCGTTATTCGCAGTACGGAATTTGGTGAAGCTACATTGGAAGAAGCAGCACAGCTTGCTGCCTATTTCAGCCAGGCCAAGGAGTCCAGCAGTGTGCCTGTGGATTACACGTTTATCCGTCATGTGCGCAAACCAAGTGGTGCGAAGCCTGGTTTTGTCATCTATGATCATCAGAAGACCTTGTTTGTCACGCCAAATGATGAATTGATCAAGAGTCTGCCATCCACGATTAAAAATGGATAGTATGCTTAGCTCATAAGGTGCGATGTAACAGTAACAATAGAAAAATCCCCTGACCATTAACGGTTCAGGGGATTTTTATGGTTGTACTACTTGTTTGAATGATATGTGAAGCTCAGCCTATTTATCATTTCCTTTGAATATTAATTCATTTATATGTATAATAATTCAATTGTGATGAATAAAATTTGTAGTTAAAGGAAGTGTACCATGACCATACATATCAGAGAAACTCAACCTGATGATCTGAAACCCCTAATGGCATTAATGCATGACTATGTGGTGGGATTCTACAACAACCCCTGGCCTGGTGATCAATCCATCCAGCTTTTGATCAACAACCTGTTTAACCAGCAGATCGGTGCTCAATTCGTGGCAGAAGAGGACGGGAAGCTTATCGGATTTTCTACCCTGTTCTTTACATACAGCACGATGAAAGCAGAGCGTGTCGCCATCATGAATGACCTATTTGTTACGGAAACATTCAGAGAAGGCGAAGCAGAAGCCAAATTATTTGCACACTGTCAGCAATATACGCGTGACCATGGATGTGCATATATGTCTTGGATCACAGCAGTGACCAATGAGCGGGCACAGCAATTATTCGAACGTCTCGGGGCTACACGTGGCGCTTGGGTAAACTATTCCATTACATAGACTATTTTCAGAACAAAAAAAGGGACATGCAAACATGAAGGTTCAGCCCTATCATGCTTGCATGTCTCTTACTCCTTCGATCTTAAAATGTATCCAGTAATACAGAATTTATTATAGTCAGATAGAGCGTTGCAACGTCTCGCTTACTCTCCCCTTTGCTGTGAAGCAGCTGCCTTCAGCCTTTCCAACACATCAACCGTTACGGTCTTGCTACCAAGATCCCCGTGGAAAACAACACCTTGCCGTTTACCATGATAATCAGATCCACCTGTTTCAATGAGGTCGTATTCCTTGGCCAGCTTACCATACCTGCGTTCCTCTTCTGGGCCATGGTCCGAATGAAACACCTCAATGCCATCTGGACGAGAGTCTTCGATGATACGTCGCACCAATTCATCATCGTTATAGAGACCCGGATGGGCAATCACAGCGGCTCCACCTGCGGCTCTGATCCACTCACACGCATCCTCTGGTGCAACGCGGGGTACAGATACGAAGCCTGGCTTGCCTTCAGCAAGATACTGATCAAATGCATCCCGCATGTCAACAGCGTAGCCTTTTTTCACCAGCACATCGGCCATATGAGGTCTGCCAATACTCTCATCCGGCTCTAACGGTCGTCCCAGCTCATCCAGTACCTCCTGCCAGCTTATATCAAGCCCGAGTTCTTGCAGCTTGGCGATAATCAGATGATTCCGCTCATCTCGCGCTTCTCGTAATCCGGCCAACCGTTGCAGGAATATCTCATCCTCCGTATTAACGTAATAGCCCAGTACATGAATATCTTTGCCGCCAGCCCGGGTGCTGATCTCCACTCCGGCAACAACATCAATATCGTACTCTTTTCCCGCTTGCTGTGCTTCCGCTACACCAGCTACTGTATCATGGTCCGTTAGGGCAACCGCAGATAGCCCTTTTTGTTTGGCAAGCTTCACATTATCAGCAGGTGGCTGCATTCCATCGGAAGCCTGACTATGCGTATGAAGATCACAGCGTCCTTGGCGCTGATCCATGATCAACAGCTCCTTTGTGTAAATTGATTATGATTTAATCTTATCTACCATTGATGTTGCCAACGATTATGCCTTCCCCGTTTTATGTACCGACTTAGGCTGCTCCTGCTGACGCAGATAATTCAGGAAAGCGACTGCTGACAGGGGCAACAAGGACGATTTTAGATGGATGGCATAGAACTGCCTTTTGAATTCGAGTCCGCGGATATCCACAATATGAACGAGTCCCAGAGCCAGTTCATGCTGCACCGAAGAAGGAGATAACATCGTAATACCTACCCCTGCCTCCACGGCCGATTTTACCGCTCCTGTACTGCCAAGTTCCATCACTACATTCATATCTTGTGGATCAATCTTTTTCTTTTGCAATTGGTCTTCCATCACCTGACGAGTACCCGAGCCCTTCTCACGCAGCACAAAAGGATAATTCATTACATCCTCAATATTCACTTTGCTACGCTTAGCCAAATCATGTCCGGCAGGTACAATCAGTTTCAGCTCGTCCTGCATGACAGGCTCCACAATCATGTCCGGGTGGTGCACTGGCGCTTCAATCAGACCAAAATTAAGCTGGTGCTTCAATATATCATCCATAATTTGCGTTGTATTCATCACTTTCATGACAATTGAAATATCCGGATATTGAAGTGCAAATGGTCCGAGCATGCGTGGAAGCACATATTCCCCGATCGTTAAGCTGGCTCCCAGCTGGAGTCTGCCCTGTAACATCTGAGTAAACGCCGACATCGCTTCGTCCGTCTGTCTGACCAACTCTACACTCCGTTTCGCATGAGGTAATAAAGTTCGGCCAGCCTCGGATAATTCTATTTTTTTGGTGGAACGATGCAATAACTTGGTGCCAAAATAGTCCTCCAATGATTGAATCTGCATCGTTACTGCCGGTTGAGTCATATGTAATGCTTGTGCAGCCGCCGAGAAACTCCCCTTCTCTGCTACCGTATAAAAAATATGCAATTGGTGAAAATTCATATCTTCGCCCCTCTTCGATTACACTCTCTACATTGTAGCCGATTTCCCGCTTAGCAACAAAAAAAGCATGCAGCTTGTCTGCATGCGATAATCCTTGAATCTATGATTTCAACATATTGAATCTACCCAGGCTTACTTATGCTTGCGACTATTTTTGACCAGCGTCATTCTTCTTGAATGTCTTAACCATGAATAATATGACTTCAGGTCCCTTAATTCAATGGTCTCCGACATACGTCCCAGAAACGTAACTACAATCATTTTGTGCAGCGGGTTGCCCGCAATATCATATTCTCCTTCAAGTTCGGAAAATTCGGCGACCACCACCAGATCCTCATCAATCAGGTAGACGTCCTGTTCATTACGGTAGTATGGTGTTATACGGTCCTGCTTCAGACACTCCCATAACCACGCCGCAATATGGTCATCATCACTACGTGCAGGCTCAATACGGTCTGCATACCGCATCTTGGCATGATGGGTAATGACGATGTCGGCCACTTTCTTGTCTCCAAGAGCCACGAAAAACGGCTCGTAGGTGCTCCAACGTTGCATCACCTTATCACGCATGGGAATCACTCTCCACCAGATAGGACTTTCTATCTATTTATTACCAAATATATTACAACATTAGTCCCGCAACCTCAAGGCGTAAGTTTAACTTTTTTTCACAATAGCCAATTTGTGTATAATTCAAGAAAAGAGCGACCCCAAAGGGTCCCTCTAGTTTCTCTTCTATATTCCGTAAAAGCTCGTTTTGTCCATCGTTTTGCTGGCATACTCGGTTTTGATCTCATTACGATACGAGCGTTCGATCTTGCGCACATAGGAAAGCCGCTTCACATTTTTCATCGTATCATCTGCCCGTTCTGCATTAACATACATGACTACATAATGCATACGGCGGGAGATATAATGCACGGTGCCATATTTTTCGAGATTACGGGCAGCTTTCAAATCACTGACCCAAATAATGAATCCTGTCCTTTCCGCAAACATCATCGTTCCCCGCCCTTCTATAATGATTACTTAACTGCAACCACATTTGCCGCCACTACCGCAGCCGCCCTTCGGATTCGGATCATTGCTCGGTACCTTAATAGTCGTTGACACTGCAAATGCAATGGTCTCTGACATCTGAAATAACATATCATCCAGGGACTTCTCTGCCTGTTTGAAGCGGATTACCGCCTCGAAATTTTCCAACTCCTGTTCCAGAGCCTTCACCTGGTCTTTTGCTGCATGATAATCCGGGTGAAAATGACCGAAACGCTGTGTTTCTTCAAACAATTCCTTCTTGGCATTCAGCTTCCGAATCCCCATCTGAATCTCAGGGGTAGTCTCGACTTGCTGCTTCCAATATAAATAATCCGATACTTCGGCAGATTGGTTAATCATGTCGCCCAGTTCATATGCGCCCGTTAACACTTGGGCCATATCGACCGTGTTCATTTCCGCTACGCTCATGAAATATTCATCCTATCTATATATAAAGTTCTACTTAACGTAGACTACCTCATCATAGCATATCCATGAATAGTTAAGAAGAGTTTTTCCTGCAATTAGAAATAGGGGGAACTCGAAAATTCGCCTTTCAACCTGATATTCACGTGAAATAGTCAGGTTATGACATCATCTGGCAGGATAAGACGCATTGTATTCCACTCTGACGGGGAGAATGTACGCCATTCCGTCTCTGATGTATTTTCACTTGAATCCAACATGCACCAACCGCTTAAAGTCCATTGTTCATGACCCTCTACCTGATGTGGAATGAGGTATTGCGTACGATTTTCCTGTTGTATCCCCAGCTTGGTCTGCCACTCAATGGCTTTGGCAGCAATCTGTCGGGCGGTTGAACTATGATATCGACGCCACTCCTTGTACCAGGTTTCCGGTATCTCCTCAAATCCCAACAGAGAGAACTTCTTCTCATTGACAGAATGATCACGCTCCAACCCATGCAGAGAAGCAGGGACATAAACCAGACCTTGATTATCGGGTGTGTAGAAAGAAGAATACACACCGCTCAACATATCTTTTTCTAATAACTTCGGATCATCTGCGGAGCCTGTACTTGCCTCCATTACCTTCATACTCCGATTTACAGTCAACGGTGCAGCATCCGTCTCCTTGCCCCAATCTGCTATCGCAATACGTACATTCTCTGGTATGCCTGTCAGCGCATATTGATCCAGAAGCTCTATCACTTCATGTAATGCATACCCTCTGGCTAAGGCCGAAATGAATCGTTCTCTTGTCAAACGGTAGATGGACATTCGATCACGCGTCACCCGTTCTGCGCATTGCTCCAGCATCCAGATCACATCAGGCCCTACTTCCGGCGGCACCAACATTTCGAAATCAGGCTGCATGTAAAATCCACACGGCTCCGCCTCACTTACCATCTCTTGTTCTCGATATAACAGGCTATGCGGTTCAATCAGCCAACGGAATGCCAGCCCTCCCGACTGTTCTTCTCCTACTTCACCATAACCCCAGCCAGCCAGTGCGCAGAGCCAGCCCCTGACCCGTAGTTTCAATTCCGAATTCTCTATATGGCACCATATGTTTTTTTCTGGAGCAAACACTGCCATTTGATAACGGAAATGCTGCAACGCGGGTTCAGCTTCACCATATCTTTCCATACATGCTTGATATATTTCCCGATGCATCTGTCTCCACGAGAGCTTCAACCATGTTTGTAATCGATGATCTACAATCTGAATTTGGCCATCTGACTTCTGAGCAAGATTCAGACTGAGCAGTAGATCGAGAAGGATAGCTACGTGGGTCGGATACAAATCCGAATGATCATATCGGATGCCCAGACCTTCAAAGTCTGTCGAAGATAACACCGTGATCACACTTAATTTTTGAACACTTTTCTTATGTATAGTGCCCTTCCCTGTCAAAGGAAGTCCTTCTCTTTCAATCCACGCGATCAGATGAAGAAGTTCCGCAGCAGTATCCGGCTTTCCTTCCTGTAATACATGAGCATGCTGTGCCATCTGTTTAACGGTTATGCCCACTTTTTGTGCGTAAGCAATCGTCAATGTCTCCATCAGCGAAGCAGGAATATAGAATAATCGCTCTCCCCAACTCTTATATACAGATTCAATCCATCTTTGCTGCCTAAGGTTGGCGAATGAAGATTTGGCTTCTGCGACACTTAGTCCTTCGATGGCCCACTGTTCTCGTGGCAGGAGGGAGGAAAAAGGCTGACCGGCATGTTTGTGAAAAATTGCACCAAGCACTTTTTGTTCCACCAAAGCAAGCTTTGACCATGAATCAAGGTTCAGTACCACAGGCTCATCTATTGCTTCAAATGAAGACATATCCCAATCCCTCCTCTTTTCGCGAGTATAAATGAACTATTCGTTCTCATGAACGATAGCATATTCATATCCCTGCTCCACCAAGAACATCTGACGGTTTAATGCAAACTCCTGTTCCTTACTATCCTCTGATACCAACGCATAGAAATATGCTTTGTTTTCTCCAACTTTTGGTCTCAAAATTCTCCCCAAACGCTGTGCCTCTTCCTGCCTTGACCCGAAACTCCCGGATATCTCAAGCGCAACAGCAGCATCAGGCAAATCCACAGCAAAATTGGCAACCTTGGATACCACAATTGTTTTAATCTCTCCACGTCGAAAAGCGGCAAACCACTTGATTCGCTCTTGCTGTGACATGGTACCCGAGATCAAAGGTGCTTCAATTTCCCGGGCAATCAACTCAAGTTGATCCAGATATTGTCCAATCACTAGCACAGGCAAATCCCGATGACGTTCCAGCAAACGCTTAACTACATGTACCTTCGCCGGATTCTCGGCAGCCAATCGAAATTGATGTTTAACCTCGGCTTGCAGATAATTTGATCTTAGTTCCGGGGAAAACGGGATACGTATCTCCTGACATTGTACATCAGCAATCCACCCTTGCTGCTCCAGTTGTTTCCACGGCATATCATAGAGCTTTGGACCAATCAACGAAAACACATCCTGTTCACAGCCATCCTCTCGAACCAAGGTGGCCGTCAATCCCAGCCTTCGCGTAGCTTGAATATCCGCAGTTGCACGAAACACTGGTGCTGGCAGCAAATGTACTTCATCATATATGATCAGCCCCCATTGCCGCTCACTGAGCAGTTTGATGTGGGTAAAATCAGCATCCTTTGATTTCCGGTGTGTAAGAATCTGATATGTAGCTACAGTCACAGGTTTCACCTGTTTTTTCTGACCGGAATACTCACCGATCTGTTCGCTGGTAATCGTGGTTTTGTCTTGAATTTCCTGAATCCACTGTCGCACAGACGTTGTATTGGACGTCAAAATAAGGCATTCACATTGAAGCCGCTCCAGCACGGCCATGCCAATGACTGTTTTTCCTGCCCCGCAAGGAAGTACGAGTAAACCGCTTCCTCCCATGCCCTCACTGCCTTCGAATGCATCCACAGCCTCTCTCTGGTAAGAACGCAGCGCAAACCGCTCAGAGTGGTCCCCCGGATCATTAGACCGCCAATCAAATGAAAGCTTGGTTCCCTCCCGATATCCCACGTAATCAAGTACGGGGTAACCCAATCGTGTTAATTCCCTTTTTAATAACCCTCGCTGTTCTCCTGGGAGCAGAAGTTCATGAGCGTCCTTACGTTCCATGCGAAAGGCAGCTATTGTTTTCAATCCACTTAATTCATCCAGCAACCGCTCATCCTCACTGTAAAGACGCATTCTGGTGTGATCTGCTTCGGAATGCAGCTTTAATTTGCCATACTGATCCATGATTCTCCGAACATCCTGTATCAGTGCAGCAGGCACGTTCCAGCGGGATACCAGCTCCAAACTTGCGATGACCTGATCTGCATTCCATCCCAGCGCAGCCGCATTCCAGAGCGATAACGGAGTGATTCGGTAGGTATGAAACGCTGCTGGTGTCTTAACCAGTTCTGAATACATCCCAAGTTGCTCTCTTGCTCTTTCGAATCCGGGGTGACCAACTTCCAGTAAAACTGTAAAATCTCGCTGAACGATACAAGCATCTGTCCTTACCGTATGTTCTGTTTCTTCCATTTGGAGCCTTCCTCCTATCACAAAAAAAGTCCAGTTCCGGCAGCTTCCGAAAATGAACCTCTATAAAGTGCACGTTCAAAAAGTCTAGTTTTCAATACCGAAAAGTGGACTTTTTGAACAACATCTATAAAATCCACAAAAAAACATCCTGCCCATACCTCGGTATGAACAGGATGCCCAACTGCATCTAAAGTCATTCGGCTGTGTAACCTTTAGCCATGGCGATAAATAATCTCACGGCCGTCTGCATCGCGTCTTCATCAAAATCAAACATCGGATGATGATGCGGATAGATCGCATTTTTATCCGGGTTACCTGCTCCAACAAACATAAAGCACCCTGGAACCTTCTGCAGATAATACGCAAAATCTTCCGCTGGCATCAGCATCGGGGATGCTTGCACTCGTTCTGCCCCAAATAATTCTGTAGCTTCTCTGAAGAAACGTGCTGTCTCCTGTTCATCGTTCACCACAGGCGGATATCCCATAATATATTTCACTTGCGTCTCTGCTCCATATGCTGCCCCTGTCTGGGCTACCATGATAAGCACGCGCTCTTTCATCCCGTTTCGGGTCTCTTCATCAAACGTTCTTACCGTACCGCTCATTTTGCATTGCTCTGCAATTACATTCTGAGCCGAGCCCGCCTGCATTGTACCAATGGTCAGCACCGCGGGTTGCAATGGATCAACCGAACGACTGACAACGGTCTGAAGCTGCATCACAAGCGCAGAACCCGCGATAAGACTATCTATCGTGGATTGTGGCATCCCGCCATGTCCACCTTTGCCTTTGATCTCAATGTAAAAATCGTCCGCCGCCGCCATCATCGGTCCTGCTTTACTGGCAACAACACCTACAGGCAGCGGAGTCCACAGATGAATGCCATATATGACATCCACGCCTTCAAGCGCACCATCCGCAATGACCTGAACTGCACCACCCGGAAGCAGTTCTTCTGCTGGCTGGAACAAAAAACGAATCTCGCCTTGGATCTCCTGCTTGTGACGGCTGAAATACAATGCCGTACCGAGCAAGATTGAGATGTGACCATCGTGGCCGCATGCATGCATTGCTCCTGCTTGTTGTGATGCATACTCGATATTCTTCTCATCCTGAATTGGCAGTGCGTCCATATCAGCTCGCAGCATGACGACAGGACCCGGCTTGTCCCCACGAATGGTACCGATGACCCCGTGGCCACCAACATGGCGCCTCACTTCAACGCCAAAGCTCTCCAACATATCCGCTACAAAAGAGGATGTCTTCTCCTCATGAAAGGAAACCTCTGGATTGCGATGAAGGTGACGCCGCCATTCCACCATGTGGATCTGCAGATCTTCCCACCATATATTATTAGTCATGTCTCTCCACCCTTTCAATCTTGAACGGGACTTGGATCAAGCCCGAACCTTCCTCTTCAAACCTATTGCTGTATATTGTAGCAGAATTGGAAGAAAACCGATACGAAACGCCTTTGGAAAGCTTGCACGGGAAGGGGAAACATACTATCATGAACTAGAGAAATACTCGAGAAATTATACTCGGAAGCTTATGAGGAGGATCAAACGCTTATGATTTTTGAGAATACAGGCTTGGATGGCTTGAAGAGCGACTTGGCATACCTGGATGAGAGCGCCGAGAAAGTCGGATTTGTCCGGTGGCAATGGGAATATTACCGTGCTACATATGACTACAAAATTGAAGATGAACTAACCAACTCAGAATACTTTGTACGCATTAATACCCGCGCTGTGGAAGGCAAATTGGAAAAACCGGATACCGTTCTTGCTGTTGAAGCAGTATACCTTGGCAAAGCCACTTTCCCTCACGGCCTGGATTATGACTCTTCCGTTCCGCAACCAGTCGTGAAGCTGGCAGCCCAAAAATTACAGCAGCTTAAAGAACTGCTGGAAGCATAGGCTGGGCCAAACGATGAAACAACAAACGGCCCAAACGAAAACGAAGAGAGGCACGCCGGATTTTCAACTGCTAATCCTCACTTTATTGTTGGTGGGCTTTGGACTGGTGATGGTATTCAGCTCCAGTTCCAGCATTGCAATCGCAAGCGAAAAATTTAACAATGATGCCCTTTACTTCACGAAAAAACAACTTATGTGGGCGATTATCGGTCTATTTGGCATGTTTTTTGCCATGAATATCCGCTTCAACAAGTACAAAAAGCTCTATGCACCATTTTTTCTGTTCACTACGGTACTGCTTCTCATTGTGTTGGTCGCAGGTAAGAAGGTAAACGGTGCCCGAAGCTGGATTGAAATTGTCGGCTTCAGTCTTCAGCCTGCCGAGTTTGCCAAAATTGCTATTATTCTGTACCTCTCTGCTCTGATTACCAAAAAAGGCGAGAAATTTAGAGTTCTCAAGACAGGGTATTTTCCCGTCCTGTTCATCGTTGGATTCATCGCAGGACTGATTATGCTGCAACCAGACTTCGGTACCACCTTCATCCTGGTGTCCACCTGTGGTCTCTTGATCTATGCCGGTGGAGCCAGTATGAAACATATCCTGGGTTCGATTCTCTTGGTTGTACTCGGTGGAGCACTGGCGTTCGGAGCGAACTCCCTGTTTTCTTCCATGTCTCCTTCCGACACAACGACTGCTGCAACAGCAGTGACTGCGGAGCAGAACTACAAGATCGGACGTATTCAAGCTTTCTTAAATCCATTATCCGATATTAATGGCGGAAGTCTTAACCTTTACCGTTCCCTTGTTGCCATTGGTGATGGTGGCATGACAGGTTCCGGGATTGGACAAGGTACGATGAAGCTGCATTATTTGCCAAACGCGTATAATGACTTTATTTTCTCCGTAATCGGGGAAGAACTCGGATTCATCGGAAGTGCCTTATTCCTGCTTGTTTACCTGTACTTCATCTGGCGAGGAATCATTGTCTCTCTTCGCTGTCCCGATCCATTCGGAACATTGGTCGGCATAGGTATCATGGGACTGATCGCGATTCAGGCATTTATCAACATTGGTGGTGTAACTCAGACCATTCCGGTGACGGGGGTCACGCTTCCATTTATCAGTTATGGGGGTACCTCACTCTTTGTGATGATGGTTGCCATGGGCATTCTGCTCAGTATCTCACGCACCAACAATCTGGACGTGATCAAGGAAGAGAAAACGAAGTCCGTAACTGTACAGACACAGACTCGTACCTCTCCTGCTCTTCGTTCACGGGAGTCCATCCGTCGGATTCGATAAAAAACAACACAAAAAAGGCTGTGCACCTAATGGATGCGCAGCCTTTTTCTGTGTACTCGGTACAATTCTGTCTATCAAGATGAAGAACAGGTCAATATCGTTCTGTCCTCCATTGCGGATTGCGATTTCTACAGATCGTCGCCTTTGAAAGATACGCCTTCTACCTTTACATTGACTTCAACCACGCGTAATCCGGTCATGGTCTCTACCGCTTCTCTTACATTCTGCTGAAGCATACGGGAAACTTCATGAATCGGGGTTTCGTACAGGACGATGATGCGCAGGTCAATGGCTGCTTCCAGCTGGCCGACCTCAACGCTCACGCCTTTCTGTACGTTTTTACCGCTGAGTCGCTTCGCCCAGCCCTCTGACAATCCTCCAGACATTGCGGCAATTCCGGGTGTTTCCATTGCAGCCATTCCGGCAATTTTTGCAACCACGTCATCGGCAATCCGGATGTTTCCGCTCTCCAGTTGAAGTTGTTCTGCCATGCCACATCCTCCTTCACTTCGTTACTCGTATTTTAAATCCTTTCCACCCCAAAAAGCAAATTAAACTCAAAAAGATGCGTTTACAACCTACCACCATTTGGTTATATTGAAATATGAAAATAATCTCATAAGCGATTTACAGTGTAATTCAAAAACAAAATAATTTATAACCGAGGTGTTTGTTGTGAGAAACCGGATTTCATCCATTTTGCTGATTGCGTTCTTTGCACTCAGTGCCATCGCCCACTACTTGAAATGGGATTCGATTCTACAGTTCGTGATATCAGCCATTTCGGTTATTTTTGTGGCCGGTTTTTTAGGCAAAGCCACCGAAAATGTGGCCCACTACGCCGGACAGCGGCTGGGAGGATTCTTGAATGCCACCTTCGGCAATGCTGCCGAATTGATCATCGCCATTTTCCTCGTCAAAGAGGGACTCTTCGACATGGTCAAAGCTAGTCTGACAGGTTCTATCATCGGAAATCTGCTATTAGTGCTCGGGTTAAGTATTTTTGCCGGAGGACTCAAGTTCAAAATTCAGAATTATAATGTTTCCCTTGCAGGTCTGAATGGTTCCCTGATGATTGTTGCCATCATTGCCCTGTTTATTCCGGCAGTCTTTCTCAATACACATTCCATTACACAGAAAGACACCAATACACTTAGTCTCATCGTGGCCGGATTGCTCATCCTCGCGTATATTGCGTGGTTGCTATTCTCCATGGTGACACATAAGAACTACCTCGCAGACGTCACTGAGGATCGCGATGAAGAGCTACCTCATGAGCATGCTCCAGCATGGTCCAAGAAAAAATCAATTCTCTATCTGGTGCTCGCAACAGTCATGGTTGCCTTCGTCAGTGAATGGCTGGTGGGCACGCTTGAAGTCTTCACTTCGGAATTTGGACTTAGCGAACTGTTTGTCGGTGCATTCCTTGTGGCCATCATCGGTAATGCGGCCGAACACAGTGCAGCCATCATGCTTGCCATGAAAAATAAAATTGGAGCCGCCGTTGAAATTGCGGTTGGCAGCAGCTTGCAGATCGCACTCTTCGTTGCTCCTGTACTGATTTTTGTCAGCTACTTCACAGGCAGAACCATGGATATCGTATTCACAACGATTGAACTGGTCGCCATCGGCGTATCCGTATTTATTGCAAAGTCCATTACCCAAGATGGTTCAACGAATTGGTACGAAGGTTTACTCCTGCTCGTGGTATATATCATACTCGGTGTTTCCTTCTTCCTCGTGTAACCAGACCCTCACGTTGCGATTAAAATAACAAGCCACAAGAGGCAGCCACAATATACATTTGGAGCTGTCTCTTTGTTTGTATACGCCTTCCGGCTGGCTTTCATCCCAGTCCCGTTCAGGCGCACAAAAAAAGCATGCATAAACGCCTGCATGCCTTCTATTCTGACCCGCGCATTTGCAGGCTATTGCTCATTCTTCTTGTTCAAGGCTTCATATAAAATTGCCAAATTCCGCTCAAGCGCGCTAACCAGCTGCTTACCTGCACCTTCTGGAAGGAGCCCTGCACGAACAGCAAAATCAACTTCTTTGGAGAACCCATACATCTGTGTATCCAATACTTCCTCATAGAGAGGGCAGTAGCGGGTAGCCAGATTCTCCATCTGTACTTCAATAAGCTTCTGTATTTTATCTGCATCTTCTTGAAGAAGACTGATCGCTTTCAAACTCAGCTGGTCCTGCAGATCAGATGAAGTCATGCATTTTTCCCCCCTATGTCCCAAAAATCGCGTAAAGACGTTCTACCTCTAATATTAGACGAAATGAAGAGCTAATACAAGAACCTGACCAAAATAAGCCCGCAAAGTTAAGCCTTTTGTTGAAGCTTAATCCACCTGTTCCAGTCACGTCCAGACGAGTATTCAGATCATTCCATGCCAAAAAACACCCCTGCCAAAAAAGGCAAAGGTGCTTCTTGAGAGCTATTACTCAGATGCGATGCTTACATTCAGTCCATGCTTGGCAAATACTTCTGACATGGCTGCTTTTGCTTCAACTGCATCTGGACCATGAACATGCAGTTCATAGCTGTGCGTGCTGATCAGCGTTGTAAACAATCCGAGAATACTTTTTACATCGATATACTTGTTCTCCGAATGAAGCACGATTGAAGAAGTAAACTTGCCTGCTGTTTGAGCAATTTCTACTACAGCCGCGTTATTACTCGACATAGGAATCCCTCCGTCTTTTTACTATTGGTATCATCTATTAATTACCACTACATGATACCGTGAATCCGCTTTCCTAGCAACAGCAAAATCCTGTTCCTACTTCAAACGGTCCGGATTCAAGCATTCCAGCTCAGGAATGACAAAGATACCGTCTTTACGAATCAGCACATCGTCAAAATAAATCTCCCCGCCGCCATAATCCGGACGCTGGATCAATACGAGATCCCAGTGGATGGACGAGCGGTTGCCATTGTCGGTTTCTTCATAAGCCTGACCTGGCGTAAAGTGTAAGCTGCCTGCGATTTTTTCATCAAACAGGATATCTTTCATCGGATGCAGAATATGCGGGTTAAATCCAATCGCGAATTCACCAATATGACGAGCACCCTCATCCGAATTCAAGATTTCATTCAAACGCTCTGTATCGTTACTTGTCGCTTCAACAATTTTGCCATCCTTGAACGTGAACTTGATATTTTCAAAAGTCACTCCATTGTACAAGGTTGGCGAGTTATAACTAATCGTTCCGTTCACGGAATTACGCACAGGGGCACTGTACACTTCGCCATCCGGGATATTTTTTTGGCCAGAACATTTCTCTGCACCGATATCTTTAATGGAGAAGCTCAGCTCTGTTCCTGGTCCGGTGATACGAACTTTATCCGTCCGCTTCATCAGGTTAGCAAGCGAGTCCTGCGCTTTGTCCATTTTGGCGTAATCCAGGTTACATACGTCGAAGTAGAAATCTTCGAACGCTTCTGTACTTGTATTGGCGAGTTGCGCCATACTTGCGTTAGGGTAACGCAGTACAACCCATTTCGTATGTTTGACACGTTGTTCACTATGTACCGGGTGGGAGTACAATGCATTGTACATTTTCATTTTTTCTTCCGGCACATCGGACAGATCATTCACATTTTCTCCCGCACGAATACCGATATAACAATCCATCTGTTTCATACGGTTCAGATCAATCTCTGCCCATGTTTTCATCATTTCTTCTGTGGCATTTTTCAGCATCGCACGCTGTACGGTTTTATCGGTCAACTGTACAAAGACGTTACCACCTTTTTTTCCTACCTCTTCAATAATGGCGTTAATCAGATCACGTTCCGATCCAATCATCTCAACCAATACATTTTCACCAGGCTGTACATCTACTGAATAGCCCACCAGGTTTGCTGCAAGCTTTTGAATTCTTGGGTCTTTCATCTTGGTAAAATCCTCCTGTCATCTGCCATACTTGAATTGAACAACGGTAAATTACGATACTATTGTAGCACGCGAACAGTCATCCCGTCAGTAGGCAGTCCCTCACTTCGTTTATTGATATGACTTGAAGTTCACATCGGTGACAAGGGCTTCTTTGTTACTTTTATGGTTGTTGTCCGTGTAACTCATCTGACTTTCAGAGGATAAGCGAAGAGGCAGACTGCTCTTCCGATCTACCGTGAGATGATATACCGTCTGCACGCTCGCTTGTTTCATCATCTGTTGCATCGTTGTTTCGCCCTGTTTCCAAACTTTCTCCAGATCCTTCTCAAGCTTCTCCTTACGCGCCCCTTTCACCGTAGCTGCCTTATGCATATATTCTGCCCGAATGGCGTTCATCTCGTCGTCTAGCTGGGTTACAGCCCATGATTTGGCGTCTTCCGGTGCAAGTTCAATCCGTAATGTTCTGGTTCGACGACCGGCCCCATACTCGGATTGAATGGTTTTGTGCATCCCATCGATCTTCTCCAATTGGGCAATTGGGTTAAAACGAGAAAGAGACCCACGCAGCGGCTCATGCTGCGCTGACAATGCCATCCATTGCCCTTGTTTCCGCTCAAAAGAGGCGCTAAACCCACTGGGCTGTCCATTATTTTTTACGGCAGTTGTTTGAATGCCTGTCCCCACAGCAGTTACTTCTCCAGGTAAGCGGGTCTGAAGGGTCAGACGATCATGATTCTCCAGCTTACCTTCAAATTTGAACTGATTTTCAAACAGCCCACTGTTCTCCCGTCGAAGTCCTGCCTCTCCTTCAAAACTCAACGTTTCTTTTCCCGCTATCCCCGATAAAGCCAAGGAAAAGACCTCTTCAGGCGTTTGATCTCGCTGGATTAATCCACAACCCGGAACACCAATAATCACGATGCTCACAAATAACCATAATGTACGTACCGAATGGCGGTTAAACATGTCTATCTTCACCCTTCCATGAACTTTCTCCATAGATTGCCCCGCCCGTATACGCTTATACTTCCTTCTATACACATCTTGATTCTCCCATGCACAAAAAAAAGAGAACGACTCCGCAATTGGAATTGTTCTCTCTTAACGTGTTACATCCTGTTCCTCTACAACGATTCTGTTCCGACCACCATTCTTGGCGCTATACAAAGCCATATCAGCCCGATAAAACAAGGACTCTACACTGACCTTTTCATCCATCCAACTCCACTCTGCGATGCCACTGGATACCGTAACGGGCGGTCTGGTCTCTTCTGCGACTCTCTTTCGAATCACTTCCGCATAATCTAACGCCTGCCTTACACTCACCTGTGGCATATAGATCGCCAGTTCTTCTCCACCCCATCTGGCGCAGACATCCTCCGAGCGAACAGAGCTGGTGACGATCTCACTCACTTGCTTCAATACTTGATCCCCCGTCTGGTGTCCGAATGTGTCATTCACCTGTTTGAACTGATCAATATCCACCACAATGAGGGAGCCACAGAATTCATGAGCCTGTCGCTCGTGAATCACACTGTCCAGATAATGCCTCACGTACAGGCCTGTCAACATATCCAGATTAGCCAAGCGCCGAACCTCGGCATGCAGCGTGGCATTTGACAGGGCAAGCCCGATATGAATAGATAACATCTGCAAGAGCCTATAGTTATCATATGAAAAGTAGTGCTCTCTACTGTGTCCCAGCAAAATGGCACCCTTCACTTCACCATTGACTCTGATCGGTGATGCAATCAGTGACATGGATCCAGTATCTTCCATGAAAAAGGAGGACACTTTATCAAATTGCGCATAATTGGCTATAATAAGAGGTTCCTCTGTTCGATAGACCAAACCTGCGATACCGTAGTCTACAGAAAAGGATCGGTGAAAAACATCTTTCACGTTAGATGACATGACTTCGAAGTCATTGGTACTGTCATTGAGTTGAAGAATGCAACACGTTTCAGCCTGGAATATTTCCTTTAACTCTTGTTCGGATAGTTGATAAATCTCCGAAAGATGCAGACTCTTGTTCAGCCGCTGTGTAAGATCATTAATTAAACGAAGTTCCTGAATTAACATATTGGATTGTTCATGCAACTTGGCGTTCTCAAAGGCCGTTCCTGCAGTGTCTACCATCATGGTAATCAATTGCAAGTCCGATTCTTCCATAATCTCTTCATTCATTTCGATATGGAACACACCGTATATGCCTTGTTTGCCTTTCAGCGGAATCCCTACATCTACAATGCGGTTCTCTGCATCATGTGAGCGAGCAACGATCAGCTTACCTTCCATAAATGAACGCACACAAATATCTTCTCCTCGCTCGTGGACAAGCAACGGTTTAATCCGTGGATCAGAGTTGCTCTGATCCTGAGACATATACAATTTGATATAAGTGGCCGGGTACAAGTAATCCATACTGTCAAATACCTCATCCAATATGGCCTCGACATCCATTTTGTCATGCATTCGCTGAACAATCTGAAAGAGGATGGACCTCCGGTGTTCCTCACGAGCTGTTTGTTCATGAGCATGTAACAGGTCCGTCATAAATATGTATTCGAATCTTCGGTAAAAGCAGGTGCGATAATGCAATGCCTCAGATTGAACCACAGCTTCAGACGTTTCATATCCATTGGATTCATAGATCACAGCAGTGAATACGGCAAACATATCCTTGTTAGTTCTGGAGAATAAGGGATGTGTTATTATAAGATATTCTCCGTGTTCGCTTGTCCCTTTAAGGGACAGGGCCTGTCTCTTATCCAAACATTCCAATACCAGCCTGCGTGCATTTACGCCCGGATCAGCTTCATGATCGCTATCGTATCCTATGCAATCACCTTCCGTGTTCCACACGCTGTAAAAGGTTGATGGTCTGGCCAGCCTTGAACCCACTCTGGAGTTCCAGTCACTGTATGCCTGCTCTAGCAAGCTGCCCAAATATGAAAAATCAAAAGGTGTGATATCCATTTTTTGCATCCACAACACATGCTCTTCATGAGAACGAGGAGCGGCAAAAGATGCGGAATCGCCCGAACTTCGTGAATTCAAGCTGGCAGGTAAACTTCTTAGATGTTCTAACATGTCAGGCGCTCCTTTGCACCGTTTTTGCATCCACCAGGATGCATTAATCTGCAGACGTTATCGCAAACCTGCAAATTCGTTGCGATAACCTTGTTACATAAAGATGATTTAAAGTTAAGATACAATCTATTTTACTCTGTTTAAACCATTTTTGCATCCATATTTCAGAAAATCGTCCCATTATTTTAGGCCCAATGACCTATCGACAAATTTAGACGTTTTTTTGCTTTTATTCTGCGCTTGACTTTGTTTCTCTTAAACTGTAATATAAATTGTTGATGAAGACTACTAATGGGTCTTTAAATTTGGGCATTACCGGTTGTGTCACCCTCATTCTTTTTGTTGCTTTCAGGACAGCGGCTGAACTTTCCTGATCGTTCTATGCGTGGCCAAGCCCGCATCAACAAATTGGAGCGCAAACAGAGCCCTAATATGAACTTTAACTAAAAAGGAGCTACTTTAAACATGGCACGTTACACTGGTCCTAAATTTAAATTGAGCCGTCGCCTCGGCATTTCCCTTAGCGGAACAGGCAAAGAATTGAAACGTCCTTTCCCTCCAGGTCAGCACGGAGCTAACCAACGCAGAAAAATCAGCAACTACGGTATGCAATTGCAAGAAAAACAAAAATTGCGCCACATGTACGGTTTGGGCGAGAAGCAATTCCGCACACTGTTCTCTAAAGCTCAAAAAATGCAAGGTATTGCCGGTGAGAACTTCATGTTCTTGCTTGAGTGCCGCCTTGACAACCTCGTTTACCGCCTTGGGTTTGCTAACTCCCGCGCTGGAGCGCGTCAGTTGGTAGCACACGGTCACGTAACTGTAAACGGTAAAAAAGTCGATATCGCTTCTTACCAAGTAAGCACTGGCGATGTAATCGGCTTGCGTGAGAAGAGCCGCGCTCTTTCTTCCATTAAAGAAGCTTTGGAAGGCCGTTCGCATCTTCCAGCTTACGTTGAATACAACGAAGCAGCTGTAGAAGGTAAATTCATCCGCTTGCCTGAGCGTGCTGAATTGTCCCAAGACATCGATGAAAAACAAATCGTCGAGTTCTACAACCGTTAATCGTTGCAATCACATTAAAGTTTCAACCCAAACAGCTGTCGAGATTTTCTCGACAGCTGTTTTTCTATGCTTTTTTTTAATTATCTTCATTATAGGAACGTAAATAACGATATAAAATATAGACTCCCTTCAGGAGAAGCACACATCCATATATACATCACAAGAATGACATTGAGGGGGATTAAAACATGCATTTTTTTCGCAATCGCAAGCTCGCTGTTAAGCTTGGACTTTTACTCGGGATCGTATTACTCTGTTGTATTGGAGCCCTGATTGCATTTAACACCAAGTCCATTTACGACAAAAGCCTCCAGTACGGCGAAACCGTTGCTGGACAGGCAGCAAACCGGGCTACGAATGAGTTTATGACTGACATTAATCAGGTGAAAAACACGTTGGACACCATGAGTACCACGTTATTGGATGCCGCTCAGAACGGATCACTCAACCGTGAAGAAGTCGTCAGACTCCTTGAACAATATCTGAAGAAGGACGAGAAAGTTTTTGGCTTTTATACGGGCTGGGAACCAAATGCCTTTGATGGAAACGATGCGGAGCACATTAACAAAAAAGAATATGATGATGCTACGGGTCGATTCGTTCCATACGTTATACGTGATGGCAACTCCCTGCATTTTGAACCTATGCCTACTTATGAGGGAAGCGGTGAAACTAGTACTTACTATCAGCAGCCAAAGAAAACCAAATCCATCTATTGGTCCGAGCCTGTGACCTACACGGTTGGTGGAAAAGAAACACTGCTCGTTTCGATTGTCCTCCCTCTATTAGATGAAAACAAAACTTTTCTGGGCATTGTGGGGGCCGACTTTACCATTGATCGTTTTCAGCAAAATATAGCATCACTTAATCCGGATCAGGGTTATGCCATGCTTATTACTAGCGAAGGACAGATTGCTGCACACGGCTCCAAACCGGAGCTGGCTCATGAAGGAGCCGTAATTCCATCTGAAATGAAGACAGTCATTCAGCGTATACAGTCTGGCGAGTCTCAGTTTTACGCTACAGACCCTGAAGTAGGTGAAGAACTATTTATTGCCGAGCCTGCCAGGTTACAAGGAACAGATTCAAACTGGTACCTTGTATCGGCGTTGCCAAAGAGCCATATCCTTCAACCTTTCTATGACAGCTTGAACTGGTCCATACTGATTGCGGCACTGGCTGTACTTCTGCTTGCAAGTGTGGTTACCTACACCATCGTCTCCATTGTAAGGCAGTTGAATCAAGTCAATATCGTCGCTGGACAGCTGGCTGGCGGAGATTTGACACAAAAGTTACCTGTACGATCCAAAGATGAATTTGGCGTCATGGCGGGTCATATGAATCAGATGATGGATACACTGCGACATACCATATCGGTTATATCCGAACATGCTTTATCTGTCGGCTCCACCTCTCAACAGTTGACCGCAGGTGCCGAAGAAACAGGTAAAGCAGCCGAACTGATTGCATTAACAGGAGTCGAACTTGCAGATAAAGCAGGTAAACAGGTGCAGGAGCTGCAAGAGTCCTCCCGTTCCATGAATGAAATATCTGCAGGGATCGGAAGAATTGCAAAGGCCGCCTCCGATGTATCCGATTCATCGCGAACTGTGGCCGAACGAACAACCATCGGAACTGATAAGATTCAGTCCGCTATGCGTATGGTCGATAGTGCCACTTCTTCTGTGCAGACGTCGATGACCGCACTGGAGAATTTCCGCCAACGTTCGGAAGAGATTGGCCATATTACAGGCATGATCACGGAAGTTAGCCGTCAAACCAACCTACTTGCACTTAATGCTTCCATTGAAGCATCGCGAGCAGGTGAACACGGGCGCGGGTTCGGTGTTGTTGCTTCCGAGATTCGTAATCTGGCTGAACAATCCAGAGTATCAGCAGCGCAGATTGCAGCGTTAATTCATAGCGTTCAGCAAGAGGTCCTTTCTCTCGTTGAAAATATGGAACATGGGAATGCCGAGGTGAGCCATATAGCGGAAGTGATTAATGAGAGTGGTGAACTATTCCTCTCGATTTCATCACAGATTTCAGATGTTAATGAGCAGATTGAGCATGTCTCAGCCATTGCGCAGCAGATGTCAGCTGGATCACAACAGGTTGATGCCACGTTAGTGCAACTCAAAACCATTGGTCATGAGACAGCAGATCACGCAACTCGTGTCGCCTCTGCCTCTGAAGAACAACTCGCATCCATGGAAGAGATTACAGCGGCATCTGCCTCACTGGCTAATCTTACCCAGGAACTATTAGAGCTGATTCAACGATTCAAAACCTAATGTAGAAGACCTCCATTACGACACATCATTCAGGCCACCCTATGCACCTCAGCATGGAGGTGGCCTGCTTATTATGGCTTACAACTCATGAAATGTGCTTCAATATCGCATGATATATAGCATAATGCATGGCAGAATGGCAAATTTCGACCATTACTTGTATTTCTCAGGCATGCAAACCCGCCTTTTTATGCTATAATAAGTGCTGTTAAAAGGAGGAAGACACTGAATGGTTGATGTTAATAAGAAAAAGCCCGATGAACAGCCTGTACGCAAACGTAGCTTTGCCCGCAGACTGGGAAGTTTCGTCAAATGGATGGTTGTCCTTGGATTTATGGGGGCACTATTTGTAGGCGGTGCTTTGATGGGATACGTCAGTTCCATTGTGAAAGACGAGCCTGTCCGTTCAAGGGCCCTGATTGAACAAAAAGTCAGCGAAAACTCCATCACAGGCTTTGCTTACTTTGCCGACGGCAGTCCGATCGGTCAATTACGTACGGAAGAAGACAGGCGTCCGGTCACTACGGACCAGATCCCACAGAAGGTTATTGATGCTGTCATTTCGATTGAAGACAATCATTTTTACGAACATAAAGGTGTAGACATGAGCGGAACACTGCGTGCCGTGAAACAGAAAGTGCTGAAAGAATCAGTACAAACCGGCGGTAGTACACTGACTCAGCAATTGGCGCGTCGTGTGTTTTTGAATCTGGATCGCACGGAAGATCGGAAAGTGAAAGAAATTTTGCTCTCACTCCGACTCGAACGTTTCCTGACCAAAGACGAGATCATGACAGCCTATCTGAACAAAGTTCCTTTTGGTAATGGTTCCAGCGGATACAACGTTTACGGAATCAAAGCGGCAGCCAAAGGATTGTTCAATATTAACGATCTGGAAAAAATCAACATCGCTCAAGCTGCTTATCTTGCTGGATTGCCACAACTCCCCTCCTCTTACTCCGCTTTTAACGGTAAAGGTGATTTTGTAGAGGAGAATTTTGACCGCGCAATCAACCGGCAGCATCTGGTACTACGCCGTATGCTCGAACTGGGCAAAATCAATCAGACCGAGTATGACAAAGCTCTTGCTTTTGATATCAAAAGCTCTCTCGCTCCGAAAACCATCAAGGCTTACAACACTTATCCATATCTTATGATGGAAACAGAACGACAAGCTGCACAGATTTTGATGAAACAGTTGAATTCCGACACAGCTGAATCTACAGACAAAGCTACGGATGCAGACACACCTCAGAAGGAAAGCAGTGCATTATTAGAGGAAGCTCAGACGCAACTGCGGACAGGTGGATATCGTATATACACGACCATCAACAAAAGTATTTACAAAACGATGCGTACCATTGCGGAAGATGACAGCAATTTCTCAGCAGATGATCCTGTCAAAGGAAAAGAACAAACTGTTGCCATGCTGATTAATCACAAAACCGGTGCAATTCTGGGCATGATTGAGGGACGGGATTTCCAGGATGAACAGATGAACTACGCAACGCAGATGATACGCCAGCCAGGTTCAACGATGAAACCTATAGCCGCTTATCTTCCTGCGCTAGATGAAGGTCTTGTTCAGCCAGCTTCAATTATTGATGACTCACCGATCATTCTCAAAAATGGTCCGAGCGGCTACCACATTGCCAAGAATGCCAACAACCGGTATCAGGGACTCGTCACTGCCCGCAGAGCACTGAATTATTCTCTTAATATACCGGCTCTGAAGTTGTTTAATGAAGAAGTAGGGATTGAGAAGGCTTGGACCTTCGCCAAGAAACTGGGGATTACCACCATTCAGAAGGAAGACTATCAGGCTCAGACCGGTGTTCTCGGTGGTCTCCAATACGGTGTAACCGTTGAAGAATTAACCAGTGCCTATGGTGCTATCGCCAATAATGGTGTATATAACGATTCTTACATGATTAGTAAAATTGTAGATTCCAAAGGAAACATTGTCTATAAACACGATACTGAACCTGTCCAAGCCTTCTCGGAGCAGACAGCATACCTGATGACCGATATGCTGCGGACCGTTATTACAGAAGGAACGGCAGATAAAGTACGTGAAAATTACAAATATTCCAAGAGTGTGCCAATCGTAGGTAAAACAGGTTCCACTCAAAACTACGCAGATGTCTGGTTTGAAGGTTATACCCCAGATGTCACACTTGGCGTGTGGGTTGGATACAAACAGCCAGTGAATACGCTGGAAAGTAAATCACAGAGAAAACGTGCGCAGCAACTGTGGTCGAAAATCCTGAACGAAGTGATCGATACGCAAAAAGATCTGTTCGTCACGGATTCATTCAAAAAACCATCTGGCATCGAAACGCGCACGGTGTCGGCATATAGTGGTAAGTTGCCAACATCCATGACTGACAAATTTGTTACGGATATTTTCAACAGCAAGTTTGTTCCGAAGGATAGCGATGACGGTGTAGCCAAAGCAAGGTACATTACTTACAATGGTGTAAACTATATTCCGCGTGATGGAACACCTTCGGACATGTTGAAGGAAAAAACAGTAATCAAGCGTAAAAAACCAATCTCGGATCTCATCAAAGAATTGCAAAATGCATTCTCACGTATGAGTCGACATGAGTCACTTGCTTATTATCTTCCTGAAGATGCTGGTGCAGACATGCCAACACAGATTGATCCAAGGACAGATAACGGCAAAGCTCCTGATGCACCAGGCAACGTACGCATCTCAACCTCAGGTGACAGAGCTGTCATTACATTTAATGCCACACCTGAAAATGATGTCGTGGGTTATCGTCTGTACCGCTCTGTAAACGGTGGAGGATTCCAGAACCAGGGTCAGGTTGTCTTGGCCGGTGAATCCAGATCATTCTCTGCATATGCAGCGCAAGGCGGTAACTTCGCCTTCTATGTAACGGCAGTGGATGTTGCCGGCAGAGAATCTGCTCCTAGCGCAATAGTAAATAGTGCTGGTGTAGCTCCTCCTGTGGAAGAAGAGATTGATGAACCGATTGAAGTTCCAGGTACAGTCGTTACGCCGGGAGAAACGCAGACCGATAATACAACAACGACAGCCCCAGGCACACCTGGTCAAGTCAGCGTATCTGCCCTCACTCAAGGACTGCGTATTCAATGGGCGTCCAGTCCAAACGCAGATAGTTATACTGTATATTACAGCGAAACAGGCTCGGCTCCTTACACCAAAATTGGAACAACAGCGGGTAATTCGATGGATTATGGAGTACCCGCATCTACCAGTGGATGGTTCAAGGTATCTGCCAGCAACAGTGCGGGTGAATCCGAACCTTCTGCAGCCCTACATTTTCAACCCTGATTCAGGCATAGCGTTCCAAAACAAGCCGCATCCTCAGACTATATCTGAGTGTGCGGCTTTTTATTTATATATAGCAGCCAAAAAGCCTGCTTCATGCCAATGGCATAGAGCAGGCTTTTACAATCCATTTTAATGGGTAGAGTCACTGTATTTGGCTTCGTAGAGTATTAACTTCTCCCCACAGTCATTCGTATCACCATCGATACCAACACATTGATGATCCTAGCACTGTCGCGTTAGTCTTCAATGGTGGATAGATCTCCTGTTGGCAGATCAAGCTCCCAGGCTTTCAGGACACGGCGCATGATCTTTCCGGAACGAGTCTTGGGCAGTTTATCCTTAAACTCAATCTCACGCGGAGCAGCGTGGGCAGACAGGCCCTCTTTGACAAAACGATAGATCTCTTCTTTCAGCTCCGGTGTCGCCTCATATCCTTCACGAAGCGCCACAAAGGCCTTGATGATCTCCCCACGTGTCACATCCGGCTTACCGATTACACCCGCCTCAGCTACCGCAGGATGCTCCACGAGCTTGCTCTCCACCTCAAAGGGGCCGATACGCTCGCCTGACGAATTAATCACATCATCAATACGTCCCTGGAACCAGAAATATCCTTCTTCATCCATATAAGCGGAGTCACCGGATACATACCAGCCCGTAAGCCTGAAATACTCCTCGTATTTCACAGGGTTATTCCAGATCTTCGCCATCATGGATGGCCAAGGTGCCCGTATGGCCAGATTACCCATACTGTACGGCGGTAATTCCTGCCCGCGATCATCAATAATCGCTGCTTCGATTCCAGGCAACGGACGTCCCATGGAGCCAGGCTTAATCGGCATTCCGGGATAGTTACAGATTAGCTGTGCACCTGTTTCCGTCATCCACCATGTATCATGAATCCGCTGACCATAGGCTTTCCATCCCCAACGAACAACCTCCGGATTGAGCGGTTCACCAACAGACATGACATGACGCAGACTGCTCAGATCATGCTGGGCAATGGTCTCTTCTCCCGCTCCCATCAGCATACGAAAGGCCGTTGGTGCACTGTACCAGATCGTGACTTTGTTCTTCTGGATGGTGCTGTACCAATCTTGAGGACTGAAACGACCACCCCGTATCACATTGGTCACTCCGTTGAGCCATGGAGCAAAGATACCGTAAGAAGTGCCTGTCACCCAACCAGGGTCAGCAGTGCACCAGTATACATCATCCTCGCGTAAATCCAAGACAACCTTACCTGTATAATAGTGCTGAATCATGGCATTTTGAACATGGTACACCCCTTTGGGTTTACCCGTAGAGCCTGAGGTATAGTGAATAAGCAAACCATCCTCACGATTCAGCCACTCTACTTCCATCTCATCCGAAGCGGCTGACATCTCTGCATCAAAATCGATGAGTCCTTCCTCAGTCTGCGCGCCCCCACCCACAATAAATATATGTTTGAGCTCGGGCAATTCGGAACGTTTGATGCGTTTTAGCAATTCCGGAGTGGTGACGAGCGCTACTGCTCCGCTATCCTCCAGCCGATCCTTCACAGCCGTTTCCATAAAAGCTTCGAACAACGGGCCCGCGATGGCTCCAGCTTTCAATATGCCCAGGAGACTAAAATACAGCTCAGGACTTCGAGGCATAAAAATAAACACCCGTTCCCCTTTGACTATGCCATATTTGCGGAGAACGTTCCCGAACCGACTCGACTGTTCACTCAGATCAGCAAAAGTATAGGCCTCTTCACGTGAAGCATCGCTATACAATAAAGCGGTTTTTCCGCCCCTTCCTTCCAGTACATGACGATCAATCGCTTCATGCGCCATGTTAACTTTTCCGCTGGCGTGCCACGTAAAGTGCCTTTCCACCGATTCCCAATCGAACCGGCTTCTCGCCTCCGTGTAATCGCCCAGATTAGATTCAGACACAACCGTTTGCAGCATCTCACCATGTGCTTGACTCATGCTTGCCAGCCTCCTTCAACTCGACATTTCGATTCCCGTTAGGGGTCACTTCTCATTGCCTTTGTGTTGACTGAACTTCCAGTTAGCGCTTACATTAGTAGAGAGAACTTCTCATCATGTACTTGCTCGGCCAAACAGATGTTAACTATACTGTATTGAATTGTGAACATTTTTTGTCTACGCAATTATAGCAAATCTTTTCAATTGTCGTCTATGGCTTTTCAATTTTTTGGATTTTTGCTATAGCGTTCTTTTTGGAACAACCTCTATAAGTAGGAAAGAGAGGAGCATGAACCATGGAACATATCAAAGAACATCATATGCGTTCCATCTTCAAGTCCGGCCACCGAATTACTGTTGAAGGCCCCGTGCAGGCCGAGGAGATAACCCGTCTTGCCTTCCATCCAGATCTGGATGCCTTTCGGCGCCCAACGGAGCAACAGGAAGCTATGGCCGAGATCGCAGCATTGCCTGAAGGGCGAATTATCATTGCACACGAAAATGAAACGATTATCGGTTATGTAACCTTTCACTATGCGGATGATTGTGAACGCTGGTCCGAGGGTAATATGACTGATCTGATTGAGCTTGGGGCAATCGAGGTTGCGGACAACTATCGCTCGCTTGGCATTGGACGTGAGATGTTGCTTACCGCTCTGGAAGATAAATACATTGAGAACTACATTATTTTCACCACAGAATATTATTGGCATTGGGATCTGAAGGGCAGCGGACTAAACGTATGGGATTATCGCAAAATGATGGAGAGGCTGATGGAAACGATCGACATGACCTGGTATGCAACAGACGACCCCGAAATCTGTTCACATCCTGCGAACTGTTTGATGGTACGTATCGGAAGTCAGGTGCCCATCACATCGGAAGAACAGTTTGATCGGGTACGCTTCCGCCATCGGTTCATGTACTAATTCAATGATCTGTTCGAAAAACGATATACATAACAAAAACCGCCTCTCGCAGCGTTGCTCCATACTTCATGGAACAGCTAATCAAAAGGCGGTTTTTCATTGATTTTGGGTTGGCATTGCAATCGTAATTTATGCCATTACATATTTTCTAACATATGTTCCACAATGCGGTGTGAACGCTGGGAAGATTCAACCGTAAATTCAGCAAAGTTAACATGCGCCGAACCATCCGCTTTATCAGACATCCCACGCAGGACAACAAATGGTACACGATTCATGTAACAAACCTGAGCGACTGCTGCCCCTTCCATCTCGGCACATGCACCGTCCATTTCGGTATATAACATGTTAACCGTATCTTTATTTGCAATAAATTGGTCTCCAGATAACACTTTACCGATCAGGTAATTGGCTCCCTGTGCTTTACACGCTTCTTCAGCCAGTGTAATAAGCGAAGCCTCGGCAGGGAATGCAGATGTCTCCTGGTAAGGAATAACCCCGCGTGCGAACCCCAGTGGCGTTACATCCATGTCGTGCTGAACACATACAGACGATATAACCATATCTCCAATGTTCAGATCGGGGTTAACTGCACCCGCAACACCTGTGAAAATAATCCGATTAACCTGAAAACGATCAATCAAGATCTGCGTTGTAACCGCTGCATTTACTTTGCCTACGCCGGATTTGCACACGACAATTTGCTTGCCCAGCCACTCGCCCGCAACGTATGTAATGCCGGTTTGTTTGACCGTCTCAAGCTGCTTCATACCTGCCAGCAAAAGCTCGACTTCCTCATCCATCGCTCCGATAATACCAATCGTTTCACTCATCTTCTGATACCCCCTGTTTTCATTTTTAAACTAATTCAGCACAAAAGCTCCGTCTCCGGAGCTTTCGCATATCCACTATGTAGAGAGAATGACTTCTCCCTTACTGTATATAATCCCGATTAAACTACATCTGCGTGACTTACAGACAGACGAAGAATCGTTTCATGCGGCAAAATAACCCGTGGGTTCTCCACATTTTCTTTCTTCATCAACTTGGTCAGCAAACGCATCGCTACTGCGCCAAGGTCGTACATTGGCTGAGCCACTGTTGTCAACTGAGGACGCACCATGGAAGCCATACGGATGTTATCCACACTAATAATGGAGAAGTCATCCGGTACTTTCAGACCGTCATCCTGAATGCTGTGAATGGCACCAATGGCCATTTCATCTGTAGCAGCAAAGATAGCTGATGGTTTTTTCTTGAGTCCAAGGAAATATTTCATTGCTTCCACACCGGATTCATATCGATAGTTACCGATTCGAACAAGATCCTCCTGGTATTCAATCCCCGCTGCTTCCAGTGCTTTTTTGTATCCTTGGAAACGGGCATATCCATTCGCCGGATCTTGCAGTGTACCACTGATCATCGCAATTTCCTTGTGTCCATGACGAATCAGGGTGTTTACCGCGTCAAACGCAGCCGCCTCATGGTCAATATCCACTGAAGGGAATGTGCCCTTCTCATCACTTGTTGCACAAAGTACGATCGGCACAGCCGCAGACTGGAACGCCTGAATGTGTTCGTCCGTTACTGTCCCACCCATGAAGAGCAGTCCGTCTACTTGCTTTTCGAGCAACGTGTTAATAACACGAATTTCTTTTTCTTTCTTCTTGTCTGCATTACACAAAATAATATTGTAGTGATACATATTCGCAATATCTTCAATTCCGCGGGCAATCTCCGCGAAGGTTGAGTTCGAAATATCTGGAATAACGACCCCGACCGTGGTTGTCTTCTTGCTTGCCAGACCTCTGGCTACCGCATTCGGACGATATCCCAACCGCTCGATGGCTTCATATACTTTTTTCCGCGTTTGCGGTTTGACATTAGGGTTATTATTAACTACCCGTGATACCGTTGCCATAGACACTCCAGCTTCACGTGCCACATCATAAATGGTTACCGTCACAGTACTTCTCTCCATTACCAGTAAATTTTCATACCATTTTCATTAAGATTTATATTACGACAAATTTTTGCATTAATCAATTAAAATAGGCTTTAGGACTCACTCAAAACATTCGTAAGTGTGGTTCTAGTAATATCTGAATGGGAAGTATGCCATACAGGAATTCCCTTTTTAATCAGGATCGCCTGTGGAGATTCGTGCTTAACACCTAGCTTGTCTGCTGCTTCATTGGATACCGGGCGATCTTCCACAACATAGATGATGCCATATTTCACTTGTTCATTAGCATTGTTAAGCAAATAATCGTTCATCTCCTGATAAGCGTTCGAGCTGATCGGACAGCGCGTGCTATGCTTAAACAGAAGCAAGGGTTGATCCTTGGTAGCCTCCACTGCGGAGTTTAGCTGTTCAATACTTGTCATTTTAGTCATGTCAGCCATTAGATATACATCCCCCTTTACCAGGAATACCGCTATGTTGAGCGTTTTCACTCTTCGATATCTTAACAAAAAGTGAGCGAAAAAGCCAATTTTCATGAAAACAAGCATTTTACACGTCAAAATTAAACAGCATTTGAGAAGTACTCCTGCCACACAAATCCGGATAATTGACTTAATCTGCGCTCCGTGGTCTCAATCCACGCTGGATCACCAGACTTCGTTGCGTAACCCATAATGTCCAGTAACAGATTGATACGCTCCTCCACCGCTTGCTGCATTCGATATTCCATCTCCCGATCAGTCGCATCCGGCCAGGCCAGCAGTAGCTCATGAAACAGGTCTGCCAGTTCATTACGTTCACCAAAAGATACGTCTTGCTTCACGGGCTGTTCACCCAATGTGTTAATGCATTCTGTTAAGTCCGGCTTGACCGGCGGAAGCACTTCATATGATACACAGTCAGTACACGCAAATACGGGTACGTTTCGAATCTCCACTTTTTTGGCGTACACCACTGTTCTTAATTCCAACTCCATTACATGTCCACATCTGCACGACTTGCGCACCACCATCACCTCATTCGTTCTATACTCTATATAAGTACCATTCGACCTATTTCGGCTCAAATCCTGCTATGAACGAAAGGTTGCACAAATTACCACTCCCTCCAGATGAAGGTTGTCGAATGCAGGCAGTTACTGACTTGTAATCGCTTCCTCCAAACTGAATATGCACTTCCATGAAGTCCCTTGGAGAATCTGTTACAATTAAAGACGCAACAGACCTAATCAACGCAAATAGGAGAGATGGACATGAGATTAACCGGTAAAAAAGTCATCGCTCTGGTCGATGAAGAATTCGAGGATTTGGAATTGTGGTACCCTGTGCATCGGGTTCGTGAAGAAGGTGCAGAAGTGCATCTTGCTGGAGAGAAAAAAGGAAAAACCTATATTGGCAAATATGGTGTGCCTGCTGAAGCCGAATACAGTTTCGATGAACTCGACAGTTCAGATTACGATGGCATTCTCGTGCCAGGCGGCTGGGCGCCGGACAAGCTGCGTCGTTATCCCAAAGTACTGGAGCTTGTAAAGGAAATGAATGCAGACCGGAAACCGATTGGACAGATCTGTCATGCGGGCTGGGTGCTAATTTCTGCCAAAATTCTGGACGGGGTTACAGTAACCTCTACACCAGGTATTCGGGATGACATGGAAAATGCAGGTGCGATATGGAAAGATGAAGCGGTTGTTGTTGATGGACATATCATCTCAGCACGTCGTCCGCCCGACCTTCCACCTTATGGCAAGGCATTCTGTGATGCACTCGCTAACAAATAAAAACAACCCCATTGTGCTCTCATGCACAGTGGGGTTATTTATATAACAAGTTTCCCAATAAATAATTATCACAAATGTAAATATATTAACTTAAAGGTATTTATATCCAGTTCCCCTAATTACGATGCGTTCGAACCACTTTGTTCATCCGGACTTCCCGTGGAATCATTAAAGACTTGCAGTCGCTCCTCAATATCTCCGCTGGTCCGTAAGGCGAAGCACTTTCGCGCTTCTTCTTTGGCGTCCGACGCTGTTGTGTTCAGCACTCTGTGCTTCACACGTAACAGGGATTGTGGAGACATACTCAAGTGGCGAATGCCAAGCTCCAACCAAAGCGGAATGGCACGTTCGTCCCCTGCCATCTCTCCGCACACACTGACATCAATTCCAGCCGTATGAGCCGCATCTGCTGTCGCACGAAGCATCCTCAGAACAGCCGGATGATAGGGGTGATACATATGAGCGATCTGCTCATTCATTCGATCTACTGCAAGTACATATTGAACCAGATCGTTCGTACCAATACTGAAGAAATCAGCTTCCTCTGCGAGCAGATCAGCAATCATCACCGCTGCAGGAACTTCAATCATAATTCCCACCTGAATGTGAGGGTCGTATGATAATCCCCGCTCGTCCAGATCGGACATCGCCTCACGAAGAATCTCATTGGCCTGCTGAAGCTCTTCCACCGAAGAGATCATCGGATACATGATTTTGACATTTCCGGCCGCACTGGCACGCAGAATGGCTGTAAGCTGTGTTTTGAACAGATCCTTGCGGTCGAGACTAATCCGAATGGCACGGTAACCCAGAAACGGATTGTCTTCCTCCGGCAATTCAAAGTAATCGAGTTGCTTGTCACCACCGATATCCAGTGTACGAATAACAACCGATTGTCCTGCTGTTTTCTCTGCCACAAGACGGTACACCTCATACTGTTCTTGCTCACCAGGGAAAGTTGCACGGTCCATATACAAAAACTCTGTTCGGAACAAGCCCACACCTTTGGCTCCTTGTTTCAAAGCAAGGTCCAATTCCTTCACCGAACTGATATTGGAAGCCAAGTGCAAAACGGCCCCATCTTTGGTTACGGCATCCACGGTAGCAAGGACTTGAAGTTGTTCCTTTTTCTTCAGTTGTTTGCTGCGAAGCATGGTATACCGTTCAATTGTCTTGCGATCCGGGTCCGTAAATACCAAGCCATTGTCACCATCCACCACAAGCATATCCCCTGTCTCTACCGGCATGCCAAGACTCGCTTCCAGACCGGAAACGAGAGGAATGCCAAGGGCACGAGCCATAATCGCAGAATGTGATGTTTTCCCGCCAATCAAGGTCACAATGCCTAGTACATGGGTGGGATTCAGATGCGCCAGTTGAGATGGCGACAGTTCTTTGGCAACGAGTACATACGGCTGGGTATCCGAAGGAAGTGTAATCTCCGGTGCACCGAGCAAATGCTTGAGCAGACGGTTACCCACATCCTTGATGTCAATGGCCCGCTCCTTCATATACTCGTCTTCCAGCAAGTCAAACATCGTGACAAAATGGTCTATGGCTTCTTTGACCGCCACTTCTGCTGCCTTATATTGACGCTCAATAATGCCGCGAATTTCGTTCATGAATACCGGATCTTCTAGGATTGCCAGATGTGCATCAAAGATACTGGACTCCTCTGGACCAACAACTTCCTTGAACTCATTTTTGATATATTCGATCTCATCCTTTGATGTCCGTATGCCCTCATACAGCCGTTCGAACTCTTGGGCGAGATCCACCGAATCCATCTTCTGATCCGGCAGATCCCATTCCCAACTGGGCAGGACAAATGCTTTGCCGATGGCTATGCCTGCAGCTCCGTTGATGCCTTGTATCTTCATTCTACCCCTCCAACGTTCCTGTCATAGAGCACCACGGACATAACGGATGCCTGACCTTTCTTAACTTGCTTAAATGGAGCAAAACTCCATGATTTTACACGATCTGGATTCGTAATTACCATTGGTGTTGTTAGTGACGCCGCTTGCTCGCGGAGTACTGCCAGATCAAACTTGATCAACAACTGCCCCGGCTCCACCGTATCGCCCTCCTGAACAAAAGCTTCAAAATGGCCTTTCAACTGAGAGGTATCGATGCCGATATGCAGTAACACTTCAAGCCCCTCACGGGTAGATATACCCAAGGCATGCATGGTCGGGTACAAGTGCATAATCGTTCCGTATACGGGTGAGACCAACTCTCCCTTTTCCGGAACAAAGGCTACACCATCACCGACAAGCTTGGCTGCAAAGATCTGATCCGGCACCTCTTCAATCGGGAGCATTTTACCCTGAACGGGGGCACAGAACAGAACCTGTTGCAGATCTCTTTCCAGCAGCTTCGCGATTTCTTCCCGAATCAATTCCGAGTAAGTCCCGAATACCACCTGTACATTACCGCCACCCAGCTTAATCAGTCCAGCGGACCCCATACTCTTCATGGCACCCGTGTCAATCAGGCGGTCATCATGCACAGTCAGACGAAGACGTGTAATACATGCTTCAACCTGTACAATGTTACTCTTCCCGCCCAATGCTTCGAGGATTAAAGGTGCCTGATAAGGAATGTTACCTACCCAATCTTCCAGCATGGAGCCCTCTTCACGTCCTGGTGTTGGAATCTTGAACGTACGAATCGCCCATCGGAACAGGAAGTAGTAAACCAGCCCATATAGTATGCCAATCGGAATGAGCTTCCAAGCATTCTCCGATAGATGGAAATTGAGTATGTAATCAATAATACCTGCGGAGTAAGAAAATCCATGCCGGATATCAAGCCAGTAACTAATCCACATGGCAACGCCGGACATCACTGCATGCACGATGAACAGATATGGTGCCGCGAACAAAAAAGCAAACTCAATCTGTTCCGATACCCCGGTTAGAAAACAAACGAGTGCCGATGTCAGAAAAGTTTTCTTGATTTTTGGTTTCAGATCTTCCCTGGCTTCCTGAATAATAGCAAAGGCTATTGCCGGAATGGCAAACATCATGATGGGAAACAAACCCGCCATAAAGAATCCTGCTGTTGGATCACCTGCAAAAAATCGGGGCAAATCCCCTTGCACAATGTTACCATCAGGCGTTTCAAACGTCCCTAACTGGAACCAAAACACATTGTTAAGCAGGTGATGAAGCCCAAAAGCAACCAGCACCCTGTATAACACTCCGTAGATGAATAGTCCAAAACCCCCGAGACTGTATTCCCAGGTAGCAATGCCGTTCAATCCATGCTGTAGTATCGGAGCGAGCCATAACATAAAACAGGAGAACAATGCCGAACAGAGTCCGACGATGAGCAAAACAAACCTTGAACCTCCAAAAAATTGTAAAATTTCAGGCAGTTTAATGCTTTTAAACCGATTATGCATCCCACCGGCAAGCGCGCCGAGTATGATTCCGATTAAGGAAGCGGGCTGAACGGTGCCATCCCCGAAGTTCCGAGTCACCTGATCATATATCACGATACCAGCCAGAGCAGCAAGTCCCGCTTGTCCGGCCTGGTTGGAGAGTCCCAGTGCTACACCGACAGCGAACAGATACGGTAAGAAATAAAAAATACCGTGTCCGGCCACGGTAGACACTTCACCGACAATATCCAATCCCCAGGCGTCCCAAGGCAGACTGCCAACACTGAGCAAAATTGCGGCGGCGGGCAGGACCATTGTAGGCAGCATTACCGCTCGTCCGAGCTGCTGCAAGGATCCGAGCCAATTCATGGCGACCTCTCCTTTCTATCCTAGATGGTAAGCTTTACGCAACGTTTTGTCAAAGCAAAACAGTAACCAATTGGTAATTAATACGGCAAAAATAGAACAGAAAAAATCCCGTCAACTTCAAGTTAACGGGATTCATCCTATAATCATTCAATTGGGACAGATCAGGAGATCATCCGATCACAGGTGAACGAGCCTCTCAGCCGCGTCCAGCGCCGCGCAGAACGATGGAATCCTCTACCTTGATACAACGATTCGTTACCGCTGTCATGCCGTTCTCTGCAGCAATCTGGACCGCTTCATCACTATGGATGCCAAGCTGCAACCACAGCACATTTGCTTTGATGGCAGCGGCGTCACGAGCGACATCCGCGCAAAACTCTTCGCGACGAAACACATTGACAATGTCTACCGGCTCTGGAATATCCGCGAGTGTGGCATAGACCGTCTCGCCAAGGATTTCACCTTGCACCTGTGGATTAACCGGGATGATGCGATAACCTCTGCTCTGCATGGCTTCAGCCACCATATAGGAAGTACGATCTGATTTGTCTGATAAGCCGACGACTGCGATGTTGCCTGCATTGCGCAAAAGTTGTCCAATTTCTTCACGAGTAGGGTTGTTAAATTCCATGTTCAAGCACCATCCTTTTCTGATTAAAGTGCGTGTTCAAAAAATAGGTTTTCAGTTATTTACTCTTTTACCCATTGAACCGAGGCGCCAAGCGCCTGCAAATGATCGAAATATTGCGGATAAGACTTGGCTACATGGTGTGCATCCCGAATACGAAGCGGTTCCTTGGAACGCAGACCAACGACAGTGAGCGCCATAATTACGCGATGATCGTAGTGAGCGTTAATCTCAACGCCGCCTTCAACGCCTTCTGGACGTCCATGTACGATAATCTCAGCTTGACGCTCTTCAACGTTCGCTCCTGCCTTCCGCAGTTCGTTCAAATAATCGGTGATTCGGTCACATTCCTTGTAACGCAGGTTCTCTACATTATAGAACCGTGACGTGCCTTCCGCAAACACAGCTGCGGCTACCATAGCCAAAACGGCGTCCGTCGCGGCATCCCCGTCGAATTCGATCGCTTTCAGTCTGCCATTACCTTGAACATGTACAACATCGTTCTCATGTGTCAATGGCACTTCCATCATGCGCAGCACGTCAACGATGGCACGTTCACCCTGTTTGCTCTGCTCCATCAGGCGCAGAATTTTCACATCAGACTGTGTAACCGCTGCTGCGGCAAGAACCGCTGCTGAGCCGGGATAATCCCCTTGAACTGTGTAGGTCGTTGGTTGGTAAGCCTGTCCACCTGGTACACGGAAGGACATATAATCATCACTTGCATGGATAACGATACCTGCCTGCTCCAGCACTTCCAGGGTCTGTCCGATAACGACCTTGGACTTCAGGTCATTCAGTACTTCAATGGTGCTGTCTTCTGCAAGCAACGGAGTTACAAACAACAACGCACTCAGATATTGGGAGCTGACGGAGCCTGATACACGAATGTGTCCACCCTTGGCATTGCCACCCTTGATTGTAATCGGCAGGCGTCCTTGTTCATGCTGTACATCTACACCCAATTGACCAAGCGCATCGATCAGGTCATCATGGGGGCGTTTGCCCAGCGAATCCGGGTACGTATTCACAAATGTAACGTCAGGGCAGAGCGCTGTAACACCCATCAGGAAACGAAGTACAGCACCCGCATTCCCTACATTCAATTCACGCACATCACGGGGATGACTGCCAAAACCCTGGATCACAATCTTGCTGTCGTCTTCTTCAAGTACTGCCCCCAGATCGCAAATACATCTGCGCATGGCGTCACTGTCTTCACTGTGTGCCGGGAAATGAATAGTACTTGTGCCTTCTGCCAGCGCAGCAGCCAGCAAATAGCGAGTCGTGTAGTTTTTGGAGGACAGAGCCCCGATTTCCCCGTTCAGAGTGGGGGTTGGTTTAACAATAACGTCCATGGATGAAATTCTCCTTCATTGATTATATTTTGGCCAAATTGACATTCCGTGCATCGCTTGGGTATCATTATAGCGTTAAGTCCATACAGAAAAGAGGACCTGAATATGACACAAATAGCTGAAATTGAAACGTCTGAGCTGCGCCGCCGTTTACAGGCTGGAGAGAAGCTGCAGATGATAGACGTGCGCGAGGACGATGAAGTCGCGCAAGGCATGATCGAAGGAGCCAAGCATATTCCGCTTGGGCAGATTCCGGATCGACTGTCTGAGATTGAGAAATCAGGCGAGATCGTGATCATCTGTCGTAGCGGTTACCGCAGTGAGCGTGCATGTGAATATCTGCAGCAACTGGGATATGAAGGCTGTACAAACATGGTCGGCGGTATGCTTCAGTGGCAACAGGAAGACTAGAGAAACCCGGAGCGAAGCGAAGTCATTTGTAACCTTGTGACTTCTGCTCTGTTCCACTCCTAGAAACGGGCCAATATGGCCCGTTTTGTTATATCTGCCACCACCTATCAACTATTAAACTTCCATGATAACAAGCTTAGACGCGGTAATGCGCTAAAATTAAACGAGTCACTTCAGCAGCGGATAACTCAGTTGTATCCACCGTATAATGTGCGAACCGATATGCGTCTTTCCGTTCTTCCATAATCGTCTTGATGCGTTCCTCTGCATTGCCTGCTAGAAGCGGACGATTGTCACAGCCGCTAACACGTTCTACAATCACTGCCGGGTCAGCAGTCAGGGCAACAACCCAACCATTCTTCGACATTACGTCACAATTATCCGAACGCAGCACCACGCCACCTCCGGTCGCTATGACCTGTGACTTTTTCTCCAGCACCGAGCATAACATGCGGCTCTCGGCATCACGGAAATACGTCTCTCCCTTGCCAGTGAACAGTTCCGGAATCGTACAGCCTTCCTCTTTTTCCACCGCGGTGTCCACATCAATCAATCGATAACCAAGCTCGCGTGCAAGCATGTCAGCGACGGTTGATTTGCCGGTTCCCATCATACCAATGAGAATAATATTGTTAGACTTGCTCAAGGTGTACACTCCTTTAATTAAAGCAATTCGTGAGCACTTTTGTCCTATCATAACACAGCCCTGCGGACTGGGAAAGACCATCTCCTCACTGACTTCCTTTCGACCATCCGCAAGTACTTCCAAGACAGATTAAGTAACTCCCAGCATCTAAGCCTACGTCAGATCACCCTTAAGCAGTTTTGAGCCTCCAAACATCTCAATCAGTAATCATCCAACAACCTAACGAACTCCTATGAGCTTATTTACGTAAAATAGGAGCAGTTAAACTTCTAACGAATCTCAGTAAACTTATTTCAAAAAATCACCGTCAAAACCTCGACATCTCGCTGCGAATTATTGAAATAGAGCCATCTGAGTTCGTTAAAAAATAGAACCGGCTCATTTTGCCAAAATAGAGTGTCTCCTGTTCATTAGGTCTAGAACCAGCTACATATCTTCTCCATAAACACTATTACTGTATAACACAGTAAAAAAAGAGGCCTAGCGTTAACCGGCAATCACCGGAACGCCAAACCTCTTTTGAGCCCCTTAGCAGGCCAAACCTGCCACTTAAAGGGGCACTAGCCAAATCATAATAGAATTGTATATGTGGTACTACTCCATCCAATTGTGGTGGAAGCTGCCTTCTTTGTCCACACGTTTGAACGTGTGAGCACCGAAGTAGTCACGTTGAGCTTGCAGCAAGTTTGCTGGCAGACGCTCTGTACGGTAGCTGTCGTAGTAAGAAAGAGCGCTGGAGAAGCCAGGTACTGGAACACCTTGTTTTACAGCAGCCGCTACAACATCACGCCATGCGCCTTGATAAGACTCAACGATGTTTTGGAAGTAAGGATCCAAGAGCAGGTTTTTCAGTGCTGCGTCTTTATCATAAGCTTCTTTGATGTTTTGCAGGAACTGCGAACGGATGATGCAACCACCGCGGAAGATCATGGCAATGTTGCCGTATTTCAGATCCCAGCCATACTCATCGGAAGCTGCACGCATTTGTGCAAATCCTTGTGCGTAGGATACGATTTTACTTGCAAAGAGGGCTTTACGCACGCTCTCGATGAACGCTTTTTTGTCGCCGGAGAACGCTTCAGTCGCTGGTCCATTCAGGATTTTGCTAGCTGCTACACGCTCGTCCTTCATGGCAGACAGGAAACGGGAGAATACGGATTCTGTAATCATGGACAATGGAACGCCGAGATCCAGCGCACTTTGGCTTGTCCATTTACCTGTTCCTTTTTGTCCAGCCGCGTCCAGAATAACGTCAACCATTGGTTTGCCGGTTTCCGGATCGTATTTAGAGAAGATATCTGCCGTGATTTCGATCAGGTAGCTATCCAGCTCTCCTTGATTCCATTCCGTAAAGATCGCATGCAGCTCTTCAACGGAAACGTTCAATACGGATTTGAGCAAATGGTACGCTTCACCAATCAACTGCATATCTCCGTACTCGATACCGTTATGCACCATTTTCACATAGTGTCCGGCACCGTCTGGTCCAATATATGTACAACATGGATCGTCACCGACTTTGGCCGAGATTGCCGTCAGGATCGGTTCAACCAGTTTATAAGCACTTTCCTGTCCACCTGGCATGATGGAAGGGCCTTTCAGTGCGCCTTCTTCACCACCGGATACACCTGTACCGATGAAACGAATGCCTTTGTCTTCCAACTCTTTGCTGCGACGTTGCGTGTCAGGGAAGTATGCGTTCCCTCCATCAATGATGATGTCGCCCTCATCCAGGTGAGGAAGCAGTTGTTCAATGGTAGCGTCGGTCGCTTTACCAGCTTGTACCATGATCAAAATTTTGCGCGGGGATTCCAGGGATGCTACGAACTCTTCAATGGAGAATGAGCCTGTCAGGTTTTTACCTTCAGCTTCTTTCAGAAGATCATTGGTTTTCTCCGGGGAACGGTTAAATACCGATACTGAGAAACCTTTGCTTTCAATGTTAAGGGCCAAATTTTTGCCCATGACAGCCAGGCCAATTACGCCAATTTGTTGTTTTGTCATCTGGTCCTCCATCCTTTGCTCCAATTAATTTTATTGAAATAAATTCTCAACAATACTCCCATTTTAACGGTTTTATGTATAGAAGTGAACCCCGTGGCACAGCTACGCAACGAGAAAACACCCCAATCTGCTGAGGTGTTCATCGTATTTTCATAAATACGGCCGTATCTTGTCATCCTTCCAACATTAACAGATGTCCAGACAACTGTTTTAAGACTTGACGGCAAGCATTTGCTTTTTCGATATTATCCATCTGCATGGCCGTGTAGAGGCGCTCCAGTTCATCGTCTACTTCCATGCGCAACAACATGAGCCTTTCCTCGCCTTCACGCGAGAGGAACATTTCTTCCATCTCTTCCGCCGTCGGCGCAGGTTCCTTTTGAAAAATGACACGCTGTTTGAACCCAGACACTTCCACGAGCCGAATGACTTCACCGAATAAAATGTTCTCCACGGTCATCTGTTGATCCTTAAATCGCTTCACAACCGCATGCCCGCGTGTATCCCCAATCAGCTTCTCCAGCCACTCTGCAAGTTTTGCATCCTTAATGATATAATCTCCAGTCATCTTGTAGTTCCCCGTGCGTGTCTGTTGAAAGCGGAGCTTTACCAGCTTGCGGCCGGTCCGGACTGACAGGATAAAAAAGGATTCGTCCTCGCTCCAATATAGTGAATATCCCTCACGAATAAGGTCTCTGATCAAATTTTGGATATGCCGACGGTTGAACCGCAGCTCCAGATTGCAATATTCAACTTCATAACTCTTATTCACGGCACTCCCTCCATCTGTACCGGATCAACTCCGGCCCTCGTCTTCAATCGCTTCTACTCAATCGGCTTACCCTATTTTATACTTCATTTTATGTAAGGGTACTTGGTTATTTGACTATTTTTCACCGAAAGGACCGCCGGATTGCAGCTTTCCGCAGACGCACAGGGGCAAGCCCCCGATTATCGTGATATATTGGACGCGAAAAAGGGAGCCCCACAACCAAGACGGTTGGTGGAACTCCCTTTTCTTTTGCTTATTTGGCCGGAGCGGTGCGAAACGGATTGCGGGATAACACAAAGTGCACAACGGCAAGTCCTGCCATGACGATGGCACTGCCGATGAATGGAGCCGGATGGCTCACGTGGTCCCACAGCAGTCCAGAAACAATAGGTCCTACAACCATGCCTGATCCCTGCAATGTAAGGAAGAATCCCCAGATCGCTCCCCGCTCTCCTTTGGGAATCAGCGTGGCTACAAAAGCATTCCAGGCGGGTAAAATCATGGCATAACTGATGCCCACCAGCATGACAACACCAAACACCACCGGAATGGATGTTATGGAGGAGAATGCAAACAGACTCGCTGCCGCCATCAAAAAACCAACGTTCAGGAACGGTTTCGTGCCAAACCTGTCTACCATTTTACCAACAGGTAGCAAGGCAATGACCGTTATTCCACCACCTGCAATCAGCAACAAACTGTATAGATTCGGTGAGATGTGCAGGTCTGTGCGTGTATATAGCGTGATTACTGGACTGAGCAGCCCGATGACAAACGACTGCATAAACAGGGCAGGATACACCAGTGGATTAACATTAAGTGTGCTGCGTACCCGTTGCAGTGTGTCCTTCACACTCTTTTGCAGCCGGATGAACGGCGTGAGCAGATTTGGTTTGGCTGGATATTTCACATCACTATTCTTCGCTACTTGCTCGGCATGCTCTCCTTCAACAATGACACGTCCAGGAAGAATCATGGCCACCAGAATAACGAGAATGGCACAACCCATCAGCACGAGGAATATGGTGCGATAATCATGATGCGTGCGCTCCAGTAGCCAGTTCATGCCTATAGGTCCAAGCCCAGTTCCGCCGAGAGCAGCCATCTCCAGCGCCCCCATTGCTGTACCATTCTTGTTCTGTGGGCCTGACATCGCCGTCACGCCTGTCATGGCGCAAGGCCAGAGTGGTGACGTACCAATGCCAAGAATCAGACAGGCCATGGCCAGTCCAACGGCACTTTTGAGAAAAAGGATCATAATAACAGCGATTAAGGTACAGATTAATGCTGTAACCATCGTTGTGCGGAACCCGATCCGTTCTGCTGCCCAGCCGGAAGGCGCCCGGAACAGATTATCTCCCAAATATTGAAGAGCAAATGCCACACCAATAACGCCTGCGGACAGACCCAGAATATTGTCCATATACACGGGCAAAACAGCTACCAACAGAGCCCCTTTGATAATTTCAACTAGAAAAAGTGTCAGCCACATCGCGATAAAAAATGGTGATCGCAAAATTTTGGCTGGTTTTGTATCGGTTTGCATTCTTTTTCCCCTTTCGGCGTTCATTTGCCTATTCCCTATCCTTAGTGTAACCGTGGGGAATGTGTCCAAATCTCGGCAATTCAAAAAATTGTCGATTATACTGTTGCATTCGGTTCTTAATTTGCTATACTCATCTTTGTTTACCAATTTTATTAGGAAGGGTTGTGACAGCACTGATGAATCACCACCGTACGCCGCTGTTTACCGCTTTAAAAAATCATGCGGCACTCAATCCGGTACAGTTTCATATTCCGGGCCATAAAAAAGGATTGGGAGCGGATACCGAATTCCGTGAATTTATTGGCGATAATGCCTTCTCCATAGATTTGATTAACATCGCACCGTTGGATGACTTGCATCAGCCAACCGGTGTCATTCAGGAAGCACAGATTTTGGCAGCAGATGCCTTCGGAGCCGATTATACCTATTTTAGTGTACAAGGCACAAGCAGTGCCATTATGACCATGATTCTGTCTGTATGCTCACCGGGTGACAAAATTATTGTGCCCCGTAATGTGCATAAATCGGTTCTGTCCGCGATTATTTTCTCAGGCGCCAAACCCGTATTTGTTTCTCCTTCACAAGATGCCAATCTGGGCATTGACCATGGAGTAACTACACAGTCTATCCGTCGCGCACTTGAGCGTCATCCAGATGCCAAGGCATTGCTTGTAATTAACCCGACCTATTACGGCGTGGTTACCGATCTTAAAGAGATTGTTGAGCTGGCACACAGCTACCAAGTTCCTGTACTTGTTGATGAAGCACATGGCGTACTCATTCATTTCCATGAGGATCTGCCGTTGTCTGCGATGGCAGCAGGTGCCGATATGGCTGCAACCAGTGTCCACAAGCTTGGTGGCTCCATGACACAGAGTTCCGTACTCAACCTGAACACAAAGAATGGGTTCGTGAATCCACAGCGTGTACAGACGATCCTGAGTCTGCTCACCTCAACATCAACTTCATACATTTTGCTTGCTTCACTCGATACATCAAGACGTAACCTGGCACTCCACGGTCGTGAGATTGCACAGAAGGCGATTGAACTAGCTGAGTTTGCCAGACGTTCGATTAACGATATGGATGGCCTGTATTGCTTCGGTAGAGAGCTGCTGGGTACAGAAGCGACCTTCAACTATGATCCAACCAAAGTAACGATCCATGTTCGCCATCTGGGTATTACAGGGTATGAGACAGAGAACTGGCTACGTGAACATTACAACATTGAGGTTGAACTTAGTGATATGTACAATATTCTGTGTCTCATTACGCCAGGAGATACGGATAATAGTGTGGATATCTTGCTGAACGCTTTGCAGGATCTCTCCCGTACCTATTATCAAGTGAACCCGGCCCATGAACTGGTCGTAAAAGTTCCGGATATTCCACAGTTGATGCTGACTCCACGTGATGCATTCTACGGTGATACCGAAGTGATTCCGTTTAAGGAATCCGCAGGACGTATTATCTCGGAATTCATCTATGTCTATCCGCCAGGAATCCCGATCCTGTTACCGGGTGAGGTTATTACCCAGGAAAATATCGACTACATCATCGATCATGTCGAAGTTGGATTACCCGTCAAAGGACCCGAAGATCGCAGCGTAACCAACGTTAAAGTGATCGTGGAAGCCGATGCCATTTTCTAAAACAACCTCCTTGCGCTGTGCAGGGGATAAACTTAAAGGACCAAGCCCTAGCTTGGTCCGTTTTTATTTTATGGGACAAGCGAGTTTGCATTTTCCCGTCTATTTCGTCGTTCAAACCGGTGGTGTAAATGCTCGTATACCTCTTGAAAAACAAACAAAAGGCCCCCTGAGATCAAGGAGCCTTCATGTTATGTTCCAAAAGAATGACTATTCTTGTGATGCAACGAGTTCGTTGTAAGCCGCTTCAACGCGGTTCCACTCTTCTTCGTCTTCAATATTGTAGAGCACCATTTCCTCGTCTTCTTCTTCCATACGCAGGATGATGCCGTCAGCTTCAGGATTGTTACGTTCCAGCAGGAGCGCATAAACATGCTTCTCCACGTCAAACGTCTCCACCAAAACCATCTCCACGTCTTGGCCGTTCTCGTCTGTTAATGTGAGAAGGACTTCTTCATGCTCGTGGTCGTGGTCGTGGTCTTGCCCGCATCCGCAGCCATCGCCGTGTTCATGTGTGTGATCGCTCATTGAAATACCTCGCTTTATAAATAGAAATTGTGTAACCTTGCATATCGTAACATGTTCAATGACACAGGTCAATTTAACTCACAGGGTTATTTTTGCTTCAATCGTTCAGCGCTGTAATGATTTTCTCCGCTACCAGGACGTAGCTGCTATTTGCATTTTCTTTAATATGAAAGCCGACCTGATACTTGCCGGCACGACTGAAATCATACGTAAAATCATATGTGCGGAACCAGAAGTTATCCTTCTGGGTCGTAAGCTCCTGTGACTGGATATCCTTCACCTGACCGCTTGGATTGGTAATCGTTACTTTCACCGCAGCTACATCTGCTGTCAGACTGTCCACTTGTGAAAATACATTGAATTTCAGCTTACCTACGTTAACGTTGCCAAATACAGTGTCTCCCTTGAAGAGAAAAATATGTACATTCGGTTTGATCACCGTTACTCTCTTGTTACTGCTGTCCCATTTGACGACGCCTCCGGCTTCCCTGACAGGTACATAGGTCGTTCCATCAATGAGATAACCTCCATCAGCTGCTTCCTTGCCGTTAATGAGAACACGAATCTTCTCGTTCACCGAATCTGCAAACAATAGAGACCCGCCGAGCAAGGAGAATACCGTGACACAAAGCAATATTCGTTTCCATTTCATCCCGTCAATATTCCCTCCCCTGCTGCTAGCTGTTGTACATTTATACTGCAGATTCATCCACAAAGTTGCGCTGTTTTTCATCATTTTTCATTTTTTATCCAGAATTTTTTCCACCCCTTGGAACGCACAAAAAGAGGCGATCCTCATTAAAGGATGCCCCTGATCTATAATTGTTATATATACGGGATTATACGAAGAGTTATGAAGAAGTATGGCGGGTCAATATACAGGGAACGCCCTTGCCTAAAGCCCCTTCAATTCTCATACGTGCAGCGTAATCCATACCTCGTGTACATGGTGTCTTACATCTCTCGCATACATCCGATGTGACCAACTTCATGGATACACGTATTTTATCACTCTTTAATGCGGGAGCTTTCTTACCTTTTGCCTTTGCCATCCCGGATTCCCCATTTCCCCAAGTGCTTACTAATGTAATGCATCATATGGGGATTCGCCCGGTTGTGTGTCTATTTAGAAAACGTATTTAAATAATAAAAATATGACAAGAAGGATACCTCCGAGAATGAGCCAGTTGCTGATTTCATACCAAATGCTCTTGCCTCCGGACAGGTATTTCTGTTCATTCTCCTGATGACGCTGACGGTGGGTATCGGTCTCAGAGCCATGGGGTGGTTTGCTAAAATCCATCATAAGTACATTCCCCTTTCAGCAGTTTTGTGTAAACTTACTACCATTATAACCCACAATTGAGTGCGAAATTGATTTTTATGCATAAAACACCAAAAAACCTCCGATTTCTCGGAGGCTTCTTATCAACAAATAGTATCAGTGATTACGCCAGTTCCACGTTAACATTCACGTTCCCTTTGATTCCTTTGGAATATGGGCAGTAGTCATGGGCAAGTTTCACAAACTTCTGTGCTGTTTCTTCATCTAGACCAAGGATTTTAACTTCCAAATCTACTTGAAGCTTCACGCCGTTATCCTCAGAGTCCGTCACCAACATTACGGTTGCAGCTACCGTACTTCTTTCAATCTCAACTTTGTGTTTCTTCAATTGAAACTCCAGTGCGGAGTTAAAACAAGCACTATACCCTGCTGCAAACAACTGCTCCGGATTGGTAGCTGTCGTCACTTGTCCTCCGAGTTCAGGCGGTGCAGCAACATCCAACATAAACACGTTATCTGGGGATTGTACGATGCCTTGACGTCCACCTGTATTGATTACTGTTGTTTCATATAATGTTTTCATTTGTGAAAACTCCTTTAGTTGATTAGATTTATTTTGACTAAATTTTGATCTCATTTGTATCACCGACAATTACATTGTACACAATTAAATTGTGTATGTAAATAGTTATTATAAAAAAATATAGTTTAAAACACGTTTGGAGAATAATTCATTTCTAACCCCGGACAAGCCCAAACCTAAAGTCAGTGCACTTTCTGAGTTGTTCGCTGTATCCACCAAACTTGGCCTGACTTTATTCTCTAAATAAAAATGGTACCCAAACACTGCACTTCATTTTCAAAGCGTCCGTGTTTAGGTACCAAATTACTGCACGTATATCTTTTTACCGATCCATACAGATAATCTATTTATCCTCGTCCTCATTCCAATTCAAATCATGCACCTTGTTCATCTTCATACGTCTTCCCTGTTTGATTAATTACTCCAGATATCCACTTTCATCTGTGCACATTTGAAATACTTGGCCTCAGCCTTACTTGTAGTCAGTTTCAACAGACATTGCAGTTCTCCATGTTGGAACAACCCACCGCTAAGGTCAGCAGCAACACCGCCATATTGATCATCTGCACCAAGCCATACGGACGGTCTCTCGAACCCAGCTGAGAACTGTAATCCGGTACAGAGCAACACAGTGAGATTCTTACGGTTCTGTGCTTCATCTCCTGCTACGCCATGTGTGGTGAAGAACACCATGTTTTGATTAAAATCCGTGTACGTTCCATCTGCTTTATAGGCACGGACCATACCATATTTCTGATTTACGTTTTGAAAAAAAGTGATTCCGGCCTTGCTATCCTTCGATTTAATGCCAACCTGAACTGAGATTCCAATGTTCCCGTTTAATTGTAGCGCTTCCAAAGTGATTGCAATTGCGGTTACTTTCGAGCTGTCAATCAGATGTTTCATTTTTAACTCTGCCGTGGCTCCTGCCGTTGTCGGAGTTGTAACGGTAATGGTCCCTCTGTCGGGCAAAGGCTCAAACGTAGGGGTGCCCACCACCTCCACCCAATCCGGTAACGTTCCGTAAAGAAAATCGGCCACAAGCTGTTTGTGAACCTTTCCAAAGGGCACGATCTGACCCGTTGCATCACGTATAACCATCTCTACACCCCCACCGAATAGGCTACACCGATATTATGATCGGTATTGTAATACACGTACACTACACCGTCCATAACGGACACCATCAAGGACTGCATGTTGGTCGTCTCCCAAGTCAATGCCGGAAAATATATATCTGTAGGTTTGTCCAGCAGTTGACGAAAGTCTGCGCTGATCTTGGCAATGGCAGGCCGAGCTACCGTCGTAACCCCACCGGAAGCATAAGCTGATAACATACCCAGCCACCAAATGCTCCCTTTGTACATAAATACACCAGCATTGGGTCTCGAAATGTTCTCTCCTGCACTTAAAGTGGCATCATTCCCACCCATTAATGGTCTTGGATCAGCTAACCAGCTACGTCCGTCATGTGAATGCCAGATACATTTACGACCAAAGTCCCCACCGCCCATCACTGAGAAACCGATCCATTTGCCACCATTTCTGAAACACGAAAAATATCCGGTATGACCATCACCTGGGAACCCGGGAGGTTTGTCCAAAATCAAACCCACTCTTGTCCAGTTGATCATGTCTACAGAGGTCGCAAGTGCCGTTGATTGATTGATTCCCAGTCCGTTTTGTTGATAATACATAAAGAACAATTGTTCTTCATCGTTCCAGATCACAAATGGAGTTTCCGTCGAATTCCCAACCACAGTATCGAGATACACCTGTCCGTGTTTGGTCCATGGTCCTGTCGGGCTGTTCGAGTAGGCTAGTCCAATTCCTCCGATGTGATTATGGTTGGTAGAATACGTAGCATAATAATCTGCTTTTGCATCAGGGATAAGCCCCTTCACCTTGATCGCCCGAAACCAATAGATCGATTGAAGACCCGCCATTGCAGCGGTATACATAGGATTGTCCATTTTTTTATCAAATTGAGGCGTGTACATCCGTCTGGTTTCTGCATCACAATAATCATAAGGCGCAACGGCCCTGTTTGCCTTCATCGCTGCGTCGAGTGCTGTCTGAGCAATATTTTCAGTCATAGACATGGGAACTCAACTCCTTCGTGAGCAGGGTATTACCATTTACCGGTCGCGAATATAAAATATCCGAAGTGTCCTTTAATAGGATTGAATAATCAACAACATTACCCTCATTCGCAGTCGGCTCCTGAGTAATACAAATGATAGGACAAATTCTAGCATTATATGAATACGCTTTCATTTTGTTCATTCCTTTATTTCCTTTACAGTTGTAATCAGCAACTGTCCCTTTCATTGGTACGCCCGGATAATGTTGATCCTTCATATTAATCCCTCCTATTGTTTTCTCCCGATAAGTATATTCATGAAGTTGCCTTTGTGTTAAAGCATTATGCCCATCTTGCAGCCTATTATTCTAAGACTGGTTTTCATATAAAACATAAACAGGTTAACCAATACAAATTGGCTAACCTGTTTGAACGAAGAGACTGCAAAACCAATTACTTATTACTCCGCAAAAAGTGAAGATATGGGATTCGTAACTTTTTTATTGGATTGCTCCTTGCCTTGGTTATCCAATACATAGTACTGATAAAAGTCGTTAGTGAATCCGGTAGACTCCTGTATTTTCAGCTTAAAAGCTTCAAATGCCACATCACTCAGATGATCCTCATTCCAGAAATAATGAAGCATCAATCGATTCTGGTTATAGGGATGTTTGATAACATATGCACCAGCTGCGAGAGGTTGATTCATGGTATTTTTCCAAGGAAAACCCGTCTGTTTCGTTCGATCAATAATGTTGAATTTTAAAGCCTGCACCAATCCGTTTGACTTGGCATTGCCAATGACAATAAGGTTGCTGTTGCCGATCTCTTTTTTCATCTTTTGCTTCAGTTCCTTGCGATCCCTTATAATGTCGTATTTCATACCAGTCATATCAAGGAATCCGGTCAACTGATTAACCATATCTTCCTGCTGTTTAGTTGCAAGCTTACTCACCTGATCGCTGAGCACAATGGTTAATTCCTCGCCTTGAAGGGCTTTGTACATCAATCGATTCATCACTTCATAAGGCAGATTAGGAACCATACCCATGACAGCCTGATATTGCACTTGTAAGACATCATGCACATAGGCGGCGGTCTCTTCTTGTGATAGTTGGTATTCCGGCTTTAAGACAAAATCAGGCTGATATAGGGCCATCTGCATTTCTGAACGTATTTCTTTACCAAGCACATCTTCAATGGTTTGAAGCAGCCCCTCTACCGTTGCATTTTGGTACACGTAGCGTTTGAAATATGTCCTCATCAACTCGTCAAATTTCTCTTCACCGACGGAACGGTAAAGCTGATAGATCGCTTGTCGCCCCTTCTGATAATATACCAAACTTGCCAAATCCCCAGCTTCATCGTTTGTTGACGCAATCGCCATATCTACGGGCGCAGTATCAAACTGTATGGATCTGAACCCATTTAGCTTGTCTCCCTGTTTCTCGGCAAAATACATCATGGAGAAATCAGCAAAGCCTTCATCCAGAAAGGATTCTGTCTCCGAGTTATTACCGATCAATGCATGGAACCACTGATGCGCTATTTCATGAACAAATGTTGTGTCTTCTTCTGGAACCGCACCATTTTGAATCTGTCCCATCTGAATGAGCCTGGCATACTCCACGGCAACGCCTTGTACATACGTCTCGACAATTCGGAACTCTGGATAGGGATACTTGCCATATTTCTCACTATAGAAATCGATGACCTTGAATGCCTGATTAATGTAGCGGTCAACTATCTTTTTCTTGGATGGATCATCGTTGTAATAATAGTATTCCACCGTCAGACCGTTACGAGTAACACTCTCCACTTGAAGGTTTGGGCTAGCAAAGAATACAAACTCCCTTGTGTTCTCGGCCACAGCAGAAACAACTTTACGACCATGTTCTGTACTGTTTTGAGTAGTGATCGTACCCGGCATAGCTACCTGATACTCATCGGGAACATTGAATTGAACTTCAAAGTCCGATGAGGTGTAATAATCACTCTCAAATGTTCGACTATACGGTGCCTTGTTCCATTGATGCTTAACCTCGTCGTATACAGACATCACCGGGAACCAGTGTGCACCATTGATCATGTCCTTGTAGTAGGAAACTCGCTGTGAGCCATAGGGTATATTCAACTGAAACTCCAGTTGGAATGATACCGATTCCCCTGGTTGAACGGGCTTCTTCAATTGCACGGTCAACGCCTGGTTTTCCTTATGGAAATCCAGCGATTGGCTATCTGCTGTTACAGCCTGAATATCGATGCCACCCAGAAAGTCCTCCGCTGTCTTTTCCGGGTGATCTTCACTAATCTTCTCATTATGCTGTTGGTACATGCTCGCCTGTGTAGACTTGGAGAGGTTTGCGTCAGCATATGTATGAAGGACCAGCTGCTGGAGTGCATCCTTGCTTGTGTTGTGATACGTTACCTTCTCGCTCCCCTGGATCGTCATGTCCTTCTCATTCAACCGAGCCTGGATCTGGTATTGAATCGGAGTCTGCTCTATCGAGTCTTTCTGTGTGTTATATATCTTCGTAGATACAGGTGCTGGGCCTGCTTCCGCGGCAACAACCCCCCTATTGGCAAGTGGGCTTGTTGCCAGTATTAAAGCCAGTGTGCCCGCGATCCCGACTCTGGCTAACTTTGATGTAAATGGACTTGAATAATTCATAAGTTCTCTCCTTCTCCTGTTCTATGTTGACCTCATGACCAAGTATAGAAGACGAACCTTACGCTGAATTTATGTTTTATTTAAGTTTTGTTTAAAAAGAGGAAGAGAAACTGAAACTATCGCAAATCGCATTCATGTCTGTATGTAAAAAAAGAAAAGAAGCCTTACAATGTAAGGCTTCTCATGTATGATCTGTAGTGGGCTCGAACCACTGACCCCTACCCTGTCAAGATAGTGCTCTCCCAGCTGAGCTAACAGATCATGATATATAATTGTTTCCCAATCAAGTAACAGTATCATATCAAGTAACCGTGTTCATTGTCAATGATTTATTTGGTTATAAATCACCCGAAATGGTGCACAATAAAGGAAAGATTACCATTTCTACAACGAGGTGAATTCCCTATGAGAAACACAACAAAACGGTCAAAATCTAATAAACATACATTTACCAAATGCTTCTTTCTCTTTGCTGGGCTTATGATTCTCATTACAAACGTTACGGGTTGCGGCTTGGAGAAGGATGAACATACGGTACAATTCCAACAATTACAACAGCCCAATGAAAATAGTGAGTCTTTGCCCGTCTGGCTGGACGTATACTCCAAATCTGTAATTCAAGATGTGTATTCTCCGCGAGGAAGCAGTGAAGTCTTGCCGTGAAGGTTAACAGGTGAATTACTCATCTTCATCCCACTTGCGTGAGTATGCTTTCTTCGTAACGTAATACAACAGAGTAATCATTCCCGCCGACATTAGCAATGTAATTACCATGATGCCTGTCATGCCCATCACTATCCCCTCCTCTCCCAATATGTTCCAGACTTCACTATACAGGAAAAACATTTTTTTGTATAATTCAGTCTGATATGTCGCGCAAGAGCAGAAAGAAGGAATGGAATTGGCAGCTGAGATTAGTTATGTATCGACAGAAGAACAACTGGAGCAAGCCCTGGGAATTCGCCATCACGTTTTTGTAATCGAGCAACAGGTGCCTGCCGAGATTGAGATTGATCAATATGATGTCATCAGTCCGGATGTGCATCATGTATTGTTAAGTACGGATGGCCAAGCTGTAGCCACAGGACGTCTGATCTATTACAGCAAGGATACGGCCAAAATGCAGCGGATCGCTGTGCTTGAATCTCATCGTTCATTTGGTTATGGACGTGTGCTTCTGCTCGCGATGGAGGAGCTGGCACGTGAACTCGGCTTATCCTATTCTGTACTGGATGCGCAGTGTCAGGCACAGAAATTCTATGAAAAACTGGGTTATGAAGTGATTTCGGAAGAACCTTTTTATGATGCAGATATTCTGCATGTTCGTATGAGAAAGAGCTTGTAAAACCTCGACGTTGGCAGCTCTTATCAGCATATGATGCATACTTCCGAGGAAATCGGATAGGCTAATCAGGTAGACAGATTCCTATCTCGTCATATAAGGAGAGTGTGACATCATGGATCAAACGACACGCGAGAGTTTCACAGCCGTACAGAAAAATGGTGACGGTGACCTGACAGCTTTTCAAACTTCAGCAGGACGTGTACTGGATTATCAGCAGGCACTTGCAGAAGTAAAAGCTGGCGCTATTGCCGGTGTGAATGTATTTAAAGGCAAGGATGGCGAAATGTACATTCGCGGAGATGCTGACGGTGACCCAACCAACAACCTGGACCAACTTCCCCATTTCTAAAATAGATGCACATGTCGTACATGTGACACAGTAAGCGCCGATCCGGATATCCGGGTTGGCGTTTTCTTATTATGATTAGTAGTCCGTAAAATATTTTACGGAATCACCGGAAGGTTGGCTTTTACGAATCGGTTGTTGTACCTGTTCCCATGCCTGCAAAATCTGTATCCCTTCCAGAGTAGACCGGTTCTCCCACGCGATGTGTCCGGTGCGTTCAAGCTCCAGCAATGACTCATGAATGTAAGCTCTGCTTCGTCCCGTCTTGTTCTCGAGTTCATCCATACGCGGCAGCCTGCGCCGTTGTCCTGCATAGTTCACCATAATACGCAAAATCTTGCGTTCAAAGTCGTTCAGCATACTTTACCTCCCCATTCAGATCGGTAACAGGACGCCATGCCAGAATACCTTGCTCCAGAAATGTTCGGGGCGAGCCTTCTTTTCCCGCTGATGCTCTAATCATCCCGCCACGTACACTGTTAATTCGAATCTGTCGCTGCGTAATCTGCCCTGCACGATCCATGTAGACAAGCTCCACCATCTGGCCAATATATTTCCCTAGCATAATCATCCCTCCGATAAGAACATTTGTTTGTATTTCATATTATATGCGAACATAAGTTCTTTATTCAATAGTAAAAAAAGGATTTTGTAAAATAAAAAAAACCAGACTTTCACCTTAATGATTAAGGCAGTCTGGTTCAACCCATAGTATAGCTAATATGAAAACATGGCTTGTAATGACCAAGTCCAGCGGATCAGTGTCGATCCGATTCGGAAAATTGTACTTTCTTTAATTGCTGTGTAGATGGATTAAAATCAACATTTACATAGACTGCGAATTGTTTGCCGTCTTTCGCACGAACCCATAGCTTGAACTGTTCCCGTGATTGATCTGCTGTTAGAGAGGTGCGACCGATATGCTTATAGTCCAAAATATCCACATTATACTTGGTCTGTGTTTCTTTGACCGCAATAATTCCCCACTTCGCATAATCAGGGATGGCGGCAACTGTGCCTGATGTAATTTCGGCTAAACTCAGAACTACCGACATGACGGTAACGATGAGCATTCTCATTTCACTCACTCCTTGGGACAATATGTTTCTGTTATATTGCCCGTCCGGGTTTCATTTTACACGAATAAACGAAAGATCCAGGCCAGCGGCCGTAGGGAAAAAGGAACCACATGAACAAGTCGGTCAAACGAATCAGGAGGCTCCGTCCGGAAACTCATTCCCCAGTCACCCGAGAAAAAGTGTTGTTGTGTCTTCGGCTCCTCAGGACGATCCAACCCGTATTTCTTTTCAAGCCTTTGCCTCGTTTGTTCATCCACCTGAACCTCGTTCGTAACGTCATATGCTGTGGCAGGCTGGCTGCTTATGTACATTTGAATCATTAGAAACATCACAATCCCAACTATTTGTATCCAAAGCTTGTTCATCTCTTACTCCTTTATGGATTCATGACTCTCTTCTCTTGTACGTGAAGACTCGTTTGAATGTTTGATTATACATAAATTTGACCGTATTGGAAATAACAAATGGGAGAAGAGTTGGGGCATGCGTTATGCGATGCTTAAGTCCCATTTGGTTGATTTTTTGTTTAAAAAACCCAATAGACGTGTAATAGGCCATGACAGAGTGACTCCACGATCTGAAACCCTACACGATCTGCAATACTAATTTGAGGAGGTTACACCCGAATGTTCAAACGCTTGGATGAAATCCTGATTGAGATTCCCAATGTCGAGAAGCCAGATCCGAATGCTGCGGCAGCTATACAAGAATTACTCGGCGGCAAATTCGGAGAAATGTCAACGTTGAACAACTACCTCTATCAATCATTTAATTTTCGATCCAAAGAAAAGCTGAAGCCCTTCTATGACCTCGTCATGAGCATTACGGCCGAAGAATTGGGTCATGTTGAGCTCGTGTCTCATGGTATTAACAAGTGCCTCAGAGGTTCAACCGAGTACAAAGAACCCGACGATACACCGCTAGGTTCCGTAAAAGATGCTCGTCTGTCGTATCACTACCTGGCAGGTGCACAAGGCGCAATGCCTTTTGACTCTATGGGTAATCCATGGACGGGAGCAAACGTCTTCAACAGTGGCAATCTGGTCGAGGATCTGCTGCATAACTTCTTCCTAGAATGTGGCGCTCGTACCCATAAAATGAAAGTATATGAGATGACGGATCACCCAGCAGCCCGGGAAGTGGTTGGTTTCCTGCTGGTACGTGGCGGCGTGCATGTTGTCGCATATGCAAAAGCACTTGAGATTGCAACTGGCGTAAATGTGACCAAGCTGGTTCCTATCCCTTCACTGAACAACAAAGCCTTCAACGAGGCTCGCAAATATGAAGAAAAAGGGGTACACACTAAGCTGTATACCTATAGTGATAAAGATTTCAATACGATCGGCCAGATCTGGAAAGGAACTCACCCGGAAGATGGACAACCTCTTGAAGTCATTCAAGGGATACCTGAAGGATTCCCGATTCCAGAAGCCCCTGCGGTCGAGGAAGAGTTCGCACCGGGCATCTCACAAGAAGACTTTAAGGAAATTGCACGTCGTCTGAAAATGGCGGGGAATATTGCGGATTAAGGAACAATTTGTTTAACAGGTTCTTTCCCTATATATAGGTTTTTTAACTCTATGTTTAAGTGAAGCCCTCGAACCCTGCTGCTTAATGCAGAGAGGATTGGAGGGCTTTGTTATACTAAATTTATGATACAATTTTATGGTGCAAAATAAGTATGTTGTATGCACGTCATTTCCTGAGAACTTAGCTGTAAAAGTAAACCGGATCTCTGCTGACATCGTTAAACTTAGTTAAACTCCAACACCGATTCCTCACGCTGACTCATGACTTCAATTAGCATGTTGGCACCCAGACGAAAACCTTGTGCAAACGCTGCTTCCGTATGCATGCCCTCACATCTGCCACACAAGTCAAATAACTGTTCAAGCTCAAGAAATTCATTCTCACTCAAACGATTCTTCCATTGCTCTGTCAGAGCTGCAATCTGCCGCCCTAACGCTTGGTATTCAGGATGTGTCGGCATCATCATCTCATCCGGTCGAAGTCGTCCATTATATAATGCTTCTAATATCGAATTCATGTGCATCCTCCTGTATATCAATTCGCACCTCACTTGAATGAACGTTCTGCACATGGTAGGATATTTATGCAGTCGCTCATTTAAGTGATTGCGGGATAGGAAGCAGCGGTGTTCTTCGTCGGACTCAAGCTGCTTCCTTTTTTATTTTTGGAGTTCGTCGTAAATCTTCTCAATCCCTTTGCGAACGATGTCTGATCGATTCGTATTCAGCTTCTCAGCCGAAATATCGAGCTTGTTCATAATTTCCTCGTCAACACGTATCTCAATCGTTCTGCTTTTGGGTTTGTCAGATTTAGGCCGCCCCATCTTTTTGGCGGACATTGCTTCACCTCTTTTTTTGTCCTGACAACAATATATTATTGTCAGGACAAAAAGTCAATGTATTTGTAAAACATACGTTCGTTTTTGTGACAGCAGATTCATAGATAAATGTATAGTCTATAATCCGTTTGAATGATAAAAAAACAACCTTGAACGGCTAGGCGCCCAAGGTCGTTAGAGTACTATTCACTCTTCCATTGGCTTTCCATATCTCACTAAGACATGCCAGAGTAATTTTAACTCTTGTAGAACTTCTCTGTAGGTTCCTCTATCGCTCCAATGGCTTGGGTTTCGTTTCAAGTCCATAGCTGCGGAACCAATGATATCTGCATCAATCAAATCACTTTTTGCAATTCTTTTGGCTAGTGAAGGCATCGAAGTACCTCGAAAATCCATTGGAACGTCATCAACCAATAGTGTAAAGCCCATGTGCCAATGGAGATCAATGGAATACTTTAAACATATCTGCTCTAAGATTCTTCCTGTATGTGTGCCTTTAAATGATGGGTCGGCAACAAGCAACTCTACATCTTTTTCAAGGGAAATATCACCATGAACCTGAGCTTCGATATAATGGTCCAGATTTCGGTTTGGCTCTTGGTTAGATGGATTTTGGAATGGTTTCTCAAGATTGACGAGCATATGATCGATTAACTTTTGAACCGTTAGATTTCTTTCACCAATGGCAAAACCACTATTGAATACATCCCTCATAAGAGCAGCCAAAATGAGGTCAAATTCCTCATACGTTCCCTTTTCCTCGGGGTCTTGGTGAGAATCCAAATATGTATACGTGCAACGTTGAGAGACCTCAGTGGATAAAAGGAAGTAACATGATCCAAAACGCGGAGCAGGTCCATCGGGATGTAACATAACATTGAGTGCCCCATACTTGGGCCGTTCACTATTGGTTGAGCCATTTATTTGGTACGCTCCGCCAAACATTTTATTTTCCCAAACGTCACGTTCACCACCTGAAAATGCGGATACACTTCCATTCGATAAGAAAGTCTCAAACTGACTTTTATAAACTCCCTGCTCAAGTAGTGCTTCAGCCACGCTTTTCATGGTCGGATCTAATCGATCTGGGTGAAAGTGTAGCGCAATACTTGCATGAGATTTTAGTTTATTGATAGCTTTTTCAAATGTCTTCAGCTCGATGTTGGACATACGAAGGATTTCTCTAATGGTTTGCTCCGCCTCATTTTTGCGGCTTCTTGCATAATTGGTTACATGCTCTTGAGCTAATTGCTGAGACCTTGATAGTTTCATGGGCAGAGGAGTCCTTTCCCTTTTTATAGAATCATAATGGCGTTTTCCTTGTTTACCATATAGATTGTAGCCTAATTATAGTTTTGGATCTTCAATCTATTTTTCTAGGGATTAGTTCATTCTCAGGGAAATTCCACCAATTGGATTCCTCATAATAAATTGTTTTTGCCCAAAACTCAGGGGACTCATGAAAAATCAGGTCTTCTTCTGATAAAAAATCATTGCCTTCCCAAAAAGAATTAATCCTGAGAAAAGCTTCCTTCTCTGAAATATCAAATAATTCAATTAATAGTTGAACAATGTACAAACAATATATTTCCGAACTCAAAAAGGTAGGGAAAAGAAGTTGGTATTTTAGCATTTTTATCACTCCATCTTCAATATTTCAGTCTTTCTTAGAATGCTAATTCCAAGTCTCTATGTATCCAACCTTCATCTTTTCCAAAAGCTCCAAGATAACCTCATCCAACTCCTCTAGTATCTCATCATGTGTAGGAGACTCCAGTATTCTTACCAAATCCGACCGTAACATACTTAGATGAGATACAGGCAATCGATCAATTAATCCAACCAAAATAAAATATTCCCAAGTAGAATCTTGGGTTTGCAATACATCCTTAATATGAGGAACTAAGTCCTCGCCTAGTCTCAATAGTATATCCTCTACCGGCTTAGAGATAGGCCAATTCCCGTCTTGCAACCACTCCATAAGCTCTGGGATGATAACTTTTAATTCGACATCACTGAACTCACTTAACTTACGCACCGCTTCATAATCAAACTTATCGCGGGGAAGGCACTCCCTAAAATCCATTTAAACTTCCTTCCTCATCTCAATGTGCAAAATCATAAACTCCCTCTGTTACTCTACTGGCTCTATATCCTCTACTCTGATCTCAATTTCATCTTGATTCTTCGTTGTTGACATCGCGTCTCTTATGCGAATCGCCCACGTTCCTGCATCCTGATAGAATTGTACATCTTCAATCACAGGAACACGTACTTTTTCTCCATCTGGTGAATATAGTCCACCTCGAATAGCGTCCGCCTCACTTAGATGAGCACCGTCTGGAGTATTTGGACAAGATACCGCTATCTTTTCTGCTCTGGCCTCCCCAGGATAGGGTTGATTTTCCGGGCCTCCATCCGTCCAGACTTCAACATAAGAGCCGATCTGCGGATCAGGCGCATTGGAGAACCATTTTGCCGGATAATACCGACTTCCTCCTCCGTTCGCACTGAAATCCTCATATGCAGGATCAACCACAAGAATGGAATTGTCTTTGCGTTCAACCACATAACCAGTGAATCCATCTTCACTTGGTGCATTCGCTTGAGTCTGCACAGAGTTGCATTCGTTTGATCCTGAACATCCCGTAAGGCATACGATTAGGATTGAGAGCAATATGAGGACTCGACGAAGATTGGACATCTGTAAATCCCCCTTTAATAACACCTCTTTCTAAATTTAACGTTCCATATCAGTTTATTGTTACAAATACAGCGGTTAGCTCACCCTTAACTTCCTGACGGGCTCAACACGATCAACCCAAATATTCACTTCTTCATATCCCTTTTATACACGTACCTTCCCCATACCACCAACGCCGCACACAACAAGATCACACAATAAGCCCATACAAAAAACATGGCAAGCCCCAACCCGATGTTGGCATCCAAGCGCTTATCAAAGATCTCTGTGTATAGCGAAAAACCGAGTGGCACGGCGCCAACAACGAAAAGTCCAATGGACCATCCACCCCAGCGTTGTAAACCGGACCCCGCACGAGTACTGGAAAGTTTGCGAATCCCTTGAGTCAGTAGCCACCAAATCAGAATAAATAATAGACAGGTTATAAGAATTTTCAGCATATCATTCAACTGCATATCGTGTACCTCCTATATCTTGCAAGATGATGAACATATCTTACACGTTAAGTGTTCTCTTTACTATATTACCCGTTTCCATATCCATGATCACAGGCAGATATGAGCACAGTACCCCTGACCCACAATTGATCATGAAAAAGAAAAAAACGCCAACGTCCTGACTCCTTCCAAGTCAAGAACGATGGCGTTACTTCTCGTATTTACATTGTTACATCCACATAGGATAGGATAGGTTACGCGCCAAACTGCGCATAGTGAAGGCGGCTGTACACCCCACCTGCTGCGAGTAATTCTTCATGACGTCCCTGCTCCGTAATGCCTTGTTCAGCAACGACAATAATGCGGTCTGCATTTTTGATCGTAGCCAATCGGTGAGCAATAACCAGTGTGGTCCGGCCCTCGGACAGTTCAGCAAGGGATTGCTGAATCGCCGCTTCCGTTTCTGTATCCAGCGCGGATGTGGCTTCGTCCAGGATCAGAATTGGTGGGTTTTTCAGGAACATACGGGCAATAGACAAACGCTGTTTCTGTCCACCGGACAGCTTCACACCGCGTTCACCAATTAACGTATCCAATCCTTCCGGCATGGATTGAATCAAAGGTTCCATCTGGGCACGTCTAGCGGCCATCCAGATTTCTTCTTCGGATGCATCCAGCTTACCGTAGGCAATGTTCTCCCGAATGCTTCCATCGAAGAGGAACACGTCCTGTTGTACAATCCCGATATGACTACGCAACGAGTCTAGTGTCATATCCTGTATCTCCTGCCCATCGATTGTGATGCGACCTTCCAGCACATCATAGAACCGCGGCAGCAGACTGCATAGCGTTGTTTTACCTGCCCCCGATGGACCGACAAGCGCTACAGTTTCACCTGCACGTACGTTTAGATCAATACCTTTGAGAACAGGTTCCTGATCGGAATAACCAAAGGTCACTTGCTCATAACGGATATCTCCACGCAAATGGGATACCGTAACGGCTCCTGGACGATCTTCCACATCCGGTTCCATATCGAGTAGCTCCGTATAACGTTTGAAGCCTGCAATCCCTTTTGGATACGTCTCAATAACCGAGTTGATCTTCTGGATCGGTGTCAGGAACACATTGGACAGCATAATAAATGCAATGAACTGACCGTAGGTCATACTGCCTTGAATGACAAACCACGTTCCGCATACCAGGACAAAGAGGGATACCAACTTCATCAGCATATAACTGACAGAGGAGTTCCAGGCCATGATTTTGTATGCGATTAGTTTGGTCTGACGGAAACGACCGTTGTTCACAGCGAATTGTGCTTTTTCATGCTCTTCATTAGCAAAAGCCTGAACAACACGGATACCTGTAATATTGTTCTCTACGCGAGCGTTGAAGTCCGCAATATCACCAAACATTCGGCTGAATGCCTTGGACATTTTGCTACCAAAGTAGAGCGACAGATAAATAATCAGCGGTACGATGATAAAGGTTAACACCGCCAGATTCCCGTTAATACTCATCATGATGCTGAATGCACCAATTAGCGTCATGACCGCGATAAATACATCCTCTGGACCATGATGGGCAATCTCACCGATATCCATCAAGTCGTTAGTCATGCGGGACACGAGGTGTCCTGTTTTTGTATTATCGAAGAAACGGAACGATAACTTCTGCACATGATTGAACAGACTTTTACGCATATCCGTCTCAATGTTAATACCGAGCTTGTGTCCCCAATAAGTAACCACGAAGTTGAGAAATGAATTCAATAAGTAGATGCCGAGCAATGCCAGACACGCCCATAGAATCCAGTCCCAGCGGCCGCCTGGCAGCAGATCATCAACTACCCGGTTGACCGCCAGTGGAAATGCCAGCTCCAGCAGGGCGACTAAAATCGCACAACTGAAGTCAAGAATAAAGAGCTTTTTGTAAGGCCTATAATAGGCAAAGAAACGGCGAAGCATGGACTGAAGTCCTCCTTATGCAATCACACAATGATGATTACGTTCTATTTCGTCTTGCTTAAGAGGTACAGGAAGTATGGCGCACCAATAATGGCAACCAGGATCCCCGCAGGAATCTCCGAAGGCTGCAGGATGACACGACCCAGCGTATCTGCAACCAGCACAAGCAATGAACCAATCAGCGCAGATGCGGGTAACAGGAATTGATGTTTTGGACCCACCAGACGACGTGCCAAATGCGGTCCGATCAGACCTACAAAACCGATCCCCCCACTCACAGATACACATGAGCCGGCAAGTCCTACAGCAGCCGCAAGCAAAATCAGTCGCTCACGCTCAACCGGAGTCCCGAGTCCGCTTGCAGTCTGGTCCCCCAGATTCAGTACGTTCAATACACGTGCCTTATACAGAACAAGCGGGACAAGAATAATAAGAAACGGTAGCAATGCCGTTACAAACTTCCAGTTCGAACCCCAGATGCTGCCTGCCATCCAGGTAGCTACAAATTGATACTTTTCCGGACTAAGCCGTAACGTAAGTACGATCATGGCAGAACTGATTCCCGCCGCTACCCCGATCCCCGTAAGTAACATACGAGTAGGCATAATGCCCTCTCCTTTTTTGTAAGAGAGAACATAGATCAGAAATGCAGCAAAACCGGAACCGATCAGGGCCAGAATTGGCAAAAGAAATACCGGCGCTGCTGTCGTTGTCGGGAAAAAGGAAACAAATAACATGACGACCAGACCAGCACCTGCATTAATCCCCAGGATCCCCGGATCTGCCAATGCATTCCGAGATACTCCCTGCAAAATACAACCAGATAACGCAAGTCCGGCCCCGACCAGCACCGAAATCACAATACGTGGCAGACGGAATTCAAACAGGATCAATTCCTGTTTCGCCGTGCCTCCACCAAACAGGGTTCGCAACACCTCAAGCGGCGAAAGCTTGGTAAAACCTGTGTTCATGCTCACCACAAAAGCCGTAATAATTAATAGGGCAAGCACAATGAGGACAATCGTACTCTTGGTTCTCTTCTTGCGCTCTGCTCCAACAATTGTTGAGGATTCCATCGTTACAGAGTCCTCCTTTCTTTACGCGCCAGATACAGGAAAAATGGTACCCCGATGAGGGCAACCAAAGCGCCAATTGGCGTCTCGTACGGCGGGTTAATCATACGTGCAGCCAGATCCGCAAATACAAGCAACAGACTGCCCATCACAGCGGAACATGGAATAATCCAGCGATAATCTACCCCAACCAGCTTCCGCGTGAGATGGGGAATAATGAGTCCAACAAAACCGACCGCACCCACCACGGACACAGCTGTACCCGCGAGAATCAGTACAACAATCAGGCCTATGAGCTTGATCAGCCCAGTACGTTGCCCCAAGCCCACCGCAATATCTTCTCCGAGACTAAGCAGAGTAATGGAACGGGAGATGAGAAGACCTGCGATCAGTGCCGCGAGTACCCAGGGGAACATGACCTCAAGTTGAGACCACTTCGTTCCGGCTACACCACCAGCTGTCCAGAAAGCCAAATCTTGTCCAATTCTGAAATATAATGCAATCCCTTCACTGAGTGCCGACAACATCGCAGATACAGCCGCACCTGCAAGCACAAGGCGTAGTGGTGTAAGGCCTGATTTAGAAGCTGCACCAAAACCATACACCAACAGGACACCAAGCCCCGCACCAAGGAAGGAATACATGATGATATACATAAATGGCAAGCCAGGGAAGAAGGCAAAACAAACTGCAAGCGCAAATCCAGCTCCTGCATTTAACCCAAGCAGACCTGAATCGGCCAGCGGGTTACGAGTCATGCCCTGCATGATCGCACCAGCTACAGCGAAACATGCACCTACCATTGCTCCTCCAAGGATACGTGGCAACCGAATCTCCCATATGATCTGATGTGGAGTCAGCTCAGGATTGAAGTCAAAGATGGCCTTCCAGACTACACTAAGCTTAATATCAGCAGCGCCAAAAGAAATGGACAACGCCATACCCAGAGCGAGTAGCAAAACTCCCCCTGTAAGAATAAGTGTGGCCGCCCACGGACGAGTGTGTATCTTCGCTGTGGGTGAATCCGGATTATGTTTTTCTGGTGAAGCTTGTGAACTCATACGCGCCCACCCTCGTTATGAGTGGAGCTGCTCAAACCTATGTACATAACAATCACCTCTCTATGAATACCGAACTTTAATGATATTGATTCTCATTCCCATAGACCATTGTAAGTGAATCCACCGGCTCTGGCAATGGACAAATAGGACATGTTTATTGCATATATGAATATTTGCACACAATTTCACACGCAAAAAGGCTGCGCAAGAGCCAAAAAGCTCGTACACAGCCTTATCATTGCATATGTAGAACATGTAAAATACAGACTCATTTAACGGGCATGTACCGTAAGTAAGGATGCCAGGACATCCGGAACATCGGTAATGATCCCTTGCACACCCATGTCAATCATGGCCTGCATCTCAGCAGGATCATTCACCGTAAATGGATAGGTAACAACGCCATGTGCAAGTGCAGCAGCAACATCTTCCTGTGTGACTGCCAGCTTGTAGGGATGAAGGCCGGTAGCTTCGAGTTTGGCGGCATAATCATAGGGTCGATATAACTTTTCCATATATAGAAGTGCTGTACGAATCTCCGGGGCAAGACGTTTACATCTCACAAGCGAAGCATGATTGAAGCTGGACAGCACGACCTGTTGCTCCAAATTCCAGTCCCGGATTGCCTGTATAACCTTCTCTTCCATCCCCTTATAACTCACAATACCATTTTTCAATTCCAGATTAAGCAGTGTTCCTTTCCCCTGTACCAGCTTGAATAACTCCTCCAGAGAAGGAATACGTTCCCCGGTAAAATCAGCATGGAACCAGGACCCCGCATCCCGTGTGCGCAATTGATCGTAAGTCGTATCCTTAACCCAGTCTTCTGCGCCGCCAGTTCGGTTTAACGTCTCATCATGAATCAGTACCAGTCTGCCATCACTCGTCATCTGCACGTCGGTTTCAATGCCTGTCGCTCCAAGCTCCAGACTCCGTTCAAAAGCGCTCATCGTATTCTCCGGGCATACGGCAGATGCACCGCGGTGGGCAATAATCTCCAAGTTCCTCATTCCAGCGCCTCCTGTGTTCAAGCTTCACTCTATGATCCTTACTATAAACACCGTTTGTTAGACCTGTATTAACAGAGCGTATAATGGGTTACCTGCTTCGCTGATACTAGCGAACGGGTTCAACATCTAACGGGCTGGGGATTCACTCATTTTTGCGAACTCAATCTGAAAATCGACATAACATAGTATGAACGATGGAAGCACTGAACTCCGTTATAAGGAGGTTGACTATTGAATCCCTCAAAGAAAAAATCGATACCTACGCGTCCTCACACATCCCAGTTACAGTCGGCTTCCAGGCTTTCCAGAACATCTGTCCATATCAAAAACAAATCCGGTAAGACGGCTAATCAGCGTTCTCTTAACTCCAGTTCACCCAACACACTGGATCAGCTGGCTATTGTTGCAGCAATACTCTCCTTAATTGCAGCCGCCATCGGGCTATATATCGCCTGGAAATCGTTAAGTAATCCGGATCAAACTGCTGTTGTGGTGTAAGCTGCTTGTTGTGCAGCTAATGGCTCAGGAGGCTCTCTCCTGCTTCTGACCTTATTCAGGGGCAGGTTTTTGCTTTTTCAATTACTCAACGTATGCTGGAAACGTCAAAAAACCGTTCCCCTGAAACGCCGGCATATACCGGCGTCTCTTTGGAAAGGTCATTTTTTATTCGGGCGCTGCCTCTGCAGCTTAATCCCCGTCCCGGGATACTGACCGAATTACAGAATGAATGTGCGAGAGATAATAACCAACAGAATGAACAATACCAGAATTGCACCTGTTGATGTCCATGCTCCACCACCGAAGCCTCCGCAATATCCGTAACCTGTACCTTTGAGTTCGCTCATGAGTGACACTCCCCTCTTCATCGAAGTACACTATAGACTATGTCCGATAGCGCAACTTGCTTGGGCAGATCGAAAATTCTCCCGAGGAACGAGTAGGTTCAGGCCCGTCTTCTTATGCACTCATTTCCCGTTGAGTTGTGACCACTTCTGAGTCAGCTCTGCAGGAATATAGGATGACATTTGTTTGATCAGTTCAGCCGGATCAGCTTCCAGACTCCATAGACTGAGATGGGAGGTATTGGAAAATCCTTCCTGTACGCTGTGTTCTACCATCTTCATCAGCGGTCCATAATACCCGTTGACATTCAATAAGCCAACAGGCTTACGATGAATACCGATCTGTGCCCAGCACAGTACCTCGAATAGTTCTTCAAATGTACCCATGCCTCCGGGAAGTGCAATGAATCCATCGGATAATTCAGCCATCGTAGCCTTCCGTTCATGCATGGTTCCCACTTCAATCAGTTGTGTGAGCCCTCCATGAACAACCTCGCCCCGGAACAATCCAGTAGGCATAACCCCGATTACCTCTCCCCCTTGCTCAAGAGCAGCATCGGCTACTGCACCCATCAAGCCCATGCAAGAACCACCATAGACCAGTGCATAACCACTATCAGCAATCTGTTTGCCCAGTTGAACAGCTTTCTCTGTATAATCGGGGTGATTTCCCGGATTGGAGCCTGCAAAAACAGCTATACGTTTCATTGGGTTTCACTCCTTCTCATGATCTTTTTAGATTGAACTAAAGAATATTTACACTTGCCACTTCGATGACAGAACAACCTTCCGATCGCTGTTATCCCCAGATTTTTTAATTCAATTTTACAAAGGTGAAAATCTGTTGATAAAGGCGAACGCTCCGCTTCTTCAGGTTATTTCTGCCCTCTACGTTCTCGTGTAAATGTTTAGTTCAATTTTCTATTTTAATAATATATAACATGAATGTTATGGGTATGTACAACGTACAACAGGTTAACAGAACCAATGGACAAAAAAAACCCGACCGTTTGCAGCCGGTCGGGCTCCCATTTCAATACACATCAATTTAGAAGGGGTTGTTATTACCTAATATACAGACCAAATATTAAATCCGTATGATTTTTGCATGAAATGAATATTAAATCTTCGTATAACTAACGTATCCCACGGCGTGAACGTACGACAAACATATGCTTGTCTTTACGAAGAACCCGACCATCTGCAAGTTCAACCTGATCCTCGTCATGACGCAGAATCGTCGTGGATAATGCTACAATTTTGGCCCGGCGCCAGATCATCACCTGCGACTTGAAATAGATCGCATTTTCGAACTGAATCGCCTTTTTCATCACATATCCAACCTTGTGCACTTCAGAACGTGCTTTCTTTAAGGGAAGACTCTCTTCGGGAAGAGGTCTGATCATTGCGATATTGTCAAACGATACCTTAATCCGTTTCGGTCCGATTCGTACACATTCCGCTTCTTCATCCCACTCGACCAGCGTTCCCTTTAATGGCTCCCGTATGCCTGTTGCACGATATACCGCTACTTTTCGTCCTATCCAATGTCGCAATGTTCTCACCTCCATCTGTCTAGTTTTCAGGTATCTTCCAATCGATCGGTTCAATACCTTTGGAGGTCAAGAAATCATTGGCTTTGGAAAAGGGACGACTGCCGAGGAATCCGCGATGCGCAGCCAGCGGACTGGGATGTGTAGACTCCAGTACCAGGTGCTTGTCCCTGTTAATAAAAGCACCTTTCTTCTGGGCATGACTGCCCCATAGCATATATACCATCGGCTCTGAACGTTCATTCAGCGCGCGAATGACAGCATCCGTAAATGTCTGCCACCCTAGTGCCTGATGAGAGTTAGGCTGACCTTCACGGACCGTCAGAACGGCATTTAATAGCAAGACTCCCTGCTGCGCCCAATGAACCAGAGATCCATGATTCGGAATGGGCAGGTCCAGATCGGCCTGAAGTTCCTTATATATATTTTTCAGAGAAGGCGGTACACGTACCCCCGGTCTAACCGAAAAACTTAATCCATGAGCTTGTCCCGCTCCGTGATAAGGGTCCTGTCCAATAATAACGGCCTTAACCTGATGATATGGCGTCAGCTTCAGTGCGGAGAACAAGTCTTCTTTGGGCGGAAAGACCGTCTGCGTTTTGTACTCGGCGGCGAGAGTGTAACGAATCTTGTTAAAATATTCGGCTTCCGTCTGTTCCTGAAGCACCTTGTCCCAATCGTTTCCAAACATATGTATAGGCTCCTTTCCCCTGATGAATACAGTTTCGTTCAGCCCAACTACTGGGCTCTTCCTTCTGAGAGCCGCATGTCATGCAACTCATAGACTATCCACCATTTTAACATAACCGGGGACAGCAGACCAGAATTGCACATCAGGGTATACGTTCACCTCAAAATAAATCGTATTCTCGCTACATTCCGTATACTCATCCAAAAAAGTCACCTCGCTATTGCGTGGTGACTTGATGACTTTATACTTGAACGGGCACCTCTTCGACTTCTTTCACAAGCACACTGCTGATTCTTCGTAACCCTTCCTGAAGGACAGAACGGGGACAAGCCAGGTTCAACCGAATGCAACCCTCACCATTGGCTACAAACATATGACCATCTTCAAGCAATACACCCGCTTGCTCAGCGAAGAATAAAGGTAAACTTACATTTTGTGGAGCATATGCCGAGATATCAATCCAGGCCAGATACGTGGCTTCCGGGATATGAAAAACAGCCAGTGGCAGATGCTGCTTCACATACTGTTCTACGCAGGCGAAATTGGCGTCTAGATACCCTTTTAATTGTTTCAGCCATTCATCACCCATTTCGTAAGCCGCTTGAGTGGCAGCAATGCTCAGTGGGTTTTTGAAACCATAATGGCGTGCCTGCCAGATGTCTCGAAGTGCTTTGTTCGGAATGATGACATTAGAGAACATCAGACCAGCCATGTTAAATGTTTTGCTCGGGGACATACATGTAATGATTCGATCCGTATCCGGGAACAGCTTTGCGAGTGGCGTATGTCTCTTGCCCGTCCGCAGCAGATCACAGTGAATTTCATCCGAAATAATCCATACATTGTTCCGCAGGCAGATCTCACCCACACGCTTTAACTCTTCCGTTGTCCAGACACGTCCAGACGGATTATGGGGATTACAGAAAATACATACCCTTACCTTCTCATCCTTCGCCTTGGCTTCAAAATCCTCATAATCAATGGAGTAACGTCCCTGCTCATTGATCATATCCGAACACACCAGTTCAAGATTGTTATGCTCCGCAGCTGACTTGAAGAAACCATAGGATGGGGTAACAATTAGTACTTTCTCATCCGACTGACAGATATATTCCACCAGTTCATATAAAGCGGGAATGATCCCGTTCGAGGTCTCCAAATGTTCCTTCGGGAAGGACCAGTCATAATATCTCTTCATCCAATTCGAAACAGCTTCATAGTATGCCGGATCAAATACCTGAGAGTAACCCATGATTCTACGGTCCAGACGTTCCTTAACTGCATCCAGAATCTCGGGAGGTGTGGCAAATTCCATATCTGCAATCCACATGCGAATGAATTCTTCATCTTTGAATGGAAAAGTCATGTCCTCTGTGGCGTTAAAAATATATTGACGGAAACCATCCGTATTCATCGCATTTGTTCCTGTGCGGTCGATAATCTCATCAAAGTTATATTTCATAGCTTCTGCTCCTCTATCTGCTTTACTTTTTCATTGTCGTTTCATGTCGTATTACACCTATTATTTCATGACGCAGGAATTGCATCAAATGTAATACAATCTATCCTGACGAAACAAATGAAGTTAATTGTTTCTCCAAAATAGGTATTTCAATGAAAAAGTGATATATTTCTCATATAACATCATTTTTATGAATGACTTTCATCATTTTCACGTACTCTCAAGAAACATTGCATAAGGAGAACCGTTTATGAACAATATCAATCAGGAAGTTGGCAAGAAAATACGAAACTTTCGGAAGTGGCGGGGACTGACCATTCAACAGCTTGCGGATCAGATCTTCAAAAGCAAGGGTACGCTGTCCAAATATGAGAGCGGAGATATTACACTTGATCTGGTCACGTTACATCATATTGCTAACGCGCTCAACATTCAGGTGGAGCAACTCTTGTACCAAGAACCAAGGCATGCATCTCCCCTGATGAATGCGGTCCCGTCCAGCTTTTTCAAGAACTCCACACGTTTCTATTCTTACTTCTATGATGGGCGTAACAACAGTCTCATTCGTTGTGTCATTGACATGATGGCTCAATCGGATGCCAACCGTTATCGCACCGTGATGTATATGAATGTGAAGGATTTTGAGAACTACCAAGAGTGCGAGAATATGTATTGGGGCCACACCGAGCATTATGATACACTCACCACGCTGATTTTGAAAAATCAGGCCACGCCGCTGGAGAACCTATATATTAATATTTTGGCGTCTTTTCAGGAATCGGAGAAAAAATGGGCACTGATGGCTGGAGTCTCGTTCAGACCTTTCATGCCTATCGCGCTCAAAATGTTATTCTCCAGAACCCCGCTGCCCGAGAATCAGGAGTTATATAATGAATTAAAAATCTCAAAGGAAGATCTGCGGACCCTGAAAATATACAACATGCTCGCTGTCACCTGAACAACGCAGTGTGTCACACATTCTCATATGGGATGGAGACAGTCCTTCCCCATTAGAAAAGGCACTTCTATAAGCTGTTGAAACCAGCTCATAAAAGTGCCTTTCGCTTTGCTGCCTATTCGACCCGGAAATAAGCGACTAATGCTTAGTTTTTAATTAAATCCAGCGTCTCGTCAAACATTTGTTTCTGTTCCTCAATTTTGTTCTCATTACCGATTACGCAGCGCTGTTGCTGTTCAAGTATGGCCGATAAGAGCTCAGCAAAACCGATAATGTCGCTTTCCTTCGTGCTTAACACTTCGTCACGTTCTTGTTGCAGATCCGCTTCAGTCACATTCGACAGATAACACTCCAGGGAGAATGCCCCTTCACCATAAGGTGTTCTCGGCGTATCAAGATCCTGGATCGCACCAATGATATAACGCGTCATTTCCCGCTCGTCTGCCCGGAAATCGGTCAAATATTGCGGTATCTCTTCATATACTTTGTACGTTTTATCCAGGTTCGGATCACGATACGATGCAACGTAGCTGTCTCCGTTCCGTCTGAAGCCTGACATACAGCCATAAGCTCCACCTTTGGCTCGGATATTGGTCCACAAGTAATCCAGAGACAGGATTCCTTGCAAGACTCGTAACGAACCGGTGTATTGATATCCTTTGTCGATATAATTGCCCGTTTGCACCACGTACTGCACCTCTGAAGGAGATCGGAATCCTTCCTTATGAGTAGCCGGTGTGAATGTAAATTCTTCCTTGGCAACCTCATGTGTGAACAGCTTCGCTTTCAGATCGGATACCTGTTGCTCCAGTCCTTCATATCCCTGCTCATCGGCAGTATAACTAACAAGCAAGTTCTCCGGTCTGAAAATATACCCCGTCAACTCTTGCAGGCTGGAAGATAACTCTTCTTTTCTCGCCTCAAAGTTCGCTTGAAGATCCTCAAGCCACTGGTAAGAGGCAATGCCACTCACAGCTTCTCTGAAATCCGCAACCGCTGAATGTTTGGACGAAGACCGGCCAATTCCCGCAGAGTGTCCGCTATTGATCAGATTACGTTGCAGGTTACCTTTCATCTGAGAGATGATCTCATATAACCGCTTCGAATTATCGAATTGGGAAGTGAACACGATTTCTTTGATCATATCAAAGGCAAATCCAAGCTTGTCATACAACACTTTTGCTTTGAACTCATAGGTAGCCTTGAATTCATTGTGCTTATGCGCGTTAGCATAAGATCCTATCCCGCTATGAATACCACCCGAATGGATATGGATTTCATTGGATAGTTCATTGAACGAGTAGTGTTGAGTATCCACGTAACCCAGTACATTTTTCAGCAATCCTGCATACGGCAGGAGATGACGTGGCACTTCTTTAATATCAAACAGCAGTCTCAGATAGCCAATTCCGTTGGTGTAGAGGTTATGATGGAGAATGGTTGTGCCGTCGACCTGGTTCACCGTTTGATGCAACGTAGAGGCCTTTGGTTCAATATCTTCAATCGATAACGTCGGAATGACCTGCTGCTGCTCTTTGGTTGAAGGTGTATTCTGATACTCGGCGAGTGCCTCCGTTTTCTGAATCAACGTCTGAACTTCTTCCTCACTAAGACCGGCCTGAATAGTTTTCAGACGTTCTTTCAACGCTTCTTCTTTGCGTGAATTCAACCCTTTGTCCGGTGTCAGGGCTACAAAGGAAGTATGTGTGTTCTGCAAAATATATTTCTCAATCAGTTGCTCGAAGTAACCTTCGTTCATTTTTGTCCGCAGTTCGGCAAATACGTCATTGGCTTCCAAATGAGTGAAAGGCGCTTCTTCATCGTACAACCAGCTTTGCAGGGAAGAGAATCCGTAGATCAGCCCCTTCGGCATTCTGCCATAGTCCGCTTCTCTATGATTGAACTCAGATGAGTTAATGCCTGCAAGCAGTGCCTTAGGATCAAAGCCTTCTTTTACCACACGCTCAAGCACTTCTTTGACCGTTCCCAGGAAATCCTCTTTGCTCGCCAGATTGCTCTTCTTCAGTCCCACAGTGAATACAGGTTGATACAGGCTGTCATCATACGAACCGTAGACATCCTTCGCAATTCCTTTGTCCAGCAAAGCCTGTTTCAATACCGCTCCCGGAGCGTTCAGCAGGGCGTATAAAAGAATTTGAAACGAAATGTTCAGTTCCTTGTCTAGACTTGTGCCGATCACTGCATTATAGGTCAAGAAGCTATTATCCACTTCCGATTCCGTACTTCCCGCAGAGTAAGTCTTAACCGTGTCTACCCGTTCTGCAAAGGCATGTTGAAGTTGAATGGCTGAATCAATATCGATTCGATCATATGCACTCAGGTAGTTCTCATCTAGCCATTGCAACTTCTCTTCCATATCCATATCCCCGTAGAGATAGATGTAACTGTTGGAAGGATGGTAGTATCTCGTGTGGAAATCCAGCAGCCCCTGATACGTTAAATCCAGGATAGCTTCCGGGAAACCGCCCGATTCACAGGAGTACGTTGTGTCCGGGAAAAGGGAGTTCAGCACTTCTCTGCGCACCATTCGTTCCGGTGAAGAAAAGGCCCCCTTCATCTCGTTATATACCACTCCGTTATAGGTTAACTCATCGTCGGCAGAGGCCAGATTATAATTCCAGCCTTCCTGCAAAAATATTTTTTCATTCTCATAAATACTCGTATTCAATACTGCATCCAGGTAAATATCCATCAGATTATGGAAGTCATGATCATTACGACTCGCGATCGGGTAGATCGTCTTATCGGGATACGTCATGGCGTTAAGGAATGTATTTAATGAACCTTTCAGCAACTCAACAAAAGAATCCTTGGCCGGAAATTTCTTGGACCCACAGAGCACGGAGTGTTCTAGGATATGGGCTACCCCTGTATCATCTTCCGGAGGTGTACGGAAACCGATACTGAATACTTTGTTGTCGTCCTGATTGGACAAAAGTACAATTTTGGCTCCGGATTTCTGATGTTCCAACAGATACGCATCCGATTTCAGTTCTTCGATTCTGCGCTCCTGTAACACCTTGTATGGCTTAAGCTGTTTCAACATAAACTTGAGTCCTCCGTCCATAAGATTGTTTTATTGGTTTTGTGACTCTACATAAGTTCAAATATGTTTATTTACACGGGCACTCGGATGACAGAACAACAGGTGTCCTCTCCGTTATCGTGTAAATGTGTAGTTGAACCTATATCGTTCAGCACGGTAAAGGTAATATATGCCTATGGATAGTATACACCATTGTTCCGTCTCTTCATAAAAGCCAGTTAAAGAAATAGTACTTTGTATTGTTAAACCATTTCGGTTAAGAATATGCTAATAGATCTTTAGCATACACTCTCTCAACAGTTGCTGTGAAAAAGACGTATTTAGTTCAGTCTAATTTTAGACAAAAAAAAGACAACAGAACAATTTCTAATTCTGTTGTCTTTATCAAATTATTCCCCCAATATGTCTTACAGGAAACTGCGGAGAGGAATACTTGAAAACAAGAAAAATAAAATACAGCGTTCGTTATTGATGGAGGCAAAGTCATGACCTTTCGGAAAAAACACCCGCAGCAGATCATTGGCGTTCTCGTTCGATCCTTGTTGCCACGACCCCTGAAAGACCTCCTGTGGAAATTGGCCAGATTTCGGGTTTGAGCCAGTATTTGCATAGGTATGCGATAATTAAAATGCTGGGTCATAGTTCACTTCCAATTGATTTTATGACTGGGGCGACCTAAAATAGATACGCCTACCAACATAACAACGATATATACGAAAGATTAGAAACTATACGCATGACAAGCATTACTGATACTCTCTTTAATTTTATTACAGCCAATCATCAAATTCTCTATATTTATCGTCAAAGGAGGCATGATTTTAATCACTGTGTCATTACGACCAGCTCTTTCGAGAATAAGCCCATTTTTAAAGCAATTCGCTGTGATTTCCCGTGCCACTTCTTCGCCCAGACAAGAGACATCAATCCCCCAAATCATGCCAATGCCTCGAATATGTAGTCCAGGATATAGCGGTTCAATTTCATATTTTAAATATTGCTTAAGAAATTCTTCTTTTTTGCGTACCTGTTCCCCAAGCCTTTCCGCAGTCCTGAATTCAAGCGCGGCCTTAGCCGTGACAAAGGCTAATTGATTCCCCCTAAACGTTCCATTGTGCTCACCCGGACTCCATATATCCAGCTCCGGTTTCATCAGCAACAACGACATCGGCAATCCATACCCACTAATCGATTTGGATAAAATAACGATATCCGGCACGATTCCCGCCCGCTCGAATGAGAAGAACGCACCCGTTCTTCCGCATCCGACCTGAATATCATCGACAATCATCAAAATATCGTGATCATCACATAGCTGTCGCAGGCTTTGCAACCATTCATTTTCAGCAACGTTGATTCCGCCCTCCGCCTGAACGGTTTCCAGAATAACCGCTGCAGGCTTGCCAATACCGGAATGCGTATCTGACAGAATATGCTCCATGTAACGGATCGTATCCAACCCTTCAAAAGACTGTCCGTAAGGAATAAAAGTCACATTATTCAGCGGAATTCCCGCACTTTCCCGCATCGCATTGCTGCTCGTGACAGACAAACTTCCGAGGGACATCCCATGAAAGCCCCCCATGAAAGCAAATATACCATTTCTACCCTTGACCTTACGGGCCAACTTCAAAGCAGCCTCCACAGCATTCGTGCCTGTCGGGCCGCAAAATTGCAGCTTATAATCCAAAGATTGAGGTTGAAGGATATGCTCCGAAAATGAAAGAATAAAATCCTCTTTCGCTTTCGTATACATGTCGAGTCCGTGCATGATTCGGTCCTGAGCTACATACTCAATGATTCCGGCCTTCATATACTCATTATTATGCCCATAATTCAGCGCTCCGGCTCCTGCGAAAAAATCGATGTAGGCTTCTCCCGTAACCGAGTATAATTGCTCACCCTTAGCTCTATCGAAAATAACCGGAAAACTTCTGCAATAAGACCTCACGTTGGACTCCAACATTTCGAACGTATCCATTTTACATTCCCCTTTTCGTCTTTTGCAATTTCAATAGAAATTGTCAGGCCTCGTGTGTTTCCACAACTCTTAAAGGCTCAGGCTCGCTGCCTTGGGTAAAAAACTCTCTGAGATCGCGGTTACGGTAAGCCAGGATGCCGACCACAAGCAAACCGGCACCGGAAACCAATGTAATATAGTACCAATCTACAATTTCCAGAAGTGCACCGTATACCCCCATTCCTATAGGCACAGCGATGGTTATTACCGTGTTCACCACCCCTAAAACACTAGCTCTTATTCGCTCAGGTATATAGAGCTGAACATAAGAAAGCATTGGAATATTGCCCATTGTGTTAAGTATTCCGGTGAACATCAAGACGATCATGAAGCCTATCATAAGCACTACCTTTGTGCTTGTCTCAAAGATGGGCCACTCGGGGAACATCCATAGGACAATCATCAACGCCTGGATCTGAATTAAAATGAAGATTTTGTTGGTAATAAACCGGTTGATGACCGGTACCGACACAGCAACGGCCCCTATAATTACGCCTACCGCCAGCGCCGCTTCGATAAATGATAATTGCTGTGGCGTCATATCGAGCGCTTGATAAACGATAAAGGGCAGGATAAGGGAAACTGCCGGAGCAATTACAAAGTTAATAAAAACAAAAATCATCAGCAGATACTTGATCGCAGCCCGGCGGCGAATGTATTTGTAAACCTCTTTTACACTTTCAAAATAAGGCTTTGCTTCTCCGATCTCCTCTTTGCGGGGCGAGAATTTCAATAGCAAATTCAAAAACCCGGAGAAAATGAACGCGGCTCCCTCGATCAAAAAGATATGCTCCAGCCCAAATTTGCTATAAGCCGCTGCACCGAGCACCGGTCCCAGTATGCCGATTAGGGCACTGATGCTCTGCGTGCTGGAATTGACCGTCGGAACCCTTTCCGGAGAGACAATATTGGGAACGGATGAGTTTACCGTCAGAGTAAAGAGCGCTTGAAGAGCGCTCAAGATCATAGAATAAACAACGAACAGCCAAATGCTGTCGTGAAAAGCCTCAAACATGAACATAAGCATTAGAACTGAGATTCCACATAGAAAATCACAGACTATCATAATCCTTTTTTTACTACGGCTGCGGTCAACGAACACCCCAGCGATAATATTGACGAATATGCCCGGTATATAGGTGAAGCTCAACACTAAAGCGAACATACTCGATGAACCGGTGAGATCCAGAACATACAGACTGAGTGCAAAACGAAAAATGGATGTTCCCAATTCGGTGATTAATCTGCTTAGACTGAAAACGATTATATTTGTTGAGTCTCTCATATTTTTACACCCTTCATATGTTTCCGTGCGGCTTCATCAAGCATGCTGCGAAGAGTATCTGGATTCTCTTCCGCAGGAATAACAAGCGTCATGTGAATCCGGTTCCCTTGGTGCCACGCCATGCATAAGATCCGGTTAGGCTCATCGCAATTCACACCATCTTCCTCAAGGTAGTCCAAATCCGTTTCCGTGCCGAGTTCTCCCAAATAGTTGAAATTGATCGGCATCTCCCGATGGGCTGCAGCCAACCGCTGCGCCGCATCCATAAAGGCTGGATCAATCGACTCGTTGTACAACAGATTCGCAAAATGGATGTTATGCTCGGAAGCGGATTTCAGCATCCCTTTGATCGATTCGGTCTGCCTGTCCATTTCTTCTCCGCAGTCTAACAACAGCGGAATATAATCTATGCATTCACCGACAATATCGAAATAAGACTGATCCCGGTACTGTCTGCCAAAATGCGTCATCCACAACGGAATCCGTGACTTACCGAAGTACGTTCCGAAAAACGCAGCGCATATCCCCAACGCTGTCTTCCATTTAAACTCTGCATCCAGCGTTTGCGATAATTCCATATCAAATGGGACGCTATGGTGGAGAACCGTAATCTTTGCCGGATCCAAGTCGCTGCGCCGATACATACTGACGGCGATTTCCCTAGCAGCGGATTCAAATGACGGAATATTGTAAAGCTCGTTAAAACTTGCTGCCGATATCCCTTCCGGGCCTCTGCGAATCTGGTCGGCAAAATCCGTAAAGGTACGGCTTTTTCTCGTTTCGTCAACTCTCCCTTGGCTTAGTGATTCATATTCATGGATTACTCGATTACGAATAATTTCATTACTCATGTAATCGAATATCGTATGTGAGAACGGGAGCAGCAGGACATATTCCTTTACGTTTTGCTTGACCAGCAGCACCCGGTACATCAATGGATCGCTGTCCGTATACGGCCTGATGAAAAAATTCTTCATAAGCGCCCGCAGAATATCCCTTTGCGACTCTGGTTCGAAACCGGAAATATCTAAAGTTGGCAGCTCGAGCTGCTCCGGGCTTTCATGCAATCGCCAACGTCCGGTTTCCGTTTCAGTGTCTTCGATGAGTACACTGCGCATGACTTCCTCGGCAGACACAATTCGCTGCAAGGCTCGGCCCAACAACTCCGGCTGAATCACTTTTCCAAATTTCACCATGGTTCCCGACACATCTTTATGCTTGAAATGGTACGTTTGGGAAGGCGAAATATCATACTCTTTGACTATCGGCTGGTTTGTAATGCCTTTGGCGTACGCCTTCTGCTTCCGTGAGATCGAATTCATCATCGTTTCTACCCAGTCTGCGCCATTCGTCTGCCGCAAACCCAATTGGTCGTTCAGTTCTTGCCTGCTTAGGTTGCGTTCTGATGTCGGAATCAGCGCGCTCAAAGCATCCGCAATGAAGTGCGGTTGAATCTTCTCGTCCAGGTGTGCAGCAATCAAGTTCTCTGCTCTCCGTTTCAGTCCCTCATCCATTCCTGAAATGTGGACGACCATGAATTCCTCGCCGTCAACGGAATAAGTTTTCCAGTTGCATGTGCGTTCTAAGCGTTCCCCAAGCCATTGTTCCGCAGTGGGAATATCTGTAAAGTGGTGCTCAGATTCCACCGTTACAGAACGTGCCGTAGAAGCCGCCAGCTCGGCAGGAGTCTGATGGGCGAACACCTGATTTATACTCAGTTCGAAGCCAAGATTAGCCAGCTTTGAAACAACCTGCATGGCCTTTAATGAATGTCCCCCGATTTCAAAGAAATTGTTGTGGACACCAATCCGTTCCAATCCCAGCACTTCCGACCATACCTGCACAATTACAGCTTCCGCCTCATTCCTTGGCGGAGTATATTCGCCCTCGGTTACGTCATAATCCGGCTCGGGGAGCGCTTTTCGGTCAACTTTGCCATTCACGTTGAGCGGAAGTTGAGCCATAAATAGGATTACGGTCGGAATCATGTAGTCGGGGAGCTGTTGTCCCATAAACTCCTTTAGCGACTGTATGGTCAATTCAACCTCCGCCACAACATAACCGCAAAGGATCTTATCCTGCGACTCTCCGGCCTGCTTGACAAGGATGACGGCTTCTTTCACGGAAGGATGACTGAGCAGTATATTCTCGACCTCGCCTGTCTCGATCCGGAACCCCCGAATTTTCACCTGATTGTCCATTCTGCCGATAAACTCGATAGAGCCGTCTGGAAGCCATTTGGCGGCGTCCCCGGTCCGGTAGACCCGCTCACCTGGAATAAACGGATTGGAGAAAAATTTCTGAGCCGATAATTCTTCATTATTTATATATCCCCGAGCCACGCCGTCTCCCCCTACCCAAAGCTCGCCGGGGACACCTACCGGATTCAAATTCCCGTTTTTATCGACGATATAGGCCGTGGAGTTGCTGATCGGCGGTCCAATTGGCACGCTATTTCCGTATGCCTTATCGATGACGAAGCAGCATGAAAAGGTTGTATTCTCCGTAGGTCCGTACCCGTTTACCATGGTTAACGGACCGGATTGCTCTCTTACCTGCTGAATATGTTTCGGGGAGAGAACATCTCCACCGACAATCAAATAGCTTACGTTGCGGAACATGTTTGGCTTGTGTTGGGCAAATTGTGTAAACAGCGGCGATGTTAACCACAAAGTCGTAATGTCATGCTGCTGAAGCGCGGATTCAAAGAGGACCGGATCCAGCAGCGTAAGTTTGTCGACCAGGTGCAGCCTCGCTCCGTTCAGCAGCGCCCCCCATATATCAAATACACTGACATCGAATACGGGTGCCGCCGTTTGCAAGACCCGGTCTTCAGTGCTGAAGCGAACATAGTTGGTATTCTTGACCAATCTGGAAACGCCCAGATGCTCGACCATAACGCCCTTAGGCAGTCCGGTTGATCCCGATGTATACATTACATAGGCGAGATTGTCGGTGCCCGTCTTATTCAGCAGGTTCGGGGCACTCTCGTCACAGAGCTGCCGATGATCCATCAAGATGACTTCCGCGTCGCAGGCAGCCCGATCCGCAAAGCAGCTCCGGGCGAGCAGCCATTTGGCGCCGCTGTTTTTGAAGAAATATTCCACCCGATCACGCGGATAGTCAGGATCGATCGGAAGATAAGCACCTCCCGCTTTTAGAATGGCGAGCATCCCGATAATCATTTCCAGCGTACGGTCACCCATGACGGCAACGACCCGTTCAGGCCCTACACCCTTCTCTCGCAGCAGTGCCGCGAGCTGGTTTGCTTTGGCATTCAGTTCGCCATATGTCAGTTCGATACCATCACAGGCCAGCGCGATGCTCTCTGTATGCTTATCCACTTGTTCCTCGAACAGTTCGTGAATGGTTTGACGGGGATACTCGGTTTTCGTGTTGTTGAAGTCCCCAATGATCTGACCCCGTTCTTCTTCCGTCAGCATACGGATGTCGGATAGCCGGATCTCCACATCTGTGGTCACGGCCTCCAGAATTTGAAGGTAATGCGCGATCATCCGCTCCACCGTATCTTTAAGGAACAGCTTCCGGGCATATTCTACATCCAGGCGAATTTCCCCCTCCTCTTCTGCTGCCGTAACCATCAGGTCGAATTTGGATGTTCCGTTGTCGAAGTCATACGGTTCTATAAGAAGTTCACCAAGCTGAATTTCCCCGACGCCGACGTTATCGACGGCAAACATGGTATCAAACAGCGGATTTCGGCTGACATCCCGCCGTACATTCAGCCTTTCGAGCAAATCCTCATATTGGACCATCTGATGCTCGAATGCTTGCAGCGAATGCTTTTTAACTTCCTCCAAAAAGTCGATGAACCGTTTGCTTCCTTCAGGCTGATTTCGAATCGCCAGGGTATTGACGAACATACCGATGACACTTTCCAATTCCTTTTGCAGTCGACCAGAGGTCGGTGTGCCTACGATAATGTCCTCTTGGTTGGCGTATTTGGACAATAGAATGTTGTATGCAGCCAATAGGAACATGTATAACGTAGTTCCAGTCCGGGCAGCCGTCCCAAGAATCCGGGAGCTTAATTCACTGCCGATCGCAATAGAGAAAGCATCGCCTTCAAAACTTTGGATTTGCGGCCGTGGATAATCTGCCGGAAGGTTTAGAGCGGGCAGCTCTCCTGCAAAACGCTCCAGCCAATACTGTTCTTGCTTCGCGTAGGCTTCCGATTGAAGCATTTCACTTTGCCATGCCGCATAATCCTTATATTCGATGCGTGATGAGGTATCATCCAGCTCTTGGCCGCTATAAAGCAAGTTCAGCTCCTCGACAAGAAGGCGGATCGATCCTCCATCCGAAACGATATGATGCATATCTATGATCAAAATATGCCTATCCTCACCCAAGTTTGCCAGCCCTACGCGCATTAGCGGAGCCTTTTGCAAGGAGAAGGGTTCAACGAACCGCTCTATGATTTCCGAAATATGGTCCGGATCTTCCGGTGCCTCAAGCTCCCGGACAGAGAAAGAAACGTCGTGATGCACCATTTGCATCAGCTCTCCTTCTACAAACCGAAACGAGGTCCTGAACGCTTCATGCCTGCGAATGAGGATAGTAAATGCCTGGTGCAGCCGTGCACGGTCCAGCTCCCCCGTTAGCTGTAAAACAAAAGGCATATTATAAGCCGTCCCCGCCCCTACAAGCTCATTGAGAATCAGCAAGCGCTTCTGTGCTGACGACACCGGATAATGCTCTCTTTCCGGCACCTTTGCGATCGAGGAATAGCTTGTTTGTTCCACAGCGTCGATCGCCTCAGCCATCTGTTCCATCGCAGGATGTTGAAAAATACTGCTTAACGGAAAGTCAATCTGGAAGACTTCCTTGATATGGGACGCCAGCGCTACCGCTTTGAGTGAATGCCCGCCCAGTTCAAAGAAATGGCTGTATGCTCCTATCGGGGCCGTTCCGAGAACCTCCGACCATATTTCGGCCAGCTTTCGTTCCGTCACACCGCGCGGTGGCACATAATTATCTGCTGCAGCGGATGCAAAGTCCGGTTGCGGAAGCGCGCGGCGATCCACCTTTCCGTTGGAGGTCAGCGGGATTTTGTTCAATTCCACGTAGTGAACAGGGATCATGTATTCCGGCAGCTCCCGCGCCAGACATCCCCGAATCTCGCGGACGGCAATATTACGGGATGTCGTAATATAAGCGCACAACTCTGTTTCCTGCTTCGGATTTAATACCACAGCAACGATAGCCTCAGCAACGCCCTCCTGTTTGAGCAGGACATTCTCCACTTCTCCAAGCTCGATGCGGTAACCTCGAATTTTGACCTGCTCGTCCATCCGGCCTAGATACTCCAGGTTTCCATCAGGGAGCCACCTAGCCAGATCACCGGTTCTGTACATTCTTTCACCGGTTTGAAATGGATCGGCGGTAAACTTCTCCGCCGTCAAATCGTCCCGGTTCATGTACCCCCGTGCCAGACTGTCTCCGGCAATACACAGTTCACCGGGAATCCCGATCGGAAGGAGCTTGTCATTTCTGTCAAGGATATACACCCTTACGTTGTCAATCGGGCAGCCGATCGGAATGTTATCGTATTCGCCATTCACCTTGAAAGCTGCCGTCACGATGGTATTTTCCGTAGGTCCGTAATTATTTACCAGGTCATAGGGTACGGGATGATAAGACTTGAGCTTATCTCCACCGGTAAGCAGCACACGCAGGGAATCGTTCTGGATCTGGGTGAATTGCTCGCAGACGGCCGTCGGCAGGAAGCTGACAGTGATACCCTGTTCGTTGTAGTAATCCGCCAATCGCGGCACATCGTATCGGATTTCCTCCGGGATAATATGAAGCTCACCGCCCGACAAGAGTGATGGGAATATCTCCCACACAGAGGCATCAAAGCCGAATCCGGCGTATTTGGTACTTTTGTCCTCAGGCGTCAGCCCGTAATACGATTGATACCATCCTGTCATATTGAGCAGGGAGCGGTGTTCGATCATCACGCCTTTCGGTTTCCCCGTAGACCCTGACGTATAGATCACATAGGCCAAGTCGGCGGACGAACCCTTTGGCGTCGAGAACGGCTTCTGTATATGAAGCTCACTGTTTGGCATCAGCACTGCCTCTAAATCGATCCAGGGGAGACTCAAACCTTTCGATTGTACCAGCCCATTTTTCGTCAGTAGCAAACCAGCCTTGCTATCCTCCAGAATGTAAGTAATACGATCGGCAGGGTACTCATGGTCGATTGGGAGATATGCTGCCCCCGTTTGTAATACTGCAAGCACTGCCACAATCATTTCGACCGAATGTTCGACCATGATTGCCGTGATCCCCCCGGGTTTCACACCCTTTTCCAGCAGAACGTAAGCAAGGCGGCTCGTTTGTTCCTCCAGTTCACGGTAAGTCAGCCGCTGGTTTTTAAAGACGAGGGCAATATGGTCCGGCGTACGCTTGACCTGTTCTGCAAACAACTCATAAGCGGTCCGGTTATGGGCAAAGTCCTTTTTCGAACCGTTGAATTGTTCCAGAATCCAGCTCCGCTGCTCCGGCGGCAGCAGTTCTATATCTTCCAGCTTGATATGCCTGCTAACAACCACTGACCTTAAAACCTCAATGTAGTGCGTCATCAGGCGCTCGATCGTCCCGGCTTTTAACAGCTTCGCAGCATACTCCGCTTCGATGGACATTCCCCGGTCATTTTCCGTTACCGTCAATGTCAAATCAAACTTCGACATCCGTCCGTCCCAGGAACGAGAACTTACGGTAAGTCCGTCTAAAGCCAACTCTTCAATACCGAGATTCTGAAGCGTAAACACCGTGTCGAACAGCGGGTTACGGCTTAAGTCGCGTCTGAGTCCGAGCTTCTCGATAAGCTCCTCGTATGGATAGTCTTGGTGCTCGAAAGCCTGAAGTGTCGTTTGTTTCACTTCGCACAGGAATTGATCGAACGTTTTTGTTCCTTCCGGTTTTACACGCAAAGCAAGCGTGTTGACGAACATACCTACCGTTTGAAGCACGTCTGCATGAGTTCTGCCCATCGTTGGAGATCCAATCACAATATCCTCTTGGGAGGCATATCTGGAAAGCAATATGCTGTAGGCAGCCATCATAACCATATACAAGGTGGCTCCCGTTTCGTTAGCCAGCTGTTTCAACCGGGACGTCAGCTCTTCATCGAGATTCACTGAGGAAAAAGCTCCTTCAAAGCTTTGAATCTGCGGTCGTGGATAATCGGTCAACCAATTAAGCACGGGTGGCTCTTCGGCAAATTGATTAAGCCAGTAATGCTCCTGCTGCTCCCTGGGGCCGGACTGTTTACTTTGCCAAACGGCAAAGTCTTTATATTGAACACGTCGAACCGAATGCCCTGCATGAGTTTTTGCAACTGCTTCTTTACCCAGGCTGTTATACACTTCGCAGAATTCCTGCACGATGATTCCGATGGAAGCACCGTCGGCGACGATATGATGGATATCAATGATCAGAAGACAGCATTCTTCCCTTATTGTAGATAGTCCCGCCCTCAGCAAAGGTGCGCTTCCGAGGTCGAACGGAACTACGAATCGGTCGACGGTTTTCTCAATATCCTCACTAGGATGAGACTCCAATTCCTTTATAGCAAAGGGTACCTTCTCATGCACCACCTGGACGGGTTCCCCATGCAAAGACGCAAAAGAGGTTCGTAAAGACTCGTGGCGGGAAATCAAGATTTGAAAAGACTGTTCCAGCCGGTCGACATCAAGTTTACCCTCGATTTGCAGGACAAACGGCATATTATACGCTGTTGTAATTCCTGCCATACTATTCAAAACATACAGGCGCTTTTGCGCAGAGGACACTGGATAGAACTCGGCTAGGGGAGCAGGCTCGATCCCAACAAATTCCTCATCTTCGTTCCTGTTGATCCTCGCTGCCATCTCTGCTAGAATCGGCGTCTGGAATATATCTCTTAAAGGGAGTTGGATCTCAAATTGCTTTTTCATTTCCGTGACCAACTTTAACGCTGTCAGGGAATGACCCCCAAGCTCAAAGAAATGGTCATTCGCCCCGATCGAAGGAATGGCCAGTACAGCGCTCCAAATGTCCGCCAGCTTTTGCTCCGTTTCGTTCCGAGGCGCAACAAACGCTTCGTTACCAAGAGCATTAGCCTCCACGGGCTCCGGCAAGGCCTGCAGGTGAACTTTGCCGTTCGGAGTAAGCGGTAGTTGGTCCATAAATACCCAATGAACAGGTACCATATAATCCGGCAGATCATTCAAAAGATACTGTTTCATACTCGTCGCATCGAGATTTTCCGCACCAACCACATAAGCACATAATGATTTCAGACCGTCACCCTTGTCTCTTACTGTGACTACAGCCTCCTTCACGCTTACATGCATCTGAATCCGGCTTTCGATTTCCCCGGTTTCGATGCGGAAACCGCGTATTTTCACCTGATTGTCCAACCGGCCAATAAAATCGATGCTTCCGTCCGGGAGCCAGTTTACCAGATCCCCCGTACGATAAATCCGTTCTCCCTCGATAAAAGGGCTTGCAATAAACTTCTCCGAAGTCAGGGACAGATTGTTTATGTATCCGCGCCCGACGCCATCACCGCCAACCCACAGTTCTCCCGAAACACCGACGGGGCACAGATGCCCGTATAAATCGACGATGTAAGCAGTAGAATGGGCAATCGGTCCGCCGATCGGAATCCTTGTTTCCTCGAACGAACGGATCGTGTAGCAGCAGGAAAACGTCGTATTTTCAGTCGGCCCATACCCGTTAATGATCGTCGTATTGTGGCATTGGTTCGCCACAAGCTGAATATGCTTAGGGGAAAGGGTATCCCCCCCGACGATCAAGAAGCGAAGGGGACGGAATAACGTCGGATCCAATTGAGACAACTGATTGAACAAGGGAGAGGTGAGCCACATTGTTGTAATGCGGTATTCATGAATCGCTTCTCCCAACAGCTGCGCATCCAGAATGGAGTGCTTATCGATGATATAAAGTTCCAGGCCGTTTAGAAGTGCTCCCCAAATCTCAAATGTGCAGGCATCAAATACAGGTGCTCCGGTTTGCAAAATGCGGTCTCCTGGTTCAAAAGGGACATAGTTGCTGTTTTGGACGAGCCGTACCACATTATGATGTTCGATCATCACCCCTTTGGGACGTCCCGTCGAACCGGAGGTATACATCACATAGGCCAGGTTTGAGGGCGTAAGAATCTTTTCCCCATCGATTGCACGGTCCTCTATCACAGTTGAAGTACATTCATCCTCTTCCCGATCCAGAATGATGGATTCGACTCCGTCCATATGCTTGTCCGCATAACACTCCGACGTAACGATCCATCTCGTCTCACTATCCCTCAACATAAAGGCAATGCGATCTTCCGGGTATTCCGGATCAATAGGCAAATAGGCGCCACCAGCCTTTAAAATACCCAGCATACCCACTACCGTCTCCATTGAACGGTCGCCGATCAAGCCCACGACGCTATCTGGTTCAACACCCTTTCTTCTCAGTCGGGATGCCAGACGATCAGCTCGCACATTCAACTCCGCATAAGTCAGTTTGTGTTCCTTATTCACGATAGCGATGTTTCCCGGTATCATCCCGGCCTGACGCTCGAACAGCTGCACGATCGTTTGATCCCTCGGATATTCGTCGACGGTGTTAAATTGGTGCAGGATTTGCTGTTTCTCGTCGTCTGTAATGACTGAAATATGCTGAATCAGAATGTCAGCGTTCCGGCCGACCTGATCGAGCACTTGCTCAAAATTTTGGAACAAACGATCCATTGCGGCCTGGACATATCGGGCTGAGTTATATTTAAATTTGACTTCGAGCCCAGCGTTCGGCATCAGAATTAGGTTAAAGTCATAATGCGTCTGCTCAAAATCTTCAAGCTCAGTAATTGCAAACGCTTCTTCTCCTTCATCTAGAGGGTCCGCACTCACCGGATAATTTTGAAAGGCATAAATATGAGAGATCAGATGCTGCTTCTTGGAAGTCAGGGATTGAATCTCAGCCAGCGGATAAAAGTCGTAGCTTTGTGTTTCTAAGGAGGACTGCTGGACCTCCCGAATTAATGCAGAGAACGACATCCCGCCTTGGAAGGCGATCCGGATCGGGACCGTATTGATGAACAGCCCGACCATGTTCTCAACCTCCTCCACTTCAGCCGGTCGGCCGGAGGTGACGGTACCGAAAACCACATCCTCGGTTCCGTTATAGCGGCCCATTAACAAGCCCCAGGCCGACTGGAGCACCGTATTTAAAGTCACCTGATGACTTTTGGCCAGATGCTCCAGCCCTTGTGTCGTTTCCTGGCTTATTTTGTAGGCACGGTCCACTTGAACGGCTTGCTCTCTTTGCCGTACCTCCCTGCGACCATAGCCATTCCGGCCTACCTGGGTGTTCATGCCAAAGGAGGGCAGTTCAATATCTGATTCGTAGCCTTCCAAATATCCGGCCCAGTAGCTTCGGGCTTCTTCGCGGTTCTGCCCATCCAGCCACTGAATGTATCGGGAGAAGGGCGGCGCCTCTTCCACTGATGAAAACGTACCCTGGCTGAGCGATTTATAGACGTCAAACAATTCCTGAACGATTGTTTTTAAACACCAACCGTCCAGAATGATATGATGATAGCTCCAAATCAGCTTATAACTGAGATCACCGGTTTGCAGCACGGCCGCACGAAGCAGCACATCCTTGGCCAGGTCGAACCCCTTCTTCTGGTCCTCTTGGATATAGCGGCGGATATACTGCTCCTGCTCCATTTCGCCAAACGACGACAAGTTCTCATAAAACACAGGCATCACGCGCTTTTTGAATACAACCTGCTTTGGATTTTTCGTGTTCTCATGGATGAAATTAAGCCGAAGCACATCATATTTGTCGATCAGGACATTAAAACTTTTTTCCAATATCAAGGCATTCAGCCTTCCCGAGACGGTGCAGGAAAACTGTTCGAAGTATGCGGCCGAATCCGGGTTCAAATAGGAATGAAACAGCATTCCTTCTTGCATCGGTGTTAAGTTGTATACCCCCGCAATAGTCAGCTTATCGCTCAAGGCCATCTCTCCCTAAATTCATTTTTATTGGTTATAAAAATCCATAATGGCTTCCAGCTCTTCAATGGACAGATCGTCTCCCCCCACATCGGAAGGCGTCAGTTCCTGAGTCTCTTTTTCCGTGCAATGCTTGATTATTTCCATCAACTGTGTCTTAAAACGGCCGCCCAGGAGGCTGATTTCCGTTCCTGTATATTCCGCAAGATTATAGTCGATCGACATCGTCAGACAGCCATCTTCCACAAGGCCCGTAATATTCAAAGCCACTTCCCTTTCGGCTTCCGTGCTGACGGTTTGACCGTATGGCACGTCGGAAGCACTGAACAGCTCTGTATTCACATCGTTATCGAATTGCCCCAGGTAATTAAACTTAATTTCAGGCACCAGACGGAATTGCATCTCTTCCTCAAGCCGGTTCTCACCAAGGTATTTCAGGATTCCGTAGCCAATACCCTTGTTCGGAATGCGACGTAAGTTCTCTTTGACCGATTTGATGTGGTAGGATATATCCGCTGAACTCGGGATATTCAATACGACTGGATAAATGGAAGTAAACCAACCGACCGTTCTGCTGATATTCACGTTCTTCATGATGTCTTCCCTGCCATGGCCTTCAAGACAGATCAAAACATTGTCCTCGCCTGTCCATTCCCTTACGGCCCGTCCCAATGCAGCGAGTAGAATGTCGTTGATTTCCGTATTGTAGGCCTTATGCACTTTACCGAGAAGCTGCCCGGTTTCGGCTGCAGACAGCTTAAAGGAATACGACATGTTATCCGAGACTGTTGCAGTGCCCTCAAAAAGGCCAGACTTGGGCAGGATCTTAATGTTCTGCGATTCGATTTGTCGCCAGTAGGACTTCTCTTTCTGCAGCATTTCACTGTTTGCATATTCCGTCAGTCGGTTCGCCCACGTTTGGAAGGAATCCGTCTTGGACGGCAGTGCAATAAGTTCGCCCCGCTCTGCTTGATGATACGCAAGCGTCAAATCCTCGAATAAAATGCGCCAGGAAATACCGTCAATGATCAAATGGTGAATAATGATCGCCAAATGATCACCCTGGTCTGTCTTGAATAATCCCGCCTTGACCAACGGTCCGTTTTCCAAATCGAGACTGCCATGTAGCTCATCAATGATTCGGGCCATCTCAATCCGGCCATCATCCTCATCGGCCATTGTCTTGATGAAAAGTTCGAACCACGGGTGCTCCTCCCGAATGTTCTCCCCCCTGTTATACTGCATCCATAATCCTTCCTCGCATTTATAAACCATTCTTAACGCATCATGATGACGGATCAGCCCGGTGAAGACCTCCCTTAACAGGTCCGCATCGAATCCTCCACGCTTATGCAGAACGACAGCCTGGTTCCAGTGATTTGCTGGTGAGAATCCGCATTCAAAAAACCACTTCTGAATTGGAGTAAGCTTCACAAACCCCTCGACCGGCCCCTGATCAATTTCGCGGTGGTCCGCCTGTACATATTTGGACAGCTTCCGAATTTCCGGATTTTGGAACAGATCCTTCATTTTCAACTTATAACCTTGATTGCTCAGCTTCGAAGAAATTTGAATGGCTCGAATCGAATCCCCCCCGAGCTCAAAGAAATTATGATCAATCCCGATCTTGTGGACGCTGAGAACCTCTTCCCAAATCGTCACCAGGATTTGCTCCACTTCATTACGGGGCTCCGTATAATTCCCACTCGACGCGGCGCTGCGTTCGGGAGCAGGCAGTGCATCCCGGTTGATCTTCCCGCTGATCAAAAGCGGCATTTCTGCAAGAATGATAAAGTGGGCCGGTATCATATAGCCGGGCAATGTTGCTGCCAATTCATCTTTTAACTCGAAGAGACAATTCTCCTCGCTGTCTTGCACGGAAGACTCCAGAACCAGATATGCACACAAATATTTGCTTCCGGTATCATCTTCTCTAGCCAATACAATCGTTTGCTTGATATGCGGGGATTGCATAATACAAACTTCGATTTCCTCCAGCTCAATGCGGTAGCCTCTGATTTTGACCTGAAAATCTTTACGTCCGAAAAACTCCAGATTTCCGTCATGCCGCCAGCGCCCTAAATCACCGGTCTTGTACAGACGAGGGATTTCACCCGATTCCGGGATACAAGAAGCAAATGGATCTTTCCCGAAGGACTGGTCCGTTCTTTTCGGATCATGGATATATCCACGCCCTACACCCGCACCGGATACACAAATTTCTCCGTAAACGCCTGCCGGACAAAGTTTCATTTGGTTATCGACCACATACAAATTTAAATTCGCCAGCGGTTTACCAATCGGGACGAAGTCTGTCTCCTTAGGCAAGTCGCGGATCACAAGCTGGCTGATATCATCGGCAGCTTCCGCAGGTCCGTACGCATTTACGATTGGAATTCCGGGATACAGGTTCAGCCATCTCCGGGCCAAATCCGGCTTTATGGTCTCTCCCGTAAGCATCAAGTGACTTAGAAAATCTAGTTTCATCCCTGTCTGTTCCAGCACATCCAGCATGACTGTCAAATAAGATGGGACCACTTCCAAAAGCGTCACGCGATCGGCTGTAATTGCCTCCAGGAAACGTTCTGCTTCAAGTACCATATCTTGTGGATACACCGCAGTCGTCCCGCCCAATGCAAGAGCACCAAAGCATTGCCATACCGAAATATCGAAACAGATATTGGCGTTCTGGGCAAAGACCAGATGATGATCCAGAGCAAGAGCATCGGCTTCGGCAAGGATGTGATTCAATAAACCCCGATGCTCGATCATTACACCTTTGGGCTTTCCGGTCGAGCCAGAGGTAAACAATATATATGCCAGACTGTCCGCACCCTGCAGTTTCCCGATATTCACCGGGCTTTCCTTCTCAATTTCCTCCAGCACCAAGTCAAGGCAAAGGATCACCCCTTCATACTGCTCTTCCAACCCATCCCGGACATATTCCGAGCGGGTTATAAGAACTCGTGCCCCGGAATCCTCCAAAATACTCGCTTTACGCTTTACTCCATACTCCGGATCGATCGGAACATAGGCGCCTCCCGCCTTCCAGATTCCGAGCACGCTTTGAATAAATCCGGGGGAGCGCTCCAACATCACTGCAGCAATCGCTTCCTCCGGCAGATCACCCAAACACCTTTGAAGGTAACGGCCAATCCGGTTGGCTTGGGCATTGAGTTCGGCGTAGTTCCATACTCCCCCAGCGAATTTCACTGCAGGCGAATCAGGCTGTTCATACGCAAAACGCTCAAAGCGTTGAGGAACACTCAGATTGAAGTCATAGGCTGCCTTTTGTCCCCGGCCCCAACTCATTATTTCCTTGCGCTCTTCCAAACTGAGCAGCTCCACGCTTCCCAGCGGTATATCGGGAGCCGTTACAAGGTTATGGAGGATCTGCAAGTAGTGACGACCCATTTGTTGTGCGGTGAAATCTGAAAACAAATCGGTGTTGTACTGCAAATCAAGAGAGATCTCGGTATGATCCGCATAAACATCCAGCATCAAGTCGAACTTGGAGATGTCGGTCTTCAGCTCATATGGAGTGAGGAGCAGATCGCCTATAGCAACTTCCGGTTTCTCGCGGTCCGTCAAATTGAACATGGTGTCAAAAAGCGGGTTTCGGCTTGTGTCACGATTCAGATCAAGCAGCTCCACCAACCGCTCGAAAGGGAAATCCTGATGATGGATTGCTGATAACGTGTGATCCATAACCTCCCTGACAAGCTCGCGAAACGTCTTATGATGTTCCGGAAAATTGCGAAGCGCCACTGTGTTGATAAACATCCCCAGCATGTGCTGTACGTCCCGATGATTACGCCCGGCAGCCGGCGTTCCGACGATAATTTCCTCCTGACCGCTATATTTCGATAACAGGGTGCAGTAAGCACCTAACATCACGGAAAACAAAGTTACGCCCATGTCCTGAGACAGCTTCTGAAGCGATCCAGCAAGCTCCGGGGACAGCGAAAGCTGCAATGTCTTGCCGTTAAAGCTCTGCACGGCCGGTCTACGGTAATCCAGCGGCAGGTTTAATAGAGGCAGTTCACCACAGAAATGCTCCAGCCAATAAGATTCATGGCGTTGCATCTCTTCCCCGCCGAGCCGTTCATTCAACCAGAAGGCATAATCCTTATAGTGGATGTCAAGCGGCAGCAGGCCGTTGTCGTTATACATCCGCTCCAGTTCGTCCAGTAGAATGACTCCCGACAAACCGTCGGAAATAATGTGGTGCATATCGATCAGCAGCACACCCTCGGCCTGTCCGGTATGAAGCCATTGAATCCGCAAGAGCGGTGCTTCTTCCAAAGTAAACGGGTAGATAAACGACTTGATTTGTTCATCGATCTGCTGCTTACCCGCACCGGTCATTTCTACCTCTTCAAGCTTACAGTCCGCTTCGGGATGAATGATCTGGACCAGCTCCCCGTCAACAAAGCGGAACGACGTTCGAAATACTTCATGACGGTCAATCAACCGATTGATAATATGCTGTAAGCGCGCGGAATCCAAACGGCCTTGAACTTGGTAGGCGAATGGCATGTTATATGCCGTTGATTCCGACTCCTCTAGCGTATGTAGCACATATATTCTTTTTTGCGCCGGACTCACTGGATAAGCGTCATCGGCAGGTGCCGGTGAAATGGACTCTGCATAGTACACACCTCCGTTCATTTCCCGGATTCGCTCCGCCAAAAGAGCAGCGGTCGGATACTCGAAAATGTCCCTCACTGTTACGTCAACACCCAGCTCCCCTTGAATACGGGAAACAAGGATCGTTGCTTTTAGTGAATGTCCGCCTAAACCGAAGAAATTATCTTCTATGCTTACCCTCTTCACTTCCAGAATCTCAGTCCAAATGGAAACTAAGGACTCCTCCGTATCATTGCGTGCAGGTACAAATTCGCCCTCGTTACGCTCGATGACAGGTTCGGGTAACCGGCTGCGGTTAATTTTTCCATTGGCATTATGCGGCATATCCTCCAGTTGTATAAAGATTGTAGGAACCATATAATCCGGCAAACAGGCGATCAGATACTCCTTCAATTCGGATGCCGTTAGATCGACATAAGCCGTGTAATACGCGCATAAGTACTTCTCGGCCCCACCCTTGACAAGCACTGCTGCTTCCCGAATTTGTTCGTGCTCGCTTAACCTGTGCTCGATTTCTCCGAGCTCAATCCGGAATCCCCTGATTTTGATCTGTTGATCCTTGCGGCCGATGAACTCGACATTACCGTCAGGAAGCCATCTGCCCAAATCTCCAGTTCTATACAATCGAACGCCTGGCCTGGAAGCAAACGGATCCTCCATAAACCCTTTTGCAGTCTGCTCCGGATCATTAAGATAGCCTCTTCCTACTGCAATTCCAGCTACACAAATTTCGCCAATGATTCCAATTGGACACAGTTGTGTTTGCTTGTTAACAATATACATTCGAATATTGGACAACGGTTTTCCGACCGGGATATATCCCTTATTCTCAGGTGCACAATCCATAACATACTGGCAAATATCATCAGATGCCTCCGCCGGACCGTATGCGTTAACCATTTTGATTCCGGGGCAAAGCTCAAACCAGCGTGTAGCCAGCGCAGGCGTGACGGCCTCCCCTGTAATCATCAAATGCTGCAGAGATTCAAAGCGAAGTGAACGTGCCTTAACGATATCCAAAAGTATACTCAAATACGAAGGAACGACTTCGAGAAGGGTTACCCGATCCCGGATGAGCTGATGGATGAACCTCTCGGGTGATAGAATCAGTTCCTCTGGATAGATAACCGTGGTCCCGCCAAGTACCAATGCACCGAATAATTGCCATACCGAAATATCAAAGCAGTGATTTGCCGTCTGGGCGAACACAATATCATCAGATAATTGAAGATCATGCGCTTCAGCCCAAATATGGTTCAGCATCCCCAGGTGCTCGATCAAGACTCCTTTCGGCTTTCCCGTCGAACCAGAAGTAAAGAGTGTATAGGCCAAATCGGTCATTTCTACCGGGACGCCGATATTGCTTTCGGCCTCTTCACCCTCGGGAGGGACAAGGTTGTCCAGCTCCGCAAACCGGCCTGGATAACGTGCTTTCAACTCGTCCTCCACGTGTGCGGATAATGCAACAACGATTCTGGCATCCGAATCGGCAACGATCCCCGACTTCCTCTCCTGTGGATATTGAGGATCGACAGGTATATAAGCAGCTCCAAGTTTCCAAATGGCGAGTATGCTCGCTACCATTAGCGGTGAACGGTCCAGCATCACCGCTGCAAAATCACCCTTTTCAAGCCCGAACTGTCTGAATATGCGTGCCAAGCGATTCGCTTTTCGGTTCAACTGATCGTAAGTCAGGTATTCCTCCTGATAGCGAAGTGCAACTTTTTCCGGCTGACGTCGTGCTTGCTCTTCGAATAGTTCATGCGCAGGCTTGTCAAGCCTGAATTCCTTTTCCGTGTTGTTAAAGTCGGTCAGAATGACCCGCTTTTCCTGTTCGGAGATGATCTCGATATCCCGCAAATACACACCATCATTGTCCAATACAATGTTCACGATTTGCTTCAAGTGCCCTTCCAAGTTTTGCAGAAAATGCTCGTCATAGAGAAATCCGTTATAGGTGAACAACACTTCGAGTTCCTGTTCCGGGAATACGGTCACGTCCAGATTGTAATTGGTATGTTCCACCATTTCACTGTCGACTATCGACAGTCTGCCTTCATCGCCGCCCATCGTCTCCAGCGGATAATTCTCAAAAACGAGAATATGGTCGATCAGTTGATTTTTGAGTACTGTTTTTGACTGGATTTCCGCCAATGAAACATAGTTATACCGGTTCGCTTCCAGCATCGAATCATTCACTTGGGCAAGTAGTACTTGGAAAGAGGTGTCCTTATAGCTTCTGATTCGTAAAGGAACCGTATTAATAAACAGTCCCACCATGCTCTCGATACCAGGCAATTCTGGCGGCCTGCCCGATACGACCGAACCAAATACTACATCCTCGCTGTCGTTATAACGTTGCAACAATACACCCCAAATCGCATGGAACACCGTGCTTAACGTCACCTGATGTTTGACGGCCAGCGTTTTCAGGCGCCGAGTTGTATCTTCATCCCATTTAAAATGGTATTTGCGATGATCGAACCCTTTTCGATCCTCCCCTCCCCCCAGGGATGGGACCGTCGCACGCAATTCGTAATCCTCAAGGTATTGGCTCCAGTATTGCAGAGCATTCTTCTGGTCTTGCTCCCCGAGCCACCTTATATAATCGCTATAAGGATATACCGGAGCCAATCGTAGCGAGGAACCACTCTCCAAAGCCTCATAAATTTGGAACAAATCTTGGGCAAGGATCCCCATACACCAACCGTCCATAATGATATGATGGAATCTCCAGACGACTTTGTAGACATCCTTATCCAGTTTGAACACAGTCATGCGAAAGAGCGGACCTGTCTCTAAATCGAACTTTCGCTCCAGGTCCCGTGCTTGAAACACCTCGATGAGCCTCGGCTGTTCTTCCTTCGGACAGGTCGAAATGTCCTCAAAGCTTATTTCCGGCTCGCATTGGTTCAAGACGATTTGTAAGGGCTGCTCCACTTCCGTATATATAAATACCGTCCTTAATACATCATATCGTTCTACCAAGGTTGTAAAACTGCGCTTCATTGTTGGAAGTGATAGCATCCCTTGAATCGTGAAGGAAACATGCTCAAAGTACGCTTCAGAGTCGGGTTCCAATAAGGAATGGAACAAGATTCCTTCTTGAGTCGGCGTAAGCGGGTATATTTTATCAATTTCATGATTGCTCAATGTCACACACTCCCCATCTACTTTGGCTGCCGGATTGCCACCAATCCGGCAGCTTCCACCTACGGCAGGACTATAGCTTCTTCTTCAGCTTGCGAGAAATGGCATCCAATTGCTTTTGCGAAAGTTTGTTGTACTGGAAGTCGGTCGGTGTCATTTCCTTAACCTCCTTACGGGAGCAGTGTTGGACAATTTGTTCAAGATGTTCTCCAAACCGCTTAGCGAGCCGCTGAATCGTTTCCTGATGATATTGATACTTGTTGTAATTTATTTCCATACTGAATTGACCGTTGGAAACCATGGCATTCAATTCCAGCTTATATCCCTTCTGAACCTGCGGCCCGACCTCGGGTCCAGTCGAAATGTCGGACACTTGGAACACCGCCGTCCGCGCTGCCTCCTGGTCAAACTGCCCAAGGTAATTGAAGACAAGCTCCGGTTTGAGCAGGTAATCCAGTGAAAGTTCGGAGGTCGAGTCATGGAAGGTCAAATATTTCATAATTTCATAGCCCAACCCTTTACCCGGTACTCTTCGCAACTCATCCTTGGTACTCTTGATCAATTCGGCAAGATCGTCCGTCCCTTTCTCTCCGAGCACGAACGGGAACAGGGATGTGAACCATCCTACCGTCCTCGACACATTCACCCCTTTTATTACATCCTCCCGGCCATGCCCTTCCAGTTGGATCAGTATATTACCGGAACCTGCCCACTCTTTCAGCGTGCGGCTCAGAGCCGCAAGAAGAAGGTCTTGTATCTCCGTACTGTAGGCATGGTGAGCGTCTGTTAACAGGCTACGGGTAACATTGGTGTCCAATGTCAGCTTCTGAACCGCGTGATCCCCTGCCTGATTCGAAGAAATCGAATGGTCGACGGGAAGCTCGGTGACAGAAGTCCGCTCGACGGCACTCCAGTATCCTGTTTCTTTTAATAGTGACGAGCTTACGGAATACTTCCTCAGCTTCTCCGACCATGCTTGGAAGGAATCCGTTTTGTCCGGGAGCTTCACCTCCGATTGTTCAAGCAATTGCTTGTAGGCAGTGGAGAAGTCCTCCAGAATGAACCGCCAGGACACCCCGTCAACGACCAGATGATGAATGATGAATAACAGATAATCTCCGGTATTTGTATGATAGATCGCCAGTCGGATAAGCGGTCCCTGCTCGATATTCAATTCCGTCTGCAGTTTGGCAGATTCCCGCTCGATTTCGGCCACAGTGTTTGCAGTTCCTTTGAGATCGATCACATTCAGCTTGTAATACTCCTGTTCTTCCAACCCTTGATTGAACTGAACGATCCTGTCATCCTCCATGCCAAACCTCATCCGCAGTGCGTCGTGGTGCTCCACCAGACGATCGAACGCCTCGGCGACCAACCCCGGAACAAAGCCTTCCGGCCTGTGCACCATGACTGAATGATTGTAATGATGGACATGCTCCCATTTCTGTTCGAACAGCCGATATTGAATCGGAGTCAAGCCTACCTCTCCAGTCACCGGCTCCTGACTGGTTTTGACAGTCAGCGTCTGTACGTATTTGCTCACTTCCCGGATTGTCGGATGTTTGAACAGATCCCTCATTTCCATCCGCAGACTGTAAGCTGTTAATCGTGAAGATACCTGCAGTGCCTTGATGGAATCGCCGCCGCATTCAAAGAAGTTATGATCCGTTCCTATACCTTGTACGCCCAACGTTTCCTCCCATACACGCAGCATCACTTCCTCAATTTCGTTTATTGGAGTCGAGTCTTCTCCGCAAAGCTTGACTTCCATGACCGGATCGGGAAGCGCTTTGAAGTTCACCTTGCCGTTCTCATTGAGCGGTATGTGGTCAAGGAAAACATAAGCAGAAGGCAGCATATATGCCGGAAGTCTGGCCCCTAAATAGTTTCTCATATCCTGCGCGGTCAACACTTGCGTAGTAACCAGATAGGTACAAACGTATTTGCTGCCGTTGTCGTCCTCCTTCACGGTGACTACGGCCTCTTGCACATCCGGATGAGCCGCAAGCTGAAACTCGATTTCAGCAAGCTCTACCCGGTAACCACGGATTTTGGTTTGATGGTCGACTCTGCCGATGAACTCAATGCTGCCATTCGGCAATCGCTTAGCCCGGTCTCCCGTTTTATACAGACGCTGTTCAGAATGGAGGGGATGGGAGATGAACTTTTGGTTCGTAAGTTCTGGCTGTCCCAAATATCCGCGTCCAACCCCCCGCCCGGCGATCACCAACTCACCTGGTATTCCATCCGGCAAAAAGTTTCCGTAATTATCCATAATTTGTGCTTCTGTATGAAAGATTGGCTGCCCAATTACCGGCTGACTGCTGAATTCCTCGAATGAATCCTGGTCGAATGGATGGGCAATACATCCGATCGTGGCTTCCGTAGGTCCGTAGTGGTTTACGAATCTGGTGTACGGATACCGTTCAAAATATCGCTTAACGTCCTGGATCCTCATTTTCTCGCCACCAAGAACGATCAGTTCCAGCGAGTTCAACAGCCCTTCCGTATCAAACCGTTCATGATTCGCCAAAATGTGAAACAGAGACGGCGTCACTTTAATAAATGTAATGCCGTTCAGTGACATGTAGTCCAGTACGAAAGCCGGGTCCACATAATCGTGTCGGTCGAGCAGATGCAGCTCGCAACCGCCCGCTAACGCCGGATACAGCGCGGTATAGCACAAATCAAAACCGGGCGAGGAAAGGAGCATTGTTTTGTCTGTGCCGTCGATTCGTTGACTCGTCACAAACCAGTGCACATAATTCACCAAATTGCGCTGCTCGATCATAACGCCTTTGGGTGTCCCGGTTGTCCCGGAGGTATAGATCAAGTAGGCCAAGTCGTCTTCTTTCACCGGAATATTCAAATTCTTCTCCAGACCATCTGTCGCTTTGAGATGATCTAGAAGGAATAATTGCCCCCCAGTGTCAGCTGCAAGCAGATCGGCAGCATAGGTCAACAGGAACTGGGCGCCGCAATCCGCCAACATATACTTGATTCGTTCCTGAGGGAACTCGGGATCAATCGGCAAATACGTGCCTCCCGCTTTGAAAACAGCAAGCAGGGCAGCTATCGTTTCAGGCCGGTTCTCCATCCTAATCCCGGCAATACGGTTGCCTTCTCCGAAACCGTTCTCCAGCAGCATTTTTGCCAACCGATTGGCTTTTCCATTTAGTTCGGAAAAGCTCCATCGATCCTCTCCGCAGACAAGCGCCGTCTGATTCGGCATCCGTTTTGCGGTCGACTCGAACCATTCAAGCATTGTGCCAAATGCCGGTTTCTTCGCAGCTTCGGTATCTTGGAGCAGCTGCCTATGCGAACCGTCTGTCTTCTCCTCACCCGACAGCAGGGAGAGCTTGGCAAGCTCCAGCTCCGGCCTGTTCGCACACGTGTGAAGCACATGGACCAATAACTGAGCAAACCGTTCCAGTGTATCAGCAGTAAACAAAGCAGTGCTGTAGACGAATTCCAAAAGAATATTATCCCCGGTCCGTTTGACCAGCAGAGAGATATCAAACTTGGATGAGTTCTGCTGTAGCGCATAAGGCTTGACTGCCAAACCTTTCACTTGAAAATCGTCTTCGTCTGCATTCTGCATCGTCAGCATCACGTCAAACAATGGGCTTCGGCTCAAGTCTCTCGGAATCGACAATGCCTCTACCAAGCTCTCAAACGGAAACTGCTGATGTTCATAAGCGTTCAGGCATATGTCTTTGACTTCCATCAAATACTCACGGAAGCTCTTCCGGCCCTCTGGGCTGGTTCGAATCGCCAGTGTATTGATGAATACGCCCATCACCTTGCGCAGATCAACATGATCTCTTCCGGCTGACGCCGTCCCTACAATAATGTCCTCTTGCCCCGCGTATTTGGATAGGAGGATGCTGTACCCGGCAAGTAAAATCATATAGAGGGTTGTCCCCGTTTCGAGCGCTAACTGCTGCAATTGAGCTGTCAGCTCCGAACCGACAGAAGTTTCAAGTTTTGCCCCCTCATTACTTTGGTATTGCGGACGAGGAAAGTCAGTCGGCATACTCAATACTGGAGGCTCTACGGCAAATTGCTTGAGCCAGTATTGCTTATCATCTTCAAACGATCCCTCATGCAGCTGCTCGTTATACCAGGCGGCATAATCTTTATATTGAATTCGAAGCTCCGGCAGTTCACCGCCGCTGTACAGCGTATTGAATTCCTCTATGAACACTTCAATGGAAGAACCGTCCGAAATGATATGGTGCATGTCAATCAGCAGGACATAACAGTTTGCATCCCTTTTTGCCAGACATGCCCTAAATAAAGGAGCTTTGCTTAGATCGAAAGGCATGATGAATCTCTTGGAAAGCGAGACTAAATCGGCATCGTCCATGCATTCGACAAGCTCAATGGCAAATTCAACCTCAGGATGAATGATCTGCACTGGCTCCCCGTCGACCGTCCGGAAGGAGGTGCGGAACGCCTCATGTCTTTGTATCATGGTACGGAAACTGGTTTCCAGCTTCCCAATATCCAGATCTCCCTCGACCTCAAAGGCTGCCGTCATGTTATATGCCGTGCTGGCCCCATTTAATTGTTCAAGGATAAACAGACGTCTTTGCGCCGCTGACAATGCGTAATGGCTGCGAGTTTCCGCAACGGGAATTTCATCAAACGTACGATGGTTGCCATGCTGAATCAACCTTGCTAATCCTCGTACCGTAGGATGATGGAAAAATTCCCCCACAGATATTCCCACACCCCATTCTTTGTTCATTCTGGCAATCATGATCGTCGCTTTCAGGGAGTGGCCACCCCGTTCAAAGAAATTATCATGAATGCCGACTTGCTCAAGGCCCAGTTCTTCCTCCCAAATCAGAACCAGTCGCTCTTCGATTGCATTTTCTGGAGGCGTATAAGACTCCAAAGTAAGTGCACTCACTTCCAGCTCAGGCATTGCTGTTTTGTCGATTTTTCCGTTTAGCGTCAACGGCATCTGCTCCAGCGGTATAAAGTAGGAAGGCACCATATATTCAGGCAGCGACTTGAGCAGACTTTCCCGAATCGAGCCCAGTTCGCTCCCCGCTTGCGGAACGTAATAAGCGCAGAGGTAGGAATTTCCTTGGTTGTCCTGTTTGGCCACCACGACGGATTCCTTTACCGGAAGCTGACGAATCATCGCTGCCTCAATTTCTTCGAGCTCAATCCGGTACCCACGGATTTTAACCTGAAAGTCCATTCTGCCTATATATTCAAGGCATCCATCTTCTCGCCATTTAGCCAAATCTCCGGTCCGGTACATTCTTTGGCCCCGGACTTGCGGATTGTCGACAAATTTCTGATTCGTCAAATCGTCGCGCTGCCAGTAGCCTTCGGCCAATCCATCTCCTCCGATGCACAGCTCCCCGGGCAGCCCGATCGGAACCAGCATATCGTTGGCATCCAGTAAATAAATCTGTGTATTGCTAATCGGTGTGCCGATATCCACTATTTCCTTCTTCGTCAAGTTACTGATACAGGACCATACCGTCGTTTCTGTCGGACCGTACATATTAAATATGTTTAAACTGGAACCCTCCTGAAGTCGGTGTAAAAAATAAATCGGGAGGGGTTCTCCGCCGAGCATAATGTCGGTCACGCTGCTTAGAAATGTCATGTCCGGGTCACCGCCCAGGAGCATTTTCAAACGGGACGGCGTCATTTGCAGCATTTGCACATGATGTTTCGTGATCAAACGGTTGAGCGCTAAGGGATCCCGCTGGTCCGACTCTCCTGCGATGACGACAGTGAGCCCTTTGGTTAAAGGCACCCACGTTTCGAGAACAAAAATATCGAAAGAAACCGTCGTCAGGCACAGTATGCTTTTGCCGGGGGAGAATGCGATCTCCTTGGTCGTAGCTTCGATAAAGTTATGGACTGCCCGGTGCGATATCATGACTCCCTTGGGATTTCCCGTAGAGCCCGAGGTATATATAACGTACGCATTGTGATCGGCTGTATGAACTGGTAAGGAAGACATATCTTCCGGTGTTATCCCCTGATACAAGCTTTCATCGTGCATGTTGATCGTTGCGATACTGTATTCCACCTGGACGTCCAGCCCTTGATCGGTCAGCAAAATTTGTGCACCGCTGTCGGCCAGCATATACTCAATCCGCTGCACCGGATATTCCGGATCAATCGGCAGGTAAGCGGCTCCCGCTTTCAATACGCCAAGCAAAGCCACGATCATATGAATCGATCGGGTAACCATTACCCCGGCAATCGTTCCGGGCAGCACCCCTTTTTGCCGAAGCGCAGCCGCGAGCTGGTCCGATTGGGCATCCAGTTCACTATAGGTATAAGACTTATCCTCCCAAATTACCGCAACCTCATCAGGAGCACGTTCTGCCTGCCGCCGGATCAACTCATCGATTGTCAACTGCTTGTCATAAAGAAGCTCGGCTGCATTAAATTCAAACAGCAGTTGTTGACGCTCCTCCGCGGATAAAATATCAATCTCCGATAGAGTCAATGCGGATTGATCCGCCGCAGCATTTAGAATATTTACATAATGCACGAGCATCCGCTCTGCCTTTTCATGCTTGAACAATTTTTTACTATAGTCCAGGTTTAAGGTTACCGATTCCTCATTCCAGTCCTCAGCACTAAGCGTCAGATCATAGGGCGACACACCAGGATTTTTCTCTTTCGGCTTAAATGTCACTCCCGCTCCAGAGACACCCTCTAATTCCATATTTTGAAAAATAAACATGACATCGAACAACGGATTGCGGCTGGGGTCTCTTCGGATATTGAGCTTTTCCACCAGCATTTCAAAGGGATAACTTTGATTTTCGAATGCTCCGATGCTGCTGTGCCGAACTTCCTCCAAATACTCGGCAAATGTCTTGTCTTTGGCCGGATAACTACGGATCGCAACAGTATTGATAAACACACCAATCAGCGGCTCGATGTCGGGATGAATACGCCCCGAAACCGGAGTACCAACAACAAGGTCATCCTGGCAGGAATATTTATGCAAAAGTACTTTATAAGCCGTAAGCATAACCATATACAACGTGGTGCCCGTATCCGCGGCCAATCGGCGAAGTCTTTTCGTCAATCCTTCGTCCAAGCAGGAGGTTAGTCGTTCCCCCTCCACGCTCAGTTGTCCAGGCCGCGGATAGTCCATTGGCATATTCAGAGTGGGCAGCTCTCCTACAAATTCATTAAGCCAGTAAGCTTCCTGCTCTCTCATACGTTGTTCGTTAACCGTTTGATTCTGCCAGACAGCGAAGTCCGTGTATTGTACTCTAAGCTCTGGCAGTGCATCTCCTTGATACAATCCCACTAGCTCTTTCATAAATACGGCCATGGAATAACCATCTGAAATCAAATGATGCATATCTACTAACAGCAGAGATTCAGCATCGGACAGTTTGACAAGCTCTGCCCTGAAAAGTGGCGCTTGGGTCAGATCAAACGGCTTTACGAAATTTCGGAACCGGTCATCTGTTGTTTCCTCAGAAGAAAGTTCCGAGTACGGAACGTCCAGCACAACCGCATCACCAATTCTCTGCACAATTTCCTGGCCCCGAATTTCAAAAGACGTTCGAAACACCCGATGTCTGTCCACAATTTGTTGAAGAGCAGTAATTAACCGGTCCGGATCCAGTTCACCCGCAAGATGGATCTGACCCGGGATATTGTGGATAAGACTGTTCGCCTCAAGCTGCTCCAATATATAAATCCGCTTCTGGGACGCGGATATTCCATAGTACTCCTGCTGAGGCTGTACCGGAATCAGATCGTATGATTCCTCCGCATGTCCGTTCAACAACCCGGATAACTGGCGAACCGTCGGCTGCTGGAACCACTGGCCAATTGGAATTTGAATACCGAACTCCCGGTATATTCGCGACAGCATGACTGTCGCTTTCAAAGAGTTGCCACCAATGTTAAAAAAATGATCGTTAGCACCAACATGCTCGGTCCCCAAAAGTTCGTTCCAGATTTCAGCAATGCTGGACTCCATCTCATTTAACGGCTCCTGTTCCTGCGAGAACATATCCAGACCGGATAGTGCATTTTCGTCGATGGATCCGTCATCCAATCGCTGGAACGACTCCAGTACCGCCACATCAGCAGGTATTGCATACTCGGCCAGGCGTTCGGCCATCTCCACTCGGACACGCGAAACATCGATCGGCATCTGAGATGCAATATACGCCGCAAGTCTCGTGGATGCGTGATGACATTTTATTATCCGAACAACCACTTGAGCCTGTTTCAAGCTTTCCAGCTTCGTCAGCTCGGCTTCCAACTGTGTCAAGTTGATGCGGTATCCGCGAATTTCCGCCCAGCGATCAGTATCCCCACACATGATCATCGCCCCGGAAGGAACAATCATCGCGAGCTGTCCCGAAGGTATCATTGCATCGTTCTCTAAATTCAAGGTATGCAGTTCGCCGATGGAACCGATCGGAGTCGGTTTCCGCTGCGAATCAAGAATATACTTTCCCTTATGTTTATTCTGGAACTGCGATAGCGCATGCGTATGCTCTTCAGTACTCAGCGACATTTGCGATACACTCATGGAGGAATCTTGTGTCATGGAAAGTAATAGATGCCGGTAACCTTCCGCCCAAATCTTCATAACTTCCGGTTCGAATAAATCGGTGCTGAAATCGAAATCCAACCTCAGCTCTTGATTGATTTCCGTTACATTAAGAAACAAATCATAATGCAAATGGCGAACAGGGTACGGAAGAAGCTCAGTTTCTAATCCACTAAAGTTCAGTTGACGAACAGGACGGTCCATATTGAACATCATATTCAAGTTCGGTATATGCACATCGGGCATGTGTTCCATCAGGCTTGCGAGCGAATAACTTTGATGCCGGTCCACCCGCTGCATGACTTCCTTTACGGCACCTAAGTAGTCAGCGATCGATTCACTGTCATTCAGCTCCGTATATATAGGAAGCAAATTCACACAATTTCCGATCAGGTGGGTTTCCCCCATGTGGGATTGTCCTGCCGTTGGAATGCTGACGATAATTTGTCTTTGACAGGTGAGCCGATATAAAAACAAACTGTAAGCAGCCAGCATGGTAATAAAAATACTGTTCTTACTACGAATGCTAAGCGCCCTTAACCTCTTCGTCTCATCCCGGTCCAGCACCAGAGTATACCTGCCACCATTGAACATCTTTTTTCTAATGTATCCGTGAATCGAAGGCAGCTGTAAGGTTGGAACTGGCTGGCTGCATTGGGCCGACCAGAACGTCGCAGCCTCGTCGGCATCGGGTTGATGAAGTTTTTGTTCCTGCCATTGCAAATATTCGCGAAATTGGACCGGCTGCGGCAGCTGCGGTATTCGTTTTTCGCAGACCGCCGAATAAGCCTCTTCCAGCTCGCCTGCAAATATAGCGATCGACCAACCGTCAATGACGATATGATGGAAGGCAAATGCCAAAATGTATTCCTCATCGTCCATTTGCAACACGGTAATCCGAAACAACGGCTGCCCGGTTTGCAGATCGATTGCTTCGGAAGCGTCCGCCGCCAGCCAGCGATCCAGATTATCCTTACTACTATCAGCCAGATCACCGCGCATATCCTGCACCCTCAACGGTGCTTGCGCCTCGGGCAGAATCTCTTGGTATTCACCGCTGGCATCAATGACCGTGCGCAGTGCCTCGTGCCTGCGGATCAGTAAGTTGACCGCCTGCCGTAACGCATCAATATTCAAAGACCCCTTCATTCGAAGCAGTACGGATTCATTCAAAGAAGCGGAAGCGGGTCCGCCTGCAACGGAGGAAATCCAAAGCTGTTTTTGCTCATTGGACAGCTTGACACGCTTTCCTCCTCCGCCGTCATCGTCCGGAGGTGGGTCTCCCGGCAAAAATCCGCCACGCTGTAAATCGCTCACGGTCTCTTTTACGATGTGAATGATCGTACCAATATCTTCATCGGAATGGGCCGTGGACATGAAGCAATTCCGTCCTTCCCACACATAAAGTCCTCTGTGGTTCAAATGATAGAAGAACAGCTCGATGTCTCCGAAGGAAACGAAGCGGAATAAAGATCCGAAATTCACCATATAAATCGGAACTTTCCGCTCTTTGAAGAAGGCGTTCAATGATTGCACGAGATAATCCGTTTTACTATTCAACTCGTCGTACAATGCGGGACCTTGAGACTCCAAATAGTCGATCGTTTTTAGAGCCACGCGCATCGTGAGCGGGTGAGTGCAGAACGTGCCTCCGACAAAGGTTTTACGATCGGCCTTTGACGGATAGGAGATATCTCCAAAATTCCACTTCCCGCCGTCGATCGGATCCATGAAATCTCCTTTCCCGGCCACGACCCCGATGGGCAGACCTCCCCCGACCACCTTTCCATACACCACCAGATCGGCATTTACACCAAACCAGGCTTGAGCGCCTGCCAGGCCGATTCGGAACCCGGTGATGACTTCGTCAAAAATAAGCGCCGTCCCCGATTCGGAAGTGATCTCCCGGAGCTGCTGCAAAAATTGGCGCGGCTGCAGGTCCGGCCGGCGACTCTGCACGGGCTCGACGAGCACTGCTGCCAACTCATGTCCATACTTGCGGATGAGTTCCAACGATTCAGGCTTATTGTAGTTCAGCATGATAACGTCGCGAACAAAATTTGCCTGGATGCCAGGTGCCATCGGGTACGCGGCAGCATCGGAATCCGGATGGGATACCCCCAACACTCCGTCGAATGTACCGTGATAGGAGCCGGAAAAAATGACGACCTTCGAGCGTCCCGTCGCGGCTCTCACCGTACGCAGTGCAACCATGACAGCTTCTGTTCCGGAATTGTAGAAAGCCACGCGTTCCATGCCCGTAATCCGGCTAATTCTTTCCGCTACATCGCCGGCCAGATCAGACATCGGGCCTAACGGAGGCAGAGAAGAAGAAGACTGCTTTTTCATCTCTGAAACGAGAAATTCCGGATTATGCCCGAGCAGATTTACGCCGAAGCCCATTGTCAAATCAATATATTCGTTGCCGTCCACGTCCCACATCCTTGAACCCGAAGAACGCTCGGCCACGATCGGATAAATTGCTTCTTTCCAATAGGAACGGAATCCCGGTACATTACGGTTGTTTGCATGGACATACCGCGTCCGCTGCGCATATGTTTTGGACCCTTCTGTACGTCTTGTATATTCCGCAAAAAACTTATTCAGATGTTCTTTCTGCTGCTCTGTAAAATCTCCGTCCTCTCCAATCACCATCGGCTGATAGGGAATAAATGGCTTAGGCTCCTGCCCACCGCTGCCGGTTGGCGCAACCCGAACGGCAGGATCGGCCTGAAACACTTCGGTCGATTCGGGAGCAGCGCTGGAATCAGGAGAGGATACAAAGTTGGACAGATTGGCTGTGCTCTGGCCGTCTGGTCTCACCTTTTCTTTCTCTCCCCGCTTGTATCCACCCGGCAAAACGTCAAAATTCCGCACGTCTCCCTCAGTTCCGCTCATCTTTGCCCCGCTGCCGCTTAAAAGCTCCAACTGCCTGCCGAGAATATCATTCACATTTTGCTGCTGAAGGGTCATCAGCTCTATCTGCTGGGTAAAAATCCGCTCCAATGCCGAGCTTCCCGCAACCGGCGGAGATATCCAATCCTTCATCTCCACGGAAACAGTCGCTGCAGCCTGAAGTCGCTGATCTTCTGCTTCTTGAAGCACCGCTTGCTTCTGGGACTCTTCCTCCTGGTTCGGGACTTCCTTAGGTGCCGAAGCCACAGCCGGTTTCAAATTGGCATTTTCGATAATATATCGGGTTAATGTGTGGACATTGGTGATCGAGTCGAAAAACCTTTCAATCGCGATATCCAGCAGGTAAATATGTTCAATTTCCTTGCGAATCCGGACAAGCATGATAGAGTCCAGTCCCATTTCAAGGAAGTGGGCGGAGCTGTCTATCTCAGTCACGTCCAATCCTGAGGCATCACCGATCATTTTCTTCACTATTTTCTCTACATCAGCCGACAAATGGGAAGTTTCAGCGGTTGGCGTCATTAAATCCTTTTGCTTAGAATTCGTATGTCCTTCCTCCTTTCGATGATCGCTTCGTTCAATTTCAATCCAGCAGCGCTTACGTTCAAAAGGATACAGCGGCAAGGGAACCTTTCTCGCGGAATAGAGCTTGTCCCATTCGATCCGCGCGCCCTGAACGTACAGCTCGCATAACCGTTCAAGCTGCCACCCCCGGCTCTCTAGCGCCGTGGAAGCGAGGTTCAAAATTATCCCGGTTGCTTCTTCATTGATACGGTATAATTCTTCTTCAGTGATTTCTCCCCGCCCGGGTTCCCGGTTTGACTCGGAAACGATCCGATGTACACCTCGAAATATTCCCTGCTGTCCTTTGTTCTCAGCAAGATCTGTCAGTTTACGGGCTAATTCTTCGCGTGAGTGGCAGACGAATGCGATACGGTACTCAAGATGAGCCCTCCCTGTGCTTGCCGTGTAGCAAATATCGGATAAGGCTTGGTACGGATATAAGTCCAAATGGTCCACATGACTGCGAAGTAGCTCTTGAAGAGCGCCTTCGCTTTTGGCAGATAGGGTGAACAAATGGGATCGTCCATCCTCTTGTTCCGCTGCTTCCGCTCTTGGATCAACGAATTCCTCCATAACCACATGGCAGTTCGTTCCGCTGAATCCGAAGGAACTGACTCCGCAGCGAAGCAGTTGCTCCGTTGCATCAAATGCAGCGGGCTCGGAATTAATATAAAAAGGGGAATGCTCTAAATTTATATTTTTGTTTGGCTCTCTGAAATGGAGCAGTGGCGGATTTTGCCGGTGCTTAAGCATCAGAACCGATTTAATCAGACCAGCGATCCCAGACGCTTCAAAAGTGTGTCCAATATTGGCCTTCACGGAGCCTAGTGCACAAAACTGCTTCTTATCTGTATATCCGGCAAATGCTTTTTCTAATGCTGAAAACTCGACTGGGTCGCCCAGCTTCGTCCCCGTTCCGTGAGCTTCGATAAACGTAAGGGTTGCTGGATCCACGCCCGCATCCTCCCAGGCCGCACGGATCACTTCACTCTGGGAAGCAGGGTTAGGCGCCGTAATTCCCACCGTCGTTCCATCCTGATTCACCGCGCTGCCCTTAATGACAGCATATACTTGGTCTCCGTCACGGAGCGCCTGAGCCAGAGGCTTCAACAACACGGATGCCACCCCTTCGCTCACGCCCGTTCCGTCCGAATCTGAATCGAAGGCGCGGGTATAACCGTCCTTGGATTCCATATCCAGACCTAAAGACAAGGGAAGTATGGAAGTTCTGACCCCCCCAGCCAACGCCATCTCGCATTCGCCAGAGCGAATCGCCTGACACGCCATATGAACAGCGACCAAGGAAGAAGAACAAGCCGTGTCTACGGTTACCGCCGGACCCTTAAAATCAAGAAAATACGCGATGCGGCTGGCCAAAACGGAGGGCAAGTTTCCGACGATATAATTTGATATCTGGTCCGGCTGTGCTTTGGAAATCAGACGTTCGTAATCATATCCCACTTTTGAATAACCGGCGTATACCCCCACCTTCCGGCCGCGCAGCTTATCTCCGGCATATCCTGCGTCCTCTATTGTTTTCCAAGCTTGCTGAGTAAATAACCTTTGATTCGGGTCCATTAACTTGGCTTCATTAGGGGTGATTTTGAAAAACGTATAATCGAATTTATCAATTTCCTTTAAATATCCTCCGGCACTAAACTCGGGTTCCTGGACATCCAGCCCCATCACGGATAAATAATCTTTGGCATCTTCCCGCCGATTACCCTGCAATTCTCCGATATGATGGCGGCCTTCCATCAAATTTCCCCAGTACTCCTGAACCGTTGCCGCACCCGGCAAATGAAGTGACATCCCGATAATCGCGATATCATGATCCTGTTTCGATGAATCAATTCCATTTTGCTCCGGTTGATGGGATAAATTTGGTTCAGACTTCAGGAATTTGGCCAAGTCATGAATCGTCGGATAAGCGAACAAATCTGCAACTGCTAGTTTGACCGAAAACCTTTTCTCGATCCGGTCAGCCATTTGCGCCATATGGAGGGAGTTTACTCCCATCTCGAAGTAACTGTCCCGAACACCGATCTCGTCTTTCCCGAGGACTTCGCGACAGATACGCTGGATATCACGCTCAATTTCCATTTGCGAACTCCTCGGATCGAGATACTCTTGCTGCTCGTCCGCCATTTCCTTTTTTTCTGCTGAGAACATACTCTTCAATTCCTGTAAAACCTCAGTAAACTCGCCATTCTGATACTGTTGGGCAAGTACATACCGCTGTATCTTTCCGCTGGTCGTTTTCGGCATTCGTTTGGTCGGAACCACATCCGCAATTTCCCAGCCTCCCCGCTCGTTCAAAAGCCGCTTTAGCTTTAGCGCGATCGGATAAAACTTCTCTATTTTTCTTTTGGAAACGACAAATATAACAATTTCTTCCTTTTTATTTTCTGTATTGTAAATCCCACATACGGCTATTCGGCCGAGCTCCACACCGTCTATTTCCTCAGCAATTCGCTCCAGATCATGAGGGTATACGTTTTGCCCGTTCACAAAAATAATATCCTTCGCCCGTCCGGTGACGACTAACTGACCGTTGCGGAGGAATCCCAAATCCCCGGTTCTAACCCAGCCGTCCGGTGTTAATAGCTCACCAGTTGCTTCCGGGTTATTGTAGTATCCTTTGGTGACGTTATCCCCCCTGATATGTATATGGCCTATCTTACCGTTCATTGACTCTGTTCCGTCCTCATTACAGATCCTCAACTGGCAGTAGTCGATCGAGTAACCGACTTCTACAAAGGACAACGCATAGGGTAATTCTTGATCAACTTCAATAACCTGTTCCCCAATATTAAGATGACGGCGGTCGACAAATACGGTCACAAATTCATCTTCGATCGGAGGCAAAGCAACGCCTACAGAAGCTTCGGCAAGTCCATAAACAGTACACATAGCAGTCCGTTTTAGACCATAAGGGGCGAAGGTGTCCAGAAATTCATTACACAGCTCGGTTGAAATCGGCTCTGCTCCGTTATAAATCAGGCGGATATTTGATAAATCCCAATTCTCAGCTTTTTCCGGTTTGAAAAACTGCAGTAAGTATTTATAGCCGAAATTCGGAGAGGAGATGACAGTAACCTGATGCTCGCTTGCTTTTTTGATCCATAGTGCGGGTTGTCTTATAAATAAGGATGTTGGAATAATATATTGATCCGAGTTGGCTGTCAGAGGTGTCAAGTGGTTGCATATCATTCCCATATCATGAGTCAGAGGCATCCACTGCAAATAGGAGTCTTCAGAGGTGGTTTTAGTTCTGTTTATAATACCGTTAACGTTATAGATCAGATTGCGATGGGTCAGTATAACCCCTTTGGGATCTCCCGTCGAACCTGATGAAAATTGAATAAAGGCAATATCTTCGGGATGTGGACTATAGATTTGGGGAGAGAATGCCCGTGAGAATACTGAATTGTCGTCAAAAAGTGATACCTTGCCGCGAAGCTTGTCGAATAATTCTGTCTGTTCGCTTTTCACCGCAAATTCTTCCAAATTTTTCAATATTTTTGAGTTTGCAAGCAAATAAGGGCGATTCAGTATATTCCAAATACGAAATACTTTGCTCTTATGTTCGTCATTGTTCCCAGTGCTTACCGGGACAGGAATCATACCGCCAAGGATGCAGCCCCAAAAAGCGATAATAAAATGGCGATTGTCGTCTATTTGAAACACAACCTCCTGCCCTGTCTCCACTCCCCGCTTTTGAAGGTAGCCTAAAAATCCGCAGGCTTCTTCATAGAGCTCCTTATATGTAAGCTGCTTCTCTTGATCGTCCCCTTCAATAAAAATGATTCCCCGATCCGCTGTGTTCCCTCTTTCTTTCAATACGTCAACCAGGCTTGTAAATTGCTTTGTGTACACATTCTTCCCCCCAAAAAAATGATGAAATTCATTAGTGCGGCTTCCTAATCCATTGCCGGTAACTTGTCAGTGATTTTCATCTGTTCTTCCAGCGGTAATTGTTTGGTGAACAGTACTGACTGCAACAGACTTTTAATCTGATTTAGCGTTTGCGTAAAATCCGAAGGATTATTTCCACACAACTTTTCGATCAAATCCCTGATTTGTTGGATGGGCAGAATTACGCCGGCACTGTACGCTATGGCATCGTTATTCCGATTTCGCGCAATGATAGCGGCTGTCAATGATTCTCGAATGCTGGCGATGACGGCTTCACGATTATTCTCGCTTCTGTCAAACCATGCACGCAGCTCCTCCAATTGCTTAGGATGATCGAATTGGCAAGTCTGAACAGCGGGATAGGTGCCCTTCATTAGATGTGTCAATACCTGGCGTGGCCCGACTTCCACCGTTCGGCTGATTCCTTGACTTTTCAGATAATGCATCGTTTCCAGCCAGCGAACCGGTTCGGTCATTTGGCGGTAAAGAAGCGGAAGTAGTTCTTGCCGCCCATACGTTCTTGCCGTCACGTTCGATATGACCGGCCACCGGGCGTCCCTAGTCTCAATCCTCTCCAGTTCAACGGCCAGTTGCTCCGCCGCTGATTGCATCAATGGACTATGAAAGGGGGCGCTAACATTTAAATATTTAACGCTTACATCTGTAAATTGCGCTTGCAGCCGATGAACCACCGATTGTACAGCTATTCGATGACCGGCAAGCACATGTTGGTTCAAAGAGTTATAACAAGCAATAACAACTTGTGATGTGTCGTTACTAGCTTGACGACAAAACTCCTCCAATTGATCAGAAGCAGCATGCGTCACAGCGACCATCGCTCCAATGTCGGAAGAATGCGCAGCTTGCATTAACATCCCCCGCTTCCTTACAATCCCGAGCCCGTCCCGAAAAGATAGCACACCGCTGCATACAAGTGCGGAATATTCGCCAAGACTATGTCCGGCCATAAAATCAGGTTGCCACCCCAGTTCCCTCCTGCCGATTTCGAAGGCAATAACGCTTACTGCCAATATGGCCGGTTGTGTATTCATCGTCTGCATAAGCTGTGAATGGCTGCCTTCAAAACACATTTCAGTAAGATTGAACCCCAGCGCATCGTTCGCTTCTTCAAAGTAACGCTTTGCTACAGTAAATTCATCGTGCAACTTTCTTCCCATACCGACATATTGTGATCCCTGACCCGGAAACAAAAATGCCGTAGTTGGCATAAGCAAACCTCGATTCGTAGTATTTTGTTTTAAAACAATTAAAGCGGTATGAAAAATACTCTATGTTGGGAGATTTTGATGAAAGATGTCGATTTGTGGTTGATAAAAGAAGAATTTGCTTTCGAGTTATACTCAAAAATAGGATACAGTTGTAATTTAAGCATAAAAATACAATACAGTACTATTTATTTCCATGTCAAGTAAGTATTTAGCTTAAAAAGAGGCTGTTCTAAAAGTAGATATACTACTGGCGGAGGAAGACGGAGCGTTCTCAATTCAATTTTACATACTCTCTCTTCAAAAAAGAAGGGTGTCACAAGCAGCCATTTCATGGCTTTTTGTGACACCCTTTTTCTATTAATCCATCGTCAAAAGCCGAGGAGATGTAGTTTGAATAGATTTGGATGCTGCCCAACAACCTAGACCAGCAGCGATGATGCTTAGAGGTATCATCAAGGCTATCCCTCCACCGTTCATAATCAGTGGAACTTCAACAATTCCGTAATCTGCCAATATAAAGTTAAGCAGAGGGGGGAGTCCTACTAAACCTAATGGAATTCCGACCAGCGCACCGATCCCCGATACGACAAGGATTCCAGTGGTTTCCGACAATCGGATTTGACGGGATGTCATACCGATTGACTTGTAAATTCCGTAGGTACGGCTCTCTTTCTTCATGTTAATTCGGCAAATACTGTATATGATAACAAACGTAATGACGATAAACAATAGCGCCATGACCGACATTGGCAGTACGATGATCGTGACAGCCTGGGAGAATACCTCATCAACCAGCGTAGCCTGACTTGCTATCCAGATTACACTTCCATATCGCTGATTCAATTCATTCACGAATTGATCAACTGAAGTTCCCTCATGCAGATTAAGAAATGTTGTGTTCATCGCACTTCCATAGTCTGGATTACTTTTTCTGATGACGTCAGCGGTAATTCGCCCCGTATTGGACATGTTCGCGATCGCCTGGTAAATTCCGGTGACTGTCAGAGTATGTTTTTCACCCTCAATGTAAATGTCCAATGAGTCGCCTGACTTGATGCCCAGAGTTCTTGCAACATTCACACCGACCGAGATTTCATTGTCAGAAACTGGGTTATGACCCTCCACATTTTCATAGCCTATTTCATCATAGTTCCCATCAGCCACCGTCAGTAATATCCCCATCGTATCCTGTTTCATTTCAACCCCAGACTCCTGAGGCATCGGCAATACCGCATTTGCATCCCCGTAACGTGAGTAATTCTTAACTCTCGGATCCGAAAGAACCTCTTCTTTAAGCTGTTCAAAGGTCAATTCGGCTGGATTATCGATTCTTACGGACAGATCGGCCGAATCATAGCCCCATTTGGCAATGGTTCCATGTATGGACGAAATGCTGTATACAAACAGGAAACCAAAAACGAGTACAGAGGTGGACAAAGCCGATATCAGAACAATCAGCAGCGAACCCCGAATATTTTTCGTGACGCTTCTTAGCCCGATAATCATAGAAGTCGGAAGAGCGCCTATCTGGAGGAGCTTTCGTTTCCATGTTCCACTCCCTCCTGATTTTTGGGAATACGCCTTCTCCGACATGCCATAACGAACGGCTTGTGCGGGCTCGACACTGCGCGCCTTATTAGAAAACAGCAGGGCAGAGAGGAAGATAACCGCTACTACAGCCGCGCCAGTCCAAATGCCTGTTACTGAATACAGCCCATTCATACTTGATGACCCTGTGTTGAGATAAGCCATGGAATTTGCAATAATTGTACCTGAGAGGATATTGCTGACCAGAATCCCCGGGATGACCGAAACGAGCGCCAAGAGGGTATATTGCCCTACATAAGCCATAATTACTCTGCTGGAAGATAATCCAACGGATTTTATAATCCCGATCGTCCTGTAGCTGGAAAGAATAGCATCGGAAATCGTGAATCCCAAGGTGTAAAGGGCAACAGAGATCATGACGACTGCAAGAAATATCATAATGAAACTGATGACCTGGTTCGCAATCATATAATACGAAGACAAGCTCTCGAAGTCTTTAACCGATTCCAGATAGGGGGTCCCGAGAGACTGTTCAAATCTTTCCCAGTAGGCCCTGTTTTGGCTGTAGTCATCAAACCGCAATCCGGTCATATACTTATCGTCGCCCGGCAATGTGGTCATATTTTTATTATAATCCTGATGATTCAGCCAGATTCTCCCGCTCGTAGCAAATGGCGAACAGTATGAAATATCCACGACGACGGCCGCAACGTTCAACTGGATAACCCCTTCGTCCGTCTTAAATTCAATCGGATCCCCAACATGAATATCATTGGGATAAGCCAGAGAGGTGGGAATCCAGGCGCTTCCTTCTTCCGGTGTGCTTTTTTCTTCTCCTTCTACAAACTGCAGCCGGTCGACGGGAAAAGGTCCGCTTGGTGCATCCATCATGAATAAGTCAACATTAGGGATCTCTTCTCCAGCGTGAGACATACTAGACAGATAGCGGTACCGCATTAAATCCGAAACAATGACGCCTTTCTGCTTCTCCCACCAATTGTGTACCTGGATCGGATCATGGATGCCGTTCTCCATCCGCAATATTTGATGGGCGCCATGGGACTGATCATGCATACTCTCATACATACGATTTGTGTTGTTAAGAACCGACACAGCCGTTGAAAGGAGCAGGGCTGCCAGCATGATGATGATTGCAATGAAGCTGTTTTGAACTTTTTTATGCTTCAGGTTCGTCCAACATAGTTTCCATGCTGCATACATCCCTACCCCTCCTTACCTGACATAAAAATGAATATTTGGTTTTCTCTTGCTTTCAATTCATCCGGGGAATATTTGCCCAGTTCCAATATCCCTTCGATGTTTCCGTCTTTGACCAAAACTAACCGATCCGCCCTGCATGCAGCTTTTATATCATGCGTCACCATAACGATCGATTGAGCATTCTGGTTCATTTCGGTCAAAAGATCCAAAATAACTGCACCTTGCTCCTGACTTAATGCCCCTGTTGGCTCATCCGCAAAAATCACTTCTGGGGAATTGATCAAGGCTCTGGCAATAGCTGCTCTCTGCTGTTGGCCTCCAGATACTTGGGATGGCAGGCGTTCTGCTTGAGCCCCGATCCCTATCCTATTCAACAGGTCTAATGCTTGTTTATTCACATCCTTTTTGCTGCGGCCAGCCACGTACCCCGGGAAAGCAACATTTTCAAGCAATGTGAAATCAGGAATCAAATTGATCGATTGATACACATAGCCGATTTTGTTGGACCTGAAATCCGTAATTTCCTTTTCTGAATATTCATCAATTCGTTCTCCTTTGAAAATCACTTCTCCGGAAGTGATTCCATCTAGGCCGCTGAGGAGGTATAATAACGTAGATTTACCCGAGCCCGAACTGCCCATAATAACCGTAAAGTCACCTTTGTATACTTCAAGATTAATACTTTTAGCTGCGAGAAACTGTTCATTTCCCGAGGTGTAGACTTTGCATAAATCAACCGTCTTGATTAAAGTTTCTTTCTTGGAATTTTGTGTTATCAAAAGGACGCCCCCTAAAATTAATCTTATTTTTCTTCCTGATATTCGCCTGAATTCTGTTTGATCTCAAGATTGCCGGTGTCGGAGATAAGTTCTACCAATGGGCCTCCCTCACCGATATAACCATCCTGATAATTCGGCAGTGTCACCTTAATGGTTCCAGAATCCGCAAACAATTTGGTGCGGAGTGCTTGGGGAGCTTCAGCTGTTTGGATGAGAATATCTCCCGTATCAGATGTAGCACGGATATTTTGACTTATGTTAACAAAAGAAGCAGTGATTGCTCCCGTATTTGTTTCTGCGTTTATTACCCCTTCTTTTATATCCATCTTTATAGAACCCGTGTCGCTTATCACCCGATATTCGCTCGCCAAGACGGAGCCTACATAAATATTTCCTGTGTCAGTCACAACCTGCAGCTGGTTTAACTGGGTTTCAGGAATCCCTATCGTGAGTTTAAGGTTCGTATAGATATCAAAGAAACGGAATTTGCTGTCCTGAACAACTTCAATTCTGGTTTGTCCCTGATCCTGAGTGATATCCAGCCGGTAATCCTTCAGCGACTGCTTTGTTGTCTTTCCCTCCAAATTTGCCTTGATTTCATGTCCCTTAATTGGCACCACATCTACCGTCCCTGTTTCTGTATGGATAAGGACGTTTGTTGTCTGGTCCATCCGAACATTTTGTTCAGTAGAAATCTCACCCAAATTGAATGGCGACTTTCCTAACATATACAGCACTACATTTCCAATTACTCCGATAACGATCAGTAGAAGAGCAAGTCTGGTTAAGTTCCGGAATCTATTTTTCAATATAGCTCACATCCTTTTTATGACTTTCAAATTATATTTCAGATACCTGATAACAAGATTGTAATAAATTCGGGTAAATTTTAATGCTCCAATGACTATCAAAATTCCTCCACCGACCAAGACAAGCATAAGAAAAATATCATTGAAGAAAAACGCGACCGACTGATTCTGAATAATGAATAAGATCGGCGAAATGATTAAGAAAATTGCAAAGCCGAACCCCCCGGCAATGATAACTAAAGAAGCGACAAATGGCAGCATAACGATAATTAAGTTGAACAATCCTAAACTCACTGTTGCCAAAACCGCTTTAGTTACGCTTAAGAGCGTAGGCGATTTATCCGCCTTTGCAATTTGAGACTGGGCAAGTACTTCACGAGCAACCAATCGGGGATTTCCCAGCTTGGAGATCACCTCTGCTTCAGACCGTCCGCTTAATTTGGCAAACTCAAAATGTTCCCTGAATTCAGCCATAATATCAGTAAATTCCTCAGGAGGAAGCAGCTTCAGATACTGTGCCAATTCATTTAGATAGGCTTCTTTATTCAATCCGATCCCTCCCCAATCATTTCCTGCACTCCTACGGCAAAAGCGTTCCATTCTTCAATCATTTTGTTCATAACTTTCCTTCCCTCATCGGTAATCTTATAGTATTTGCGGGGAGGTCCCTCATCCGATTCGGATAAATAGGTTGAAAATAATCCTTCCGAAGCCAGTCTTCTTAACAACGGATAGATGGTTCCCTCCGCTATTTCAAATTTTTGCGATATCTGTTCAACTAACTCATATCCGTAACGGTCCTTTTTTGATGTTAAAACAAGAACACAAAGCTCCAACACACCCTTCTTGAATTGAACATTCATAATTTTTCACCACGCTTTATTTAGTACTGAGCAATAAACAGTAGCTGTTAATACAAATATTACCACCTACTACCGTTTATTGCAAGGTACCTGTCAATATTTTTCCCTTTGACTCCATTTTCTGGGTATATTTTTGGACAGCGGAAACAATGCCGTATATCGTAAAATCATTACCCTATGAGCCTGTGAGGTACGACAAGTGAAACTATCAAAACTCCTTAATGAAGACCGAACAATCCTGAAATTTTGGCAATGAAGACAGCCATCATAGCGACCAGGACTTGCGAATGCACGAAAGATATCAAACGATCTTGCTTAATCTTCATGGAGTGTCCAGAAAGGACATCAGCAAGTTCATCGGATGTTCACTTTCCACCGTCTACAATTACATAAACGCCTATCGCAGAGAGGGAATCCACGGTCTGCGACTCGAACCACCTATTGGACGTCGGCCTTTTCTGACCGCCGAACAAGAGCAATGCGTTTATCTTCCGCCAGATACTTGAAGGCCGCATCCGCAAGTCTATCTGCCGTTGACCAAGCGCTCGGATACTTCCGAATAAAGCCGTGCCGCGTATAGTCGCTCTGCGTCTGCTCGGCTAACCCCTCAGCACGCTTATAATCGAGGAACCGCGCTACGCCGCTTCCCACGATTATCTACACTAACTTTCGTAATTCTCACCACAACAAAAAACACCCCTTCCGCAATTTACGGTGGAGTGCTTCGAGTGTGTTTGCGCGAATCCTGTGTACCTGCAAATGCTTCATTACAAGTACACAGAACCCAACGATAATTATCTTTATGCCGAGGACCGGGATCGAACCGGTACGGTAGTCACCTACCGCAGGATTTTAAGTCCTGTGCGTCTGCCAATTCCGCCACCCCGGCAGGATTATGTATTTCTTGGCGACAAGAAATATCTTACCATGAACTAATTAACTTTGCAACACTTTTATTAAAAATAATAAAAAAAATGAAACAGGCACTGCAAGCGTCAGCTCACAGTGCCTAGAAAGTCCGAGTTGCGGTCCCGGACTTCCGGTAAACCAATCTATATTAAGGGAGGTGTGAGATAAGAATACCTCCCCAACATTAAAGAAACCTAAAATCAGCCTTAAATTAAACTAAAAAAGTAAAATAGGTTGAACACGAGCCGCTTCTTCCTCACTGCACTCCACGATAACCAAGATATGGTCCTTTAACAGCCAATCTTCGTAATACCGCGCATCCTCCTCCGAGATCCCCGCTTCAGTCAGTGTAAGCACCAAATCATCGGTCTCACTCCCAATCTCATTACCAGCGAGTCTACGCACTGCATTTCCGATCGACATCGTCTGATCCATTCGCTTCCCCAGACCAGCCAATATGCCTTTCAGAGCGCCAAAGGCACCATCTGTTCCGGCACCCTTCAAAGGTTTGGGCAGCCCCGTCTTTTCGCTCACCAGCTCCAGATTAAGCTGCTCCTTCGCCACCGCTCCCAAATATTTATCCTTGATGCCTTCCTCTTTGACCTTATTCAGCATAATTATAGCCTCGTTCTCGGTACGGGCCAGCCCAATAATCAATTGTGTCATTCCGTTCCCCTCCTTTTACCCTAATATAACCCCGTAATCCCCATTCAAAAACGGATCATCCACAGCTAAGACAAATCACCTAGAAGATTGTTGATTTCTCTTCTGGAAATCTATACCTAGTTCTGATAGACTAGATAAAGAAGACAAATTAACCATTGAAAACATTGACATATGGATTTAACATCTCATAATCAGGAGCAATGACTTATGAAAAAAGAGGTAGAAATTGCCATCCGGCGCAAGCAACAGATCATGGTTCGTAATACAAGCGGTCAGACGGTAACCGGATTTCCCGAGCGTACCGCTGATACATCCATTCTTTCTTTACGTACGGTCCACGGCAGTCTGTGGATACCGTTTGATGAGGTGGAACATGTTACGCGTCTGTTAAGCATCCGGTCTCATCATTTAAGCGGAATGCAACTCGTTTAGTCGGCTCTGTAATCCTAGAAACTCCAGTTCCCGTATAGATACGTTAACTAGATCTATTTATGCCAGCACTTTACACCAAAAAACCAGACGCATGCACGTCTGGTTTTTCTCTTCTACTTATCCTGTACCACGCTGCCACTGACCTCACAACAAAGGCCTTACAATCCTTATTTCTGCCCAACCATATCCTGTTGTTACTTCACTACAAACTTCACTCGTGTTCCATCCGGATATGTACTTAACTGATTCCCTACCCATGAACCTGCACCACGATTATCCTTCGGGGTAATGTACTGGATATCTGCACCTGTTCCTCCCTCAGCACACATCGCCATGGGCCACTCGTCACGATCCTTACCTTTTTTGACCGGAACACCCTTAAGTGATAGATCCCGATTGCCTTCCGCTCCATTACGATTAATGGTGCATACATCCGAATGCCCTGCCTTGATAGCAGCTTTAATATGTTTGGCTGTTTCGGGATAACGCTCTGAAGGGAACGTAATGGTATGGTCTACACTCTTATTAGTCCCACCGAATGGATTAGGTATCTCCTCGGGCCATTCGCCCCCAGCCCAGGCATAGAGGGCTACCAGCAGCATTGCTACCAGCGTCAGAACCTGCTTTTTGAAACCTTGCTTACCTTTACGTTTTCTTCTTGTGCGTCTCTTACTCATGCTGTGTCTCCCCCATTCAACACTTGCATTATAACAGAACGCCCGTTCGTAAAACAATCCAATACAATAAAAAAACAGCCGAGACCGCCCGGCTGTTCTGCTTGATTGATTATCCTACATTGGGAATGGCCTGTTGGCGCAGCAAGGGCAGTGTCACCTCAAACTGTGTACCTTTCCCCTCTGTACTCTCCACCGAAATCTGACCATTCATCAGTTCCAGCAGTTCTTTGCAGATGGTCAGACCAAGACCGCTTCCGCCAAATCGGCGCGCATGGGAGATGTCGGTCTGGGTAAATGCATCAAACAATGGTTCGATCTGATGCTGAGGAATGCCAATTCCCGTATCACGCACAGAGAATACCAATACAACGGTATCCATCAGTTGTTGCCTCACATCCACCTGTAACTGCACTTCACCTTGTTCTGTGAACTTAATTGCATTACTCAGCAAATTATCCAGTACCTGCCGAAGTCTTAGCGGATCACCGATAAGCACATCAGGAACATTCAGATCAGCATGACAGAGCAGACGAATTTGTTTATTCCGTGCCGCAGGCTCATGTGTCTTCACAATCTGTTGGATCAGCTTCAACGGCTGAAATTCAATGTTTTCAACATCCATTTTGCCTCTGCCCAGTTTCGCCATATCCAGGCTGTTGTTAATGATGTTCAGCAGCGCCTCACCTGATTGACGTGCTAGCTCCAGATATTCTTTCTGCTCATCCGTAGTTTCACCCATACTGGCAAGTTCGATCATGCCCATAATGCCGTTAAGCGGGGTACGAAGCTCGTGATTCAGCTTGCCGATGAATTCCAATTGCCCTCTGCTGTTCATCTCAGCCATGGAAGTTGCAAACTTCAACTGCTGTTCAGCATACTTCCGTTCTGAAATATCGTATTGAATGCCTACAAAATATAAACACTCTCCGGATTCATTAAAGATCGGATCGATATTCAGTTCGTTCCAGAACTTCTGACCACTTTTTGTATAATTTAAAATATCAATCTTAATGGACTGTTGTTTCTTTAACGCATCACGAATCTGCATTATCGTTTCCGGGTCTGTATCCTGCCCTTGCAAAAATCGGCAATTGTGTCCGACAGACTCTTCATACGTGTATCCTGTCAGTTGGGTAAAGTGTTCGTTTACATACATGAGCGGAAGCTCAGGCAAGGTAGCATCGACCACCGTCACGGAGGATTTCACTTTCGAGATGATAAATTCCCATTGTAATGAGAGTTGATTATGTTGGCTCATGCCTTCCTCCTTCATCTCACACACATTAATGTTTATATATTCTGCAATCGTACATTATAAGGAGAGAAAACTAACCAGTCGGAATGTGTTGATATTAAATCAATATATTTTAATTGTAACACAGTTATTCAAGTCATGTGGTTCTTGGGTAATAGTTGATAACTAATTCCACAATAACCTAACTACTCATCAGGAGGAACATACATGAAATTTCTGTTAATTATCATCATTATCATTTTGATTGTAGTCTTTTTTACCAGACGCAAACGTTAAGATGAGATCCGTTATGTAAGTGAGAAAGGAAGATGGGTATGAGAACCCTCTTTTTTATATTCATGGTACTCTGTATCATCAATCTCTGTTTCCCAAAATTCGGCTGGTATCTGCGCTATGGCTGGATTTCCCGGGGCGAAGCCGAACCCAGCAGGCCTTATATGACTATGGTCAGAACGACCAGCCTGCTGATGTTGCTTATCGCCTTCACACTTGCTATGGCATGAACTATAGGCATTAGAAGATGACTGCCCTGTTGGGCAGTTTTTTTGTGATGAAATGACGGGAAAATGATAACTTTGTTTGTGGTGCAATGATGACAATGCCCGTATTATAGATATATCGTTTCGGAAAGGACATCATTGGCATGAACATCGCATTTTATCCGTACTGGGCCGCCAAAACGCTGCTCTCGCTTATTAATGTCATATATATCATAGTCATTACTACATTTATATACGGTCTCACTGGATCGGTACTCTCTGCTGCAATGTTTCCACTGATTCAGATCATTGCACGCATAATAGCAGGTCTCACTTTGCCATTACTTGTGAACCGTTTCCCATTCTCCAGACTATTGATCAGCATTTCCATAGCCAAAACATTCATCATGACCTGTATAGCCATTTCGTTGAATCACTTGATTTCACAACTGCCACTTCTATTGATCGGAGTGGTTATACTATCCTTTTTGGACGGATGGGAATCTCCGTTACTGAAGACTTTAACGCCACGATTGGTTCAAGGTGAAGACTTTATAAAAGCAAATAGCCTACTATCTTTCTCCAATCAGACTGTAACCATTGTCGGTTACGCCATGACGGGATTCGCCGTGATGAACTGGGGAGCGTCACAGACCTTCTGGGCAGCTACAAGCCTGTCCTGGGCCGTTCTGATCTTTATGATTGCCATGGGCTCGCTCACACGGAATGTAGAACAACCTCAGAAATCTGCTGTATCGCGGAATGTATTGAGGGAAGGTTGGAGTATTCTTTGGAAGAACCCATCCTTACGACTGATTACGCTTATGGACATTGCCCAAGCACTTGCGGGTTCCATCTGGATCGGAGCTGTTACGCTGGCCTTTGCAAAAGAAGCTCTGGGACGAGGAGAAGGTTGGTGGGGACTCATGAACTCGAGTTACGCTGCTGGAACCATGCTTGGAGGTATTCTGGCTCTTGCACTGGCCAAACGTATTCAGAAACATCTAATCGCTAGTATGACCATGGGTTCTCTTCTCTTCAGCCTGCTGACCGTCGTTTATGGTCTAAACAACCTGCCGTGGCTCGCTCTGGTGTTATGTATACTCATGGGTCCAGTTCATCAGATTCGTGATGTGGCTCAGCAGACAGCGCTTCAGAACAGTGTACCTGTCGAATCCCTAACCAAGGTATACGCCACCCATGGCGTCCTGATATCCACGGTTATGAGTGTATCTATAGTCATCTTTGGTCTAGTCGCCGATCAACTGGGCGTTCGGTGGGTATACCTTATCGGTGGGGCCTTGTTTATTGTATCTGCGATATGCTCATTATCGTTGAGCAGAGTTCACAGAAACCAACCCATTGCTAAACATACGAAAAATATGTAAATCAAAGAGACGAGCAACATTCTGCTCGTCCCTCATAATCTCAATCCAATCGATAATCTGTCAGCGGCCTGCCTTTTTTATAATACAAAGTAGGTGACAATATATTGAAGAAAATATGCACATCCGGCATGTATGCTTCTTCCAAAATAGCTTGCACCGACGATGCAATCCGATTATGAATCTCCTGGTCACGTTGAAACATCAGAATCTCTATAGAAGCCGGAGAAGGTGTTAGCGCTTGTACATCATGACGCTCTGCCTTCATTCTCTCCCTTGGAATATGAGTAATTAGGGCCATCTGCTCTGTAATTTGGGGTACAACTTCCTCTAGCTGAGGACCTGTGAATCCTTTAAAGCGAATAAACGGCATTGCTATCCCTTCAATCTCTGTTAATAGTCTCTTATGTGATTTTAAGCACATTGTTTTCAGTTGTCAAATGTCATGGATGGCATATGTGGCTTCTTATAAATAGGAAAAGCCCCGCTGAAGTCTCAGCGGAGCCACTGTTTGCACGTTTCTACACGTGACTTACAGCCAGAAAGATTTTGTGATGATTACGAGCAGGATAAAAAGCACAAGAATTGCACTTGTAGAAGTCCATCCGCCACCAGCATTACAACAACCGTATCCAACTTGACTCATTTGATTGGCCTCCTTTGAATTTCAAGGTATGCCATAACATATGCGTATTCCGTGCAAGTGACCGGGCGAATCGGCAAGTTCAACAGCCCATTCATCTGGTATTCATGCCTGGTAAATTAACCAGATGGGTCGATGGAGATTCTCAGTTGTATTTCTTGTGACTCCTGAGGTGAAGGGTCTGTATTTCCTCTGTCCAGAAGGATTGTACGAGTACGTGTATCACTTCGGGATGCCAGAACAACCTCTCCATCAGGAGTGATACAATAAGCGATTGGAATGGAGATCCCGCTATCACGGTACGAACCATCCGCATGGCTAGTCCCCATGACAATACATTGATGCTTCAAGGCGATCTGCCGAGCCTCTTTGACCCACTCACTGTACTGCTCTTCACTGAACATACCCACACCAATGGAATGCATCACAATATCCACACTTCTTATATTCTCGTTGCAAAATCCTTGCAGGACCAGCTCATCACACAACAAAGTGCTTATTACCCAACCCTGTTCCTGAGCCGTCTCAGCAGGTGTATATTTAGCTTTCTCCAATACAATCTCTCCAGCCTTACTGATGATAATCGATCGGTCCTTTGGACGTTCGTTCAGTCTGCGATGACCTGATACAATCATGGTCCCATATTCAGCCGCCAACCTGCAAGCTTCCTCAACATTCTGGTTCAGATAACCTTCAGGAAAAAACAATATATCCGCATCTGGATGTTGCTTGAGTTCGGCTTCAAGCTGCAACAAATCCTGTTCGAGCTTCGGTTGTCCAATGATAATCTTCATCTGGCATCCCCCATTCATAAATAAAAGCCGGTTCATACCTGAATAAGGTACGAAACCGGCTTAAAGGTTGTACGGACAGAACTCCTGCTCACCATACTTCGCTTCAAGAGTAATTGGTTCTCATGCTATTGCTCTCTGAAAACAATTACCTTTACAGTTGAATGATATGTAGTTAGGCATTTCTACGTTCAATACTATCATAGATAGCCTGCCCATCATAGCTTCGATCTGTCGCGATATCCTTAGCCAATAGAGCGCCGTCTGCGACACTGTTTGCATTTCCAGATAAGATACTCAGTGCCCCCAGTACCCAAGCAAGTGGATATAATGCAATGGATAACATTTTCTTCATAGCTTTGTCTCCTTTTCTGTTTAAACAGATGATTGGTTTAATATCCCATTAATACGATTACAACCCAATTAAGTTTCAATTTTATATACAACCATCAGTATTTCTAGACATATAGGAGACAGGACTTCAATTGTTCCGTTCATATCAACTCGAAACTCTGGAGCAACGCTGCCGCCTCTTCATGATCAGGTTCCAAAGCCAATACTTTATGGGTATATGACAGGGTTTCTTCTTCCAGTTCAAGTTCATAACAGCACACAGCCAAATCGTATAAGACGGCTGGATTATGGTTACTCGGGTCTGCAACCAATGATATCTCCAGAAACCGTTTTGCATCCTCATACATATACATCTCATATAACAGCTGCCCTGCCAGAAATGCGAGACCTCCTTGCTGCTCCATCACATAGTAGGAGGACCACATCGTATGAATACCAGACTGAATATCGAGCATTTCCTCATCACTTGCATCAGGAAGAAGACTGGAAATGTGGGTAGCACTGTGAATCAAGAACTCCGCATCATACCCGCCCAGACGCCAAAACGGTAAAATATGCTTTAACTCCATACTCTCTATTCGAGAGTCTACCCATTGTTTCATGCTGAAAAAGTCATCCGGGCCAAAACGTTCAACAAATCGATGGTAGGCCAGACGTGTGTTCACATAACTGATGGGTTCGTCCACCATCAACATACACCCAACATTCAGATCTTTATAATGATGCCTTGTGAATCGTGTATGAGCGCCCTGCTGTTCAAGAACATATTGAATGGCATGGTAGTTAGCCGTTAGAGAAAAACTCCCGTGAAGAACAAATTCTGGTGGCTCTGCGAACTTCCAGTTATCCAGGCGATGATCCCCTTTATCAGCGGTAATCAACACATAACCTGACTGTGACAGCTTGTTCAACCGTTCGAGACAGGACAACCCGATTGCAGGGAAAAGAATGTGCGAATCCTCCAGTTCCTCTTTGTACAATGTAATAAGCTCCTGATATGGATAGTTATCCGCACTGTATTCCGGCGCTCGGCGATACTCATAACTCAGTGTCATGTTCTTCAGCATCTCAGCGGGCTCAAGATCAAGACGACGATCCGGAGACTGTACAAGCAGATCACACTCATAGATCTCGCCATCCCCAATGTAGATTAATTCCTGTGGAATGCTGTCAAAAAAGTAATTAGCAATCAACAACAACGGTTGTTTCAGATCACCGGGCTGAATAACCGTGCCTGCAACGACCAGATTCAATTCCGTATCCGCTACAGCGTCAAAACGCGCAAAATCCAATATACCTTGTTGAATAAAGGATTGCATGGATGGATGCTCCTGCCAACCTAGCACATTCTCCGCTACGAGATCCGTCATCACATATCTGAAAGGCGGTAAAGGTATTCCAGCAAATTCCTTTAACTCAAGCAATTTCAGGAGAACTTGATGTGCCAAACGCCCTACACCCGCTCCAAGTTCAAGAATGGTTACGGTCTCGTTGATCTTTCCTTTGTTCGAAAGGTCCTGAAGAAAGCCAAAGATCATCTCTGCATACGCCGTGGCAATCAACGGATTACTCGTAATATATTGAGGGACATGGTTCTCTGTCCAAGCTTGTAGCCCCTTCTGCTCATAATAAGCTCTCTGCCAATCCCAGACCGGAGCTTCACTGTAACGAAAACGTTGACTTTCATTTGACGTCATTAAACGGAAACCTGCTTTCTATCACTAATTTCATACGTTTCTCAGATGATCACGTATTATTTGATGTCCAATACCATTCAATCTCTGTAATGCATTATATCATAGAACCCTACCTACTCGATGAAGTTCAGTTTTCCCCTTCAACAGGAAAAAAACCTGCTTTTTAGGGCAGGTCCTTGAGGCCTTTCAATTAAGAAGACTATTGATCTAGTTTACTTAGGCAAGGATGCTCAACATTAGTCGGAATATACAGCTCCATCAAAGTTCTCAGGGCCTACACGGATCGTACCCAACAAGTTGGAGCTTACAAATGCAGTGTACGTCAATTGAGGTGTAATTGGTGGGTTGAAGTCATCGGCAGAGAAGGTAATAATCTGAGGTGCCAGGATGCTCAAGCTAAACGTAGACGTTGCGGAATAAATTACAGGGTCTGTTGGCGCAGTTCCTCTGACAATGGTGATGGTGATACCAACGAGAGCCAAAGGAAGTTGCACAGACACCGTTCCTTTGAATTGTACCCGTGGGTTAGCTCCAATGCTGCCACCTGTGACTAGACCAATCTGGCCAAATAATTGTGGTGTGTTAATAACCAGGATCGGTATGGCGATTGAGTTAGCCAAACTCGCATTCTGCGAGGTTCTTGCATCAATAAATTGACTCATGAAATCTACCTCCTATGTGTGGGATAGGATAGTATATGCGAGAGTTGGTGTACGGCGTGGACATACACTGAGTTACGCAAAAAAGGGCATATTAGAAAGACACTATTAACAAATGACCTTTTTGACTCTAGCACCTATATGAAGACAGAAAAAAACCCTTGCTAGGCAAGGGTTTTAAGAGTATGGGCCCTACAGGACTCGAACCTGTGACCAATCGGTTATGAGCCGACCGCTCTAACCAACTGAGCTAAGGGCCCTAGACATAATGTATAACGTGCAGATGATGGCTGTGAATCATCCAAGTAAAACTAAATTGCGGGGGCAGGATTTGAACCTGCGGCCTTCGGGTTATGAGCCCGACGAGCTACCGGGCTGCTCCACCCCGCGTCAGTAAGAAATATTAAAACAGCGACTTAATTAATATACACCATTCTATCCTAATAAGTCAAGGGGTAATGTCAGGGAATAAATCGAACACCGTAACGACCTTTGCGTGAACGATACACTTCGACTTCTGCCGGTTCATTGTGACCGTAAATCCACCCGTCCTGCTCCATTCGTTTCGCCAGACATCCTGCCTGAAATTTGGTTGCATACAACTTGCTGAAATATACCCAGTGCATACCGCTCGTCCTTTCCGGAGTCGTCATTTATTCCTGCTTTTTGTAGAATACCCCATTTCCATAAAAATAGCCGCCAAAGATTAAAATCTTCAGCGGCTATCCTTAAAATGATGATATGACTACATCATCAAATCTCATTGAAACGTGGCTTTAGGGTCCTTTTTCAACTTCTCTAACATCTCGTTACCTTTAGCTGCCCATTCGCCAAGCGCTTCTTTTGGTGTCTTTTTGTTCTCAAGTACCTGGTTGAAATATTCCATGCCTTTTTCGTTTACTTGCCATAGACCTGGGGATTTTTGATACATTTTATCCAGGTTGGTATTCGTTGGTGGGATCGGCTTCAAAGAATAGAATGCTTGAATGTTGTAATCCAGGCCATCCTTTGGCTTGATGAAGCTCTTCCGGGATACCATCTCATAGCTGCTACGTGCCTTGATCTTCGCCCAATCTTCACTGTTCATGTACTTGATCAGTTCCCACGCGTCATCCGGGTTCTGAGCCGCACTATTAATCGCCATGAGGTTGCTCAAGTAGATGCTGCCTCCAATTTCAGGAGCTTCCGGGTGAACTGGAGGTGTTACCACATCCCAATCCACTTTCGTAAAGTCTTTCATTTTATCCGCATTTTTATTAGCATCAATTAATTGATTAATATAGCTGTAATCACCAATAACCATGGCTGACTTGCCACTCAGGAATAGGTCACCCTGTACCGGATCATAACGCCCACTCGGATTCTGATCCTGTGGCTCGTCGCCTTTAGGAATAACTTTGTCAATCGCAAGTTTGCTGATGGTGCTCCACACTTTCTCCCATTGAGGAGAATCTACTGTCATCTTCTCTGCTTTATCATCAAACGTCTTCAGCTGCAACGAGCTGTAGTACTGCTGCATGGAGTAGTACGGCGGACCACCCTGATATGTCGTGAAGGAGAAACCAAATACATGATCTTTACCTTCACCTTTCGTTAGACGGGTACCCAGATTGAAAATATCATCCCAAGTCATATTGTCCGTTGGTGGTTCCACGCCTGCTTTTTCAAACATACCCTTGTTATAGAACAAAGCGGAGGAGGAAAACGTTGGTGTCAATGCATAGATGCTCTGGTCCCCAAGGTCCTTAATTCCCTCCAGCACACTAGGCACAATATCACTGGTATCAAACTTGTCTTCCTGCATCAATGGGTCCAGCTGTTTGACCAGATTCTCCTGAATTAATGATTTCACTGTGGCGGTATCAGCCACGATGACGTCAACCGGATTATCCCCAGTCATAATCTTCTTCAGACTTTCCATCGTATCCGGAGCTTCCTGCTGTTCTTCTGTGTTACCGTACCCATACATGCTGCTCTGATCAACGGCAGCCACAATCTCGATCGTTACATTGGGGTGTGTCAGTTCAAAAGCATCGGTAAATTGCTGACGGAAGTAACTGTCATCCTGTCCGCCCCACATCGTAGCCACACGCAATACACGCTGCTCCGTATCCTTCGCCTCACTTGCCGTACAGCCGGCAATCAGCGGCAGTGCTAGCGTCGCAGTAGCGATGACAGCCAGCACACGTTTTCCCCACATACTATTCTTCATTTCCCAGTTCCCCCTCTTAATTATCTTGGCGGTGTAATGACAATACGTTCACCGTCAAATTCCAATGTCGCCCGGTTATCAATGGATAAGGCCTCCAGATACTCTTTAGGCACCTGAAGTCGCCCTGCACGGTCAATAATGACAAATGCTTCATGGATATCTGGCATACCCGCCTCGGACAAGTTATGCTCATCATCCAGATTCGGGTTGCGCTTCACAAACTCGGTACTGGTCAAGCCGTCCCGAATCGCAACGATCCGGTCCACCTTGCCAGCAAGCGTCAAGTCATGGGTAACGATGACAATCGTAACGCCAAGTTCCTTGTTCATTCTTCGAAAAATGCCCATGATTGTATCACATGTCTCGGAATCGACCGAACCGGTAGGTTCATCTGCAAGCAGAATTTTGGGACGATTGGATAATGAGATCGCAATCGCTACCCGTTGTTGCTCTCCTCCTGACAATTGATGCAATTTGTTATGCATCCGATCCTTAAGGCCTACCCATTCGAGCAACTGTTTCGCGTAAGCACGATCACGCTTGCCTCCCAGTATCATGGGAGTCTCCACATTTTCCAGTGCAGTGAGATAAGGCAGCAAGTTACGACCGTTATTTTGCCAAATAAAACCTACCGTATGACGTTTGTATTCGACCAATTGAGCATCTGTCATCTTGAGCAAATCCCAGTCTCCCACAACAGCCGTACCAGCCGTAGGACGATCAAGTCCGCCCAGAATATTCAGCAGCGTGGATTTACCGCTACCGCTGTTACCGATGATCGCCATCATTTCACCTTGATTGACAGTCAGGTTGAGACCCTGAAGGGCAACGACTTCCACATCGCTGGATTTAAAAATTTTGACAAGTCCTTCGCATTGGATCACGTTTACCTCTCCTCTCCCATTTTGACTGCCTGGTGAACTCGCAATCTGCGAATCTGCCAGAGCAACATCGTTGCACCAATGACCAGCATCACTACGGTGACCCCATACAGTTGCAACATATCTTGCTGTTCAAACACAATACGGAACGGAGGTACCTGAGCAGATACATTATCCGTCGTTTGCAGGAATGGCAGGAATAAACGACTGGATACCTGACCAATCCCAATACCTAGCAGGATCGATAGACCTGCTGTGAACACCTGCTCCAGCAGCAGCATGCCGCTTAGTTGTGCCCGGGATAACCCCATGGCCCGTAATACACCAAACTGCACAACACGCCCGGACAAATTGAAGAACCAGTACAGCACGTATCCGATCAACGAAATAATAACCGATACCAGGAATCCAAGGCTCAGTATCCCGAATACGCCACCTCGAGACGGATGTTTAGCCTGAGATACCAATTCTGTGCGGACGTCACGTACAGATGATAACTCAATGCCTTCTGCTGCAAGTTTCTCCATTAGTGGAGCCACTTTGGCATCCGGTTCCATTTTCAGCCACACCTCATAAGGAATCAAAGGCACCTGATCATAGATATAATCCAGATTCGCCACGAAAAATGGCATCTGATCCGGATACTGCGCTGGCCAGTAAGGTATGATCCCAAACACGACGAATTCAATCGCCTGTCCCTGTACACCCATGGAGACGAGGTCTCCAGTTTTGAGTTTGAACTTGTCAGCAAATTTGGAAGAGATCAATGCAGCCCCTTCATATTTACCAAGCAAGTCAAGGTACTTGTAGGGATGTGCCGGGAACAGATCGTTGCGGAACCATGCCACTTGAGCAAAGTCCACATTATCAATTCCGACCAGCATCCCCTGTCCGCCCGATTTACCAGAGACGATAATATTGCCTTTGGTCTGTAGCACGCGTGCTGCATGTTCAACCCCGTCTAATCTGCGGAACACTTCAAATGGAGGTTCGGAGTAGATGACTTTGGATGGCTGCGAAGAACCGCCACCACCACCTGGAGCACCTCCACCGCCATTGCCTCCGCCGGAACCACCACCAGCAGAACCTCCTCCTCCATTGCCGCCACCTTGTTGACCTCCACCCGTACCGCCGTTCTGTCCGGAACCACCGGGTTTAACCTCAGGTGTTCCTTCCCATACAGTCTGCATAATCACATCAGAACCATAACGGTACAAGGTACGCTCAGTGGAATTCAGATCAATCGTCCGAGCTGCAGCCGAGTTGTACACCCCAAGTCCCAGTGTCAGTACAAGGAGGATCATCAGCGGATAATATGAAGAAGATGAACGCGATAACTGCGTTAATGTCAGATACAACGGGACCGGGAGAAACTTGCGACCGATCAACTGAATAAGCTTTAATATCCACGGGAACAAGCGCAGGAAGAATAGTCCAAGCGCAAAGATCGCGAGTGCGGGTACAAAGAATAGAAACGGCTGTACCTGCAACTGATCGGTTGTCATTCCGGTCTGGAAGGTCAACATCTGACGTTCATAGAACAGGTAGTATCCATATCCAGCCAGACCCAGCAACACAACGTCCAGGAACCAGCGCTGCCATACTGGAGCACGGTCTGTTCGTGCTTGCCGCCGTTTGGCAGATACAATGGTTGCCCGTGCATAAGTTATCGCAGGGATAAGTGATGCGATGATCGCTACAAGGACCGCTGCTACTCCCAGGAGAATAGCTTCTTTTGATACACCGATCGGAATAGACTTCCGATCTACGAACGAGAGAAAGCCACTTGCTGAACCAATACTCTTGGCCATAAACCAACCGAGAAACGGTCCAATAATCAACGCAATAACGCCCAGGAATATACCTTCAAGCAGGTAAAGAGAGAAGATCTGCCGAGCTGAAGCTCCACGGCTACGCAATACCGCAATATCACTCTCTTGCTTCTGTAATGACTGTCTGGCGTTCATCGCAATAAAATAAAAGACCATCGCAATCATCGGTGCTGCCAAGGTAAACAACATGGTCTGCAGTTGCAGACTCTGACTGCGGAACTGCTTAAGCAGATCACCAAAGGTGATGTCCACTTTTGTATCTTTCAGCCGCTGGTACAGATCGATATCCAGCCTTTCCAGCATGGAAGTCAGACCTGATAACTGGCTGGTTTGAATTTCTTTCAGATCAAAGGCATAATACCAACGTGAATTTTGAAGTGGAATCCCTTTTTCCTTCAGTAAAACATCATTAAAAACCGATTCATCCACATATAGTCCATTCATCATGCCGTCAAATCCTTGTACCCAGTAAGGACTGTTCGGATCATCTGCCTTGAAGGACCCCGTAATCTTTACACGTAACGTGATATCAAGACCGCTATACACCGGATATTCCAGAATATCGCCGATATGCAGGTCGTTACGGTACATACCCTCTTCCAACATGACTGCCTCGATCGTGTCATCTTTGACCTGGTTTCCAGGTTTCACCCCGGCAGAGTAATTCACCTGTGCATCCAGCCCACTCATCGTACCCAGACTCATACTGCGCGCCCTGCTGGCATCCACTTTGGTTGGATCTTCCGGGCTCACCTCTGTGCTACGAATGGATCTCGAATTCACATACGTATGAAAAGGAAACCCGATGTCGCGAGGAACATCCTCACGAATATAACGATCTACTTCGTCCAGACCCCGAGTGTCTGTCTTCACGCCACCAGGTGCCTGATAACTCATCAGCAACGAACCGGCTGGCAACCCTTCACTGTTATCCTGCAGCGTTTGCGCGACGACCCGTTTCAACGCACCATCCGCATACATTGGAATACTGACGGTGAACGCTACCGCCACAATCAATCCAATCAGTGTGCTGAAGGTCATCCAGCGCGTGTTCCACATTTTGCGGAACAGCAGCCGAAGCAATGGCAGCCCCATTAGCGTCCCACTACTTTCTGACCTACGGTCAGACCTTTCAGAATCTCGACATCTGTCGATGTCTGCTGTCCAACTTCAACGTCCACTTCACGCTTGCTGCCATCACTCTCCACCACTTGTACATACGTTCTTGAACCGATGGAGCGTAAAGCGGATACAGGAATCACAATTGCGTTCTCGGTACGCTGCGTTACAATCGAGACCGATAGTGGTGTGCCACGTTCGACGCCTTTTGGCATTTTTGCAAGTGTAACGATAACATACTTATCCAGCGTTTCCTTGGTTGGAGGCGTACCGCCTTCACCCGTCCCTTCGCCACTGCCGCTTCCCGATGCTTCCGCAATAGGCATAACTTTAATTTTGCCAGCGACTTTACCAGCTCCATTAATATCTACTTCTGCCTTCATACCAGCGGAGAACTTCTCCAGATCTTCCTTGGCAAAGGTAGCTGCCACAACCAGATTGGATGTATCCGCAATCGTAGCAATCGGATCATACGCTTTCACGGTTGCACCCTTCTCTACCTGCACTGCAATAACGGTGCCGCCAAACGGAGCGGTCAACGTGGCTTTGCCCAGTTGTTCCTCCAGATCAGCGAGTTCCTGGCGTAGTTCTTCAAACGCAATCGTTGATTCTTCGAACTCTACCGGGTCCATCTCATCCTTCTTGCGGAGTGTTTCCTTCATTTGAACTTCGGATTTGCGAATAGCCAGTTTCTTGCCACGGATCTCCTTTTCTACACTCTCCACATCGAGGACAGCAAGAAGTTGACCCTTTTTCACTTTATCCCCTGGTTTAACATTTAACTCTTTGACATGCATGCCATCAAGCGTGAAGTACACCTTCTCTTCCCGCTGACTCATCATCTTGCCGCTGCCACTTACTTTTTTCTCCAACGTTTCCGTCCGGACTTCATATTCCGGTTTCTTGGAGATCGTTGGTGGTGTAATAGGCGGAAGCACTTCTTCCTCTGTTTCTGACGGCAGCAATGAGCAGCCGGACATCGTTGCAACCATTATCGCACCGAGTACAATAATCGCTGCGCGTTTCCCCCTCTTCGGAGCGGCCCCTTTACTTGATAAATCTGCCGTCCGCCATTTCATAAACATGGTCCGCAACCTCCAAAATTGTAGGATCGTGTGTAGTCATACATATTGTTACTTGTTCTACTTCAATAATATTGCGGAATACGGCCATGACCTGAGCGCCCATCTTGGAATCCAGTTCAGCTGTAGGTTCATCCGCAAGCAACAATCTGGGTCTATGGGCAATCGCCTTGGCTATAGCCACCCGCTGCTGCTCTCCCCCGGACATCTCGAAAGGTCGGTGCTTCACCCGTTTGGATAGTCCAACCAGATCCAGACAGTGACCAACCCTGTCCTTCCACTCCGCTCGCGGAACGTCCGCCATGCGCAGCGACAGTTCTACATTTTCCCAAGCAGATAATAAGGGCATGAGTGCATATGCCTGGAAAATAAAACCGATCTCTTTGCGCCGCAAAGCGGTCCGCCGCCGGTCTCCCCAATCCTGAAGAGGCTGACCAGAGAACAGAATGTCTCCACTTGAAGGCTGATCCAGTCCACCGAGCATATTCAGCAGTGTTGTTTTGCCTGAGCCCGATCGCCCCTTCAGCATGACCAGTTGTTGCGGATTCACTTCCATATCAATGCCTTTGAGCACATGGATAATGCGACTGCCTGTCTGGAAACTGCGATGCACGTTACGCACCTCCAGTACAGGTCCATCATATGGAGGCAGCATATCCTTCTTTGGTTTGATCTTCTTCTGGGGTTCATCAACGGTAGTGACAGCAGCTGCAGCCACTTCATCTGAAGCGATTTCACTTTCAGGTAACGGAGGTTTACTTGTCGGGTAATCGTGTTCATTGTTGTATGTATTTTCCCCCGACTCCGTCGATGCCTCCAACGGTGTTTCCCCCTGTTGATGTTCATCGCCTGACTGGCTCTTGGCAGGTCTTTTTCTGAGAAATAAATTCTTCATGCCAGCAATCACGCTCATCCTTTCTTGAAATCCCGTTCATTTCTTCAAAAAACCTAAAATTAGAAATCTGTTCCATCCTACACTGAATTATAAACGACCGATCACAACTAAAAGTTACAAGCTTTTTACAACGGTAGAGAGAAAAAGTTAATATTTTGATGAACAAACAAAAAAAGCACCCCAAAGTGCGGGATGCCTCTTGCATATTCGATGGTTTTGCCGCTATGACGGCAATCATTACAATTTTGATACCGTTCATTCCTGAACATTTTTTTGAGGTATCAATGATATTATTTACCAAATGAAGAAGGATCTTCACGCCAGGATTTAAGCAACTCAAAGTCACTCTCCTGAATCGTTCCCTGAGCCAAAGCCACATCCATCAGCGCCGTGTAATTGGACAACGTCTGAAGTGGAATTCCAGCATCTTCAAATGCTTTAATACCTTTATCCAGCTGGTAGCTGAAAATGGCAAGTACGGCGAGAGGTGTTGCGCCTGCTACACGTACGGCTTCGGCTGCTTTGATCGAGCTTCCACCTGTAGAGATCAGATCTTCGATGACAACCACTTTCTGTCCTTCGGTAATCAGACCTTCGATCAGGTTCTCCTTGCCGTGTCCTTTCGCTTTATCACGAATGTAGGCCATCGGCAGATCCAGCTTCTGAGCCACCCAGGCAGCATGCGGAATACCTGCGGTTGCTGTACCTGCGATGACTTCTGCATCCGGGTACTGGTTCCGAATGATTGTTGCAAATGCTTCAGCGATATCGTTGCGAATCTCCGGATAGGACATCGTTAAGCGGTTATCACAGTATATTGGTGATTTGATGCCGGATGTCCATGTAAATGGCTGCTGCGGACGTAACGCCACGGCTTTAATTTTCAAAAGTTGGGAAGCAATATGATTCGGAATCTCATTCAGTTCGATCATGCGTTCAACATCTCCTTCAAAATGGTTTCTACCGCTTCTCGCGGATTGGGAGCGCCTGTAATGGGTCTGCCTACAACAATGTAATGACTGCCTCTGGCGATGGCTTCACCTGGGGTCAAGACGCGTGTCTGATCTCCCAGACCACTACCCGCTGGACGAATTCCTGGAGTAACGGTGTGAAAAGCACTGCCACACGTTGCCCGAATTGCGGGCACTTCCAGTGGAGAAGCAACAACTCCATCCAGTCCGGCCTCTTGGGCTAGTCCTGCATAACGGACCACAGCAGCTTCCACACTTCCCGGGATGCCAATCTCGTTATTCATCGTTTCCAGACTTGTACTGGTGAGTTGGGTGACTGCAATGATCTCGGGCTTGCTGAGGGAAGGATCGGCAGCGACTGCTGCCTCAGCACCTTCACGTGCAGCACGCATCATAAGGGCTCCACCCGCTGCATGTACATTGAACATGTCTACGCCAAGACGTGTGATACTCTCAGCTCCGCCACGAACGGTGTTGGGAATGTCATGCATTTTCACATCCAGAAAAACGGAGTAACCTTTGGATTTCAGCTCCCGAATAAAGTCCGGTCCTGCTGCGTAGAACAGCTGCATACCCACCTTGAGATAACAGGGAATGCCCTCAAGAGCTTGTACCAATTCTTGAGCTTCTTCCGCTCCAGGATAATCCAGTGCCACCATCAGACGGCCAGCCATTTCATTGAAACTCGCTTGATTCATCACCAGCGTTCCCCTCCACTTGCTCATTTTTCCGTTTTTGCCCGATATAAAGGACATCCCGCCAGCCCGCAGGCTGACTGATGTCCTTCATCAGAGAGTTATTTATTTTACAAAGACAGGCATTGCTTCCGAAGAGAAGTTGATCGTTTGCAGCATGATCAGCAGCGCACGAATCGTATCCAATGAAGTCATACATACAATGCCGTTTTCTACCGCTTCACGACGGATACGGAATCCATCACGCTGCGGTGTTTTGCCTTTGGTGAGTGTGTTGAAGACAAAGTTTGCTTCGCCGCTACGGATCATATCCAGAATGTTCGGCGAACCTTCACTTAATTTGTTCACAGTCGTTACCGGAATGTTCGCTGCTTCAAGCGCAGCTGCTGTTCCGCCGGTAGCCATGATTTTGTAACCCAGTCTGTAGAAACCTTCGAGCAAAGGAACTGCTTCGTCTTTGTCTTTGTCTGCTACAGTTACTACGATCGCTCCGGTTGCCGGAATTTTCATTCCTGCACCGATGAGGCCTTTGAACAACGCTTTAGCGTAATTCGGGTCACGGCCCATAACCTCACCTGTAGACTTCATCTCAGGTCCAAGGGTTGGTTCTACACGACGCAGCTTCGCGAAGGAGAAGACCGGAACTTTGACAGATACATGATCCGATTCAGGCCACAGTCCATCGACATAACCAAGATCTTTCAGTTTCACACCCAGAATGGCTTGGGTTGCCAAGTTCGCCATCGGAATGTTGGTTACTTTGCTCAGGAATGGTACGGTACGGGATGAACGCGGGTTCACCTCGATAATGTACACTTGGCCATCATGGATAACAAACTGGATGTTGACCAAACCTACCGTTTTCAGTTCTTTCGCAATTTTGATTGTAATCTCTACAATTTTCTCTTTCAAATCCTGGGACAGATGTTGAGGAGGATATACCGCGATGGAGTCACCAGAGTGAACCCCTGCACGCTCGATATGTTCCATGATTCCCGGAATCAATACCGTTTCACCATCACAGATGGCGTCAACCTCAACTTCTTTACCCATCATGTAACGGTCGATCAGGACCGGATGCTCCGGATTGATTTTAACCGCCTGTTCCATGTATGTCAGCAATTCAGCATCGGAGTATACAATCTCCATCGCACGACCGCCGAGTACATAGGAAGGACGAACCAGTACCGGGTAGCCCAGACTTTGAGCTGTTTCTACTGCATCATCAACGGAAATGACCGTTTTACCTTTTGGCTGTGCAATCTCCAGACGGGAGAGCAGACGCTCGAACTTCTTGCGATCCTCCGCCTCATCGATGCTTTCCAGATCGGTTCCGAGAATCGTTACACCTGCATTACGCAATGGTGCTGCCAGGTTGATGGCTGTTTGACCACCGAACTGTACGATAACTCCTACTGGCTTCTCCTGTTCGATCACGTTCATGACATCTTCGAAGAAGAGCGGTTCAAAGTACAGGCGATCCGATGTATTAAAGTCCGTAGACACCGTCTCCGGGTTATTGTTGATAATGACTGCTTCATAGCCTGCTTTTTGCAATGCCCATACTGCGTGTACAGTTGAGTAGTCGAACTCGATCCCTTGACCGATCCGGATTGGTCCTGAACCCAGCACCACAACTTTTTTCTTGTCTGAAGGGATAACTTCATTCTCTGTCTCGTAAGTTGAGTAGTAATATGGCGTTGTTGCTTCAAACTCAGCCGCACATGTATCTACCATTTTGTACACTGGGCGCAGGTTCTCTGCTTCCCGACGAGTTCTAACTTCCGCTTCAGTTGTTAATGTGCCTCCTGGTTGACCTTGCGCACGCAGTTCAGCAATGGCACGGTCTGTGAATCCAAGGCGTTTCGCTTGATACAGAATGTCGGAAGACAATTCGGATTCTTCGCGAATGCGATCTTCAAATGCGATCAGACCTTCGATTTTGTCCAGGAACCACCAGTCAATCTTGGTCAGATCCTGCAGCTGTTGCAACGTATAACCTCTGCGGAATGCTTCGGCAATCAGGAAGATACGCTCATCATCTGCTTTGATCAGACGTTCGTTCAAGGTCGCTTCGTCCAGCGTTTCGGCATCCTTCAGGTAGAGGCGATGTACGCCAATTTCCAGGGAACGAACTGCTTTGTGAATCGACTCTTCGAATGTCCGGCCAATAGCCATTACTTCGCCTGTTGCTTTCATCTGAGTTCCCAGTTTACGGTTCGCCGAGATGAACTTGTCGAACGGCCAGCGTGGGATTTTGCTCACGATGTAATCCAGTGTAGGCTCAAAGCAAGCATACGTTTGGCCTGTTACCGGGTTCACGATTTCATCCAACGTGTAACCCATGGCAATTTTGGCAGCCATTTTTGCAATCGGATAACCCGTTGCTTTGGAAGCCAGAGCCGATGAACGGCTTACCCGTGGATTTACTTCGATAACATAGTATTGGAAGCTGTGTGGGTCCAGTGCAAACTGTACGTTACATCCACCCTCGATGTTCAGGGCACGGATGATTTTCAGGGAAGCTGAACGCAGCATTTGATATTCACGGTCCGACAATGTTTGGCTTGGTGCTACGACGATACTGTCACCTGTATGAATACCTACCGGGTCAAAGTTTTCCATGTTGCAGACAACGATACAGTTATCGTTTTTGTCTCGCATAACCTCATACTCGACTTCTTTCATACCTGCAATGCTCTTCTCGACCAGACATTGCCCAATCGGGCTGTAACGAATTCCCGCTGCCACCGTCTCGCGCAGCTCTTCTTCGTTCGCACAGATTCCGCCGCCTGTTCCGCCCAGTGTATAGGCTGGACGCACGATGATTGGATAACCAATCTCATTCGCAAATTCAAGTGACTCTTCAAGTGTCGTTACGATGACACTCTCTGGTACAGGTTGTTCCAATTCACGCATCAGGTCACGGAACAGATCACGATCTTCCGCTTTCTCGATGGATGTCAACTGTGTTCCGAGCAATTTCACATTTTCACGTTCCAGCACGCCAGCACGAGCCAGCTCTACAGCCATGTTCAGACCTGTTTGACCACCCAGTGTTGGCAACAAACCGTCTGGACGCTCTTGACGAATGATTTGGGTCACAAAATCCAGTGTGATAGGCTCGATGTATACTTTGTCAGCCATGTTTGTATCCGTCATAATGGTCGCCGGGTTGCTGTTGATAAGTACAACTTCCACGCCTTCTTCTTTCAGAGCCTGGCAAGCTTGTGTACCGGCATAGTCGAACTCGGCCGCTTGACCGATGACGATTGGACCGGAACCAATCACCAGGATTTTTTTGAGATCTTTGTTAATCGGCATGTTATTGTGCTCCTTTCACTGCGGCTGCCAATACGGCTTGACGCGGCTTTTGCGGGTTAGTGATCTTGTGCTCGCGAATCATCTCGATGAAGCGGTCGAACAGATAGCTGTTGTCGTAAGGACCCGGGGCTGCTTCAGGGTGATATTGAACCGAGAATGCCGGGAATGATTTATGTTTCAGACCTTCAATGGTCTTATCGTTATTGTTGATATGTGTAACTTCCAGGTCCGTGCTCTTCACAGACTCTTCGTTTACAGTAAATCCATGGTTCTGGGATGTGATGAAACAACGTCCGCTCTCCAGTTCTTTCACCGGGTGGTTTCCTCCGCGATGTCCAAACTTGAGCTTTTCGGTGTCTGCTCCTGCTGCAAGTGCGAACAACTGGTGACCCAAGCAGATGCCGAAGATCGGGTATTCGCCAAGCAGTTCACTGATCATGTTAACCGCGTGAGGTACGTCTTTCGGGTCCCCAGGGCCGTTGGACAGTTGAATGCCGTCCGGGTTCAGGCGACGAATCTCGTCTGCTGTTACATCGTGTGGAACAACAACTACGTCACAGTCACGTTTGCTGAGTTCGCGCAAAATTCCTGTTTTAGCACCATAATCCACGAGCACAATACGCTCAGCCGTTCCCGGGCTGTTGTAGACATGCTCTGTAGAAGTCATTGGCACCTGGTTACGCAGCTCAGCAATGGTGGTGTCTCCCATCATCTCCAGCAGTTCTTCCACAGGCTTCGATCCTGTTGTGAGAATTCCCTTCATTGTGCCGTGGTGACGAATCCGGCGAGTCAACATGCGTGTATCAATTTCGCTGATTCCTACGATGCCGTATTCCTTGAGCAGATTGTCTACGCTATATTCCGCACGCCAGTTGCTTGGCGTTGGCTCATGACGACGCACAACGAAACCGTGTACGTATGGACGAATCGACTCAAAGTCATCACGCGTAATGCCGTAGTTTCCGATCAGCGGATACGTCATGGTCACGATTTGACCGCAATAGGAAGGATCCGAAAGCACCTCTTGATAGCCTGTAATTCCCGTATTAAAAACGACCTCACCTGTAGTTTCACCTTCAGCACCAAATGCTTTCCCGGTGAACAGTGTGCCGTCTTCCAACAATAATCTTGCCTGTGCCTGCATCCCATTTCACTCCTCTGTGTTTATCAACGTTGAATGCATTGGGGTTGAACATGGGGGACGTTACGATTGTGCGGCTCCGTGGGCAGAAAACCCTTTGATCGCTGTTATCACCGGATTACTTTTTATCATTTTTTAAATGATGTAATCCGGTGATAAAGGCGAACGCTTTGCTTCTTCGGGTCTTTTCTGTCCGCTCCGCAGTTACGTTGGTGTCCAAGTTCAAAATCATGACATTCAACTTTGCTTTGTTTCGTATGTTAGACTCTCGGCATAATTTGCCTCGAGTTAGTTGAAAAGATGTTACTGTGTAGAAGTTGTAAATTTAGAGTTATAATGACTTGTTGATTTAAGAGTTAAGAATTACTGTTACTGTTTTAAAGAGTTAAAGATATAGAGTTACTGATTTATTAATTTGCTAAGTTACCGTTTTACTGTTGTACCGTGTTATTCCACACGCTTTTGCCATCCACCCATGTTTGTGTGGCCCAGCCTTTCAGCTTCCAGCCTGTGAATGGTGTGTTTCTTCCTTTGGTTGCAAACGTTGCAGGATCAACTGCTTTTTCCTCGTTCAGGTCAATCATCGTGATATCGGCTGGTGCTCCCTCTTCCAGTTTGCCTGTATCCAGTCGGAATACACGTGCCGGATCAGCTGTCATGCGTTTCACCAGGAATTCCAAGCTCCACAGTCCTGTTTCCACAAACTTGGTGTACAGCAGCGGGAAGGCTGTTTCGAATCCTACGATTCCGAAAGGTGCCAGCTCCATGCCTTTGGCTTTCTCTTCTTCACTGTGTGGCGCGTGATCAGTTACGATCATGTCCAGCGTGCCGTCCAGCAAACCTTCGATACAAGCCTGCACATCGCGTGGTGAGCGCAGCGGCGGGTTCATTTTCCAGTTGGCGTCCATGCCCGGGATATCTTCATCCGACAACACCAGATGGTGTGGACATACCTCAGCAGTTACTTTAATGCCGATGGACTTCGCTAGACGAATCAGACGAACTGATTGCTCTGTACTTACGTGACAGACATGGTAGTGAACTCCTGTTGCTTCTGCGAGCAAGATATCACGGCCAACGTGGATGGCTTCGGATTCATTCGGAATCCCTTTGATGCCGTGACGTTTCGAAAACTCACCTTCTGTCACATATCCACCAACAACCAGTGAGTCATCTTCACAGTGTGCGATCACGGGCATATCCATGCTTGCCGCGAGGCTCATGGCATCTTTCATCATTTGAGCGTCTTGTACGCCTACACCGTCATCTGTGAATCCAATAGCGCCTGCTTTTTTTAATGCGGCAAAATCGGTAAGTTCACGACCCAGTTCATTTTTTGTAATGGCTGCATAAGGCAACACTTTAACCAGATCAGCTTCTTTGGCTTTATCCAATACCAGTTTCACAACTTCCGCTGTATCTGTAACTGGTCTCGTGTTCGGCATGCAAGCGATTGTTGTAAAACCACCTTGTGCTGCTGAACGGGCACCTGTCTCGATCGTCTCTTTGTGTTCGAATCCAGGTTCACGCAGATGCACGTGCATATCGATCAATCCCGGAATGACCAGTTTGCCTGATGCGTCTGTCACACTTTGCGCTGACTTTTCGGCATCCAGAACGGCTTGGTCTTCCAGACCAGCGATCTTTTTAATTTTACCTTCATCTATAATGATGGTTTTCCGTTCAAGTTCCCCTTGTTGGTTCAAGACGTTTGCGTTTTTTATAATCTGTAGCATAATTGCCCTCCGCTTCGGTTCTGTCCGGCTTACCAGGCAAGCCGGATGATTTTCTTTATCGTGTACTCTCTTATTGCTCTATAAGAACTACCGTACCGTCAGCCTATGACCCACAGCCAGACCCTGTTACAGTTTCATCGCACGTTCCATAACCGCCATGCGGATTGGAACGCCGTTTGCCATCTGCGGGAAGATCCGGGATGCTTCACTTTCCACAACCGCGTCATCTACCTCGACGTTGCGATTCACTGGAGCAGGGTGCATGATAATGGTGCTTGGTTTTAGGCGTGATGCCCGTTCTTCCGTCAATCCGTAGTGTTCGCGATAATCCTCAGCTGAAGTAATTAAGCCATGTTGATGACGTTCCAGTTGAACACGAAGCATCATGACTACATCTGCATCCAGCGCTTCTTCAAGACCGACATAAGGAGCATGCTCTGCGAGTTCCGGTGCCTGCATCGTTTGCGGAGCACAGAAGCGTACATCTGCACCAAACTTTTGCAGTGCCCACAGGTTCGAACGCGCTACACGGCTATGCAGGATGTCACCAATGATGGAGACACGCAAGCCCTTCAGTTCGCCAAATGTTTTCCTCATCGTGTAGAGATCCAGCAGTGCCTGTGTGGGGTGCTCATTGTTGCCATCTCCGGCGTTCACGAGTGGTACATTCACTTTCTGAGCCAGTTGTTGCAGAACGCCTGCCGGTTTCAACCGGATCACGCCTGCATCAATGCCCATCGACTCAAGTGTTCGTACCGTATCGTAGATGGACTCTCCTTTTTCCACACTGGATGCGGCTGCCGTAAAGTTCAACACTTGTGCGCCCAGGCGTTTCTCTGCCATTTCGAAGGAGAAGCGGGTACGTGTGCTGTTCTCGAAGAACATGTTTGCAACGAAGCGTGATTCCAGTACCGGAGCCAGTTTCTCTTTCTGCGCTTCCCAGTGAGCCGCTCTGTTCAGAATGGACTCGATTTCTCCTCGACTAAGTTCCTTCAGTCCAAGCAAGCTTCGGTCTCTCAATGCTGTCTGTGTAATCATTATGCTTGCTCCCCCCGGTTCTGAGTGATTTTGACTTCATCCTGTCCGTCCGTTTCCATGAGTGCAACTTCGATCTCCTCTGATTTGGAAGTCGGCACATTCTTGCCGATAAAATCAGGTCGAATCGGAAGTTCCCGGTGTCCGCGGTCTGCGAGTACAGCCAGCTGAATGTTCTGCGGTCTTCCACAGTCCATCAGGGCATCCATCGCTGCGCGAATCGTCCGTCCGGTATAGAGCACATCATCGAACAAAATCACTTTTTTGTTATGGATCGAAAGTGATTCAGGTGTCATAATCAACATTTCCTTGCGATTCGCTTTATTTTCGTCCAAGCGGTCATCGCGGTAAGGAGTCACATCCAGTTCTCCCCAGGGGACTTTGGCGCCTTCGATTTCTTCAATCTTGGCGGCAATCCGTTCTGCCAGGTAAACCCCGCGTGTACGGATACCAACCAACACACAATCGTCGATTCCTTTGTTTTTCTCCAATATCTCATGGGCAATCCGTGTTAATGCGCGGCGGATCGCCGTCTCATCCATAATGACATGTGTCTCTGTGCTCATGCGTTCAGCCTCCTCAGGATTTCCCTTCAGCATCATGGCCCCGTGACGAGGAGAAAAAAAAAAAGACTCCTTGCCGTGTTTATTGGCAAGGAGTCTCCGAACTTCAGACCGCTCTGAAGAAAGTTTACTCTCGGGGATGCATCGCTTCATTTGCCGCAGCAAAAAAACGATGTATCGTTCACGTTACCTTGCCAGTCTCACGGGACTGATTTAAAGGTGCTATTCATGTCGTTCATATTGCAGAACCTCACAGGGTTCTGTAATCAATATGTCCGTTTGTCTTCATGAATTATGACAGAAAGACAACCCCCTGTCAACACCTCACCATCGCAGGTGAAAACCCTCTGCTACGTTCTTCTTAGAATCAGCAGTTAGGCTGAAAAACATCCATGCACAATACATCTCATTGGTTATTCATAATTATACAACATTTCTGCATATTTATCCATAGGCAAATGAGAAATTTGATATAACCAAAATAAACCTCTGACTATACTCAAGTAGAGACAAAACACTTCTTTTTAGAACAAACGGTGAGTTTCATTTTACGCAATATATGAAGGCTCTGAATTAGTAGCAAGTGAAATGGGTACAGTTTATAAACATGAACCCATTATTAGATACTGCAATAATGCCGATATACATAAGATTCACAAATTTACGACATAGAAATAAGTTACGCCCTACATTTATGTACATTTAGGAGGAAGTCATGCGTCACATTTGGCACGTTTACAAAACAGACTGGTTGCATATTCTGAAGGTTCCCACAGGTATATTTCTAATTGTGGCTATTATTCTACTGCCCGGGGTGTATGACTGGGTCAACGTGAAGTCCGTCTGGGACCCATACAGTAATACCCAGGGGATCAAAATTGCGGTGACAACTGAGGACAAGGGTGCGACTGTTGAAGGAACCCATGTTAATATCGGAGACGAACTGGTATCCAGCCTCAAACACAACGAAAAGCTGGGCTGGACTTTTGTGGACCAGGCTGAGGCTAATCGGGGTGTGCAAACTGGAGAGTATTATGCAAGCCTGCTCATTCCGGGGGACTTTTCATCCAAAATTACAGGCATCGTTAATGGGAAGCTGGAGCGACCGGAAGTAATCTATACCGTCAATGAGAAGGTGAATGCCATTGCTCCTAAAATCACAGGCTCTGGTGTATCTGCCATAACAACACAAATCAATGAAAATTTCACTGAAGCCGTCAGTGAGGCCGTTCTGACCAAGCTGAATGAAGCCGGGGTTGAGATTAATTCCCAGCTTCCAACATTACGCAAAATGGAGAATGGCATTTTTACGCTGGAGAAAAATCTTCCGGCTATTCAAGCCGCAGGTCAAAAGGTTCTGGAAGTAGAAAAAGCCATGCCCGAGATTGTAAAAGATGCTCAAAAGATCGTTGAAATCGAGAAAAAACTGCCTGAAATCAATGAAGCAGCACAGTATGTGCTCAAGGTGCAGGAGTATTGGCCACAAATTAATGATGCGGCTTCCGAAGTGCTGGCTATTCAAGAGCGGATACCGGATATACAAAAAGCGGTAGAACGCATTCGAGAAGTGGATGAAAACTTTGGCCAGGTATCAGATGTCATCCAAACGGCGCTGGATAAAACCAACAAAGCTCTGTCTATCGTAACGGCAGCAGAGCAAGATTTGGACAAAGTATCACAAATCGCTGGCAACGGGATTGAGCTTGCAGAGGGATTAAATCAGTTCGTGGATTCCAGTGAAGAAGCGTTTCAGACAATTGGCCCGACGATCCGCCAAAATCTGTTGCTGGTGCAGCAGATTACTAACGCTACAGGAGACGTATTTGCACAATTGCAAAATTCGGATCTTAATAACCTTCCTACAGTAGAAGATCTCGACCGGATTGCTTCACGTTTAGGGGTTGCGGTAAAACTCGTGGACAGTATGGCAGAACTACTGGGCAACATCAATAACTTGCTTCCAAGCCAACCACTTGCCGATAAAATCACACAACTGAACTCCATTTCAGATAAACTTCAGTTGCAGATCCGCTTGGCTGGTATCATCAGTGATGCCATGCGTCGTAATACAACTCCACCAACAGACGTCATCGCTCAGTTAAATACTCTCTCAAAGGACATCAGCAGCGGGGTTGGCAATATCTTAAACACCTATGAAAGTGAAATATCGCCTGCACTTGCAGCTGGTGCGGATAAGCTCAGGTCTACCCTCTCCACTTCAGCAGAAACTCTGCAAGGAGCAAAAGATCGTATTCCGGATATTGCGGACATTCTTGCATCAGCCAAAGAAGGAATTACGTTTGGGCAGGCCGAGTTAACAAAAATCCAGAGCGAACTGCCTCAAATACAATCTAAGATCCATGAGATATCAGAGACACTCGCGAACAAAAGTGAAGGTTTTATCCAAGCTCTGAACACAGTGTCTTCATTAATTCGAAACGATCTGCCCAAGCTAGGAAACAAACTGAACGAAGTAGCTGATTTTGTTCGTAATGATCTGCCTACTGTCGAGAAACAGATAGGCAAGGCATCCGATTTTGTACAGAATCAGCTACCGGAGGTCGAAAAAGGAGTTCACCGTGTTGCCGCGCTTGTACGTGATGATCTGCCAGCATTGGAAAGTGCCATCAGCAAGGCTGCTGACAAACTTCGGGAGGTCGAAGGTAATAACCAGTTTGCGGAGCTCGCCAAACTTTTGCGCGGCGATATTGAAGAAGAGAGTGCTTTCCTTTCGAGTCCCGTGCAAATCAAAGAACAACAGCTTTATCCGATTCCGAATTATGGATCGGCCATGTCACCATTTTATGGCGTGCTGTCCTTGTGGGTTGGCTCAACACTGTTGATTTCTCTGCTTCGTGCCGAAGCTGAAAATCCAGGGGGCAAGTTCCGGGGATATGAATTGTATCTTGGACGTCTCGCTACTTTTCTGACCATTGGGTTACTTCAGGCGATATGTGTCACCCTGGGAGATATCTTAATCCTGGGTACCTATGTTGCAGATAAACTGTGGTTTGTCCTGTTTGCCATGCTGGTGAGTGCCGTATTTGTCACCATAACGTACACCCTGCTGTCCGTATTTGGAAATATCGGAAAAGGGATCGCCATTATCTTCATGGTGTTCCAGTTCTCCAGCTCCGGCGGTACGTTCCCAATAAGCATGACATCACCCTTTTTCCAAGCATTGAATCCGTTCATGCCCTTCACGTATGCGATCAGTCTGCTGCGTGAGTCGGTCGGCGGCATATTGTGGTCTACTGCCATCAAGGATATTCTGTGGTTGTGTATGTTCATCGCGCTGAGTCTCATTGTTGCTCTCGCTTTGAAACGTCCACTCAGCAGTCTCACCAAACGTTCAGCCGAGAATGCCAAGAAGACCAAAATTATTGCTTAACTCATTTTGCTCAACACTAATTAAGAAAAGGCCATTGGACTTTACATCCAATAGCCTTTTCTTATTTCATTATATGAATCGATACATTTACTATTTGACTATTTCACTGAGCGTTCCTGTTCCAACTGATTATAGGATTGTTTGATTGTTGTTAATGTTTCTACATGGCGATAGATGTTGTTACTTGCCGTAACGATAACACATAACATGATCAAGCCTATAACCACTTTTTTCCCCAATCCCGGACGAAGGCTGATGACGAAACCTCCACCCAATAGGAAAATCGCAAACAGATAATGCCCCGCATACAGGTACATATCATATTGAAATACAGCCAGACCAAAGCCCACGACGACATGAAGCAAAAAGGCAAACAGAATATATGGCACAATGGTCCACACTTCACGTTCACGAATGCCCTTAATGAAGCCCATGAATGCCAGTAGTAAAACAAAGATACCTGTCATCTGCACATAGATTGGATTGGAACGTGATAGATCCGTAACAAAGGCTGCCATGCCCGGGTCCAGTAAATGCATCTTCGGTGTCAGCATCGGATTAATGGTTAACATGTTCAATGCTTTCCAATGAACAGCGAACTGGAATGGTGTTGCATAGCTTGTTCCACCATTTTGAATGCCCAACAGCCAGTTACTAACCCAGCTACGGCCTCCAAAGGCAACATATTGAATGCCAGTTAATACGACGATGATCAGAACCGCCAGTGCCATGATGCCGATGTATTTTTTCAAATTCGCCTTATTGCGCCATGTATTCATATTGAAGAATGTGGCAGCAGCAAATGGTACGATATTGGTCGAGGTTAGTCCAAAGTTAATCGATGCAAGCAATGCATTGGGTACATAACGTACGTCCTGACGCTCACGAGTATACTGCATGTAAACCACCGACAACAGAATAACGAACTGTACATAAGGATACGAATCCGGGATCAACGCGGTATACATCAGGTATGAACTGAAACCAAACAGTAAGGCAAACAGCAGCGGTACGATGGTCGGTTTATCTTCTTTTTGACTCAGGAACAGATACGCCAGCACCACCGAACCCGCATTCACCAGCGATTGCAGGATTAGAAAGAACCAGTTGCCTCCCAGAAATTTCGCTACAGCCGCAAGGGTTACTGCGAGAAAGGAAATCAGCGGATGGATCACGGAAGAACTGTTGTCCCCATAATACATTGAAGGATCAAAGTTGAATAAATTGATTGGAAACAGCGTTGTATTAAATGGGGTATACGCCCCAAGCATCTCTGCATTATTTTCAATGTACAGAACATACGAGCCGTTCATTAAACCATAGAACAGAGCAAATCCCGCAAACAGGTAAAAGGCTGTCCAGTTGGCTCTGCGATTATAAAATAAGTAATCTAAAAAGTTCATTCTTTCATTTCACATCCTGATTAATTAAGTTCTAAAACACCAGTAACAGTAGGCCACCCATAATACATGCCACACCTATCCAGCGTAAAGGGCCCACCATCTCCTTAAATACCAACCGTGCGATGATCAGAGTCCAGACATATGTTAATGCGTTGGCAGGCAGTACTACGGTTAATGGAAGAAACTTCAACAATACAATATTCAGTAATGCACCTGTTCCATAGAATCCGAGACCCGTGAGCACATGCAGGCGATTGCGACTTGTCGCATAAGCTTTCAATCCGGCCCCGCCCAATGCACCGCACATCGTCATGACGATTAACACGGCAACCATCCAGCTATCGATCAACACTGGTTAATGTCACCCCGATTCCAAGCAGCACGACTGCCGCCAGCTTCTGCACTGTAATTTCTTCCCCAAGCAAAAAATATCCATAGATTAAGGCAAACACGTAGCTGGCACACATCAGAGGATAAGCAACAGAGAGTTTTTCCAGAGCAAAAGCTTTAATCATCAAAATCGCTCCAAGTCCATAACACAGAAAACCAATACCCAGGTAAATCCACTCGGTTAGTCCCCATTTCCAAAACAATTGACCCGTTGCTGTCAGAAAAGCGGAAACGAGCATCAACCATTTACCAGTATGACGCGATTTTATTTCCCCCACGTTAATGCCTCCATGTCCGGAACACGCTTGTTAATAAAGTATCGTTGACTTACAAGTTGCATGACTGGAAGGTCGGATAAGGAGTCCGAGTAGGAACATGACAGGTCATAATCAATGACCATATTCTTCTCACTCAGATAAGCCTGAATTCGGCGTACCTTCTCTTCCCCTTTGCAATTGCTGCCATCAACTCTGCATGTGTAACCATTCTCATGACGGACAAGTTCAGTTCCAATTACATGATCCACCCAGGGAAAATTATTAAAGTATTTCATATAGGCATGCGGAGATGCAGTTACTAGCAAGACATGATACCCTGCTTCTTTGCGATGTTGCATCTCTACACTGGCCTCGGCAAAAATGGACGTACGCAAGCGAGTATCAAAGAAATGTTCGAGATCTTTTTCAGACATACGCTCAATTTCTTGAAAGTAGGATCGTTTGACTTGTTCAACCGTCATGAAGCCTGCCTTGAATAACACGGTATGTAATGCAATGACAGGTAATCTCCATACCTGCCACGGGTAACGGCGAACACCGTAATGCACAAATTGAAACATGGAATCACTGCGTATGATCGTTTTATCAATATCAAAAATTGCGACTTTCGTGCTTTTCACCCTGATCCCCCTCAGCCTTTATTCAAAGATTGCAAAGATTGTAACAACACTTATCACATACAACATAACCGTAATTAATATAGGCTTGTCCTCAAACAGCACACGATCGGGCGAACCTCCCTGGTTCTTCATGTGGATCAGATACAGGTAACGGAACATGCCGTAAATGACCAATGGAATCGTCCACATGAGATGAATGGTTCGATCTGAAGTGAATGTGAACAGGGAATAACTGATAATCGTAGCTGTCGTCACAATTGTATTGAATTGATCCAGTAACGTAATGGAGTAGTTATCCAAAACCTTACGATGTGATCCCGTATTTCCCTCAAGCAACGTGAGTTCATTTCTGCGTTTTCCAATGGCCAAAAACAACGACAACAGCATGGTACAGATCAAAAACCACGGTGTGAATGGCACATGGATCAGCACACCACCTGCAATGGCACGAAGTACAAAGCCGGCTGCAATGGTCATCATATCCAGGATAACGAGATGTTTCAGCACAAATGAATACGATACATTCAACAGGAAATAGACGATACATAACACCCCGAATAGAGGGTTTATCATGAAGGCCGTTCCTACGGAAAGGATTAATAGAATAATGCCAAACAACAAAGCATGACTCGGATTCACCTGCCCAGAAGCCATAGGACGATACCTTTTCACCGGATGCTGTCGATCCCTGTCTCGGTCTACAAAGTCATTTAAAATATACACACAGCCTGCAACGAGGCTAAATAGAATAAAACCAAGCAACGTCGCAAGAATGGTTTCAGTCCGAATCTCCTCAAAAGAAAATAGTAACGCAGCAAATAACAGCAGATTTTTAGTCCACTGTTTGGGTCTTAACAATCTGATTAATCCTGACACTGTACTGCCTGTTCCTGTAGCCGGTGAGGACACCGTACTTGTTCGTGATGATAACAATTGTAATAACTCCCTTCAACAACAACTTCTGTATATAACAAATAACGTAAAGATCTAATCATATGTTGCTTGTATAATTTTGTAAAGGGAGTAAATGAAAAAATTCTAATATGGGCATAAAAAAAGAGACCGTTTCCGGTCTCTTCGTTAGTACATGATTTAACTATTGGGTGATGCGATTAAAATTCAAATTGTACGTCGCTCAGACGACGTTTGATCTCAGCAATAACACGTTTCTCTTCCTCTTCACCCTTCGCTTCAAAGGTTACGGAGAAACGAACAAAGTTACCGGCATCATCCCAAGGTACGGATGAGATCAGTTTCTCACGGATCAGGAATTGGGAGAAATCTTCGCCGGATTCAAAGCGACGTCCGCCAACCACACCTTTTGGTGCTTCTACATACAGGAAGAATGAACCTTTAGGTTTTTCAGCCTGGAAGCCCAGTTCGTTCAGTGCGGCAACGAGCATGTCGTGACGGCGAGAATATTTCTCTGCAATTTTTTCCGTAATTTCAGGGTGATTCAATCCATAAGCAGCAGCCTTTTGAATCGCGATGAACTGACCGGAGTCATTGTTGTCCTTCACGTCACTGAATGCTTTGACTACAAGCGGGTTACCCGCTACAAATCCGATTCTCCAACCCGTCATGTTGTAGGACTTGGACAGAGAGTGTAACTCTACGCCGACATCCTTCGCACCAGGTACCGACAGGAAGCTGAACGGTTTTTTGCCATCATACGTCAATGCTGCGTATGGAGCATCATGTACAACCACAACATTGTATTTCTTAGCCCATTCCACAACTTCAGTGAAGAACTCCACCGTCGCGCTTGCGCCTGTTGGGTTGTTCGGATAGTTCAGGTAGAGCAACTTCGCACGTTTTGCGATGTCTTCCGGGATAGCCGTCAGATCAGGCAGGAAGTTGTTTTCTTTCGTCAATTGGATGTTGAACACTTCTCCACCCAGATACTTCGTATGTGTACCCATAACCGGGTAACCTGGAACGGTCATGATCGTAACATCACCCGGATTGATGAAGCATGAAGGCATCATCGCCAAAGCCGGTTTTGAACCAATGGAGTGTACGATTTCAGTATCTGCATCGATACCTTCTACGTTGAATACGTTTTTCAGGTAGGAAGCAGCAGCAGCTTTGAATTCAGGAATACCATTGTCGGCATAACCACGGTTCTCAGGTCTGGAAGCTTCTTCTGCAAGTGCAGCTACAATGCCTGCATCAGCCATTTCGTCCGGTTCACCTACACCAAGGTCAATCAGTTCCACATCGGGAAAATCTTTTTTTGCCGAAGCTTTGGCACGTTTGATTTTCTCGAATTTATAAATGTTCGTGTCTTTACCATAGTTGGAGCCACCGATACGGTCGGCAAAATTAGTCTGAATGTAAGTTTCTTGGTATTTATCGATACTCATAACGTTGTTCATCTCCTCATTTGACGCAAATTTCTACACTTTAATATGAAGCATTTGCGTGATCAAAGCCATGGACAAAGTATCCGAACATTTGTACTTTCTTGGAGCTGTTAACGACTGCGTAGCGAGGCGAGCACGTCTTCCATATCTTGCGGAATCGGAGCTGAAAATTCAAGGTATTCTCCCGTTGTTGGATGCACAAATCCAAGAATGGCCGCATGAAGAGCCTGTCCTTGCATTTTGATGCCTTTATTCCGTCCATAAGTTGGATCTCCTACAAGCGGGTGACCAATAAATTTCATGTGAACCCGAATCTGGTGAGTACGTCCTGTCTCCAGTTTCAATTCCAGCAAGGTGTAATCATTAATCCGCTCTGTAACGGTAAAATGCGTAACGGCATGTTTACTGTTACGTTCTGTGACCGTATACATTTTGCGGTCATTGGTATCCCGTCCAATCGGTGCATCAATGGTACCTTGATCATGATTAAGATGACCATGAACAAGCGCAATATACCGTCTATTCACCGTATGTTCCTTCAACTGAGCAGCCAGTGATGCATGAGCACGATCGTTCTTGGCAGCCATGATCAGGCCGGATGTATCCTTATCGATACGATGCACAATACCAGGACGCAACTCCCCATTAATACCCGAGAGGTCTTTGCAGTGATGCATAAGTGCATTAACGAGGGTACCCGACGTGTGTCCTGGTGCCGGATGCACCACAAGACCACGCTGTTTGTTGATCACGATCAGGTCGCTATCTTCATATACCACTTCCAGCGGAATATCTTCGGCAATGATCTCCACAGCAGCTGGTTCTGGAATCTGTAACTCAACCAGATCCCCTTCGGATAACTTGGCATTGGCTTTGACTACAGAACCATTTACCGTAACCATTCCGTCTCCGATCCACAATTGAACTTGGGAGCGAGATACGTTATCCACGGCTTCCGTAATATATTTGTCAATTCGTTCTTTTTTATGTTCAGCGGCAACGGTCCATTCCATACGTTCATTGCCATTCATTAGTTCTTCGTCGTTAATCTGTTCCTTATTCGGATTACTCATGATGTTCATTCCCTTCAATCTTCGCGGCTGCTTTTTCGCGCCGTCCTTCAAGCAATGTCTCCACTATGATCAACCCTACACCGATGCAGATTGCCGAATCGGCGATGTTAAAAATGGGAAACGTATAACTTCCAAAATTAAGTTGTACAAAATCTACAACTTCTCCGGTCAATGCCCGGTCAAGGAAGTTGCCAATTGCTCCACCAAGCACTAAACTAAGCGCTACAGGCAGCAATTTGTGCGGGGTATCTTTTACCTTTTGCAAATACCAAATCAAGGCAACGACCACAATCAACGTAACCACGATAAAGAACCAACGCTGGTCTTGCAGAATGCCAAATGCTGCTCCTGAGTTACGATGTGATGTGATGACAAAGAAATTGCCAATGACCGGAATTTCTTCTCTGAGTTCCATCCGGGTTGCAATCAGATACTTGGTTCCCTGATCCAATAAAAATACGATAAAAGCGAGGATATAATACACCACGTTTGTTTGTCACTCCGTTCTTGTCTTTTCCAAACGATACCAGGCTTACGCCAGACTTGTTTATTGTAGCACAGCTGTTTGGAAATCGTCCACGACGCGCTACATCGCAATGCTTATGGCAAAAACGATAACATTTCCCTTCTGTAATCTTGCCCTCAATGGCACATCCTACAATAGAGTCAAAATCCGGATTTCAGCATGAAAACAGAAAGGGGAAAATCATGTCACATTTTACTAACGAACAACTACAATTTCTACGTTCCCAACTGATGTCCGATAAGCGCGATATTGAACATAGACTTTCGGAAAACGAGCATTATGGCCTTGGAGATTCCCTTAAACTACAGACAGGTGAATTATCACCAATTGATAACCATCCTGGCGACATAGCTACGGAGGTGTATGAACGCGAGAAAGATATTTCCCTGCTGGAACATGATGAATTCCAATTGGAACGAATTGATTCTGCACTGCACTCCATCGAAGAAGGACATTACGGTACATGTGCGGTCTGCCAGCAACCCATCCCTTATGAACGCATGGAAGCTGTTCCCTACACCAAATACTGCAAAAAACATCAACCGGAAACCGTTGTCTCTGAGAACCGTCCTGTAGAGGAAGAATTCCTCGCCCCGGCATTTGGTCGAACCAGTCTGGACGAGCGTGATGATCAAAATGGCTTCGATGGTGAAGACACTTGGCAGATTGTTGAAAGCTGGGGCACATCGAACTCACCAGCCATGGCTGAAGGACGCGATATCGACAGCTATGATGTTATGGCGATTGAAGCCACCGATGAAGTGGAAGGCTGCGTTGAAGCGTACGAAAGCTTTGTTGCCACGGACATCTATGGTCATGACGTCTCCATCGTGCGTAATCGGCAATATCGCCAGTACCTGGAGAACCGTGAAGGCGATGGTCTGTTAGAACCGGATATGGAGACGGATGACACGTATTAATTGCATTTTGATATCATTTGCTTTTTTCGCTTAATCGCTTAATATGTGTTCATATCAAGCTGACGCTGGACAATGCGCACAATATCAGCGATGTAATCTCCAACAATGGGAAGATTGAGCGCCCCAAGTAGCTGCAAAACGTAAATAATCGTTGCTGCGAAAAAGGTAAACCCAATGGCAATCCCCACACCTCGTGCGGCTCCAGACAACAGGTTCAATCCAATCAATTTCCATGGCCTGTTCAGCAATTCTGTGTATTGCGCAATCCTGGAACGTTCCAGTTCATTCGCCAGACGGTTCGTCAGGGTATGTAACTCTTCAATTTTGTCATGGGAATTGAGATTATCTGATGTTGATTGTTGTGAAGTGGATGCGGTTTGCTTGTCATGTTCGCTCATGTTTTGGTCAGTTCCTTTGATCAATATAGATTGAGTGCACTATAGAATCATTGCCTTATTGCCTAAAAAACAAACGAGCCCAGATACAGGGAATATGTCCCTGCCTCTGCGGCTCGTTTATTTATATCCTATATTCTGTCCTTGTTGAATATTACATAATCCAAATTATGCTTCGATGTATATACCGATCGATTTGCCTCCGGCTTCAACACGTTCCATGGCCTCATTTGTGCCAAATGTCACTTCGGTTACGAGAACATTTTCACGCAACACATCATCAAACGCTTGAATAGCTTCCTGAAGGGATGCATCCACATCCAGTGTCAAACGTACTCTTTTCTCAATCGGCAGGTCCAGACGTTTCCGGGTATCCTGCACAGCACGAACCACTTCACGGACCCAACCTTCCTGTTCCAAGGCTACCGTGATTTCGGTATTCAGCGCAACCGTCAGACCGTAACCTGATGCCGAAGCAAAACCTGATTTGGCCTGTTTATCAACCAATAATTCTTCGCTCGTTACTTGCAGCTCTTCGCCTTCCGGTGAAACGATGTTCAGTACACCTTCCGAAACCACTTTACGCGTCTCATCGGCTGACATTTCCTTGAAGAAGTTTTGCAGGAACCCTACGTTTTTACCGTATTTCTTACCTGCAACTTTCAGGTTCAGCTTCAATGTAAAGTCAACGAATTCCGCATCATTATGCTCCGTACGGATTCCTTTTACATTGATCTCTTCTTTGATGATCTCTTCATAACTTGCCAGGTCAAACCCTTTATCGAGTGAAACGATCAATTCGGACAGTGGCTGACGTGTCTTGATGCCTGTTTCGTTACGAACGTTACGGGCAAGTTCAACCACGCGGCGAGCCGTCTCCATATCCTGTTCCAGTCCTGCATCAATCAGCGCTTCATTAGCTACCGGATAGTCTTCCATGTGCACACTCTCGCCTGTTGCAAGGTTCAGATAGATGTCTTCTGCCAGCATTGGTGTGAACGGAGCAACCAACTTCGCGGTAGTCACCAGTACCTCAGTCAATGTACGGTAAGCGTCCAGTTTATCCTCTGTCAGCCCACTTCCCCAGAAGCGGTCACGGGAACGACGGATATACCAGTTACTCAACTCATCAACAAATGCTTCAATCGCTTTGGAAGAGTTCAGATAGTCGTTAACCAGCAATGCTTTTTCTACAACCAGGATCAGGCTGTTCAGTCTCGACAAAATCCAGCGATCCAGCTTGTGTGCGGACAGTTGGAACGGGTGCTCCTGTGGATCAAATCCATCAATGGTAGCATAAAGCGTCAGGAATGCATGGGTGTTGACCAGCGTATCCACCATTTTGGACTTTGCTTCCCCTACGATACCTTTGGAGAAACGTTTGCTGTTCCACGGTGCACTGTCAGACAACAAAGCCCAGCGGAATGCATCTGTACCGTATTCTTCAATCACTTCCCAAGGATCGATAACGTTACCTTTGGATTTGGACATCTTCTGTCCGTTCTCGTCAAGAACGTGTCCTGTAGCCATAACCGCTTTGTAAGGCGCTTTGCCTGTCAAAAGGGTGGAAACCGCCAGCAAGCTGTAGAACCAGCCACGTGTCTGGTCAATCCCTTCACAGATCATATCTGCAGGATACTGCTGTTCGAAGACTTCTTTATTTTCAAACGGATAGTGCTGCTGGGCAAACGGCATGGAGCCGCTGTCGAACCAGACATCGATCACTTCCGGTGTACGTTTCATTTCATATTTGCCACAAGAGCTCATGACTTTAACGTCATCCACATATGGTTTATGCAATTCAAGATTCTCAGGCACATCACCTACCGCACGGGCACGCAATTCCGCAATGCTGTGTGGAGCAAATTGTTCGCCAGTCTCCTCGCACACCCAGATGTTCAGCGGTGTTCCCCAATAACGATCACGGCTGATATTCCAATCCACCAGATCCTCAAGGAATTTCCCGAAGCGACCTTCACGAACGTGACCTGGGTACCAATCCACTTCACTGTTGTTGGCAATCAATTGGTCCTTGATCGCTGTTGTTTGGATAAACCAGCTGTCCATCGCATAGTACAGAAGTGGTGTATCACAACGCCAGCAGAATGGATAGCTGTGCTCATATTTTTCTTTGCTGAACAAACGTCCATGCTCAGACAGATATCTTACGATATCAATATCACAATCCTTCACAAAACGTCCGGCAAAGTCAGTAACCTCAGCGACAAATTTACCTTCCAAGTCCACCATGTTCACAAAGCTGATCCCATTCTCACGGCATACCCGGTAGTCATCTTCACCATGGGCAGGAGCCATGTGTACGATACCCGTACCACTTGCATCCGTTACAAAGCTTGCACCCAGAATGATGTTGGCCTTCTCAGCCTGTACGTAGTTGAACGGAGGATCATACGTTTTGCCAACCAGGTCAGCACCTTTCAGTGCACCGATGATCTCATACTCACCCTTGGTATCTTTCATCACTTTTTCAACCAGATTGGTTGCCATGATGTACACTTCATCACCTTGACGAACACGGGAGTAGTCCATATCCGGATTCACGGCAAGTGCAACGTGTGAAGGCAGTGTCCAAGGTGTTGTCGTCCAAGCCAGTACAAATTCTCCGCTGTCATTCAGTTTGAATTTCGCTGTAGCGCTCAGATCTTTGACGTCTTTGTACCCTTGTGCAACTTCATGGGAACTCAGTGTTGTCTGACAAGATGGACAATACGGGCTCACACGATGACCACGATACAACAGGCCTTTCTCGTGGATCGTCGCCAGGATGTTCCATACACTCTCGATGTAGTTGTTATCAAGGGTGATATACGGGTTATTCATATCCGTCCAATATCCGATACCTTCTGTCAGATCACGCCATTGTTGCTCGTATTCGAATACGCTCGCTTTACATTCGTTAATGAATTTTTCCACGCCATAATCTTCGATTTCCCACTTGTGGGAGATACCAAGCTTTTTCTGTACACCCAGTTCTACAGGCAGACCATGTGTATCCCAGCCTGCTTTACGAACAACACGGTAACCCTTCATCGTGTTATACCGTCCAACAAAATCCTTGATTACCCGTCCCAGTACGTGACCGATATGCGGTTTACCGTTTGCTGTAGGCGGCCCTTCATAAAATACGAAGTTTGGCTTGCCCTCCCGGTTTTCGATGGATCTTTTGAATGTATTCTCCGTTTTCCATTTATCTAACACGCGTAATTCTCTGGCACGTGCCTTCTCTTTGACGTCAACTCGTTGCATGATGATTATCTTCCCTTTCTTTGGTTGGATTGTGGACCGTCCACAAAAGCGTTTCAATCCCCCTAAATCCCCCTTGCCAAGGGGGACCCCATAGGCGCTCCGCCCTCTGGACACCCGGGATGGGTTGTCGTTGGGGGAACGGTGGCGCTTATGGGCGAGGGGTGGATGTGCGTAGTGGCGGCCATTATGCGGCTGTTCCCTGCGTGAACGCCGCATGGCCTTACCGCGAGGCGGGTGTTGCCGGGTGCTTCGCTCTCCCGGCGGGCGGCTCTCTCCTTGAGGTCCCTGCGGGCCTCATGGGCGTTCGCCTTAGCGAAACCCGTGTGCCGGTTGCTTCGCTCCCCCGGCAGGTGGCTCTCTCCTCGAGGTCCTTTCGGGCCTCATGGACGCTCGCCTTTTTTGTACACAAAAAAGCCCCGTCCCTGGAAAGGGACGAGGCTATACTCGCGTTACCACCCTAATTCTGTTCATCACAAACCACATCCAGGCAAACCTGGGTATGCTCTGTCATCAACAGCGCTTATGCCCCGCTAAACTACTGCAGGGTGCCGTTATAACGTACGGCTTACGGTTCGGCTTACACACGGCAATCATAATCACCGCTTCAGCGTCACTTCTCCGGGGAGATATTCGGCTATAACTCATCCATTGGTTTGCACCAACCACCAACTCTCTGAGGGATGAGATCATAACGTACTGAACCCGTCATGGAATCACTATTCATTATGAATATAGTTATAGCCTCTTTGCAGACAAAAGTCAACCAGGCGACAGACTAATAAATTTCTTTCATCTCCCGCTCACGGTCACGCACTTCCTGCTCCCGGCTCTCCAGCACTTCCCAACCATCCTGAGTCAACAGTTCAAGCTGCGCTTCAACAAGCGTGCGGAAACGGGCACGGTAAATCGAGGCCTGCTTTTTCAGTTCTTCCACTTCCAAAGCAATTTTGCGAGATTTGCCCAACGATTCGTTCACGATCCGGTCTGCATTTTTCTCTGCTTCCTTCACGATCAACTGCGCTTCTTTCTTCGCATTACCCTTCACATCATCAGCAGCTTCCTGCGCAATGATGATCGTTTTGCTAAGCGTCTCTTCAATTGTAGAAAAATGATCCAGTTTCTCCTGAACGGACAGCAACTGATTGCTCAGCTCTTTGTTCTCGCGAATGACGCCTTCGTAATCTTTGATGACTTGATCCAGGAATTCATTGACTTCATCCTCGTCATACCCGCGCAAACGTCGGGAAAATTCCTTGTTGTGTATGTCCAGCGGCGTTAATGGCATGCTGTCCACCTCCTGTTAAAGTTCCTTCCCGTCCAGAGAAGGTTTGCAGCATATGGGTACCACCCAAGGGGCCGTATCGTTGATGCCTAACCTTGGCAACGTATACGGAATGCAGGATCAGAATTGCATCCTCCAACGTTCATGTAAAGCTTTGACTTAATGTTTATCGGATACACCGCGTATTTTCTACACCTTTATGATAAACATTTCGACAAGAAAGCGGATTTTCCTGCAACAGACTCAGGCAAATTTGCCGATTTTCACTCGGCAACGCCCTTTTTTGGTCATCCCATCCTGTTCCATAACCTTGAAGCGGCCAAATCCCTGAATGGATACGACATCACCCGCTTTTAGCGACTTGGAGGGATCTTCCTCAACTTTCCAGTTCACACGGCAGCGACCAGCTTTGATCGGAGCCAGCACTTTACTGCGACTAAGCCGATACACATCTGCGCAGATTCCATCCAAACGAAGCGAAGCGACCGTAATGTCCATCGTCTCCAGTTTACTCTCTGACCATCGCATCTGATCCAAAGGAAGTAACTCTGTGAACACATGTAACCGATGCACCTGATTCAGTTGAAGCGATAAAAAAGCGCCGGTTTCCGCCGCCACCACTGTATGGCAACCGTCCTCCAGCACTTGGATATCCCCGATCTTTCCACGTTTCATCCCAAGCCCGAGCAGGGAACCCATATAGTCCCCATGCTCCAGCTCCGAGATTTTCTGATCATCAGACGTAATACTGAGCACCTGCATACCCATATCCTCATCATCCAGATACATATAATCAGGTGCAACCAGCGCACGCTTGCGTTCAGCAGCCTCGTAACCACCATCCAGACGAATCTGAACGTCGTTACGGCGATTGGCAAGAGTCTGTAAGATAAAAACCTGTCTTGGATCAAGAAAGTCAGTTAGCTTCATGTCATGATACTTACCCGCCTGCTCAACCCAATCCGAAGCCTTATCTACAAAATCTCGCTCATCATGGCTAAAATGTTCGTAAATTTCACCGCTCATCTATGTCACCCTACCCTAATAGTCCGTGTTCAAAAAGACCGGTTTTCAGTACCGAGAAGATGGGATAAAGCTAGAAATGGAGTAGCGGAGCGTAGAAAAAACTACGTGAGCAACTACAATGTTTCCGAAGGAAACATACTTCGTAAGCCTCCCGCTTATTTCGGCTGAATTCCATATTCGATGCTGACGATGCCACTAGGCATCCTTCGTAATCAAAAGCGGACTTTTTGAACAACCTCTAATATGCAAAATACCGGAGTATGGAGATTAGCCCATTAAGCGCAAGTTGCAGAACGATCAGCGCCACAATCGGGGAAATATCCAGCACACCGAACAAAGGCGGTATAAATCGGCGAAACGGACTTAGATATGGTTCCACTAATTTGCCCAGCCATTCACCGATAAAGCTTTCCCGTGCGTTGGGAAGCCATGACATCAATATGTAGACGATGACCATGTAAAAGTAAATTTGATATGCAAAACCCAAAATATTAACTAACGACTCCAAAAACGGCTCACCTCATTCTGTTATAATCTTGCTCGCTGTCAGCCAGTATTTCCGTAATTGATCCCTGAATTTCAACCGTATCTGGCGTACAGAGAAAAATGTTTCCGCCGATTTTGGAAATACCGCCACCCAATGCATATACCGTGCCACTCAAAAAATCAATAACACGCAGCGCTTGGTCCTGGCGAATTCGTTGCAGATTCACCACAACGGTACGATGCGAACGCAGATGGTCGGCAATTTCCTGAGCCTCGTCATAAGAACGCGGTTCATACAGGACAACTTTAACATTTTTCTGGGAATGAATGCTCACCACATTATTCCCCCTTTGGTTTCTACGTTTATCGAGACTCGAGGTTTCAGCTTCCTGATGTTCAGCCTCATTTTCCTCCTGCGCAGCCATTCGTTCACGTTCCACAATCTCTTCCTCTTCCTGAAGTCCGAGGAAATTCATAAATTTATTCATTACGCCCATCGTGAACCCTCCTCTTTTCCTACGAGAATCGATCCTAGCCGTACCCAGGTTGCACCTTCTTCAATGGCCACTTCAAAATCATTGGACATCCCCATCGACAGCTCAGTCAATGGCTCTGCTGTAAGGGCTTGTCCATTTAATTGATCTCTCAGCTCACGCAATCCACGAAATACGGGACGCGTCAGCTCCGGATCTTCCTCATGAGGTGCCATAGTCATCAGGCCAACGACCTTGAGATTGTTGAACGAACGAATATCACGCAAAAAAGAACTTGCCTGTTCAGGCTGTAATCCATACTTGCTCTCTTCACCCGAAATATTCACCTGCAAAAACGTTTCCACTTGGATGCCAAGTGAAGCAGCTTTTTTATCCAACTCCTTCGCCAATGACAAACGATCCAGTGAATGGATGTAACGAAACTTGCCAATCACGTCTTTCACCTTGTTTGTCTGCAAATGACCGATAAAATGCCAGGTACCCTGCTGACCAAAAGCTTCCCATTTGGCCTGTGCATCCTGCCACCGATTTTCTCCAATATGCTCAAGACCATGATCCAGCACCGATCCCGTTGTTTCAAGTGAGACATATTTCGTGACCGCAATCACATTCACATCATCACGATGACGGTTACTGCGCCGACATGCATCCTCGATCTTCTGATTTACCTGTTGTATACGCTCCTCCAATGACACAGAGGGTCACCTCTCTTCCAGCCCAATCCAGCTCGCCATCCGCCCTGTAACACCATTTTCCTTCCGATAGGAGAAAAATAGTTCGGGATGACAACTTGTACACCATGTTGTACATTCGATATGATCCGGCATTATTCCTGCTTTCATCATAATGTGTCGATTACATTCTTTCAAGTTTAACATCGTTTTACCGTTATTCACGGCTCGATATGCTTGTTTAGAAGCAGAATCCTCGTATTTATCATTAACCGGGGAATCATCAAACCAAACCCGTACATGCTGCATGACCGCCTCATCCACTTCATAACAGCAATCCCCAATCGACGGACCGATTGCAGCTCGAATGTCCTGCCTACGGCTGCCATACTCCCGTTCCATCGTCTCCACCATGGATACAGCGATACCCGCGACTGTGCCTTTCCAGCCGGCATGAGCAAGACCTACCGCCTGCTGCACAGGGTCATAGAAATAAAGCGGAACACAGTCTGCGTAGAAAGAAGTCAACAGCACACCAGGCACATTCGTGACCAATCCATCCGTATCCTGCAACGCAGATTGACGATCAAGTAATCCTCTGCTCCGATCTTCAGCGGTAATTACAGCCACATGTTTGCCATGCACCTGCTCTCCACAGGTCCATGCTTCTGCTGCAAAGCCAAGCTTCTCGGTTACAAGCCTGCGGTTGTTAAGTACAACTTCAGGGTCATCCCCCACATGATAAGCACAATTGAGCGTAGCATACGGAACTTTTCCTACTCCACCATGCCTCGTCGTAAACCCGACTGACAACTGTTCAAATTGCTGTGTCCAGGGCTCAACATATAATAATAACGGATCAGGACCGAAATCTGAATTTGGTTTTTTGGTCCGTTCAAGTAATTCTTTATCCAATACAAAGGGTTCCATTATCTCACCTCACCACTTCCAGTGTACCAAATGAGCCACATTCTGTCTCATTTATATCGTTCGACGCTGATTACGTTCCGACCGTTCAATGCGTTCCACTCGCTCTGTACGGTTATGCTGCTGTTCATCATACAGGCGCGCTTCGCGATCACGCTCGTCATACGTATTTTCCTTCACCTCATCCATCTTCACCAGTATCACATCTGAACCAATCTTCACAATGTTTCTCCAGGGAATCACCAAATCCGTTCCCCCGCCAAAAAGACCCATAAAACGGCTGTACCCTGGCACAACAATCGCTTCAATTCGTCCCTGCTTCAGATCCAACTCCAAATCACTGATCTGACCGAGGCGTTTACCATCCGTAATGTTAATGACATCCTTTGTCTGAAAGTCCGAGATTTTCATGCCTCGTGCCGCTACTTCGCTCGTATTTACTTTCATTCATTCCCGCCCCCTGTTATTCCTCTTCTGCCCGTTCTTCACGCTTCTATACAATATATGTTTCAGGGGCGAAAAATGTCCTGTTTTTCATCGAATGTGGAAACGGTCCAAAACAAAAAGACGACCAACGGTATACACTGCCCCGATTGATCGTCCTTCTGCCTTTGCATCGTGTTATGACTTTACATGTTTTTGCATCTGCTGTATCGCTGATTTCTCCAGACGTGATACCTGAGCCTGGGAAATGCCAATTTCATCAGCCACTTCCATCTGGGTTTTCCCTTCGAAAAACCGCATCGACAGAATCATTTTTTCCCGCTGACCAAGACGATGCATCGCTTCACGAAGTGCAATTTCCTCGATCCATGACACATCCTTGTTTCTGTCATCGCTGATCTGATCCATAACATAGATCGGATCTCCACCATCATGATAAATCGGTTCGAAGAGCGAGACCGGGTCCTGAATGGCGTCCAATGCAAAAACAACATCTTCCTTCGGCACATTCAGTACTTCCGCAATTTCAAATATCGTCGGTTCCCGGGAATTTTTATTCGTCAGGCTGTCACGGACCTGAAGTGCTTTGTAAGCAATGTCCCTCAAGGAGCGAGATACCCGAATTGGGTTATTATCACGCAGGTATCGACGGATTTCACCGATAATCATCGGCACCGCGTAGGTTGAAAATTTGACATTCTGGGATAAATCAAAATTATCAATGGCTTTCATCAGGCCGATGCAACCAACCTGGAACAGATCATCGACAAACTCCCCCCGATTGTTAAAACGCTGAATGACACTGAGTACCAGACGCAGGTTGCCATTCACTAATTTCTCTCTTGCTGAGCGATCATGGTGTTGCTGAAGGGAATGAAACAATTCCCTCATTTCAGTGTTGGTGAGGACAGGCAATTTTGCGGTGTCCACGCCACAAATCTCGACTTTGTTTCGGGTCATCGTGATTTACCTCCCAAGGAGAAACATTAATGTACATTATCTCCGGGGCAGGCTTTTTTATTCGTACTTGGAACCCTTGCCAGTAATACCCATTCTGACTAAAGATGTATTTCAGACCATTTTATTAAACTCCTTGCGGAGTCTTTTAATGATTCTTTTTTCGAGTCGAGAGATGTAGGATTGGGAGATTCCGAGAAGATCGGCTACATCTTTTTGTGTCTTTTCTTCCCCATCCGTCAGGCCAAAACGAAGCTCCATAATCATTCGCTCACGCTCCGTTAATTTTTCCAGTGCCTTGTGCAAAAGTTTCCGGTCTACCTGCTCTTCAATATTCCGATAGATTGTATCGTTTTCAGTACCCAATACATCGGATAATAATAGTTCATTTCCATCCCAATCAATGTTGAGCGGTTCATCAAAAGAAACTTCAGTTCGGATCTTACTATTACGTCTCAGGTACATTAAAATTTCATTTTCGATACAACGTGAAGCATAGGTTGCCAGTTTGATTTTCTTTTCCGGGTCAAATGTATTAACTGCCTTGATCAATCCGATCGCTCCAATGGAGACCAAATCCTCAATATTGATTCCTGTGTTTTCAAATTTTCGTGCAATGTACACCACCAGACGCAGGTTGCGCTCAATAAGCATCGCGCGAATGGCCGAGTCTCCCGAGGATAATTTTTGCAGCAAAAATTCTTCCTCTTCCCTTGTCAAAGGCGGCGGAAGTGCCTCACTTCCCCCAATATAATAGATCTCTTCACTTTTGAGTCCCAACAAAAATAACAGACGGTAATATTGCAGCTGCGCCACCAGTTTCCATTTCACAAGCATGTACGTTCCTCCTATACCACATTCAGCGGCTTTTCTGTTGCTCCCGCAGAGAGAGCCGTAGACTGCGCAGAAGCAGCGTCTTGCACAAGTTCAGGATGAATCACGGCCTGGTATTTCCCATCCGACGACAAAACACCTCCATCCAGCCCAATAAGTACCCTTGTCGTCTCATAACATGTTTCCTCCATCGTCACCTTCACCCGGTCCGGCTTCATTGCCAGCATAAACGCAGTCCCTTTGTTAATGCCCCGATAAGGCACCAGCCGCAGTCGATCCTGCCACTGAAAACTTTCCTGATCAAGCTCCAGAATAAGGTTGTCCGGCGCCTCGTCCTTGAGTCTACCCTTCCATGAAGCGGGTAACATGTCTTGCCATAACGAAACCTCCATCACCATGACCGGCATGCGCGATAAGGGATCTGTAAGTTGATTGCCCGTATCCAGAAGGCCTGTACAAGAAATGACTACCTCATCGATGCAGACCTCAACTTTACCCAAATAGGTCGTCATGCGATCCGTTTTCCGTTTTGAGCTCTGCACAGCTTTGAATAAAAACAGGACAGCAAAAAATACGATAAACGTGAACCAGAAAGCAATTTTCAGATCAAATGACATACCGCCAGAAGCCGTGAACCAAATGCCGTTAAACAACTCACCGGAGCTCTGAAGCATGTAATGCACACCCAGAATACCTCCGGCAGCGACAAAATTAATCACATAGAAGGTACCGAGCGTCCTCGCAAAAGCCTGCAGACCTTTAAAACCAAAAGCAATCGTAAGCATGACCAGCGAGAACCCGAACTTGATCAGAAAGGTGAACATAAAATCAAACTCCGGTACAAACATCATGACCACGTATAATGCACCCACAATGGCTGACAGCAACCATCGCCACCAAACCAGCTTTGTCTTGCGCATCCAGGCGGTCATTCCGATGAGTGCACCGTCAATACACAGGTTTGTCAAAAAAATCAGATCCACATAAACAACCAAAGTCTTCACCTGCCTGCGCGCAACATATCGAAATACCGGTACCCGATATCCTGATATTCATGAGCATATTCACAAGTATACGGAGCCCCCTGTTCAAAGTCTGTCTAATCATGGGGGTGTGGTTCCAACTTTTTTTGTCGGAATTGCTCAGGCCCTTTGTTCAGAATTTGTTCATTACTGTATGCTATGATATCTAAATAAACAGAAAAAACCCGGTCGCTCCATAAGGAGTACCGGGTTTCCAATAAATTGATTTGCGTATTAATCGTTGTTATTATTGCGTGAACGATTGCGTAAAAATGTCGGAATGTCCAGCTGATCATTGCTCGGCTGATTTCCGAAAGGACGCAGGTTCGGCGAACGCGTATCTGTCGTCTCCGCTGTTGCTGGAGCTGGCTTACGTCCTGGTGGTGGTGGAGCAGGTTTATCTTCAAAACCAGTTGCGATAACTGTAACCTTAATCTCCTCTTTCAGGTCTTCGTCAATGATGGCACCAAAGATCATATTCACTTCCGGGTCGGAAGCAGAAGTTACGATCTCTGCCGCTTCGTTCACTTCATACAGGGACAGATTAACGCCACCCGTAATATTCATGATTACGCCGCGAGCACCTTCAATAGAAGTTTCCAGCAAAGGACTCATAATGGCTTTCCGTGCTGCTTCTGCGGCACGATTCTCACCAGTTGATTCACCAATCCCCATAAGGGCTGAACCACGTTCGTGCATAATCGTTTTGACGTCAGCAAAGTCAAGGTTGATCAGACCCGGTACAGCGATCAAATCAGAGATACCTTGTACAGCTTGACGAAGTACGTTATCCGCTTGACGGAATGCTTCAAGCATAGGAGTCTTTTTGTCTACGATTTCGAGCAAACGATCATTAGGAATCACGATCAGTGTGTCGACTTTTTCCTTGAGAGCTTCAATACCTTGCTCTGCATGGCTGGAACGCTTGCGTCCTTCAAATGTAAATGGACGAGTTACAACACCAACGGTAAGTGCACCACACTCTTTAGCGATTTCGGCAATAACCGGAGCCGCACCTGTACCTGTACCACCGCCCATACCGGCTGTAACAAATACCATGTCTGCACCTTTCAACGTGTTCATGATCAGATCGCGGGACTCTTCCGCTGCTTTTTTACCTACATCCGGGTTGGCACCAGCACCAAGACCACGAGTCAATTTATCACCGATTTGCAATTTATGCTCGGATTTCGCCAGGTGTAACGCCTGAGCATCCGTATTCACCGTAATAAATTCAACACCTTGTACACCATTTTCAATCATACGGTTGACTGCATTGCTTCCGCCGCCGCCTACACCGATGACTTTAATTTGAGCCAAGCTCTCCATCTCGAAATCAAATTCCAACATATTATTCCATCTCCCCCTCAATGTGCATGGATGGCCCGTCCAATTTTTGATTTGAACCGAATCAATTTCATATATCGACGAACGAAAGCGTTTATTTTAGTACCGGCGCATTCAGACGGCTTCAAGAATGTATGAAATGGATCCAACCTGTTATATAAATTCGCTGAACATATTCTTCAGCCGCTCGAACAGACCGGGTTTTTGCTCCGATTCCTGTGCCGAATTTGGCTTCGGACGGTTGGTCGGTTTCTTGTTGTTATTATTGTTGTTGTTGTTATTTCCACCGCCGTTATTGATCGAGGGACGAATGCGCAAACTGCGAATTACACTGTGCAATATGCCGACTCCACTTGTAAACCCGGGGTCACGCACACCAATATAATCCGGAACTGCAACTCGTACCGAAGCAGCAAGCTCATGCTGAGCGACCTGCAGAACCCCCGGCATAGAGACCGTACCTCCCGTTAGTATATAACCTCCAGGAAGCTCGTTGTAACCAAGACGCTTCACTTCTTGGGATATCATCTGGAATATTTCTTGAACCCTAGGTTCAATAATTGCTGCCAGATCCTCCTGTGAAAACTCCTTGTCTACATTACTGCCAATTCGGGTGACTTTGAACATCACATCCGCAGCAGCATCATCCAACCAGGCGCAACCATATTTCAGTTTCACTTTCTCTGCCTGATCCGTTAACGTGCGTAAGCCATAGGCGATATCATTTGTTACGAATTCCCCACCTATAGGCAACGTTGATGTTGCAACAAGACTGTCTTCTTCAAAAATGGCGATGGTTGTTGCACCTGCTCCAATATCAACAAGCACTGAACCCATCGTTTTTTCATCTTTGGACAAAGCCAGTTGACCCGCTCCAAGCGACATGAGAACCAGATCGCTTACTTTCAGACCCGCTTTTTCCACGCAGCGCAAAAGATTATGTATCGCGGTTTTTGCACCCGTTATGATCGTTGCTTCAACTTCCAAACGAACACCAATCATACCACGGGGGTCCTGTATGCCCTCCAAGCCATCCACAACATATTGCTTGGCGACAACATCAATAATTTCCCGTTCCGGCGGAACTGCAATGACTTCGGCTGCTTTCAACACCCGTTCCATGTCTTCTTCTCCGATTTCACGATCCTCGTTAGACACAGCCACGACGCCGTGACTGCTCATCAGTCCGATATGATTTCCCGAGATTCCAACATACACTTCGGATATTTGAATACCTACCATACGTTCTGCATGATCCACTGCGTTGCGAATCGACTGCACCGTCTGATCGATATCTACGATTACACCTTTGCGAATTCCCTCCGAGTCGGCAGATCCAACTCCTATAATATTAAAGGTTCCATTATTCATTTCCCCAATAATAGCGCGAATTTTGGATGTACCGATGTCCAAACTAACAATGATGTCATTGTTGCTCAAGTCTGTGGCACCTCCTGACTCCAATAGTAAATTACGTTCGAATTTAAACACTCTTAAAACATATTCAACACACTTCAGGCTTTCCCTCTTTTTTCTACAATGTTTTTGGGTGTCAAAATCTGGTTGCCAGACATAAAACATTGAAGAAAAAAGAAGGAGGCAACTCATGTGCCATAAGTTCAAGTGTATCATTTTTTCTTCATCTCAGAAAGAACAAGTTTCATTGCTCTGACGGGGTCAAACCCCGACCTGCCTAGGCTTTCATATTCAGTCCAGCCTCCTAATGGCAAAGATCAGGGGCTTGCTCCTGGTTCAGCATCATCTTCCGGGTCATCCGGGATGAAAGGGACATAGGTATCTGCCTCAAGCATAGTGATTTTCCCAGGCCGTTCGGTCTCAATCACCTGATTCAGATACTCCACTTTATCCGATAAAAGAGAGACGGTTGTAATCACTTCAAACTGCGATTTGGTATACATCCGAATCTGATCCGGAAATGAAGGCGTTGGATTCGGAATAATTTCCGAAATATCCGTCGTCAATTCATTCGGAATTTTAGCCAGTGTCTGGCTCAGTTTGGCTTTGAGTGGATCATCAGCCTTCCATTGGGTCAATATGGGCTTCTCCACAGCAACACCAATTGTTGCCGGAACCGTCAAGCTTGTCCCACTAGCTAATATCGCTTTGAGCGTACCGTCAGAACCAAGCTCATAAGCAACCGTGGCATATTCCTGAACCTTGATATGGATAATCCCAGGAAATTGCTTGTCCACTGTAACGGTGGAAATCGCCTTGATGGTCTTGAGTCGCTCAATAACCTCGGCTGTACTTGTCCCAAAAAATTGTTCGCCTTCTTTCAGTCCGCTTTTCTCCAGCAGTTCTGAAGTTGCTGTATATACATTACCCGTAATTTCAATTGCCGAAATCCGACTCATGGAAGAACGAAAGAATAATACAGCCAGCAATACAATAAATAATAATAAGAGAATAATTACAATTTTGCGGCTTGTGTTTCCTTTTGGCCGATTCTTCTTCAGAACCGGAATTTGACTTTTAGGCATAAGTAGCGCTCCACAAAGCCTCAGGTCCCCTCCCTTCAAGAAGGGGACGCCAAGGACGTTAATTGGCAAAATCCAACTGTTTCGAAACGGGCGACTGTCGCTCAACCGATGCTCCAAGACTTTGGAATAACTTCTCGATCTGATCGTAGCCCCGGTCAATATGATGCACTTGCTCCACAACCGTTTTGCCTTGAGCAGCCAGACCAGCAATTACCAGGGCTGCACCTGCACGAAGATCGGTTGCTTCTACTGTAGCCCCGTACAGACGGGGAACACCACGGATAAATGCTGCGTTCAGATCGACTGAAATATCAGCCCCCATCACATTCAGTTCATCCACATGTTTGAACCGGCCCTCGAATACCGTTTCCTTCATCACACTGAATCCGTCTGCCAAACTGAGCAGCACCATGATTTGCGATTGCAAATCTGTCGGAAACGAAGGATACGGAGAAGTCACAATACGGTCTACTGATTTTGGACGGCTCATACAGCTCACCGTCATTATATCATTGCAGACTGTGATTTGAACACCAGTGCGCTTCAATACATGTATAAGTGAAGTAAGATGAGCAGGATTGCAGTGTGTAAGCGTAACATTGCCTCGTGTTGCTGCTGCTGCAATCATTACGGTTCCGGCCACGATTCGATCCGGTATAATCTCATACGAACAAGGTTTCAGTTTCTCAACGCCATTGATCGTGATTGTATCCGTTCCTGCACCAATAATGCTTGCACCCATAGCATTCAAAAAGTGTTGCAGGTCCTGGATTTCAGGTTCTCTTGCGGCGTTGCAGATGGTTGTCGTCCCTTTAGCCATAACGGCTGCCATCATGATATTCTCGGTCGCTCCCACACTTGGGAAATCCAAATGAATATCTGTACCCACCAGATTGTGCCCATGACAGATAATCTGTTGGTCCTGCTCTTCAATCAAAGCTCCGAGCGCTTCCAGGCCCCGGAGGTGAAGATCAATTTTGCGTTCTCCAATGGCACAGCCTCCTGGCTGATACACTGACACTTGCCCAAACTTAGCCAGCAATGGTCCCATCAAAAAAATGGAAGAGCGCATCTGCTTCATTAGATCTTCTGGCACATCATATGACCGGATAGACGAGGTATTAATCGTCACTGTTCCCTGTTCATGCCGACACGTGCATCCAAGCCGTTCCAGGATATACAGCATCACTTCAATGTCCAGCAAGTGTGGAACGTTATGCAGTGTAACTTCTCCATCTGCCAACAAACTTGCGGCCATAATCGGTAAAGCGGCATTTTTTGCTCCATGGATGCGTATGGATCCTGAGAGGGGTTTCCCGCCTTCAATCACCAATTTGTCCAATGTATCACCTCCGGGGTTTACCGCTCACCCACTACGAAGACTTCCGGTACCAGGTTAATACCGTTTTGAGATGATATAGTGCTCTGTATCTGCTGCATTAGGGTGATAACGTCCTCTGCTGTTGCTTGGTCTGTATTAACAATGAAATTGGCATGCATGGTGGATACCTGTGCGCCTCCCTGGGTCATTCCTTTCAGCCCTGCTGCTTCAATCAGGCGGGCTGCATGATCACCCGGTGGATTTCGGAATACACTACCTGCACATGCCATCTGCAGTGGCTGTGTGCGGCGTCGGCGATCTTTGTAAGCCGCCATCGTTTCCGAAATGACGTTGCGCTCTCCATGCTGGAGTTCAAACGTAGCTTCCAGCACAATGCCTCTCCGATCATGCAGAACAGAGTGGCGGTAGGCAAAATCCATGTCCTCCTTGCTGTAACGCACCAATTCCCCTGTCTCCAGTACAATCTCAGCGAATTTGAATATCCGTGACACATCCGATCCATGCGCGCCTGCATTCATGTATACGGCTCCACCGACAGTGCCGGGGATACCGCTGCCGAATTCCAGACCGGTCCATTCCTTTTTGGCAGCAACCACGCTGAGTTTAACAAAAGAATGCGCCGCTCCGGCGGTTACACCGCCTTCGTGAAATTCGGCATAATCAAAGCCCTCGCCTGGTTTCACCACAACACCACGTATTCCTTTGTCTGACACCAGCATGTTTGAGCCCCGTCCAAGTTGCATCCACGGAATCTGATAAGTGTGAAGCAATTGAACGAGATTCATCATCTGCTCTTTATTCTCGGGAATGACCAGTGCATCCGCAGGACCGCCGATCTTCCATGTGGTGTATTTGGCTAGTGATTCGTTTTCAAGAACTCTGCCAACATTATTCTGGGATAGTAACGATATCCACTGATGCATGTTTGCTTCCTCCTTTGCTTCAAAACCGATGAGCACGGTATGTTCTGTTGTTACAGACCGTGTTCTGGCGCCATGGAACGATGGTCACGATTTATACGGTATCTTATGTCAGCCCCGTCTTGTGTGTGACAATCGCCCACAATCGCACTTTATCGGCGTGTAGCAAGACGCTGAATTTCTTGAACAAGCACTTCAGCTGCATCGGGTTTCCCCAGTTTCCGGGAGGCTTCAGCCATTCGTTTGCGTCCCGATTCATCATTCATAATCTTGGCGATGGCTTCATACAGGACTTTGCCTGTAAGATCCTTCTCCAGCATCGTGAGTGATGCGCCTCCACCTTCAAGCGTGCGAGCATTGGCTTCCTGATGATTATTAGTCACGTTAGGTGACGGAATCAGAATCGAAGGAATACCCAGTGATGTAATCTCCGCAAGGAATGATGCACCTGCGCGGTTTACAATCAAGGATGTGCAGGCAAGCACCTCAGGCATATTATGCACGTAAGGCAGGACATGCAGGTGGTTTGGCATCGTACCCAATGAGCTACGAATGGCTTCACGCGTTTCATCAAAATAGGTATCCCCTGTAACGTAAACTACATGTACATCATCCAGTTGTTCCAGCAATGGAGCCATGTCCACCATGGCCTGATTGATTGCTTTTGCCCCGCGACTGCCACCAACCACAAGAACAACACGGCTGTTCATCGGTACACCTAACGTGGCAAAACCACGATCACGGCTAGCCTGGGCTACCGTAGTCGCTCGCGGATTACCGGTGTACATCACCTTTTTTGCGCCGGAAAACGATTTTTCAGAACCTTCAAAGCTAACGGCAACCGTGTCCACAAAACGCATCAAAAATTTGTTCGTCAGACCAGGGATGGCGTTCTGTTCATGAATTATACTCGGAATCCCCAGTTTTGTTGCTGCATATACCACAGGTCCACATACATATCCACCTGTACCAATCACAACATCCGGTTTGAATTCCTTCAGCATTTTTTTGGACTTGCGTACACCTTGAATGAAACGCATGACCGTTTTCAGGTTGTCGATGGACAATTTCCGCCGAAAGCCCGTAATATCAATGGATTTAAAAGGAATATTTTCTTGGGGAACCAGTTTACTTTCCAGACCTCTGGTTCCTCCGATGTATAGAAATGTAGAGTCCGGGTTCTCCGCCTCGCATTGTCTTGCTATGGCAACGGCCGGATAGATATGTCCACCCGTACCGCCACCGCTTAGAACGACTCGCATCGCATAGTCACCTCGCATAACGGGATAAATTCACTAAAATACCCAGTGCTGTGAGCATGAGGGTCAATGATGATCCGCCGTAACTGATCAGAGGCAATGTAATACCCGTAACAGGCATCATGCCAATGACAACACCAATGTTAATAATTACTTGTACGGCGACCATACCTACGATACCAACACCAAGCAGACTGCCGAAGGCATCCGGAACGGTCATGGCTACACGCATCCCTCTCCACACCAGCACCAGAAACAACAATAATACAATCATTCCACCTATAAAGCCGAGTTCTTCGGCCAAAATACTAAAAATAAAGTCCGTTTGCGGTTCAGGTACATAACTGTACTTCTGCCGGCTCATACCCAGTCCCAATCCCGCCAGTCCTCCAGGACCAATCGCGTATAAGGATTGAATGATCTGATATCCGGCACCCAGCGGATCGGACCACGGGTCCAAAAACGCTGTGATACGCTGCAGCCGATAGGGTGCTGCTGCAATCAAACCTGCAAACCCCGCTATGCCACCAAGAGCAAGCAGGCTTAGATGTTTCATTCGCGCTCCGGCTGTGAAAATAATAAGCATCGCTGCGCCCATCATCACGGTGCCAGTCCCCAAATCAGGTTGCAGCATAATAATCCCAAAAGCCAAACCGATCAATCCCAGCGGTGGCAGAAGCCCCGTTGTGAAGGTTTTGATTTTACCCGGTTCCTTGCTCAGCCAGTGAGCGAGAAACAAAATCATGCCCAGCTTCATGAATTCTGAGGGCTGAATACCAAACGAACCAATGCCCAGCCAACTTCGTGCACCACCGCGAACCACACCGATTCCAGGAATGAGCACCGCAATTAGCATTATAAAACAGGCAATCAATATAGGCTTGGCATATTTCCTCCACACCCGGTAGTCTACATTAGCAGTTACGAACATGGCCACAAGCCCAAGCACCGCAAACAGGGCCTGTCTTTTTACAAAATAAAATGAATCGCCATAGTCATGAAAGGCAAGCACCGAGCCCGCACTATATACCATAATAATGCCGATGGCAAGCAATGCCAAAATACAAATCAGCAACCAAATATCTGGTGCCGGTCGCGTCTGTTTCATCAGGAGGCCACCCCTTGCATGGAAGTAGGGGCTTTTCCACCCCCCTACTTACAAGTTATGCGCCGCCTCTTTAAAAATGCGTCCCCGCTCTTCATAGGAAGCAAACATGTCCCAACTTGCACATGCCGGGGATAACAAAACGACATCACCGGCACTGGCAAGCTTCGATGCTTCCTGCACAGCAACGGTTAACGTCCGGGCAGCGTCCTCCTCATTATCGACGACCTTAATTTGCTTTAATCCGGCAAGTTCCGCGACCTTGGCAATTTTTGTCCGTGTTTCTCCAATTGCAACGACAGCTTTTACCCGTTCCTGGAACAAGGGTAACAACTCCATCATGTCTGACCCGCGATCCAACCCTCCAGCAATTAATACAACCGGTTCCTTGAACGAATTCAGAGCCATAACCGTAGCTTTCGAATTGGTCGCTTTGGAGTTGTTGTAGTATGCAGAGCCGTTATGCTCCAGGACATATTCAAGTCGGTGTTCAACTCCCTTGAAGTCTGCAAGCGGAGCAGCCAGCAACGCAGGATCAGCTCCTGCCGCTACGGCAATAGCCACAGCAGCCAGTGCATTTTCCACATTAAATCGCCCAGGAAGGCCAATGTCCTCAACGTCGATAATGATGTGGTGATCTCCGTTTTCATCCGCGTAGATTACCTGACGCTTCACATCATCCTCTTCTCCATCCACATAAGGAGGATCTGCATACACACCTGTATCCAATTTCTCTGTCACGGAGAAGGGGATCAATCTGCCTTTGATGTAAGGAACCAGACCACGACATACCGCATCATCCCAATTCAGGATGGCTACGTCGTCAGGCTGCTGATTGGCGAATAGTTTGGCTTTGGAAGCCACATAATCATCCATGTTCCCGTGATAATCCAGATGCGTCTCTGCAACGTTAAGCAAGCTGGCAATCTGAGGACGGAAATCAACCGTTCCTTTGAGCTGGAAACTGCTAAGCTCAACAACCATCCAGTTATCTGGAGAAGCTTGCTCTGCCGCTTCACAGAGAGGTGTTCCGATATTACCGGCAACGATCGGCTTGAGGCCAGCATGCTCCAACATTTTACCCACCCAAGTGGTGGTTGTTGTTTTGCCGTTGGATCCCGTAATCCCGATCATGGGTGCAGCACATAGATGATAAGCAACCTCTACTTCGGTCACCACTTCAATGCCCAATGCCAAAGCTTGCTGCACAGGAGCTGCATGGTATGGGATACCGGGGTTTTTGACAACCAGCTTCACACCACTGTGAATCAGATCATCCGGATGCCCTCCGCATACAACAGAAATTCCCAAAGCCTCCAATTCGGAAGCTTCGGGACATTGATCTCTCTCTTTTTTATCATTTACTGTAACCTTCGCTCCGGCGCGATCCAGCACTTTGGCGACCTGTACGCCGCTTTTAGCCAATCCGAGCACAACGACTTGTTGTCCGCGATATGATTCAGGATGGTTCATGATCTACAACCCCTTGTTGAGATAAAGTCCAAGAGCGGCCAAAATTGCGCCTACCGCCCAAAAGGTAATAACAACCCGCCATTCTGACCAACCACTTAATTCAAAGTGATGGTGAATGGGGCTCATTTTGAATACACGCTTGCCACGAGTCTTGAAAGATACCACTTGAATGATGACAGACAGGATCTCGATAACAAAAATACCGCCAATGATGACAAATAGAAGCTCTGTTTTGGTTACAATGGCTACCGCACCAATCGCACCGCCAATCCCCAGAGAACCGGTGTCTCCCATAAACACTTTGGCCGGATGTGCATTGTATACCAAAAAACCGAGTACGGCTCCGATCATCGCTGCTGCACACACTGCTGCCGGCATCGACGTGGCTTGCATCGCCACAATGGCAAACGCGCCAAAGGCAATCGCACTTACCCCTGATAGCAAACCATCCAGACCGTCGGTAAAGTTAACCGCATTGGTAATGGCAAGCATCATGAATACGACAAACGGATAATAGAACCATCCGGTCCAGTCAAACGAGAATGACGTTCCCGGAATAGAGATGGCTGTGCTGTGTCCATTCTGGATCAGCAAGAAACACATCACTGCACTGAAGAACAATTGGCCCAGCATTTTTTGTCTGGCCGTCAGTCCCAGCGAACGTTTGAACACAATTTTGATGTAATCATCCAGGAAGCCAATCAGCCCGAATCCCAGCGTAGCCACGAGCAAGACATAAAAGTCTGTATTCTTGACTGCCGAAAATTTCAAAAAGGCCAATGTGAACGCAACTAAAATGACGACTCCACCCATTGTAGGTGTTCCGCTTTTTTTCAAATGGCTCTGAGGCCCATCTTCCCTAACTTGCTGTCCGAATTTCATCCGGCGTAACAGCGGAATCAGGAGCGGTGCGGCAATCACCGCCAGAATAAATGAAACGCCGATTGTTAACAGTAATACCTGAAAATCCATGGGTTCACCCCTCTAGTCTACTCGATTCTGTAATGGTGCTATTAGTAGTGCTTCGACCACGTCTTCCAGCTTCATGCCTCTTGAGGCTTTGAACAAGACAACGTCTCTGGGATGTAGTTTCTCCAGTAGATAACGGGTCATTTCTTCTTTATCTATAAAAGCATGCACAGCCTCTGTAGGCATATGCTTGCTTGCTCCTTCAGCAATCTTGGCTGATAGCGGACCATATACCAGCACCATGTCCATTTTGGCCGATGTGATATACTCTCCGATTCCGTAATGCAGATCCTGCTCTTGGGGACCGAGTTCAAGCATATCACCAAGCACAGCCACTTTCATGCGGTATCCTTTCAGACCTTCTAGTACATCGATTGCGGCCTTCATGGAGGTTGGACTTGCATTGTATGCATCATTCAGCAGGGTTAGACCACTAACGCCTTGCGTAACCTCAATACGCATGCCTGTCAGTTTCAAGCGAGACAATCCCGCGGCAATCTGTTCCGTCGTCACTTTGAAATGACGGGCTACTGCCAAAGCAGCCAGACAGTTAACGACATTATGCGTTCCTAGCAGAGGTAGCGTAAATGCATGTTCTCCAGACTGTTTGGTGGTGAAAACTACCCCGTTCTGCGCATTCATAAGTCCGGTAGGATAGTCATCATTATCGGTTTGCAGACCAAATGTAAACCGCTGCAATCCATCGGGTTGTTTCGTTGCGGGCTCTTCAAGGACTTGTGCAATTAAAGGCTCGTCTCCGTTGTAGATCAGTAACCCGCCAGGCTTCAATCCCGCTACAATCTCGGCTTTGGCTCTGGCAATCTCCAGTCTGGACCCCAGCTGAAGCAGATGTGATTCACCAATATTGGTAATGACCGCTACATCAGGCTGCGCAATAACCGACAGATCGTTAATTTCCCCGCGACCACTCATACCCATCTCCAAAATGATAATCTCGGTATCCGGGTCCATGCTTAGTACAGTCAGTGGTAAACCAATGTGATTATTGAAGTTGCCTTGCGTCTTATGCACTTTGAACGTCGTTGAGAGAATGGCATCAACGATGTCCTTTGTTGTTGTCTTGCCGTTGCTGCCTGTAATGCCGACTACAGCCGCTTTATTCTCCGTTAGATAAGCAGATGCGAGTGCTTGCAGTGCGACAAGTGTGTCGTCAACAACAATGACAGCTCCTTGTGGCGGAATACCATGATCCTTTTGCCAGATCGCCCCTGCAGCCCCCTTCTCTAAACAGGCTTGCACAAATTCGTGTCCGTCAAACCTTTCACCCACTAGCGGGATAAATAAACTGCCTTCCAGAGGTTTACGCGAATCGGTAAACACCCCTTCGACCATTACATTGCCATGAGCAGCAACGTCACTTAATGTTCCTCCACACATCTCGGCCAATTGTGCCAATGTTCTTTTTATCAATTGGATTTGCCCCTTATCGCTTCTTTGGCTATGATTCGGTCATCAAAATCGGTTTTGGTTGTGCCGATAATCTGATAGGTCTCGTGACCCTTGCCCGCAATCAATACTACATCGGCTGGGCTTGCCATTTCAATAGCTTCATGAATTGCCTGGCGTCGATCCACAATCATCGTATAACGTTCAGCAGGAACGGATTCTTCAATCAGGCCCTGTTCAATGTCTTTGAGAATGAGATCCGGATCTTCTGTCCGTGGATTATCGGAAGTAACCAGTACAAAATCACTATAATTCGCAGCAATTTTCCCCATGAGAGGGCGTTTGGTACGGTCCCTGTCACCACCACAGCCAAACACGCAGATCACACGTCCTTCGGCAAATTCCTTCACCGTCCGCAGCACATTCTCCAGTCCATCCGGTGTATGGGCATAATCGACAATAACAGCAAATGGCTGTCCTTCGTCCACTCCTTCAACACGTCCATCCACGCCCGGTACCGTCTCCAGACTGCGCTTGATCTCTTCCAGCGGAATACCTTCCACCAGCGCTGCAGAGATTGCTGCCATTGCATTGTACACATTGAATTTGCCTACCATGCGCAAGCGAATATCCGCGCTGCCTGCAAATGTATCCACGTGGAAAGCAGTTCCCTGAGACGTGATTGAGATTTGGGATGCGCGTACATCCGCCTTTTCACCCATGCCATATGTAATCACTTCAGCCGCAGTCACAGAGATGAAATAAGCCGCAGCCGGATCATCTGCATTGATAACAGCGAATTTACGCTGTGAAACATCTTCCGTATAACCGTTACCCAGACGTGCAAAGAACAATCCTTTGGCCCCGCGATATTCCTCCATGGAATGGTGGTAGTCCAAATGATCTTGCGTCAGGTTAGTAAATACCGCAGTACGGAAATTTGTTCCCTTTACTCGCCCTTGTTCCAATGCGTGAGAAGAAACTTCCATAACACAGCAGTCCGTACCCTTCTGAACCATATCATGCAGACTACGCTGCAGATCAAGCGCCTCTGGTGTTGTTCCTGACATCGGGTAGGTGCGACCGTCATACCGCATTTGAATAGTACCGATCAATCCCGTCTTGCGTCCGTAATCACTCATGATTTTTTCAATCAAATAGGTGGTCGTTGTTTTTCCGTTCGTTCCCGTTACACCAATCATATTCATCTTCTGGCTTGGCGAGTCAAAAAAGAAATCTGCCAAAACAGCCATCGCAAATCGGCTATCCTTCACCAGCAATTGTGGTACAGGCAGATCCAGCTGCCGTTCAACCACCAATGCAACTGCACCAGCATTTACAGCTTTTTCTGCATAATCATGACCATCTACCGTATGTCCCGGAAGACAGATAAACAGATCACCCGGTTTTACCTGCCGGGAATCTGTCTGAAGGTTTTGGCATTCTGTATTTGATTCGCCCACGAGGCGGGCGGTGGTCAGCATCGATGCAAATTGTTTTAAAAGCACATGAATAACCTCACTTTTCCAATTATACTTCTGTTTTAACATATGTCTGTATTTATTAATATCGTCAATACAACCCAATAATGAAACGCACTTGGATGAATTTTGTTGCGCTAGAAGCCTCAAACTACCCCTAAGCCCCGTTATTCATCCTTTGTGTGATCATGTGCATCGTTCAGTACATTCCCCATATAAATGCGGATGGTTGATCCCTGATCTACTCTCGCCCCAGGTTTGGGTGCCTGATTAATCACGTATTTACCACTGCCAGACTTCGCCAGCATAAAATTCATGTTCAGGTCTTCGTACAGATCTTCAACAGTAGCTCCTGTCAGGTCTGGGACTGTCACGATTTTGGTTTCACCATACTTGTATTCTTTGGCGACCTGATCCTTACGAACAGGTACATTCATATAATGCAAAGCATCTTCAAGGATGTTCTGCACAATCGGGGCGGCAACCACGCCTCCGAACTGAATTCCTTTGGGATTATCAACTGCGGTATAGACCACAATCTGTGGATCATCTGCCGGTGCAAATCCGATAAAGGATACGATATGCTCGGTTGAGGAATAACGTCCGTTGATAACCTTCTGGGCTGTACCTGTTTTGCCACCGACCCGGTATCCATCAATGAATGCTGGACGTCCGGTACCTTTTGCAACAACACTCTCAAGTGCTTCACGTACTTGTTTGGATGTATTCTCCGAGATCACCTGACGAACCAGTTCCGGCTTGGCTTCTTCCATGACTTCCCCTGTGACCGGATGGACCCACGCTTTCGTAACATAAGGCTTGTAAAGTTTACCCCCATTGATGGCCGCTGACACAGCTGCTACTTGCTGAATGGGCGTTACGGATACACCTTGACCAAAAGCCGTCGTTGCAAGCTCGACAGGTCCCACTCTGGACAGTTTGAACAGAATTCCACTGGCTTCTCCGCTGAGGTCAATCCCTGTCTTGGTACCGAAACCAAAGTCTTTAATATAGGAGAAGAGCGATTCTTTGCCCAGCCTCTGCCCCAAAGCCACAAAGCCCGGGTTACATGAGTTCTCCACAACTTGTAAGAAGGTCTGACTTCCGTGGCCGCCCTTTTTCCAGCAACGTAGACGGGCCCCACCCACCTCAACATATCCGGGATCAAAAAATTGATCCTGTTGCAGATTGACCTTTTTCTCTTCAAGCGCTGCTGCCAAAGTAATGATCTTAAATGTGGAGCCCGGCTCGTAGGTCATCCAGATCGGTAAATTTCGATTGTATATCTCCGCGGGATATTGCTGATAATCGGCAGGTTCGTATCCCGGTCTGCTCGACATCCCCAAAATTTCACCCGTTTTCGGATTCATCGCTATGGCCAATGCTGAGTTCGCCTGGAACTTCACCATGGCCTGATCCAGTTCTCTCTCCATGATGGACTGAATGGATTTATCAATGGTCAGCTTGAGGTTAAGGCCGTCCTTCGGTTCCACATACTTCTCGGATGAGCCCGGCATTAGCCTTCCGGCCGCATCGGACAAGTAGGACACACTGCCATTCAAACCATTCAGCTTATCATCATATTTCTTCTCGACACCCGTTAAGCCCTGATTATCAATGCCCGTAAAACCAAGAATATGGGCAGCCAAATCATCATAAGGATAAAAACGTTTATTGTCTTCAGCAACAACGATACCCGGAAGCTTCAAATCACGGATGCGCTGAGCTTTCTCCATCGTAATTTTGCGGCCGCCGGGTTGTAGTCGTACAATGAGTTCTCGTTTCTTGATGGTTGCGAGCACTTTTTCTTCCGTCATCCCAAGCAATGGGGCCAGCGCTTTAGCCGTCGTTTCAGCTTCTTTAACCTGAGCCGGAATGGCCATAATGGTTGGTGTTGTCACATTATAGGCCAGAGAGGTTCCATTTCGATCCAGGATCTCCCCTCGCTTAGCTGAGTAAGGAATATTACGCCGCCAGGATTCTTCTGCTTTTGCTGACAATTCAGGGCCTTCCCCGAGCTGTACATAAGCAAGCCTGATCATCAGGGCCGAAAATAACAAAACTAAAATCATTAAACTCCATAGCAACCTGCGTCGCAGATTTACGCTTGATCCCTTCACGAAAAGATCCCCCCACTCGTCCCAAAATCATGACATTCGTTCCATTCATGAATATTCAGGACAACCGGGGGTTAGAACAAGCTGTCAGAGCTCTCTAAGGAAGCGTAGCTCCGTTTGTTGCTGGATCGTCAGAGGATTCGGATTCATTGGCAGGAGTCTTGTTGTTATCTGTTTCGTCTGTTTCGTCTGTTCCGTCGGTTTTACCTTCTCCGCCCGAAGGCTCTTGTTCCTTCACTTCAGCTTCTGACGACGGATCAGAAGAGATTGGAGCCTCATCGGCTATACCTGTCACTGCAGCTTTGGCAGTTTGCAAGTTCAACTGCACAGTTCTCTGCTCACCTGCGACCTGCTCGGTTTGCTTCACGACATAGCCCTCACCCTTGACTGTAACCCCGACCTTCATGAGAGAAAGTACTTCAAGGGCATCACGGAGAGATTCACCTGTTAGATCGGGAATCTTCATCTTGCTGCTTTCTTCCGTTAGCAGATAGATTCGTTGGCCTGGATTCATAGAGGCACCAGCAACCGGATACTGCCGAATTACATTATCACCTTGACCAAGTGTCACATAAGCAATACCTGCGCTTAGAAGCTGGCTTCTGGCCTGTTTGGCTGTCTTGCCACTCAAGTCAGGCGCCTTGGCTTGCACGACAGAGACTTCTTTTGACTTTTTGTCAGGAGTTTTGGCTGTATCTTTGGGTATCCCCATGTATTGAAGAGTCTGGCTGACAATCTTTTTGAATACCGGCGCAGCTGCGGTTCCTCCCCCAATGTTGGTTCCATCCGGTTGGTCAATGACAACAAGTATAGCAATCTTCGGATTATTCACAGGCGCGAATCCAATAAACGATACAACGTCTTTTGACTTGCTGTATGCTCCGTTAACAACCTTTCTTGCTGTACCTGTCTTACCAGCTACACGGTAACCTTCAATATAGGCGTTACGACCGGTACCAATCGTCTGATCTGCAACCACTTGTTCCAGATAACCGCTCACCAGTTTGGAAGATTCCTTGGAAATCACCTGACGGACAACTTTAGTTTTGATGACTTCCGTTGTTCCATCATTCGGGTTCTTGATCTCCTTCACCAGATGTGGCTCCAGCAATTTGCCGCCGTTGGCAATCGCAGAGATGGCTGCGACCTGTTGAATTGGTGTTACCTGTACAAGACCGTGACCGTAAGCAGCAGTAGCAATCTCGGATTTGTAAACCAGTGGCTTGATCGGGGACGCTGCCTCATTTGGCAGATCAATACCCGTCTTTTTGCCGAAGCCGAATTCGTCTATGTAATGACGCAGACGTTCTCCGCCAAGCATGTTGTAACCCAAGTTAACAAAAGCAATGTTACTTGACCGTTTGACACCTTCGAGATACGAGATCCAACCATAGGAATGACCATTATCACTAATCGGGAAACCACCGATATACATGCGTTTGGATTCAAAACTTGCATTGGGATCGAAGAGTTTTTCTTCAACAGCCCCTGCTAGCGTAACTATTTTGAATGTACTACCTGGCTCATAGATGGATTGAGTAGCATGGTTGATAAAATTCTTTTGATCAGGTGTACTCCCATACGTATTCGGGTTAAAGGTTGGCCAGTTCGCCATCCCTAGAATCTCCATCGTGTTTGGGTCCGCGGCAATGACCGTCATGCTCAGTGGATTATACTTGGCAACGGCTTCTTTCATTGCATCCTCAATGTAGAACTGGATCGTATCATCGATGGTCAGCGTAAGGTTCTTACCGTTCTGAGGTGGCAGATAGTTATCCTGTGAATCCGGAAGTTTAATGCCTTTGGCATCCTTCTGATAATTCAAATATCCATCTGTACCTGTCAGTGCTTCATCATATGAGACTTCAAGTCCATTGACAGCTTTCCCATCACGGCTCATATATCCCAAGAGGTGAGAAGCAAGTGTTTCTTCAGGGTAAAAACGCTTCGACTCCTGAGCCATCACAATTGCATTACGCGCCTTATATTCATCTTGCAGTTCTTCACGCAATTCGTTGACTTGTGCCGCAAGTTCAGGACTTATTTTATAACCTTCACTGCGTACTTCACGTTGCTGATAGAAAATTCCATCTTTATTTTTGGCTGTTACCAGAGCACGCATCTCACTCTCATTTTTCCCTAGAAGGGTAGAGAGTTTCTCCGTGACAACATCCTGTATGCCAAGTTCATCGATCAAGAGGGGATTGACCGAGACCGTGTATGCAGGCGCATCGGTAGCCAAAATATTACCATTTCGATCCGTAATCGTTCCACGTGCAGCCTTAATCGTCTGTTCCCGCTCTACCAAACCGGCTGCCCGTTCCTGCCATACACCGCCATTCACAACCTGAATGAAAAAGATTCGGGTTACGAGTACAAGAAAAAAGAGGGTAATACATCCCCCTATAAGCAACGTGCGCATCTTTATTCTTTTTATCATCGGAACACCTCTTTACTTACTGCTTGCTGTATTCGAGGACGACTCAGTGCCAGTTGTTTTCGTACTTGTTGAGCGAGGTACATAAATGACATCCTTACCGGAAGCTTCAACGTAACCAAGTTGTTTTGCATTTTCGATGACCTGGTTGTTCAATGTTTCTTTTTCCACCTGCAGGTCTGCAATCGTCTTTTCATACCCCTTAATATCCGAAATAGTGGACTGCGCCTGCTTGTTCAGATCATAGATATGAGCATAACGAGACATCAACGCTCCTCCAACAAGGATAACTGCAACCAGGGTAATCAGATACAAAATCTTCTCGCGTGCCGGAAGACCCGTACGACGGGTCACCACTTTGGTGGTTTCTTTGTATCGTTGCTGGGTCACACGTTCCTGGGACGCTTTTTCTTTTACAGCGAGATTACCACGTGTATATGCCATACTCCGATTCTCTCCTCCACTCTTGATCTACAATTTCTCGGCTACGCGCAGCTTGGCTGAACGAGCACGTGAATTTTCGGTCAATTCCGTTTCCGTTGGAATCAACGGTTTTCTGTTAACTAAACGCAGGGTCCCCTTGCCGCCGCATACACACAACGGAAAATCGGGTGGACATGTACATTTTTCCAGATAACTGCTGAAAATCTGTTTACATATCCGATCCTCAAGGGAGTGGAAGGTAATAACAGATACACGTCCTCCTGGTGCCAGACAACGAACAGCCTGATGTAAGCCTTCTTCAAACGCACCCAACTCATCGTTGACGGCAATGCGTAATGCCTGGAAGCTGCGTTTGGCAGGATGTCCACCTGTACGGCGAGCTGCCGCCGGGATGCCTTCCTTGATCAGTTCCACGAGTTCACCTGTCGTCTCAATGGTAGATTGCGCTCGTTTTCCCACGATAACACGGGCAATTCTTCTCGAAAACTTCTCTTCACCATAGCGATACAAAATTCGAGCAATCTCTTCTTCTGGCCACTCATTCACAATCTCTTTGGCCGTCAGCATTGCATCCTGGTCCATTCGCATATCGAGCGGAGCATCGTGATTGTAGCTGAATCCACGTTCTCCTTCATCAAATTGCGGGGATGACACACCCAAGTCGTACAAAATACCGTCGACCTGTGGTACACCATCCTTCATTGGTACATCCAGATCCTTGAGTACCTGTTCCAGATCCCGAAAATTGGTTTTCACCAATGTTACACGTTCTCCATAAGCTGCGAGCTTCTCGCGAGCATTATCCAAAGCCCAATCATCCTGATCAAGTGCGATCAGACGTCCCCCTGGACCGAGCTTGGAAGCAATCACGGAGCTATGTCCGCCACCGCCTAAAGTGCAGTCCACGTATATACCGTCCTGCTTGATGTTTAATCCCTCTGTTGCCTCTTCTTTGAGTACGGTTATGTGGTGAAACAACCTGCACCCCTCCTGACTTTATAAATCAAAATTAAAATCGACCAGCTTTTCGGCAATGTCGTTGAATGCTTCTTCGGATTGATTGAAATAACTCTCCCATATGCCTTTGCTCCAAATCTCCACCCGGTTCGACACGCCAAGAACAACACAATCCTTGTCCAGCTTGGCATACTCTCTTAAATTGCCCGGCAGATTTACCCTGCCCTGTTTGTCCAGTTCACATTCGGTTGCACCCGAGAAAAAAAATCGGGTAAACGCACGTGCATCAGATTTCATCAATGGCAGTGCTTTGAGCTTCTGTTCCATGACCCCCCACTCCTCCATGGGGTACACGAAAAGACACTGGTCCAAACCCCGTGTGACAACGAAAGACGGTCCCAGAGATTCGCGGAATTTAGCCGGAATGATAACCCGACCCTTATCATCAATGCTATGTTGGAACTCCCCCATAAACATTGGCCCACTCACTCCTCACCCGTTTCTCCCACTTTGCCCCACTTTCCACCACCTAAGCATAATAGATTCGCACAAAAAAATCAAAACCCTTCTTGCATGACTTGATTTTTTAATTTTTCAGCATAAAAAAACGTCCTTGATCCTGTCACTCAGGATCAAAGACGCTTCCCTTAAACGGGCAATCGTATGTCTACCCGCACATGAGCCATATCATCAATAAACCATTCTATACCTATTGAATCATTTCATCAGCTTGTAATTATTGGATAGTGCTTAAAATTTCCAGCTATCCAGGTATTTCACTTGCTCAGCTGACAAGGAGTCGATGCCAATATTCAGGCTTTCAAGTTTATAGCTGGCAACCTGCTGGTCAATATCATAAGGTACATTAACAACGTTTTTACCTAAGTTTTCATAATTCTCACTTACATAACGCAGACCAAGCGCCTGCAGAGCAAACGTCGTATCCATAATTTCGGCAGGGTGACCATCTGCTGCACCCAGGTTCACAAGACGACCTTCTGCAAGAAGATACATTTTACGACCGTCTTTGAAACGATATTCCTCAATGTTGCGACGAACTGTGCGAATCGATTCCGAACGTTTAGCTAGTTCAGGTTTATTCACTTCAACATCAAAGTGACCTGCATTGCTCAGGATCGCTCCGTCCTTCATCACATCGTAATGCTCACCTGTGATAACATCCTTATTGCCTGTAACTGCGATAAAGAAATCTCCCAATTTGGCGGCTTCCACCATCGTCATGACTCGGAACCCATCCATGTGTGCTTCTACCGCTTTGATTGGATCGATCTCGGTTACGATCACATTGGCACCAAGACCTTTGGCGCGCATGGCTACACCTTTACCACACCAGCCATAACCTGCTACCACTACGTTTTTACCAGCGATAACCAAGTTAGTTGTACGAATAATCCCGTCGAATGCAGATTGTCCAGTACCGTAGCGATTGTCAAACAGATACTTGCAGTATGCGTCATTAACCGCAACCATCGGAAACTTCAATTGGCCTTCTTTCGCCAATGCTTTCAAACGGATAATACCCGTTGTCGTTTCTTCTGCTCCTCCGCGAATGGTTGCTGCGAGGTCAGGGCGCTCAGATGCAATAATGGTTGCAAAGTCTCCACCATCATCAATAATGAGATCAGGCTTCACCTCAAGCGCACGCAGTTGCAGTGATTTGAATTCCGCAGGCTCCGGATTGTACTTCGCATACACCGTAACGCCGTCTTCCACCAATGCTGCGCAAACATCATCTTGTGTAGACAATGGATTGCTATGCGTAATTGTTACTTCTGCACCACCCGCTTGGATCACTTTTGCCAAGTAAGCTGTTTTCGCTTCCAGATGAAGACAAATGGCAACCTTCAAACCTTTGAAGGGCAGATCCTGTTCGAACTGGCGACGAATGCGGTTCAGTACCGGCATATGCGCTTCTACCCAATCAATTTTCAGGTGACCCTCTGAAGCGAGTCCCATATCTTTAACAATACTGTTTTGCAATGCAGGTGTAGTCATTTCATATCCTCCTTGTTTTTGTGTTTCTTCTATCTATAAAGGGCTCTATAGTGCAATAACCTTATGCTCTCCAAGGAATTCACTTGAGGCCTTAATCAGTTCATCGATCCACTCGGTGCCATAACGATTCAGGTAAAAGAGTGCATTATGTACTCGTTCCTGTGGTTTGCCCGTTGGGAATAAGGAGTTCTGAATGCCGTTCCAGTGCCTTAGACTCACATTGTGTTTATCTTCGATAGCTTTGTGAGTCTGCTGTTTCAGATACTGCATTTGCTCGTTGATTTTACTCAAATTGGTGTCGCCAATTCGTTCCAGCCCCGGATGAATCTCCGCGATCTCATCTAGCAACGGTCCATACAGATCAAGAAACGCCTCCTGAACCTTGTCAAACTGTTCATCTACCTGGAACGTCTCCTGCTGTGCGAGCCACTGCTCCTTCTTTTCTTCCATATGATATTGAACATCCTGAAAAGAAAGTCCATATTGTTTCATATGTTTGTGATGAATATCTTCCATAATGGTGAAAGACAACCGCGGCAACAAAATGGGCATTTGCAGGCCGAACTGACGGAATGCTTCCCGAGTCAAACCCCAATATGCAATTTCACCTTGCCCCAAAATAACAGCGGCTACAGGCAACACGGAATCTTGCATTAATGGTCGTGTCAATACGTTGTTACTGAAGCGCTCCGGATGTTCTCCCAGTTCCTGAAGCAAACGTTCCTCTGTGAAAGAAACCAAACCTTTGCGATCACTATATAAACCGTCCTTCAACAACAAGAGTAGACGCGTCCCTTCATGAATGTAGAACAGATTGGCTCCATCCTCCGCTACTTCGGCAGGCATAGCATAACCAGCTTGTTGTACCAACGAAGCACCTTGTGTGTATGCGCTGTGCAGCACTTCATTTTTTCGTATCAACCGCTCAAACACGGGCTGTTCCAACCTGCGTAAATCTGGATCCGATGCATCCATTAGAACAAGTCCACTACTCGCAAACAAGGCAGATATCATGCGGGCAAATGCATCACTCAGATTTGAACTGGATTGATGGATCTCTGTGATGCATTTCATCAGTCCTGGTTTATGTATCGTATCAGGTAAAAGATGTTCCACCTGTTCGAGTACATTCATCCACTGCTGCGTATCCACATGAACATTACTCACAGAATCCCTTCCTGCAAATCGTCCTTGTAACTTGACCTTCTTCATGTCTCCCTGATGATCAGGTAGATATGTGTGGTTAACCTCATCCCAGTCATGGTCTTCACCGGCAATCCAAAATACTGGGACTACCGGGCGTTGAAGTCTTTCTTCCGCTTCACGCGCAGCTGCCACTACGCTGGCGGCTTTGTATATGACGAACAGTGGTCCGGTGAGCAGACCGCTCTGCTGTCCTCCTGTAACCACTAGTGCATCTTGTTCTGCAAGACGTGTGATGGACGCATGAACCTCTCCATGGTCGTTCACCCGCTTATTATATATACGTAAATACTCTGCCAGATCACGACGATCAATACGTGTGTTTTCCGATTGGTCCAGCCACTCGGCACGCGCCTGAAGTCCTGATTCCCAGCGAATGTCATACTCGTAAAGGCCACGCGCAGCATCTCTTGAACAGATATAATCTTCTGCAAGTCTTGATCCGCTGCGGAGTGCCTCGGTAATACCGTTCATGAGGTCTGCCTCCTATTCTGCTTCAAAGAGCCTTTCTTGATTGTACCGAATTCAAGGCCGCTTCGTCAAAAGAAAGTGATTAAAATACGAAAAAAACCGCCGAACGAGTCGGCGGCATTTAATACATCAATAATAGCATATCGCATTAATATTCCTATTATACGTAAGGTTCTGCAACCCAGTGACCTTTGGAAACCTCAATCAATTGAGCATTTTCCAGGTTGTACGGGTCATTTGCAGGACCACCAGATCCATTTTGAATCGGGCTCATATGCTCTTCCGGCAGCAAGATGCGACGTTTGTTCGCTTCCACTTCCGGATCAGGTACAGGGATTGCTGAGAGCAATGTTTTGGTATAAGGGTGGATAGGGTTCGCATACAGTTCTTCACTTTCTGCGAGCTCAACCACTTTACCCATGTACATTACAGCGACACGGTCACTGATATGTTTAACCATCGACAAGTCATGCGCGATAAACAGGTACGTCAAGCCGAGACGTTGCTGAAGTTCTTCAAGCAATTTAACGACCTGTGCCTGAATGGATACATCCAGTGCAGACAATGGCTCATCACAGATGATGAATTTAGGGTCTACAGCAAGTGCACGCGCAATCCCGATCCGTTGTCTTTGACCACCGGAGAATTCATGAGGATAACGAAGAGCATGACTTGGATTCAAACCTACCAGATCAAGCAATTCCTCCACTCGTCTCTTGCGCTCTTTAGAGCTGGAAGCCAGACCATGAATATCGAGGGACTCCCCGATAATATCCATAACATTGAAACGCGGGTTAAGAGATGCATATGGATCTTGGAAAATCATCTGCATATCTTTACGCATTTCTTTCATTTTACGCGGAGACAACTTGTAGATATCCGTTCCGTTGAAGTTAACATTTCCGCCAGTTGGCTCATAAAGACGCAGAATGGTACGACCTGTTGTGGACTTACCACAGCCAGACTCGCCTACAACGCCAAGTGTTTCACCTTCAAAGATATCAAAGCTTACGTCATTGACCGCTTTGAGAATGTTACCTTTACCCAAATTAAAGTACTGTTTCAAGTTTTTCACTTGTACCAGAGGCTTATTGCTGCCTTTGATAATACCAGCCGGAGCTGGTTTTTCCTTTTTGGGCTCGTCCAGACGAGGCAAAGCATTCAGCAATTTAATGGTGTATGGATGTTGAGGGTTACTAAAGATTTCTGCAGTTGTTCCTGTTTCAACAACTTCGCCTTCCTTCATAACAACGACACGGTCACACATACCCGCTACGACACCAAGGTCATGCGTAATCAGCATGATCGATGTTCCCAGCTTTTGCTGCATGTCTTTCATGACATCCAGAATTTGAGCCTGAATTGTAACGTCAAGTGCAGTTGTCGGTTCATCCGCAATCAGAAGGGATGGACGACATGCAAGCGCGATCGCAATCATGGCACGCTGACGCATACCACCAGAGAATTGGTGAGGATAATGATTCATGCGAATAGCCGCATTTTTAATACCTACAAGTTCAAGCATCTCCAAAGCCGCTTTATTCGCCGCTTGTTTGGACATGTTCTGATGCTTGCGCAATACTTCAGTAATTTGTTTACCAATTTTAATGGTAGGATTCAATGAAGTCATTGGATCTTGGAAGATCATACCGATATCTTTACCACGAATCGCTTCCATTTGTTTGTCTGTCTTATTCAGCAGGTCTTGCCCGTGAAAAGTAATTTCTCCGCTTTTGACCTTCGAAGGCGGGGAGGGAATCAATTTCATGATGGTTTGGGCGGTAACACTCTTACCACTACCCGATTCACCTACGATCCCCAGCGTCTCTCCTTTGCCAAGTTCAAAACTCACATGTTTAACGGCATCAAATTCACCAGAACGTGTTGAGAACGACACACTCAGGTCTTTGACTGTTAAAATCGGCTCCATAATCCCACCTCCTATTTCTATTTACGTAATTTCGGATCGAGTGCGTCACGCAGACCGTCTCCGAGCAAGTTAAATGCAAGCATTGTAAGAATCATCAGACCTGCTGGGAACCACATCCGCCACGGGAATAGCGTCCAGCCTGTAAGTGCATCATTGATCATAGAACCAAGTGAAGATTTTGGTGCTGACACACCCAATCCAAGGAAGCTCAGGAACGCTTCGGCAAAGATTGCACTTGGAATGGACAACGTCAATGTTACAAGAATCGGTCCTATTGCATTGGGCAACAAATGACGGAACAATTGACGCCCTGTGCTTGCTCCCATGGACCTTGCAGCAAGAATAAAGTCTCTGTTTTTGAGTTGCATAATTTCACCTCGTACAATCCATGACATGCTGATCCAGCCTGTGATGGTGAGGGCAATGATAATCGTTGTCAGACTTGGTTCCAGTACAACCAGCAACAAAATTACAACAAGCATGTACGGCAAGGAGTAGAGGATTTCGGAAAACTTGTTCATAATTCCATCTACACGTCCACCGTAGAAACCCATGATCGCTCCATAAATAACCCCGATAACCAGGTCAATCAAGGCTGCGGCCAAACCTACAGTAAGGGATACACGTGCCCCTACCCAAGTTCTTACCCACACGTCACGACCAAGCTCGTCCGTACCGAACCAGTGCTCCGCACTCGGTGCTGCATTGGCATTCAACAAATCATTGGAATAATAATTATAACTAGTAAACAAAGAAGTTGGACCAATCAAAGAGAAAATCACGACAAGAACCAACACACTCAGACTGATCATTGCAGCCTTATTGGTTGCAAGTCTGTACATGGCATCTTTAAAAAGGGATACACTTTCTTGCGGTTTAACCGCTGCCTGACTAGTCAGGTTTGTGTTCGCCGTTTCATTCTTTTTATTATTCGTGCCAGACAACGTTATGCCCCCTTCCGGCTTTCCAGCTTAATTCTAGGATCAATCAGCACGTAAGCGATATCCGTTAAGAAACGAGCCAACATCAGGAGGATACCATAGAAAATCGTAATCCCCATGATCATAGTGTAATCACGGTTTGTGATACTCTCTACGAATACTTTACCAATTCCCCCGATGTTAAAGATCTGTTCAATTACAACGGAACCTGTGATGATATTCGCTGTCATTGGACCAACATAAGTTACTACCGGTAAAATACCATTTCGTACAACATGTTTAAACATAATAGCAGGCCATTTCAAACCCTTTGCTTTAGCTGTTTTGATATAATCTGCATGTAAAACTTCCAACATGCTGGAACGAGTCAAACGTGCGATAAAAGCAATTGGTGATGCCGACAATGCCGCAACTGGGAGCACATAGTCAAGCGGTCCGTCGAAACCCATAACGTTGAACCATCCCAGTTTCGACGCAAAAACAAACTGTATCAGAGAGGCAAGCAAAAAGCTCGGAACAGCAATACCTATGACAGCAAGAATCATGGTTACATCGTCAATAAGTTTGCGGTGATACACTGCTGCAAGAAGCCCGAGCAACACACCTACAATAACTGAAATAATAATCGCGAATATACCTATTTTCAAGGATGCTGTAAAAGTATTCACAATCATTTCAGAGACGCTTTGGTTCAAATATTTCATTGAAACACCGAAATCTCCTTGAATGATTCCTCCCATATACTTCAGGTATTGTTCATACATCGGCTTGTCCAGTCCATACTTGATTTCCAAGAGTGCACGGATCTCAGGTGAAACTTTTTTCTCAGATGTAAAAGGGTCACCAGGAATGGCCTTCATCAGGAAGAAAGTCATTGATGCGAGTATGAAAAGCGATAGCAGCATAAATAGTAGTTTTTTCAAAACGTACTTAACCAACCCTTGCACACCTCCACTAACAATATTTTGTATACAAATCGATTGTAGAATTAGACAGAAATAAAGTCCAATCCATTTATCGGAAATTTCAAGAATTATAAGGAAAATCGGTGCACATACAAAAAATCGGGATATATATGGAATTCCACATATATATCCCGAAGTATTCATATTAGACTTCAGAACAACTTATTTCTCTTCCAGATATGCACGAGTGTAGTCAATAGCTCCACTGAAATCAAGTTGTACGCCTTTCAGGTAAGGCTTAGTCAAAGATACGTTAGTGTAATAATAGATTGGCATAACGCCCATTTCATCTTGAATCAGGATTTTCTCAGCGTCAGCAAATGCAGCCATACGTGTAGCTGGATCAGCAGATTTTACAGTTTCTTTAACATCTTTGTCATACTGTTCGTTGCTGAATTTGGAATCATTGTTTGTGTTTCCAGTAGTCCACATTTCCAAGAAGTTGTATGGATCGTTGTAGTCAGCAGACCAACCTGCACGAGCTACTTGGAAGTTTTGGTTTTGACGGTTCTCAAGAAATACGCCCCACTCTTGGTTTTCAGTTTTCACATCAACACCAAGATTTTTTTTCCACATGTCAGCAACCGCCAAAGCAATTTTTGCGTGACCATCACTAGTGTTGTAGATCAACGTAACGGCTGGCAATGTTGTGTAACCTTCTTCTTTCATACCTTCAGCAAGCAATGCTTTAGCTTCTTCCACATTTTCTGTGAAGTAATCGTCTTTGTGCTCATCACGGAATTCGCCGTTTTCACCACGGATACCTGGAGGTACAAAGCCGAATGCTGGAATTTGTCCACCTTGTGTAACTTTGTCAACAATCAGCTGACGCTGAATTGACATTGCAAATGCTTTACGGATTTTAACGTTGTTAAATGGTGCTTCGTTTACGTTAAACTGATAGTAGTACGTACTTGCGATACCCGTTGCTTTGAACTCATTCGGCAATTCAGCTTTAAGGGAAGGAATCTGGTCTGTTGGGATCTCACCATTCGGATGACCAGTGTAGTCCAATTGTCCTGATTTGTAAGCTTGCAGCTCGGAAGCACTACTGCTTGTCAGAGACATATCGATTTCAGCCAATTTAATATCGGCAGCTGCATGGTAACCATCGTTTTTCTTCACAACAATTTTTTGACCTTTAGCGAACTGGTCCATTACGAACGGTCCGTTAACAATCATGTTTTTGTAGTCGGTGAAGAACTTGTCATTCGTGTCAGCAGACTGATGTACCGGGTAGTACGTATAGAATGCTGTCAGACCCAAGAAGTAAGGTGTTGGATTCTCCAACGTCACTTCAAGTGTGTGCTCATCCGTAGCTTTAACGCCTACTTGAGAGAAATCTGTGATTTTAGTACCCTTGTATGTTTCGTCTTTGCTGAGGTTGTAACCTTCAGCACCTTTGATATAGTACAATTGGTAAGCATATGGAGAAGCTGTTTCCGGTTTCAAAGCACGTTCCCAAGAACGAACAAAGTCTTCGGCAGTGATTGCATCACCGTTGCTCCATTTAGCTTCCGGATTCAGGTTGAAAACATATTTCAAACCATCTTCGGAGATTGTCCAGTCTTTAGCTACGCCAGCGGCTTCTTTACCGTTTTCATCGATGCGTACAAGACCTTCATACAAAAATTTCAGAACTGTGTTGGTTTGGCTGTCTTTTGCTTGAGCCGGGTCCAACGTAGGAGGTTCAGCAGTCAGGTTAATTTTCAGGATTTGATCTTTAGCAAGACCCTTTCCTTCGTTTGCAGAACCAGTATCGGTGTTACCTGTGCCTTCGTTTTTCGATCCGCACGCTGCAAGTACGGTACCGAACGCCAAAATCAGCGTCAAAAGGACTAATAGACTTTTCCTTTTCATCTAACACGTTCCCCCTAAATTGATATGGTTTATATGTTTATAGATTATACAACCACCGGTCAAAAAAATCTACATTACTTTTTCAGAAAGTAATGTTTTTTTCAGTTTTCGACAAAATCGACACATTTTTTGCCTCTTTTGCGTTATGTAACCTCACATCTGTTTCATGAAGTATCTAAATAATCCAAATAAAGTAAACAAAACATACCCGAAACTCATAATGATGAAGGCCATGCGCCATACGGCCCGGAACATTCTCCCCCTATCGACCTTCCCTTTTAGTCGATTTTGCGCACCCCCGATGAATCCAAGTGCTACTAGTATGAGTATTAATGTCAGATAAAAACCAAAATCCGAATCAAATGTTAAGTTGAATAACGCTGAAACTGAAAATACAAGAAAAAAAGTGGTTACATCCATTGCCATTCGCAATGCTTTACGTTTGTCTTTTTTCCATACGTACATTCCCCAATAAACAAGAAAGAACGGAAAAAAGGGCAATATGCTCAACACAATAAAAAGTCCCATTAATTCACTCCTTCCGGTTGCATTCCTTCAATCAGATGAAGCAGTATTTCATGTGTAGGTGCAACAAGGTCCAACTTCTGTGCCATCTTTACAATATGACCGTTTATTGACCTCACTTCTGTACCACGTCCAGCGAGAACATCTGCAAGCATGGAGGAAGTATTCGTGGCAGTAGAACGACAGACCGATATCAGTTGATCCCACATATCCTGATCCAAACATATTCCACTTGCAGAGTAGATTAACAATACTTCATCATATAACTGGCGCATTAGCCTCTTTCGTTCTTCCTTGACGATCAATTCTCCATTAGGGATTCGCCATAGTGCCGTAAGCGGGTTAATGACTGAATTAATCAATAGTTTCCTGTATATCAGCTTATCGATTTCATTCGACACTGTACAGTCAAATCCTGCCTGCTGCAACGATCCCGACAGAGTAAATGTTCTCTTCTCCTCTATAGAGGTAGAAGCTCCTATATGTATCTTGTACCTCCCCAGCCTGGTTTCACCTGTACCTGCACGAGTCACCTGACTTTGTGTTCGCTTCGCACCTTCTGTTGTAACCGCACTACACAGAAGCGACTTTGGCAAAGCTGCTTGAAGTTTTGTAAGATGGCCCATCCCATTCTGAAAACAAGCGACATTCAGCACATGATCTTGTAATGGACTAATCTCATGAATGAAATCATCAATGCTTGTCTGTTTAACCATGAGCATTAACCATTCTCCTGGTGTGTTCTTCCATGTGTCAGTCAGCTTACTTATTGGTTTAGCCTGTAATTGATCCGGTAGAATATGTATTTCCTCGTCTTGTTCCACAATGATTATTCCATAATGGCTGAGGAGGTCTGCCTGAGCTGCTGTTCTCGTCCAAAATCTGACCTGGTTACCTGACGCCAGCAGTTTCCCGCCATACAAAAGACCAAGTGCTCCCGCTCCTACGATGTCAATGATCATATGATGCGCTCCTCTCCGCTTCAGTAGTTTCTCTTCTAATATCTATAATAGAACAAAAACACCAAACTAAAAACCCGTCATACCTGCCGTTGTGTAACGGAGGTGTGGCGGGTTCATACCTGACTTTCACAAAACAAACTTCTGAACTTCTTATTCAATTCGTTCCAGATTCCCGTTGGCATCCATCTTGAAACGTGTCTTAAGTTCCTCTTCTTCTTCGGACAAAAATGCGAGTCTGCGAGCCCGATCCATAATCTGAATCAAAGCTTTGTAGTCGTCATTCACCACACGGTAATCCGTCTGTACTTCATTCACTTCCTTGGAGAGACGGTCATTCTCAATACGTAGTTCAAGCAATTCATCTTCTTTCTCCCGAAGCTCCTTCTCCAGCATCTTGAGTTGACGATTACTCTCCTGCACTGTTCCCTTCCATTGTCGCAGGAAGCGGATTACTGCATCCATCGATAATGAATCGTCTGAGATCCCATCTGATTTGTACAGATGTTCTTCAGTGTCCAGTGTAGACAATGCTGCAACCTGTGGTCCGAGCATAGCTGGCTGCTTTCTGAGATAACTTCGTTTTTGTCGTTGTGCCTTGGCGTTACTGATGGCAGAATCATACTTTTTACGTACACAACTGTTCCAGCGAAAACCGCATGCGGCAGATGTTCTGCCTATTTTTTCGCCCACCTCTTCAAAAGCGGCCAATTGTGTACTGCCTTCCCGAATATGACGCAAAGTAACCTCAGCCAATATCAAATCGTCCTCTGTACTCCAAGCATCCTGTCTCACTGCAGTCATGCTATAATACCCTCCTAACAACATCCTAAAATAACCGTCCGCATTACCGGAAGCCCGGTATGTGAATTAGGTATAAAAGCTGCTTCATTCATTCTTATGCCTCTCATAGAGTTCATAGAATTGATTTCATACTAAAATGTATTTCCACATTCAGGCTTGCTCATACGTGACATACGTAAAACATATCCCTCTATACTTACTTTAAGCAAAAAAAGAATTCGCTTTCATATCCAAATTTGTTTACACGTTTTTCCTTTCCCGGTATAATGTTGTGTAGACAATCTATGAACGTACTTAGGAGAGGAGGATTTACCGTGGCACGCATGTTTCGGGTACTCGGGTTCTTCACGCTTGCAATTGGCCTGATGGCTTTTGCGGGAGATCTGGTCGAAATGGCTTTGCTTTTTTTCCTGCAGACTGCGTTTTTTGTCATTTTGGGATACTTGAAATTTACCGAGCGAACGTACATATTGCTCTTCTGGGGTTATATGATCGTAACATTCACGGGGTTCAGCTACTGGACCGTATTCGAAATGGGTTTGCCGCTCTAATCCACCTGCAGCATCAAAGTGATCCGATATCTGTCGGGTTGCTTTTTTGTTGTGTTCAGATTAAATGAATGTTCATGGTGTTATGTAACCACTAAGGATATTTCACGTATTTGTTTCATATATTGTCTGGAAGACAACAAGCCTGTACGATTGTCATTTAAGAAGTGGAAAGGAGAATGGATCAGTGAAACGTCAACACGGCATTTCCGCCTTTATATTATGCATCATTTTATTCCTCCAGCTACCTTTAGCCCATGCCTATGGAGAGTCTTCACCTGAGGATACTCGTGAGATATTGCAAAAAAGTCTATCCATCGTTGAAATCGATCACGAAATCGAACGCATCACCGAAAGGCAGAAGCAGCTGGCTCAACAATACGAGACATTATCCGTCCAGCTTCAGGAACAGGAAGAGCAGATACATATTCAGCAAGATCGGGCCGGAGCTGTAGTGAGATCCTACTATACAGGAGAACGCGACAGTCTTCTCATGACGGTCCTGGGAGCCAGGTCATTCAAAGACCTCTTTGTACTGTATGATTATTACCAGATTATTATCGGACGGGATCAGGCTGTGCTGGACAAGTATCAGGACCGTTATCACAACCTGCAACAGACTTCCACTCAGATTCGTCAGACTACAACAGATTTAACCGAAATGAAGACTAATCTTCAAAACCAGCGGGAACGTGTAGTCGCCTTGCAAAAAGAAGTGGATGACCAAATAGCCACCAGGGGAGATGCGGCAGCGATTCAGAAACTGATGGATGAATTAACCCTTTATTGGGAGAATATCGGCATCTATGAGGTGAAACGATATTTCAAAGCATTGGCATCTGCCATGCAGAACCTGCCTGATTTTATCCAAAAACAAAACGGAGGTATATCCACGACTGGAACAACGTATACGATTCGAATTGGGCAGGATGAGCTTAATGCATTTCTACGTTCCCAAAATCCAATCTTTGAAGACTTTGCCTTTCAGTTTAACCAGGATAAGATTATAGCTTCCGGTCAGCGGGATCAGTTGCAATTAAGCATTGAAGGACATTATACGGTTGAAAATGAACCTCAAAACTCCATTCGTTTTCATGTGGACAAACTTGTATTCAACCAGCTTGAATTACCAGACACCACTCGCCGAATGCTGGAAAGAGAATTTGACCTTGGGTTCTATCCACAGAAAATCCTCTCGTTTGTGAAAGCAACCGATGTTTCGACAAGTGAAGGCATACTGGAAGTAAAACTAGCTATATCCTTTTAAAGAGGTTGTTCAAAAAGTCCGCTTTTGATTACGAAGGATGCCTTGTGGCATCATCAGCATCGAAGTTGAAATTCAGACTTTTTGAACACGAACTCAAAGTTAATTCGTCGTTCTAATACTGTTTACGTATTGATTCGCTGTAATTTCTCCCTTTAAGAATTGTTGTACTTTTTTATGAAAACGAGTTATTAGAGCATGACTTTCGGTCGTTGCAGCAGGGACATCTTGGGTGGTCGGGAACCAGGATTGTCCTTTTGTCATGTCATAAGGTCCAACGAGTTTCTCAGACGCCAAATCCAGCTCCTGTTGCTTTGCGGGCAACCGGTTAACCTGTTGGTACCATTTCAGCTGTGTCGTAGCGGACGTCATTCCTTCAATCCATCTACTGGCCTCCTCAGCCTCAACCGAACCCGCAGTAATGACAAGACTTCTGGATTTTACAGTTTCCAAGGTTTCTAAAGAAATCCGCTTCAAAGAATCTTTATCAACTGTACTCCCTTGATCCGCATCCAATAATTGAGATAACAATGATACAACCATTGGTATGTCGTTTTGGTCAGCAGTTGGAGAGAACCCTGGATTGGTAGACTCCAGCTTAATAAGGGGCTGAATCTGATTCATCAACTGAATCCCTTGCTGAAGATCCCTTGTTTGCGAATCTAATTGTGTTCGTTTAACTTGATCTGGTGCCATTCTCGGTTCCAAATGATTCAGCCACGCATTTGTCCCGTACATATCATTGATGTTCATTGTAATTAAAGGGGTGCCTTCCGCAATGGCTTGTTGAGTAAGTTTGACCCACTGATCTTTATTGCGAGGTAATGACTCCAGACCAGCTCTCTTCAGAAATGAAGATTGGGCAGCCAGAATGTACGGATCAAAATCAAAAGGCATTCCCCACTGATAACCATTCCACTCTGTCATTCCCCGTAACCCAACTACCGTATCTCCTAGCGACTTCGATAATGTGGTTCCGTTTAACGGATACAGGTACCCTTTTTGGGCATAGTATTGCACTTCCTCACTATCAAGCAGAACAACATCACCGTTCTCTCCTAGTGAAAATTCAAGATCCAAAACATGCTTATATGTATCCGGCTTCTCATTCCGAAGATTAATCTCTACCAGCTGGGAAGCAGCAACTTCTTTAGCTATTTTTTGAAAGGCTTGGAACTCTTCATCCGACATGGCCACTACAATCTCCAGCGGAGCTTGAGCATCTTCATTACGGGACGAAGACCCAGGAAAAGCATCCTTCTCCTGATCGCGTTCCTGATTGAGCTGCGAACCTCTAAAGTCAAAACTCGGTGACAAGATCGTTAACGAAAGCAGCAATACCGCGAATAAAACAACCTGATGTCTACGCTTCATTAACTTCCCTCCCTGTTCACCTAGTTTTTTCCTGCAGCAATTATTGTAACAAATAAGTAGTACTCTTGTCCTACCCTGCCGAAAAACACTTTTTCGGATTTTTGCATAATACGAGCATATCGAGTTCTGTGTAATAACGCTTACTTATTTTTTCAGCAAAAAGCCGGCTCTAGGAGCCGGCTTCAATAACAACATTTTCCGGGAAATAAATCCCCTAAATATTACAATAAATCAGCTGCAAGTTGTGCCAGCTTGGACCGTTCTCCTTTTTCGAGCATAATGTGTCCGCTGATTCCCTCTTGTTTGAACCGTTCCACGATATACGTCAGGCCATTACTGGCCGAGTCGAGATACGGATGGTCTATCTGTTCGGGGTCTCCCATCAAAATAATCTTACTGCCTTCACCGACCCTTGATACAATGGTCTTCACTTCGTGACGCGACAGATTCTGGGCTTCATCAATAATGATAAACTGTCCTGGTATCGATCTTCCACGAATATACGTTAAGGCCTCCACCTGAATACTGCCAAGCCCCATTAGGATTTTATCGATATCTCCGGCTTTTTTGGTGTCAAACAAAAACTCCAGATTATCATATATCGGCTGCATCCATGGACGAAGTTTTTCTTCCTTCTCACCAGGCAAATAACCGATATCTTTCCCCATCGGAACGACAGGACGAGCGATCAACAGTTTTTTGTATTTATGATCATCCTCTACCTTAAGCAGACCTGCTGCAAGTGCCAGCAAGGTTTTTCCTGTTCCGGCTTTACCGGTGATAGTAACAAGCGGGATGTCATCATTCAAAAGCAGTTCCAGTGCCATGCGTTGTTGTGCGTTACGTGCACTAATACCCCAGACATTATCATTACTGAGGAAAAGCGGCTCCAGCTTTGTTCCCTCTGTGTTCACTTTAAGCAAAGCCGATTTATTGGTTCCCATCTCATCCTTGAGAATGACAAATTCATTCGGATACAACGAATAAGACAACTGCAATGGTTTGATTGGTAAAAAACGATATGTGTAAAACTCATCAATCACTGACGGATGAACTTTTAGGGCCGTATAACCTGGATATAACTCACTGAGTCCTGCCGTCCGATCTGATAAGTAATCCTGTGTGAACAGACCAAGTACATCCGCTTTGATACGCACAAGTACATCTTTACTGACAAGCACGACCTGACGTTCAACTACTTCCTTTTCATTCTCCTCAATCTGATAATTCAGTGCGACAGCCAAAATGCGATTATCGTTGGACACTTCGCCAAACATTTCCTGAACTTTCACGAAACTCCGATGATTCAGCTCTACTTTCAGGTTACCTCCATTAGCCAAAGGTACCCCACTGTGCAAGTGACCCAGCTCTCGTAATCCATCTAACAGTCTGGATACATTACGGGCATTACGCCCAATTTCATCGGCATTTCTTTTTTTGGAGTCGATCTCCTCCAGTACAACCGCGGGAATGATTACCTCATGTTCCTCAAAGGCAAATATGGCATTGGGGTCATGCAGAAGCACGTTGGTATCCAATACAAAAATCTTTTTCATTCAATCCCCTCCAAAGCGGCGTCGTTAAAGGCATGAATAGTGTGATCTTTCAGCAACGGCATGGACAATCATGATCCCATACATAAATGTATTCGACTAGGGCAAAATAATTGTCAACCATTCTGAAAAACTCCAAGAAAGGATGAACATTTATGAAAATATGGGTTTGCACGCTGCTTCTGATCTTTATACTTACAGGTTGCAACAGTTCCACACGCAGCGCTTCGCCGAATCAAGGTACACATGCGAAAGGTTACGGAGGAAATGTAACAACTCAGCAAGATCAAGGGAAAGGATCTCACATGCTCAATGCACAGGAAGATCGGATGAATCCTTCACGTTTGGACCGTCTCAATGAGAATACAGGTGAAGTCCATGATACCAACATTGCAGATGATGCAAAGAGTGGCCGGATGCCAAATGAAAAACGAATCAATCACCTTAAAGCCCTTGCCAAGCAAGTAGAAGGTGTTGAAGATGCGAACTGCGTCATACTCGGTAATACAGCTGTAGTTGGCATCGATGTTGATGGTGAACTGGAACGTGCTCGGGTGGGTACCATTAAGTACGCTGTTGCCGAAGCACTTCGCAAAGACCCCGAAGGTATAGATTCCATCGTTACTGCTGATGCAGATGTCACTGAACGAATTAAAGAGATTGGTGAACATATTCGTCAAGGGCACCCAATTTCGGGTTTTGCTTCAGAACTCGCTGACATGGTGGGACGAATTATCCCTCAACTCCCGAAAGACGTCAAAGTCCGTCAAAATCCGGATGAACACATGAATCAAAAACAACAAATGCAGCAACTGCATTCATCGGACAAAAGACAACAAAAAGCCCAGTGATCTCTCACTAGGCTTTTTTCATGGCAGCAAAAACCTGCTCATCTAATTTCTCAGCAGCACGCTGATCATATATTTTGACATATTGAGGCACAGAGGACAATGGAGCGCCGTAAAACAGAGCATTCCTCACCGCTTCAATTGTAATGTCGAAACAGCACATATTAAATGGAACGTCCAGCAGCGGATCTTGTCGTACCGCAGCACGTCCGTTCACTGCGTACACCGTCTCTTCTCCAAAGACAGTTACCGTAATAAGCGGATTAGTAGTCATGTTATTCACTAAACGTGAACGATGATCGATCGCTACACGAAAAGTAGAAGCATTCTCCGCATAAATCCAGGAGATGGCTGTTGAAGTCGGACCTCCGGATTCTACATCCACTGTGCTCAGAAGCACAAAGGTCTCATTCTTGAATTGCTGTAAAAGAGATTCAGTTAATTGTGTGACGGCTTCGGACATTCAACCAGCCCCCTAACCTTCTTTATGCAATTCTTGTACTTGGTTTATGTTATTATAGCATACCGATTAACGTGCTTCCAATCCCAAAAGAATGAAGGTTATTCGCCTGAAGGTGAAGCCGTTACTTTACCTGAAAGTGTATCTTGTAATGCCTGCTTGGCATTGGCGAGTTCCGTCTCATTAATATACACATATGGACTTCTCCACTCTCCGGTAACCGGAGTATAATGCACATCCGAAGTGGAAATGTTCCAATACGTTGAGATAAAGTTTTTCATTTGTTCCGATTCCACATCTGTCGTCATATTCTTGTCAACTGCACCAATCACTTTGCTGATCTTTGTAATGCCCCCAAGAGATTTCATCTGATCCAGCATAGAGTTCAGCACTTGGTTTTGACGTTTGTTACGATCAAAGTCATTGGATTCAGCAGTCTTTGGATCACAATTGGATTTACGGTAACGCACAAAATCTAGTGCTGCTTTACCATCGAGATGTTGTGCGCCTGCGACCAGATTGATATCTGTACCATCGGCTGTATCTCTATAACACATATTTTTATCCACAGTCACATCCACGCCACCCACGGCATTGACAGCATCACGGAATGCCTGGAAATTCAGGACGGTTGTATAATTAATATCTACATCCAAATACTTGCCCATCATTTCTTTCATCTGATCCTCTGCATTTTTGCCAGTGGTTTTTTCCTGTGCTTTGAATCTTGGATAATAGGAATTCAGCTTGTTGGATTTGTACCCATCCAATTGAATACGCGTGTCTCGAGGCAAAGATACAATGGTTGCCGTCTTGGTCTTCGGATTCAACGAAGCCACCATAACAACATCCGAGAGATATGTGCCAGTTTCAGGACGGTTATCTGTGCCTAATAACAGCATCGTGATCGGTTTGGTTGTGGCTGACATCCCGGGAGGTACCGGTTTATCGATGCCTGTATCCACGACTTGATTGTATACCCAGTACGCATATCCACCGCCTACCACAATGGCAATAACCAATAGACTTAAAAGGATTCTGCCAAAAGCATTCATTCTCTTTTTCTTCTTAGGCTGCTTGCCCTTGCCATTCTTCGATCCAGAAGCACCGGATTGCGTTGGTGCCTGTCTCCGTGGAGGCAGTCCGTTCGAATTTGAGTTCATATCTTCAACACCTTTATCACATCTGTTTTTGTCTAAATAAAAGACAACCGCTTTCCCTAAGGAAAACGGATGGTCTGTACAAGACAGGATTTATGAGTTTCGAGCGGCAGCTTCCGCTTTTTTCTTTTGACGACCTTCAATAAAATAACGCACTCTCACTAATAACATCAAACCAACTGCCACCAGCAAACATTGAATGATGGGAAGCTTGTCGATTTGAAAAATAAGAAGCATGAATGTGCCCATCGCCATCAAAATATAGAGAACGATTTCCTTACCAAGTGGCAATTTCTGACGTACCCGAAACACCTTATTATATACGTAAGTAATCAATACAAAGATGACGATGTAGGCTACGATCGGGTGTGATGCGAACCATGCTTGCATGCACAGCCAGCTCCTTTCGTGTTCATGCTAGGATAAGTTAACTGGTTGATGGAACAACACCAACAACATTAATTACAAAGCTCTGCAATATGACCGTTTCGGATTCGGATCGTTCTTTTGGTCGCTGTTATCCCCAGATTTTTTTGATCCATTTTTCAATGGTAAAATCCGGGGATAAAGGCGAACGCTTCGCTCCTACAGAATCGATTCCGTATCCTCCACTACTTTAGTGGATTGTAATCAACGCCGATGGTGCATATGTGTTCCATCAAATGCTAACTTATATAGCTTATTTTGTTGTTATTAGGCTTTAGAAGCCATTTTGCGTTGTTTTTCTGCACGCTCACGCTCGGATTTGTTCAGGATCTTTTTACGAAGACGAATAGATTTTGGTGTAATCTCACAATATTCATCTTCATTCAGATATTCAAGCGCCTGTTCCAATGAGAAGATAATCGGAGTTTTAATTTTAACCGTATCATCTTTACCGGAAGAACGAACGTTAGTCAGTTGTTTTTCTTTGCAGATGTTAACAACGATATCATTGTCACGTGTATGTTCACCAACAATCATACCTTCGTAGATTTCAGTACCCGGCTCCAAGAAGAGCGTACCGCGATCTTCAACGCCCATCATGCCATAGAACGTAGATGTACCCGTTTCAGTTGAGATCAGCACGCCTTGGTGACGTCCGCCCACTTGACCGGATACTACTGGAGCGTAGCTGTCAAATGCATGGTTCATTACACCGTAACCACGAGTCAATGTCAGGAAGTTTGTGCTGTATCCGATCAAACCACGTGCTGGAATCAGGAATTCCAGACGAACTTGACCACTACCTGTGTTAACCATGTTAACCATCTCTGCTTTACGTGCGCCCAGGCTCTCCATTACGGAACCCATGCTCTCTTCAGGGATATCAATCAACAAGCGCTCAACAGGTTCCATTTTCTTACCGTCAACTTCTCTTACGATAACTTCTGGTTTGGATACTTGAAGCTCATATCCTTCACGACGCATATTTTCAATCAGGATACCCAAGTGAAGCTCACCACGTCCGGAAACGATAAATGCATCAGGGCTATCCGTTTCGTCAACACGAAGGGAAACGTCTGTTTCCAACTCTTTCAACAAACGCTCACGAAGTTTACGGGAAGTTACCCATTTACCTTCACGACCTGCGAACGGACTGTTGTTCACGAGGAACGTCATTTGCAGTGTTGGCTCATCAATTTTCAGAACTGGCAAAGCTTCCGGGTTGTTAGGGTCGGCAATGGTTTCACCAATGTTGATGTCCTTGATCCCTGCAATGGCAACGATGTCGCCTGCTCCTGCTTCTTCCGTCTCAATACGTTTGAGACCTTGGAAACCGAACAGTTTCTCGATACGTGCAGTTTTGCTCTTACCATCACGCATAATAACCGTTACCGATTGTCCTTGACGGATCACACCGCGGTTAACACGACCAATGGCAATACGGCCAAGGTATTCATTGTAGTCCATCAAAGTAACGAGGAATTGAAGTGGTTCTTCAACATTTTCGGTAGGGTGTGGGATATGACTAACGATGGTATTGTAGATTGCCATCATGTTGTCATCTTGTTTGGCAGGATCATTATCCATGCTGGATGTTCCGTTCAATGCGGAAGCATATACAACAGGGAATTCGAGTTGTTGATCGTTGGCACCCAGTTCAATGAACAGGTCCAATACTTCATCAATAACCTCAGTCGGACGAGCCGCTGGACGGTCAATTTTGTTTACAACAACGATTGGTGTCAGGTTATGCTCAAGTGCTTTACGAAGTACAAACTTCGTTTGTGGCATACAGCCTTCATAAGCATCAACAACGAGCAATACACCGTCAACCATTTTCATGATACGTTCAACTTCACCACCAAAGTCGGCGTGTCCTGGTGTATCCACAATATTAATCAGGTAATCTTTATAAGTTATAGCCGTGTTTTTGGCCAAAATCGTAATACCGCGTTCACGCTCCAAATCGTTGGAGTCCATTACGCGCTCCTGTACCGTTTCGTGATCTCGGTAAGTACCGGATTGCTGGAGCAACTTGTCAACGAGTGTTGTTTTTCCGTGGTCGACGTGGGCAATAATCGCAATATTGCGAATGTGTTCTCTTGAATGCATGTTTTGTATCCATATCCTTTCCAATTTCAAATCATATCTACTTAAACTTCCCGCAATTTCGCAGGTTACTCACAAAATAAGCGTCGGTGATATCCCGACGCATGTCTATATCCCTTATATTATAGTTTATTATAGGTAAAAATCAAGATATTTCGCACGAAAAGACCACTGGGAATGTTACCAGCCTCTCCCTTGACGTCCTCGTCCAAGTAATAACCAGACTCCGCCCAAGATCAAAAGGACAGCAAGTACATAGATAATTCCCGTTTGCAGCAAGGTGAATCCGAATAATATGATTGACACCGCACCAAGGATCAAAGCTACAGGTAACACATATTCCGGTCTTCGTCGTTCAGCCATTCCATATTCGAGTAACCCTATGGCGATCCCTAGCAAGAATGCTGGCCACAGCCTGCTCATAAGTTCAGCGCCCCATGTATTCGTTATACTGAATAAAACACCATACACCGTTAGTATGCCGGCAGGAACGAGTGACCACGATGGTGAAATACGCGCATAATATAATGCATGAAGGGCGATGCCTGGCATCAGGATCAGCAAAGGCCAGAAATTACGACCAATAAATCCAAACACGCCAAACTTGCCAAGCAGAATAATAATTCCCGCAGTTGCAATAAATAGTCCAATCGCTTTTTCATTTCTCATCCTCATCTAAAATCACCTCTTATACTATGGCTATGTACTTTATTTCTTCATAAACGATAGACATTCCATTCTGACTCTTGATATTCAAACCTGTAATCATGCTTCTAGTGTATCCGATGTTTCGGCAAAAAACTATACTTTATGTCGCACTTTGCGTGCGTCCTTTACCTGTATTACCCTAAAATGTGCAACTTATGACTACCCCAATGGTTGTTGTATTGACAAGCGTATTCTCTCAACACAAAACCGCCTAAACCGGACGGTTCAGACGGTCATCTGCTTAAGCTTTTATCCAAAATTAACTATGCGTTCTTACGCACAAATTTATGTGCGCCTCCAATCGCAACCACAAGACAAGCCATGGCTACGGGTAACAGCGTATGCACCTCTGATGCCATACCTCCCAGCCATTCTCCTAACTTGGGGTCTTTCATCACCATCTCACCTGCTGTGAAGGCCAGGATGCCTGATCCGACGAATACAAGAATCGGAAATCGCTTCAACAAACCAACAATTAAGCCGCTCCCCCATACGACGATAGGGATACTGATTGCAATACCAATGACGATCAGAGCCAAATCTCCATCTGCCAAAGCCGCTATGGCCAAAACATTATCCAAGCTCATTACAAAATCGGCAATCAGAATGGTTTGAATGGCTTTCCAGGTCGTAGAAGCTTCTCGAATATGTACTTCATCCTCATTTTGAAGTAGCAGCTTTACTGCAATCCAGAGTAGTAACAGCCCACCTGCCGCTTGGATAAAGGGAATTCCCAGCAATAATACCGCTACAAAGGTTAACACACAACGCAGCAGTACCGCACCAAAAGCTCCCCACCATACCGCTTTTTTGCGTTGTATTGGTGGCAGATCCTTGCTGGCAAGCGCAATAACAACCGCATTATCTCCACTTAATACCAGATTGATCATCAAAATTTCAGTTAACAGCCATAGTGTATCCATGTCCTCATCCCCCCACATTAACTTGTATGTCGGAGTTGTCCATGCTATTCTTAATGATTGAACCGTATATAAGGAGTGACATATATCATGGAGCTATTTAGTCCCACATTCTGGCTGGCTTTGCTGAACGTTGTCTTTATTGATCTAATTCTGGCTGGGGATAATGCCATCGTCATTGGTCTCGCAGCTCGAAATTTGCACCCTTCCGTGCAGAAAAAGGCGATTCTATATGGAACTGGCGGCGCACTTTTGATTCGAATTTTAGCAACAGTTGTTGTTTTATGGTTGCTTAAAGTTCCGTGGCTCTTGCTTGTGGGAGGCATACTTCTGATCTGGATTGCCTATAAATTATTGGCGGATCAGGGAGATGAACACAATAATGTCCAGGCGGGAACTTCCTTGTGGACCGCTATTCGTACCATTGTGATCGCGGATGCAGCCATGGGATTAGATAACGTGATTGCAGTTGCTGGAGCAGCGCAGCAGCATCTCGTGCTTGTCATCCTTGGACTCCTGATTAGTGTACCTATTATCGTCTGGGGCAGTACCCTGTTTATCAAGCTAATTAATCACTTTCCATGGATCATCTATGTCGGAGCCATTGTTCTCGGGTATACGGCTTCCAATATGATCACTGAGGAACAGCGACTCTTGCCTTACTTTACTGAACATCCGGCATTGCGCATTCTCTTCATCGTTGTGGTTATTGCAGGTGTAGTCTTTGCAGGTTATCGCAAACGCTCCAGCAGTTCCAGCCACAAGGGATCTGGCGGGGAACAGCAGCGCTCCTATTCGTAGTCTTATTGCGGAGAAAATTTTCAAGATATACATCCAAAATAAAACCCAAAAAAATGAAAACTATAAGATGGTCAAGACCCCATTTAATAGACATTGAAAAAAGACCCTAGGCTATAAACTGCTTCCGGAACTCTACCGGAGGCAGTTTATTTAATTTTCGTTGTGGTCGATGTTGGTTGTAAAAATGGATATACGCTTCAATTCGATCTTTTGAGACGTTGTCTGTCTTTCATGCCAAACTTCTCCATGATTCTGCGATACGTCCAGCTTTCGACCAAGTGAAGAATGTATCGCTTCCATCTTTATCTCCAAGGAATACTGTTTAAACTTCTGACCTTTAACTGCTGGCATATAAAATGCACCCCTTAGAACTTCATCGGATAAACCAAGGGTTTATTCCAATTTCTATTCTAAGGAGTGCGCTTCAAGAAAGGTCATCAGTTTTTGGGTTTAACAACCTCAACTTATGAACCGATCGAATATTTCGTCCGGGTTAGTTGTGTCGAAATTAGAAATATACTGAGTATAGTTACCCTGAAATATAATCTCTCCTTTATGCAAAAATATAATTTTGCATTTAATATCCTTGAGCTCGTGTAGATGATGTGTCGAAAAAATAATCGTAGAATCATCATTTTCCGTAAGTTTTTCCATTCTTTTGTAAATCTTGATTCTTGACGATGGATCTACCCCAGCAGTGGGTTCGTCAAAAATATATAACTTTTTCTTAATTTGAGTTAGCGTCATAATATAAAGCCATTTTCGTTCACCTACAGACATTTGCCCTATGCGTTTATTCCAAAGTTGACTAAATAAAGTGAGTTCCCTTTCACTCCTCAAGTCTATTTCACTTATGATTGCATTTATATCATCAACAAATTTTTTTCCTGAAATTGAGAAAATTAGACGAACATAATCTTTACCTGTTACTAGATAGGAAATATAGGCTCCTTGTAGATGATACAGAATATCTTCATATTTGGGGAGATTTATGATCTGACCTTCAGAAGGCCTGTATTGTCCAATTAACAAATCAAAAAGCGTGGTTTTCCCTGCACCATTTAGTCCTATAAGTACATTAACAAGGTTCTTTTCAAAATTTATGTTTACTCCATTGATAACATTAAATTCTGTTTTAGGGTATTTGAAAGATATATTATTTAAACTGATCATGATTATCTCCGATCTAAGTTCTAACGATTTTAGAGTTAACTTTTAGAAATTTAAACGATATTATTCCTATAATC